>Ga0184612_10000829_pt1 | contig 14654 bp, 13 predicted proteins | sample PLM3_60_coex_FD_133163 | JGI IMG/M metagenome (GOLD analysis project Ga0184612, IMG submission 133163) | Groundwater sediment microbial communities from an aquifer in East River, Colorado, USA - PLM3_60_coex | ecosystem: Environmental > Terrestrial > Soil > Riparian zone | place: USA: East... | reverse complement strand
TCAAGAAAATTTCTCGGACGTCGGGTCGGCCGTCTCCATTGCTGTCGCGGAAAAGTGTGATCCGATTGGCCGATTTTTCAGGCCGGTCGGCACGGCCGGGCCACTCGCGGATCGCTTCCACTATGAGTATGTCTTTGTTTGGCAACACATAAGCCTGGCGCGGGTTATCGAGATTCTCGGCGAACAAACTGACTTCGAAACCCGGCGCGGCGAGGGGCATCTTTCCTTTGGGCCAGCCGATCACTTTCGAGTTATTGCGCGCAGACGGCGTGGCGAAGGGCTGCGGCATTTGGAGCTGGTCGGCGGGGCCCGTACCCGGAGCGTACTGGAGGTTGGCCCGGTTATCTTGTGTCGTTGCGCAAGAATAGATCATTGCGGCGCCTATCAATGTGGCGATTGTGAGCAAGTAACGAGACGACATGGCGATTTCCTCCTTGTCCAATTTGACGGCCGATCTCAAGCTCGAACGGTGATGCAATATACAATAACTATTGCAGCTGGCGAAAGCGAGGTTGCGCTGGTTGTGCGAGGTGGCGCGTCCGGTCTAATATTGGCCGGACCGGAGGACGCAACATGCACTATCGTGATCTGCGCGGTTGGTTGGAGGGAGTGGATTCGTTCGGCGAGCTTCGGGTCGTCAAAGGTGCCGATTGGAATCAAGAGATCGGCGCGGTGGCGGAGGTTGCAGCACGCGCTGAACCGCCGCCTGCCGTGCTTTTCGACAACATCAAAGACTATCCCGCAGGCCGGCGCGTGTTGACCGGCGTGCACAATCCGACGCTCAAGCGCCAATGTCTCACCAATCATTTGCCGCTCGATTACACGCGGGATCAATTCATCGACGCGTGGAAAGAGCGCTTGGATAATCCTCGATTGATTCCGCCGCAGCAAGTCGACTCAGGACCGCTGATGGAAAATGTTTTCGAGGGAAAGGACATCGATTTACTGTCGTTGCCCGCGCCGTTTTGGCACGAGGGCGACGGCGGGCGCTATATCGGCTCGCTCGATATCACAATCAGCCGTGATCTCGACGATGGTTGGATCAATCTTGGCTGTTATCGCGTCATGGTGCATGACCGCGACACGCTCGCTTTGTATATCTCGCCCGGTCATCACGGCCACATTCACCGGCAAAAATATTTCGATAACGGAAAACCGTTTCCCGTCGCCATCAGCTTCGGCCCCGACCCGCTGTTGTGGTTTTTCGGCCAGATGGAAATTCCCACGGGAGAGTCGGAGTACGATTACGCCGGCGGCGTGCGTGGCGAGCCGTTTGAAGTAATCATCGGTGAGCATACCAAGCTGCCGATTCCCGCTTACTCTGAAGTCGCCATCGAAGGCGAAGTGATTCCCGGTACGAAAATCCCCGAGGGACCTTTTGGTGAATTCACGGGTTACTACGCAGGCGGGCTGCGCTCCGAGCCGATGCTCAAAGTGAAGCGGCTGATGTATCGCAACGATCCGATCATCACCGGCGCGCCGCCGTTTCGCCCGTCACCGGGAGCGGAAAATAATCTAATTCGCGCCGCATACATATGGCACTACCTGGACAATGCCGGTGTCCCGGACGTGCGCAGCGTGGCCTATCATCAGACTCGGCTGTTGGTTGCCCTGTCGATCAAGCAACGTTATCCCGGCCATGCCAGACAGGCGGCGCTGATCGCGTCGCAATGCCGGGCAGCGGCGCTACTCACGCGTTATGTCATGGTCGTCGACGACGATATCGATATCTGGGACAGCAACGATCTGCTATGGGCGCTGTGCACGCGCACCGATCCGGCGAAAGACATCGATATCATGCGGCGCTGCTGGAGCAACCCCATCGATCCGATCATCCCGCCGAGCGAGCGCGGCTTTCAATCGCGCGGCATCATCGACGCGTGCAAGCCGTACGAATGGATGAGTGAATTTCCGAAAGTCTCCGGAGCGAGCGCGGAGTTGAAAGAGAAGGTAACGAAAAAGTTCGGCGCGAGCCTCGCAGGGAAGAAGAATCAAGAGATTTAACCGCAGAGGACGCAAAAGACACAATGTAGGGGAGCGATTGATCGGACGGAAAAAACAGAATACGGAAAACCGATTAACCGCAAAGAACGCAAAAAAGAGATCGGGTTTGTAGGGGTAACCCCCTTGGTTGCCCGTTCGAATGCGGGTTTTCGCTACCTTAAAGACGCGAAGAGTGATGGGAACAGTAAGACTGCAAAAATGATTTTTCGTGGCAGCGGCTTAGGGCGACCGGCCGGTCGCCCTTACATTCGACAAAGGCGGGGGTGCCATTGTTGATGCTGGTTCTCTTCCTTGGAATCGCCCTACAGTTGCATGCCCAACAGGAGAAAAAGCCGTTCGAAAAGGTCCGCCTCACTGTGCCGGCTAAATCGCTGACGTTTCTACCGTACTATTTCGGCAAGGCGCAAGGCATCTTCGCCAAAGAGGGGATCGATTTAGAGATCATCGTCATGCGTCCGCCGCTTGGCGTGACGGCGCTGGTGGCAGGCGATCTCGATTACTCTGCGGCGGGTGGACTGTCGATCCGTGCGTCGATGAAGGGCGTTCCGCTTCGAACCGTGACGTTCATTCAAACTCGTTTGAGCTTTAGCCTCATCGGCCAGCCGGGCATGACAGCGGCTCGGATCCGCAATGTCGCTGTCAGCGGCATCGGCTCGCTGGCGCACTACGCCGCGACTACGGTGATGAAAAGACTGGGCAATGAGAAAGTTGCTTACATCTCGACCAACACGACGGCGAATAGTTACTCGGTATTATTGAGTAAGGCCGCCGACGCGGTGATTCTCACGCCGCCATATACTTCGATGGCGACTTTGGCGGGCTATGTGGATCTCGGCAACACTTTTGATGTGCGCGATCTGCAAGGCGGCTTGGTGGCGCGTGCTTCCTCTATTCAAGATCATCGTGAGCTGGTGAAATTGGTGATCCGGGGTACGCTTCGAAGCATGGATGCGATTGTCAGAAGCGAGGGTGAAGTGGTTTCGTATCTCCAACGGGATTTCAGTCTGGAACCGAGAATCGCCGCCGATACTTTCAGGATTCTCAAACAGATCGTCAATTCAGACGGCGATATCGAGGAGTCGGTGCTGAAGTCGATCATCGATAAGATCAAGCACGAATCAGGCATTGCCGCCGAAATCCCCATGGACCGTCTCGTCGATCTTTCGTTGCTGCGCGAGGTCCGTTCCGAGTTGCGCAAACGATAGCGCGAGGTGTTGCGTGAGCCGTGCGCAGGCTAGTAAGATTCAGTCTATTCGGGCAAACACGATGGAGGTCGTCCTATGAAAATTTTACTTACTGTGATCACCTTGGCATTCGGTCTGGCTTTTTACCAAAGCGTCGCACTCGCCGATATGCCGGATCCTAAAGGCAAATCGGAGAATGCGAATATCGCGGCGGCACGCAAAGCGATCGACGCGAAGGATTTCAAGTCAGCGGTGGGTCATTTGACGAAGGCCGTTCAGGAAGAGCCCAAGAACGCCGACGCACACAGCATGCTCGGTTACAGTTACCGAAAAGTCGGCACCTTCGATAAATCGATGGAGCACTACCAAACTGCGCTCAAGATCGATTCCGGCCACCGCAGCGCACACGAGTATCTCGGCGAGCTTTATCTCGACATGAACCAGCCCGATAACGCCGAGAAGCAACTTGCGGCGTTGAAAAAGGCGTGTCCGTTCTTCGGCAAGTGCGAAGAATTCGAGGATTTGAAAAAAGCCATCGATTCTTACAAGGTGAAGAAAAAGTAGCATGAAAATTCAGTTCAAAGTTCCGCGTTCAAAGGCCTGTCCTGAACGAAGTGAAGGATCTTTCCTGCCATAACAGATCCTTCGCCGAGGGCTCAGGATGCGCGAGGCGCGCACCTGGAACATTGAACCTTGAACGAGAGTGGGGAGTTAACTACAGACTCAAACCGGCGGAGGCGGCGATATGGCTGAAACGATCAAAGCGCGAATCGGTTTTGTCAGCGGCGGCGCGGGATCGATGCCGCACTATAATAGTTTCTTGCCCATTGTGCCGAAAGAGATCGAGCTTGAATTTCGGGGCTTGGAGCTCTACGGAGCGTCGCTTTACGAAATTGCCGATAAGAAAGAAATCATCGTTCGGCGCGTCAGTGAATTTGTTGCCGATCGCCAATGGCAAGGCGTAATTGTCACCGCCGCGCCGACGGAGGTTCTCAATCCAGGACTTTACGATTCACTGAAAACGGTCCTGTCCGTTCCATTCACGACCGCGCTGCACGCATGCGTTGCGGCGCTGCGAGTTTACTCTGCGCCGCGAGTGCTGCTGCTCACACCTTTTGATGCGCGTTTGAACGAATTGATTGTTCAACATTTGCAGAAAGTCGGCGTGACGGCGATCGCGCCTCATTCGTTCCAAGAGCTCGCCGTGCCAAAGCGCATGACGCCCGACGAGGTGTTTGAACTGACGAAAAATAATCTGGCTGGGGCCGGCAAAGTCGATGCGATTTATTTTCAAGGCGCGGTGCTCGATCCGATCAAGTGTCTGGAGCGGATTGAGTCCGAGCTCAACGCGACGGTTATCGCCAGCAATCCGGCGATGTTTTGGTACGTGCTCTCGAAATTGAAGCTCTCTTATCCAATGAGCGGGTACGGTCGGTTGTTACGCGAGTGGCCGGCGGTAGGCGAATAGCGGAAATTGGAGTGCTGGAGTAGTGGAGTGATGGGAAGCTTCCGTCGCTAGGTGTTTACCCCTCGCCCGCTTGCGGGAGATGGAAAGGTGAGGGTTACGAAGCGTTGACGGATTCACCCTCACCTAAGTCCTCTCCCAGAGGGAGAGGACTTAATGCGGCAAATCGCTCCCCGTTGAAGTTGCAGCGGCGGAGACTGTGGCTAGCCTACCGTCTGCTTCAGCCAGTCCGTCACAGTCTTCGACACTCGATCTTCGGCGCCGACGTAGAAGTGATCGCAGTTGGGAATGATCGCGACCTCGCATGGCCCTGCGCAGTTTTCTTTGAATAGCTCCGCCGGATAGTTTTCTTTCGGTTCCTGGTCGCCGCGGATAAACAGCACCGGACATTTGATCTGTTTAGCGTTCTCGACTAAGTCCGGCGCGTTAGTGAGGCGGTCGAGATACGTGCGTGCGGAAATGACCCACCACCAAGCGGGGATCAGCATGAGCTGGCGCGATTTCCCTGCAGCAACCAAGGCTTCCGCTTCTTTGATCTGCTCGTCGGTATTTCCGGCCAACGAAAAGTTGCGCGCGGAGCGCGGATTGGTCAACCGGTTACCGCCGGCGTGCGCGGAAAGCAGAATAAGTGCGCGTGTCTCCGCATGGCGCGCGACATGCTCGCTGGCGAGCACGCCGCCGTTGCTGTGGCCGATGACGATGGGATTGTTGAATCCTTGGTTCGCCAAGTATCTTGCCGCCAGCTCGTTATCTTCGATCCCCTCCGCCACGGTTTGATAGGCGCCGCCGACGCACTCACGGCTATTGTAGGTGCTTACCGAATCATGGCCGCGGCGATTGAAGGGCATGAATACATAGCCGAGCGAAGTGACATGGGGAGCAAGAAAGCGCGCGGCACAAACGTAAAAATTCATCTGGTTGCCGTGACAGTACATGGCTGCGCCCTTGTTCGGACCGTCCGGTGTGTAGTAGGCACCGTCAAGGAGATTTGTTGGGGTCGGAATGCTGATAAGCTCGGTGCGCATGGAAAAGTCCTTGCAGATTGTTTCGTCCGAGCTTATCTCCAAATCGAGCTCGATTACAAAGCATCCGCTGGAATCGTACGGTGCGCTTGCGCACCAAACGTCATGAAAGGGGGAATTTGCGATGCCTGAGGAAAAGAAGGCGCCGTTTCGCGCCAATCACGTCGGTAGTTTGTTGCGTCCGCCCGAACTTTTGCAGGCGAGAGAAAAACAACAGAAGGGCGAGATCAACGCCGCCCAGTTGCGTGAGATCGAGGACCGCTGCATTCGGGACGCCGTAAAGATGCAGGAAGATGTCGGCATGCAAGGTATCACCGACGGCGAGTATCGCCGAACTTTATGGCATGCCGACTTTCTAAGCCAGTTCGAAGGGATCAAAGTCGTCGAAGGCTTGTTGCCGGAGTCGGCGCGGCATTTTCAAAATCCCGACTCTGATGTGCAGCGATCGCCGACACAATTCGTCGTGACGAGAAAGCTCGGGCATCCGCACGGAATTGAGACCGAGAATTTCAAGTACTTAGCTTCAGTCACAAAAAATACTCCGAAACAATGCATCCCATCGCCGACACTGGTTCACTTCCGCACCGGCCGGGCGGGCGTGGACAAAATCGCCTATCCTGATATGCAGGAATTCTTCGCTGATTTGGCGCGGGTTTATCGCGAGGAGATTGCCGGGCTCGCGGACGCCGGCTGTACCTATCTACAGATCGACGACGTCAACTTCGCTTATCTCTGCGATCCCAAAATGCGTGAAGGCGCGAAGAAAATCGGTGAAGATCCGGACCAGCTGCCTTTGTTGTACGCCAATCTCGTCAACGAATGCATCAAAGAGCGGCCCGCGAACATGTCGGTGTGCACGCATCTTTGCCGCGGCAACTTCCGCAGCTCATGGGTTGCTGAAGGCGGCTATGATCCCGTTGCCGAAGTGCTTTTCAACGAACTTCAGGTCGACGGCTATTTTTTGGAATTCGACACACCGCGCGCGGGAAACTTTGCGCCGTTGCGCTACCTACCCAAAGGCAAAAAGCTGATCCTCGGCCTGGTGACGTCCAAGAGCGGCGCGTTGGAGAAACCCGACGATCTCAAGCGGCGCATCGAAGAAGCGAGCAAGTTCGTTCCTCTGGACCAGCTCGGCATCAGCCCGCAGTGCGGTTTTTCCAGCACGGTGCTGGGAAATAAATTGACGATGGAGGATCAAATCGCCAAGCTGAAATTGGTCGTGCAGGTGGCGAGGGAGGTGTGGGGGAGTTGAAGCTTGAATGATGCGGAGAGCGTGCATCTGATGGTTGCTTCGCGGCATCTAAAGGCCGAAGTTCGCGCCGTTTGTCTGGTTGCGCAAGCTCAACCTATTTGGTAATGCATGAGCGAATTTAAAGGGGGAGCTTATGCTACTACGAAAATTGCGATGGATCGTGCTGGCGACGGTGTTGACGGCCGGAGTTTCAGGTTGCCAAGCAATTACGGGTGAGACCCTGGGTGAACATATCGATGACACGACGATCACCACGACCGTCAAAACACGGCTCGCGGCTGAGAAGGGCACGACTCTGACGCGCGTACAGGTCGACACCGATCGCGGCGTGGTTCAGTTGTCCGGAGTGGTTGAGACGGCCGCCGAAAAAGCTCGAGCTGAACAAATCGCGCGCGGCGTGGGCGGCGTTAAGAGCGTGAGAAACAATTTGCAAGCGCAGCGCTAACCTGGCACCTAAAAATTGCAGCGGCCTTCTTTTTCAAGCTCGGGTAGCAGAGCGGCGTCGGCGATATCTTGGGCTTTGATCCCGCGCGCCGACGGAATTAACGACGCGGTCATCTGGACGGCGAGCTCGATGCCTTCGCTCTTTAAATGGGGCCGGACCGGAATTACATCGGTCATATAAAGGCGATAGAGATATTCGATCGCCGCGCCGTCCAGGTTGCGTCCGCTCTTAGCGACAAATTCCAGAGCTTTCGGCTTGTCTTTTCTCGCGACTGCGATTCCCTCGCAGATTGCGCTCATAAATCGCTTCGCATCCTCGCGGCGGTCCTTCAAGAGAGCCGCCGAGATCGCGTAGTCGGCGCCGCCGCCGGCGTAAATTTTTAACTGCTTGTGGTCGGTCAGTTTGTTGAGGCTGCTTAACTTCCCCGTCTTCTCCAGCTCATACATCGCTTCCGCCGTCACCATCATGCCGGCGACGTTCCCATCGAGGAGACTCCTAACTCTATCGGTGTTCCGGCCCTCGTCGAAATGAATCAACGTCACATCTTTTTCGGGATCAATGCCGAGTTTTCTGAGCGCCAAGCGGGTCAATTGATCCGGCGTGCTGCCCCGTTCCCCGCTGCCAACTCTTTTCCCCTTTAGGTCCGTCGCGCTCTTAATCGAAGGCTCGGCAAAGAAGGCCGAATAGTTGTAACCGGAGTTGCCGACCAAAAGCATCGGCGCGCCGCCGGACGCGTTGTTGTGCACGACGTGGTTAGCGCTGGCAACGGCGATGTCGGCGTCGCCTTTTTTCAAGGCGGCGAGCAGTTTTTCATTGGAGCCGGGATTGGTCCAGGTAATTTTCAACCCGTTGCGCTCGAAGATCCCCATGTCGCGGGCCAAGTACATCGGCAATTTGCTGATGTTCCAGGGTGGATAATAGATGACGCGAATGGAATCGCTCTGCGCCATAAGCGACGAAGAAATCAACAGCAAGATGATGACGGCGACGAAGCGGATTGCGAAATCGCGCATGGCATCCACCTCTCACTGCTTAAACGAAACGATGAAATAACTCGGCGCCGATTTCGACGCGGAGTCGCCTTGGCCGACGACCATAATCGGATAGGTGCCCACTTCTTTGGTCAACTGTGGTGGAATTGTCGCTTCTAGTTCGCTGGGGCTGACGAATCGAGTTTCCAGCATTTTGCCGTTCAATGTGACGCGGTGATATCGGTCAAAGCCGCGCCGCGCCGTTACTTTCAAGATCCCGCTTGCACCTTGAGCGAGAGAGCGCGGCGAGATCTCAATTTCCTGGGGAGTGGCGCGCCACGCCCGAACCGCTGAAATCGGATTCTTGTAGTTGGCATGAAATTCATGATCGACGACCTTGCCACCCAGCACAACCAGCTTGACGTTTTGCACGGCCCAGATGTTTTTCAACGGATCGCCGTCGATGGCGATGATATCAGCGATCTTGCCCGGCTCCACCGTGCCAAAATCTTTGTCTTTGCGGAAAGCTTTGGCAACGTTGATCGTGCCCGCTTGAATCGCCTGCATCGGTGTCATTCCAGCCTCGACGAACATGACCATTTCCTGATGCATGCCAAGCCCTGGCAGGCCGTTGTTGGGATCCGAGCCGGCTCTGATAATGCCGCCCGCTTGAGAGAAGCGGCGGATGAAGTCCTCGATTTTCTTGTAGCCTTCACGCGCGTTATTGAGCCGCTCGGGCGAAAACTTTGCGTAGCGCTCGTACTGCCCCAACGCTTGCTCGCGCAACACACCGGGCAAATAGCCGGCGGCTTTCTTATCGAGGATGGAGAGCTCGCGCTCTTTGAAACGCTCGACGCTCGGCGAAAGCGGCCGATACCAGGTGGCGATGGTCGGGCTCCAACTGACGTTCTTCTCGACCATGGCTTTGACGATCTTGTCGAAATTCTCCGGTTCATAGAAGTAGGATAAATCGGCCGTATTGATTTTGCCCGTCATGCGCCGCTCGTGAATCTCCCAGCGCTTGTTAACGTCGCCGATGGACGTCATGCCCGGCCCCCAATGATGCTCGACGCCGGCAAATCCCGCTTCGGCTGCCGCAAGCGCATCCAGGCAGTGACAGGTGATCGGCAAGCCAAGCCGATGAGCTTCCTCCGCCCCGGCCTTGATCACTTCCGGCGCGACGTATTCGTTGAACTTGATGATTTCAATGCCCATCTCTTTTTTCTTCCGGACAACGGCGCGGGCCTCTTCCGGAGTCTTGACCAAATGGCCGCGCTCGACGCGCAGCGCCCAGGCCGGTGGCGGGCCGACCAAGCGTCCGCCCGTCGACCAAATGCGCGGGCCGCGAATCTTGCCGAGGTTCGTGCCATTGCGCTGCGCCAGCGTCCATTCATCCTCGTTTTGAGTGATGTCGGGACAAGTCGTGATGCCGAGATGAAGATAAATCTCGCCGACGAAGTCGAGCAGGTGGCAGTGGCCGTCGATAAGACCGGGGAGTATCGTTTTACCTTTGACGTCGATAACCCGCGCGCCGCGGGGAACCGCGACTTCGCCGCGTTTGCCGATCGCTTTTATGCGCTCGCCTTCGACGATAACTATGGCATCGTCGAGCGGCGGCCGGCCCGTGCCGTCGATCAGCGTGCCGCTGTGAATGACCAACAAACTATTTCGCTGGGCGGCGGCATCAGCCGATGAGAGAGCGAAGGTTAAGCAAACTAGAATGAGACAAATTAATTGATGGCGAAGTTGATATTGCATTGGAGCTTCTCCTATGCGGGAAAGTTTACTTCATCACAGAGTCGATAAAGCCGCTCTTCTCCAGTTGCTCGACTAATGAAGTGTCGACGAACTGCTCTGGTTTCGGCAGCGGCTTTTTGCCGGGGTATTGATTCTCGATCATGAATTGAATCGCTTTCAAGGACGGGCGCGGGCTTTTTTGCAGCGTTGGTGCGTAGTCCTGCCAGGTTCCTTCCAAAATCTCCTCATCGTTGATCTTGCCGTATTTGCCGAGAATTTTCTTGCTGAACTCTTTATCTGTGCGATAGCGGTGCATGCCGCGCGTAAACGCGCGCAAGAATTGCAGAGCGGTATCGCGATGTTGAGCAATGAAGGATCGCGTCGTGATCACTGTGCCATTGATGTCTTCAACGCCGAGATCGCCAAAATTTACCAGCTCGCGCATACCGAGCTTCGCGGCTTTTGGATACAACGGATAACTCAAGGCGGCGGCTTGTACGATACCGTTATGCAACGCAGCAAAAGCTTCCGGCTGGGCGCCGAAGGTTAGAAGCGCCACATCTTTGTTCGGTTCGAGGTTGAATTGTTTCAACGCAATCCGGACGACTTGATCTGAAGTCGAGCCGAACGTCGTGATGCCGGCCTTTTTTCCCTTCAAGTCCGATGGCTGCTTGATTTCAGGCCGAACCATCAAACGAAAGGGCGAGACTGTTCCGGTGGCGCCGATGATCACGACATCGCTGCCGGCCGCGGTTGCGGCTAGGGCGGCAACAGCACCCGCTTGGATGATCGGCGCACTGCCGCCGAGCATGGCGGCGACCATCCTGGTGCTGCCGCCGACGCGGATCAATTCGACGTCCAATCCTTCATTGGCGAAATATCCAGCGTCTTTGGCGATCCACGCCGTTGCCCAGGAGCCGGCAAAGCTCGGATAGAGAAGCCGCATGGAAGTCGTCGCCGGCGCGGCAATAGAGGCTGTCGGAAATAGGACGAATAAGACGAATAGGACCAATGATCGTAAGCTGTTTCGACGCATTCTTTCCTCCCCGCTAGCTACTGACCGCGCGCGCGAGAACAATCATTGTCCGGCGCTTGCGGCGACTTCGCGGAACACGCGCATGAAGTTGCCGCCGACTATTTTGCCAACGTCGCCTGCGGCATAGCCGCGCCGCAACAATCCCGCGGCAATCAAAGCAAACTCTTTATGGGTCGGAATCGCCGTTGACCCATGCAGTCCGAAGAGATCGGTGGCGACACCGACATGGTCTGAGCCGATCAAGTTCTTTACATAGTCGATAGTTCGCAAGTAGTTCTCCACGGTTTCGCGCCGACGCAGCAAGGGCCAGATGCCGACCACACCGCCTTTCTTGGCGATCGCGACCATGTCTTTGTTCTCCAGATGGCGCGCTAAGGTCCATACAGAATATGGACCAGTGTGGGAGCAAATGACGGGATGTCGACTCTCGGCAAGAATGCCGTTCAGTGTCTCGGATGAAGTGTGAGCGACGTCGATCACCATGCCGAGTTTATTCATCTCCTTGACCACATCGCGGCCGAAAGCAGTGAGCCCCTTGTTGCGCGGCTCTTCGGTCTGGATATCGCCGATCTCATTGAATCGGTAATGCAGTAGTTGTAGAACTCGCACGCCGCGCTCGTAGAAGAATTGCACCCGCGACAAATCGCCTTCGAGCGGGTCGCCACCCTCGATGGCCAGAAGCGCGCACGGCAGACCCTTCTTCTTCGCATCGACGATTTCCTGGGGCGATCGGGCAACGGCGATTTTTCCTGCCATACCGGCGCTGATGATCTTATCGAGTTGCTCCTGGCTCCTGCGAAAGAGCTCGCCCGGATTGGCCTTGCGGTATTCCGTGTAGAATCCCGAGGGTTCTCTGCGGATCGTGCCGAGGTCGCCACGAACGGCAAAAACGCCAATGTCGAGGCGGCCAGCGCGCATGTTGTCTGGGACTTCGGCGTCGAATTCCGGCATTCTTCCGCCAGTGAGAAGGTTGGGATGACAATGCAAATCGACGCTGACCACATCACCGGACAGTTCGGCAGCTTCAGCGAGAAGGTTCGTTTCAGCGCGGAAGTAATCGAGTAACGCCGGCGCGGCGTAAACTGACGCCGCGCCGGTAAGCACTGTCGAAAAAAAACGACGCCGGGTAAAAAGTCCGACGTCGGTGCGCTTGCTTGATCTCCGTAAACTACTCTTTTCGAGCGTGATCATAGACGCGCTTCGCTTTTCAGTTGGCTTCCGTGCTGGAGCGTTGTAGAGATTTAAGACTTAACCTTCGGGCGCAGAGAATACATCAAACTCGGTCCGTAAGAAAAGCAAATAGAAAAGCGCTTTGACATGGCTCAGACAGACCAAGACGCCGCATCGTTTAGCTCGCAATTGGGTCCGGTTTTCTTCCTCACCGCTCTTTTTCTAATTAATTTTACTTCGCGGATCATCCTTTCGCCACTACTACCGACGATCGAAAGAGAGTTGGCGATGAGCCATAGCCAGGCGGGCTTTCTGTTCTTTTTGAGCTCGGTTGGTTACTTGGTCGGACTCTTGGTGTCGGGTCTGCTGGCGTCGCGCTCGACGCATAGATTGATGATTGTGGCGTCCATTACCGGTATCGGTGTCGCGATGCTGGTTATCGCCGCGGCGCACAGCTCGTGGCTAATCCGCTGCGGACTTTTCGGCGCAGGCTTTGCCGCAGGACTTTACCTGCCGTCGGCGATCGCGACGATCACCTCGCTAGTCGACAGACGACACTGGGGCAAAGCGATTGCGGTGCACGAGCTGGCGTCCAACTTGGCATTTTTTTTAAGCCCTTTTATCGCCGAGGTGTTTCTTAAGTGGTTTAGCTGGCGCGCCGCCCTGGGCACGCTTGGCGCATTATCTTTAATCGCCAGCGTGAGCTTTAGCCGATTCGGACGCGGCGGCGGCTTTCCGGGAGAGTCGCCGGCGTCAAGCGCATTCGGCGCGCTGGCACGAACCCCGGCACTTTGGCTGATGGTCGTTCTGTTCGGTCTGGGTGTGAGTTCGACAATAGGAGTTTACGCCATGCTGCCGCTTTATCTGGTCGCCGAACGCCAGCTCGAGCCCAGTTGGGCCAATACTATCGTCGCATTCTCGCGCTCTCATGGACCGATCCTGGGTTTGCTCGGCGGCTGGGCATCGGACAAGCTGGGCGCCAAACAAACCATCGTCGTCAGTCTCATCTTCACCGGCATTGTTACATTGCTACTGGGTGTCGCACCGAATACGTGGTTGAGCTCCGTGGTTTTTTTTCAGCCGCTGCTCGCTGTCTGGTTTTTTCCGGCTGCGTTTGCCGCCATCGCGATGATTACGGCACCGAGCGCTCGCAATTTGGCGGTTTCATTCAGCGTGCCTTTCGGCTTTGCGATCGGCGGCGGCGCGATTCCAACATTCATCGGCGCGATGGGCGACGCCGGCTCGTTCGCCGATGGATTCACCATTACCGGTGCGCTTATCGCCATCGGTGGTGCGGCTGCGTTACTGTTGAAATTGCCGCGTGCCCAGCGTGCCATTTGAGCGGCGAGTTGTCTTCCGCGCGCGGAGTATTCTATAAAGTCGCCTATGATGACCGTTAACGAGTTCGCGGCTAACATTCGCTGCTGCAACAACGAGGTCGTTGTATTCACTGGCGCGGGAATCAGCACCGAATCGGGCATTCCTGATTTTCGCAGCCCCGGCGGGATCTGGACGCGATATCGGCCGGTAACCTTTCAAGAGTACATGAGCAGCGAAGCGGCGCGCGTAGAAGCGTGGAAACGGCGGCTCGACGGCTGGGAGCAATACAAAAACGCCAAGCCAAATCTCGGCCATTATTTTGTCCATTCGCTGGACGCCAAAGGCAAACTGGTCGGTCTGATCACGCAAAACGTCGACGGATTACACAGCGAAGCCGGTCTGCCGGACGAAAAAATCGTCGAGCTGCACGGCAGCAATCGCAAAGTAATTTGTTTGAACTGCAACCAAGAGTTCGATCCCGACGAGATCATTAAGCGGCTTGTCGGCGAATTCGAATCGCCCAAGTGCGGCTGCGGCGGGATTCTCAAATCGGCGACTGTTTCTTTCGGTCAAGCGATGCCGGAAGAAGCGATGCGCCGAGCGCAGGAGTGGACGGAGGAAGCTAAGGTTTTTATCGTCATGGGCTCGTCATTGCAGGTGCAGCCGGCGGCGTCATTCCCTGTGGTCGCCAAACGCAACGGCGCGCTTCTGGCGATTATCAACCGCGAGCCCGGGCCGCTCGACGAGATCGCCGATTTTGTCCATCACGGCGCCATTGGCGAGTTCTGCGGCCAATTCGGCGAGATGATCGCGGACGGATGAATCGGATGATCGATGATGGAAGATAGAGGATCGAGGATTGACGATCGAAGAACAGTGAATTTGAGCGCAAAGGCATGTCCTGAGTCCTTCGGAGCGCTCGGGAATAAACTCCCTCGAAGGAACGCAAAGGGCGCGAAGAAAAAACTAAGAATTTGATCATAAAGACCACATGGATCACAGAGTAAGAGCGCGATTCATCGCGCCCTCTGATTGGATGGGATAAATT
>Ga0184612_10000828_pt1 | contig 14662 bp, 11 predicted proteins | sample PLM3_60_coex_FD_133163 | JGI IMG/M metagenome (GOLD analysis project Ga0184612, IMG submission 133163) | Groundwater sediment microbial communities from an aquifer in East River, Colorado, USA - PLM3_60_coex | ecosystem: Environmental > Terrestrial > Soil > Riparian zone | place: USA: East... | reverse complement strand
GGCATTCTGTCAGCGCACAAGATCCAAGGCCGAGCAAATTGCGCGGGACTTCGGCATCCCCCACTTTTTCACTGATTACCGCGAGATGCTTGCCCACCGTGATCTTGATGCCGTGAGCCTCACGACGCCGACCAACGTTCATCTCGCCATGGCTTGTGAAGCTTTCAGCCACGGTGTCTCCGTTCTCTGCGAAAAGCCTCTGGCGATGAACCAGGAAGAGGCGGCGGCAATGTTGAAACGAGCCGAAGAAGCGCGCCTGATTCACATGACTTCTTTCAATTTTCGCTTTATCCCGGCCTTTTACCGGATGAAAGAGCTCATGGAAGAAGGATACGTCGGAAGCCGTGTCCTTCATGTGGAAGCGAGTTGGTTCACGGAACGGCGGGCCGATCCCAACCTGCCGTTCGGCTGGCGCGATCAGAAAGAAGTAGTAGGTTTTGGCGCCATGGGCGACGTGGGAGTTCACTTGGTCGATCTAGTGCGCTGGCTCGCGGGTGACTTCCAGCGGGTCTCCAGCCAGCAAGCAATTTTTACCAAGGAAAGACCCCTGGCGGACGGTTCCGGGAAACGAGAAGTCACAGTGGAGGATTGCGCTATCTTCATTGGGGAACTAACTGGAGGAGGATTGGTTTCCTTTGCAGCGAACGCGACGGCGCGTGGCAGCGCTTATCAAGAGATTCGAATCTTGGGTAACGACGGCATGTTGCGAGCTGCAGTGGATCGAGCAAAGCCTGACTGGATGATCGGCGAGCTTTGGGGTGCACAGGGTGACGGCGATACTCAGCCTATGCCTATTCCTGAACGATTGACGGAGAATTTGAACCTCCCGGAGTCGAGGCGCACGGCGAGAGAAGCTATTTTTGCCAATTTAACCCGTCTACTCGCTCATGGTATTAGAACGGGAGAGCAACCCAGTCCTAGTTTTCGCGATGGGCTGGAAGCACAGAAAGTCCTTGATGCCGTAGAAAAATCGGCTCACGCGGGAAATTGGATGGCCGTTAATTAGCTCGACGGTTTTGATGTTTGTATTAGAAACTCAAAACGGTTAAAGCACAGGAAGGCGTTTCCCCTGGCATCGACCCAGGCTGTAAAACAGGAGGAACCAAAATGACTAACCAGTCGCAAAACATTTCATCAGCGGAATTCGTGGAACAACTAAAAAAAGAGATACAGGCGTTTCCCAAGATTCGTATCAAGCATCCATTCTTAAAAGCCGTGTGTGCCGGCACAGCAACCATGGATCAGATCCGCGCCTGGGCGATCCAAGACTATCAGTTCCGTGCCGCGGTGCCGCGCATTGCGATGCTGCGCTATCTGGCCTGCACCGATCCGGAGATCGCTCAAAAACTTTGGGGTGTCGTCGAGGAAGAAACCCGCGGCATGGACACCGGCAGCGCCGGCCATAATGAACTGGCTATCCGATTCGCCGAGTCCGTCGGCCTGAAGCGTGAGCAGCTTGAGAATGCCGTGCTGCGGCCCTCCACCGCGGCTCACCTCTACTACGTCGAACTGATCATCCACACCTTGCCGTGGTTCGTTGTCATGGCGATCCAAATCGGCGCCGAGGGAACCTTCGGCCCGGCGGCGGCAGCGTTGGGGCATGGATTCATCAAACAATACAACATGAAGCCCGACGACGTCCGGTTTTTCACGGTGCACTCGGAAGCGGATGAAGAGCACAGCAGCCTGGCCGAAGAAATCGCCGTGCGCTATATCACTTCGCCGCACCTTCAGGAGCAAACACGGAAGCATACTTTTCGGCGCATGGAACTGCTCTATGATATCTGGAGCATTGACTATTGAATTAGACCAATAACGGTCGTGGATGATGAACACCGGCGTAGTTTTTATTGAGACTTACACCAGACGCGCAGACGGGAGAAAGCCGATGAATGAAACAAAACGAACGTTCGCGGCTGTTTTGATTGGCTTCCTACTCGTGGCTTTCTCATCGTCCACACCGGGTCACGCCCAGAGTCTCGATGAGGTTTACCAGAAAGCATTGACTGAGGGCGGAACACTGAACTTCTATGGAACTCTAGCACCCAACCAGGCAAGTAAGATTTTGCCTGTCTTTGAAGCGCGCTTTCCTGGAATAAAAGTCAATCAAACTGACGCCACTTCTGACGTGCTCGCCACCCGTGCCATCACGGAGGCACGTGCCGGCAAAACCATCGCTGACGTTTTTCAAGCGTCTCTCGAAACCGCAATCCGCATCCATGAACAAGGACTGTTCCTTGAGAAGCTGCCGCCGGAAGCCGAGGCCTATCCAAGCAACCTCAAGGGTTCGTACTGGTTGGCCGGTGAGTTCGATTTCATTATCGCGGGATGGAACACGAACCTCGTCAAAAAACAGGAGGAACCACAGCAGTTTGAGGATTTTGCCGAGCCTCACTGGAAAGGGAGACTCGTCGCGGAGCCGCGCGACGCCGAGTTATTGATCGGTCTGGCCAATCATAAGTATAAGAGCGAAGATAAGGCGGCCGCGCTACTCAAGCGAATTGCGGCCAATGGCGTGGAATTTCACAAGGGCCACTCGCAGTTGGCAGAGCTTTTGGCTGGAGGACAGGCTGCTGCTTGCCTGACCTGCTACTCGCATCACTTCCCCGTCAGAATCAAAAAAGGCGCTCCGCTCGGCTACCTTCTTTCCGAGGGTGTCGGTGCGATCACCGCAACGGCGGTTTTTAAGAACGCCCCGCATCCTAATACAGCTTGGCTGTTTTACCGGTGGGTTTCCAGCGAAGAGGGACAAAAGGTTTTTTCAGCTGCCGGTCGCACGGCGGCCCATCCGAAAGTAGACCCAGTGGAAAAGACGAGGCCGGAAAGAATTTATCCAATTACAGACTCAGATTACAAACAGTACTCCAAGTATGACAAGGTATGGAAGGAAATCTTTAAACTACGGTAGCCACCCAAGGTTCCCGTCCCATTCCAAATCCGGAAACTTAGATGAGTAAACTGAGCTTGGCTTTCATCTCCGCGTTCAACGAGCGGGTCGAGCCGCTCATGAACGGGACGGTTCAGGCAGAGGGAATCGAACTGATTCCGACTTATTCCCATCCCGCGGAGACGTTCTGGCGGCAACTAAAGTTCGGCGAATTCGAGGTGGCGGAGATGTCGATGTCTTCCTTCCTGATCGCCCGTTCCCAGGGCGCTGATATGATCGCGCTGCCGGTTTTTCCAAGCCGCCGTTTATTTCAAACCGAGCTTTCTTACCACGTCGATTCAGGGATCACGAAACCCGAAGACCTTGCCGACAAACGTCTAGGCGTGGCGGAGTATCAACAGACGGCTGCGCTTTGGATCCGCGGCATTTTGGACCATGACTTCGGTGTCTCCCAATACAAGATTCACTGGTATATGGAACGAAGCGAGGAGATGAGTCACGGCGCCGCCACCGGCTTCAGGCCGCCTGCCGGCATTTCATTTAACCGTATTGCGCCAAACAAGAGCCTGGCATCGACGCTATTGGCAAACGAATTGGACGTCGCCCATGTCGCGAGCCCCTGGGTGCTCCAAGCCAATGCGCTGGATCGTTCCAGTCGTATCGCCGGCAAAGGAGATTGGAGTAAGATCAAACCGCTGTTTCCGGATCGAATGGCAGAAGGAGCGCGCTTTTATAAGGGACACGGATTTTTACCGGTCAACCACGCCTACATTATTCGCGGCGACATCTTCAGGAAATACCCCTGGGTGGCGTTTAATCTCTACACCGGCTTCGTCAAAGCCAAGGCGTTCGCCCGTGAGCAACTGCTGGAGCGAATCCCGACGGCACTTTTCTTCGCACCGGAGTATGCTGCGATGACAAGGGAAATGATTGGCGACGACCCATTCCCTTACGGCATTAAGGCCAACAAGGCGATGCTCGACACGATTATTACATTTTCTTACGAGCAAGGGCTGACACCGAGAAAGATGACCGTCGAAGAACTATTCGCTCAAAGCACGCTCGATTTGTAGAGTCAAGTTTGAGCAAAGAGTCCCTCGCGGCTGCACGGACAATGTCGGTGAGATAGAAAGGGAGCAAACGATGCCAGACTTAATTTTGAGCTTCGTCTCCAATTTCAACGAGCGCGTTGAACCGCTCATGGACGGAACCATCAAAGCCGACGGTATCGATATCATCCCGACCTATTCTCACCCTTCAGAGACTTTTTGGCGCCAGCTCAAGTTCCAAGAATTCGAAGTAGCGGAAATGTCCATGTCCTCCTACTTGATCGCGCGCTCCCGCGGAGTGGACATGATTGCGATTCCGGTTTTTCCGAGCCGCCGGTTTTTCCATGCCGACCTGTCCTTTCATGTCGACTCCGGCGTCAAGAAGCCCGGCGACCTCCTCGGCAAACGCATCGGCGTCGGCGAGTACCAGCAGACCGCCGCGCTCTGGGCGCGCGGCGTGTTGGACCACGACTTCGGCGTGTCACAGTACAAAGTCGACTGGTACATGGAGCGAACCGACGAGTTGAGCCACGGCGGCGCCACGGGATTCACACCGCCGCCGGGAATATCATTGCATCGCATACCGCCGGACAAGAGCTTGGCGACCATGCTCGTGAACCACGAGATCGACGCCGCTCCCATTGCCGGACACCTTTCACGAGCGGTCAACGTAATCGACCGCTCGACTCACATTCGCGGCAGCGACGGGGATTGGACCAAGGTCAAACCGTTGTTCCCGGATCCGATGGCTGAAGGAAACCGCTTTTTCAAGAAGTATGGCTTCGTTCCGGTCAACCATACCTACATCGTGCGCGGCGACGTCTATCGAGCATACCCGTGGGTTGCATTCAATTTGTACGGCGCCTTTGTCAAAGCAAAAGCCTATGCACGGGAAAAACTATTGGAGCGCATACCTGCCGCGCTATTTTTCGGCGCCGAATATCTAGCCATGACACAAAACATTTTGGGTGACGATCCGTTTCCGTACGGCGTGAAAGCCAACACGGCCATGCTTGATACGATTATCAACTATTCTAATGAGCAAGGGCTCACGCCGCGAAAGATGAAAGTCGAGGAGTTGTTCGCCAAAGAGACCCTGGATTTATGACGGCGCGTCTAATGAATCTCCCGCAGCGAGCTGACGAAGTATCAAAACATTTATGGGAATTTGTCCCAGGGTGTCACCTCCGAATGTGTTTTATCGCGCGTGCAGTCAGAGTTTCGTCTGGATTCTCGATAAAAACATTCGGGAATGACAGACTCTGAGAGGTCTGGAAATAACTTTTGCGCAGCAAGCTGCGTGGAATTGACCCAAAAAGATTAATAATGACGCTAACAACTGATTGCAGACGGTCGGGGCACGTCATACCGCGTGCCCATCACGCTAAAAAGGAGGCGAGATGCCCAAACTTCAATTGAGTTTCATTTCCGCGTTTAACGAAAGAGTCGATCCGTTGATGAAGGGAACCGTGCAAGCCGAAGGCATCGATATTGTGCCCACCTATTCACACCCGTCAGAGACCTTCTGGCGGCAGCTCAAATTCCAGGAATACGAAGTTGGTGAAATGTCGATGTCGTCGTACTTAATTGCTCGCGAGCGTGGCTTCGACATAATCGCCTTGCCGGTTTTTCCCAGCCGGCGGTTATTTCATACGGAACTTTCCTACAACACAGACTCCGGCATCAATCAGCCGAGCGACCTCGTCGGCAAACGTATCGGCGTGGGGGAATACCAACAGACAGCGGCTCTATGGCAGCGGGGTATACTCGAACACGACTTCGGCGTGTCGCAACACAAAGTTCACTGGTACATGGAGAGGACGGAAGAGTTAAGCCACGGCGGCGCCACCGGGTTTACTCCGCCGGCGGGAATATCGTTCCAGCGTATTCCGCCGGACAAAAGCATGGCTTCGATGTTGGTGAATAATGAATTAGACGCCGCGGCGATCAACAGCCCCTGGAAAAATATGCCTAACGTCATTGGTCGGTCCCATCGTATTCTGGGATCGGATGGAGATTGGAGCAAGGTTAAACTGCTGTTTCCCGACCGCATGGCGGAGGGCGGTCGTTTCTTCAAGAAATGGCGTTTTCTTCCGGTCAACCATGCCTACACGATTCGCGGCGATATCTATAAAAAATATCCCTGGGTTGCCTTCAATCTATACACGGGCTTTATCAAGGCGAAGGAATACTTCAACACAAAGTTAGTCGATAGCATTCCGTCAGCGCTGTTCTTTGGCCGCGAATATCTGGCCATGACCCAGGGGATGTTCGGCAACGACCCGTACCCTTACGGCGTCAAAGCCAACCGTAAGATGCTCGAGACGCTTATCGACTTTTCTCACGAGCAAGGGCTGACTTCGAAGAAAATGAAAGTGGAAGAACTCTTCGCGGCAAGCACGCTGGATTTGTAAAAGACGATTGGAGCATTGGAGTAATGGAATATTGGAGTGCTGCTAGGAGAAACAACTGGCTAATTCTACCTTTATCTTTGATCTGCTTTGCTTGGCCAGTCTATGCTCTTGCCAAGCCTGTAACCCTCGCCTACCAAACTCCCACCTTGAGCAGCAATCTGCCAATTTTCGCAGCCGCAGAATTCGGAATATTTGCCTCCGAGAATCTGGAGGTGAGGACAGTCTTCATCCAAGGGGGACCAACCGCCATGGCAGCCCTGATAGGCGGCGACGTGGATTACGCGAAGGTCGCGGGGGTTCCTGCCGCGCGGGCCATTGCCCAGGGGGCTCCGGTGGTCATTGCCGGAGGCTTCCAGCCCTACATCGATTACACGTTAATCGGTTCCAAGAAGATCAACAATCTGAACGACCTCAAAGGTAAAGTCGTGGGAGTCACCGGAGCAGGCGGCATCGCCGAGTTCGCTACGGTCGAAGGATTGGCAAGAAAGGGGCTGGTACGAGACAAGGATTACAAGATCCTTTATGGAGCGGGCAACAGTCCGGCGCGCGCGCAAGCGCTGGAGGCGGGAAGAATTCAAGCGGCCCCCTTTTCTTTCACGGAGCGGTTAGAGCTGGAACAAAGAGGTTTCCCGGTTCTTTTTGATATCGGCAAGGTCATGCCTAAATTCCCGTTCTCCGTATTGCTCACGAGCAAGCGGAAGGCGGAAACCGCTCCAGAAGAGATTACGGCTTTCCTAAAGGTAATAAAGCGCTCTATGGATTTAATACGGACGGACAAAGATAGGGTCCTTGCTGCAGTCTTAAAAAAACGAACCTACGAAGACCCCGTGATCGCGCGCAAGCTCATCGATCAGTTTTCCGATCTCTATTCCATTGCCATTACCAAGGAAGACGTTGATGCCTTGATTGCCGCCGGACGAATGGAAGCAGAGGCGAAAAAGTTCGGCGGAGCGGAAAAGTTTTTTCTTGGCCCCGTAGTAGCAAAAGCACTTGGCCAAGCGCGTTAGACTGGCAGACGAGTTTTGTGAAAAACTCATGAGGCGAATTGCAACAACACTGTTCATTGCTTTAGGTATAGTTGCCGCGGGCTGGAGACCATACGTTGAAGCCAAACCGGTAACGCTCGCTTATCAGACTCCTACTTTAAGCGGCATTCTGCCATCTTTCGTCGGCGGGGAGTTGGGTTTCTTCGCTGCTGAAGGACTGGAACTGAGACAGGTCTTTGTCAGAGGCGGCCCGACGGCCACGGCTGCGTTGATTAGTGGAGATGTGGATTTCGCACTGATCTCCGGCGTTGCGTCCGTGCGAGCGATTGTCCAAGGCGCGCCGCTTATCATCGTCGGGGGCTCACAACCGTACATGGACTACACCCTCATCGGAGCAAAAGGAATCGCGAGCCTCAACGATCTCAAGGGCAAGACCGTCGGCGTCACCGGCGCGGGCGGCGTCGCGGAATACGCCGCCGTCGAAGGATTGGCGAGAAAAGGATTGGTCCGGGACAGGGACTACAAGATCCTCTACGGAGTCGGCAACAGTCCCGCCCGGGCCCAGGGGCTTGAGGCAGGAAGAATGCAAGCGTCACCTTTCTCCTTCATGGAAAGGGTAGATCTGGAGCAGAAAGGCTTTCCCCTACTTATGGATATCGGAAAAGTGATCACCGGATTTCCGTTTGTCGTTATCGTCTCCAGCCGAAAAAAGGCGGAGACCGATCCTGAAGGAACCACGGCTTTTCTGCGCGCCATGAAGCGGGGTATGGACCTGGTTAAAACCGACAAAGAGAAAGTGATCGCCACAGTAGTCAAGAAAGGAACCTATGGCGATCCCGCAACGATCCGCAAAGTGGTCGAGCAGTTTTCAGGCGTTTACTCGATTTCGATCAACAAGGAAGATATCGATGCCCTCATCGTGGCAGGCAAAATAGAAGCGGAGGCTAAAACGTTCGGTGGCGCGGAGAAGTTCTTCATCGGAAGCTTCGCAGCCAAAGCCATTGCCCAAAAACGTTGAGTCTGGAATAAAAATTATGGAGAACAGACACGCAACCGGGGCAAATTTCTGCGCCAGCATTGTTGAAAGTGTAAACGAACGATGAGTAGATTTCGCGTCGCGCTCCTGATTGTTCTCGCTTTGCTTTTTGTTATTTGGCTTAAAAACGTTGAAGCCAAACCGGTAACCTTCGCCTACCAAACCCCAACCTTGAACAGTACCCTGCCCTTAATAGTGGGACGGGATTTCAGCTTCTTTGCCGCTGAAGGGTTGGAAGTCAAAACCGTCTTTATCAGAGGCGGGCCCACCGCCATCGCCGCGCTTGTCGGCGGAGATGTCGATTACACGCTCGTCGCCGGGGTTCCGGCGGTGCGGGCGATCGTTCAAGGCGCGCCGCTTATGATTGTCAGCGGTATTCAACCCTACATGGATTACACGCTGATCGGTGCCAAGGGCATTACGCAACTGAACGACTTAAAAGGTAAGATCGTCGGCGTCACCGGAGCCGGCGGGATCGCGGAGTATGCCGCCGTGGAGGGACTCGCAAAGAAGGGGCTCGTGCGAGATCGCGACTACAAGGTTCTCTACGGAGTGGGTAACAGTCCATCCCGCGCTCAAGCATTGGAGGCGGGAAGGATTCAGGCTTCCCCCTTCTCATTCCTGGAAAGGTTGGAACTGGAGCAGAAGGGTTTTCCGGTGCTATTCGATATCGGCAAGGTGCTGCCGGGATTTCCGTTTGTCGTGATTCTCGCTGCAAAACGCAAAGTCGAAACCGACCCTGAAGGTGTCATCGCTTTGCTACGGGGGTTGAAACGTGCTCTCGACTATCTCAAGACCGACAAGGACAAAGTCGCCGCAGCGGTGATCAAGAAAGGAGTTTTTGGAGATCCCACAACGATACGCAAGACGGTGTACCAGTTTTCCGAGCTATACTCTCTTCCAATCACCAAGGAAGACATCGATGCGCTGATCGCCGCCGCCCGCATCGAAGCGGAGGCAAAAAAGTTTGGCGGCGCGGAGAAATTTTTCAGCGGCGCGTTGCTGGCAAAGGCACTGGGCCAAAGCCGATGAACAATAGGAAGATGCTGAAAATGGGGACGTGCTTCGACGACAAGCTCAGCATGAACGGCAAATCTTCAGCCCCACTTCCGTTCGCCCTGAGCGTGTCGAAGGGTGGAGTTTTCTAAATAGCTTGCTAGACTCTCAAATTCACGAATCGTTTTCGAGTTACGGAACGAAAAACTGACAACCGAGGAATCACCATGGCAAAAGAAATCGAGTTGACCCTCACGCTCGCAGACTATCACCGCACCCGCCCGCTCCTCTCCGGCGAGGTCACCGTTGATGGCGTCAAGTTGAACCCGCAGCGCGCCGTGCCGGGCGAAGCCTGCATGCGCCCCGTCTACGAAGAATTCGACATCGCCGAGATGTCGCTCTCCTGGTACATGATGGCGCGCTGCCGCAACGAGCCGGTTATTGCGCTGCCGATTTTTCCGCTGCGCATGCAGATTCATCCTTACATCTTTTGCTCGGCTGCTTCGCGAATCGAGGGGCCGGAAGATCTCAAAGGAAAGAAAATCGGCATGGATGAGTACCGCTTGACTGTCGGTCTTTGGGCCAGGGGAATTCTACGGGAATACTACGGGGTGCGGCCGGAAGAATGCGAGTGGTTCACGTCGGCGCCCGAACGGGCCGGATATCAACCACCCGCGGGCGTCAACATAACGGTTGTGGACGAGCCCACTGAAGCGCTATTGCTGCGCGGCGAAATCGACGCGCTCATTCCGCCCAACATCGTGCCATCATTTCGAGCTAAGGATCCTCGTATCCGCCGCGTTTTCAAGGACCCAAGAACCACCGTGAACGAATACTTTCGCAAGACGCAAATCTTTCCGATCACCCATACCCTTGTCGTCCGGCAATCGCTATTCGACGAATATCCGTGGCTGGTCTCAAGCCTCTTGAATGCGTTTACCGAAGCAGAGAAGGTCTGCCGAAAATCCTATGACTACGCCAAGCGTTCGGCGTTTCCGAGTGCGGTCCTGATCCTGGAAGAAGAGGAAGAAATCTTCGGCAAAGATCCGTGGGCTCACGGATTGACTCCTCAGAACCAGGTCGTCCTCGACAAATTCGTCCAGTACGCCGAAGAGCAGGGATATATTCCCTATCGTCCGCAGCTGAGTGAATTGTTTGCTCCGGTTGGGAATTGACCAACGGAGAGGCCTAGAGAGGGGGTACAGAGCATCCACAGAAGCGCATACCCTATCTTGATCTTCCCCCGTCGACGGGAAACGAAACTTTCCAATTACAGCCACGCTAATCAATTGTTATCGGCCGAGGATCGAGTACACCGCATCCGTGCTGACCGAGATATCAACTACTCGTTACTCGTTTTTTTCTCTGTCCCGTCACTTGGCGTGATAGAGACTGTTAAAAAAACCGCTCTGCTCGAGCTCGCGCACCAACTGAATGTCTATCTGATCATCGATGGACAGTTGCCGAAGCGCCGGCTCGGTCCTTTCCAGGAACGTTTTGATAACCGCGATGCCCGCCCGACTCGGGTATGGGACATTGGGCATGTAACGTGGATAATTTTTCTGTGTTTCTTCGATAACCAGCGGGTCATCGATTTTGAGTCGTTCCCTCATGACCTTCTTCACATAAGAAGGTTCATTTTTGAATGTCGCCGTGGCCTCCGCGATCGCTTTGATGAAGCCACGAACCACGTCGGCATTCTGCTTGATGAACGAGCGTCGCGTAACAACCCCAGCGACCTGGTAATCGGGAACTAGATCCGCCACGTCCGCCAATTCGCGATAACCTTCTCGCTTCGCCGTCGCCAGGGTAGGCAGCGAAAGTGGGCCGCCAAAGATCCTTTTCGATTGCATTCCGGCCAAGATGGGCGGGACCCCTCCCATTTGTAGAATGGGTACATCGGTCTCGGACTTGAAACCCCACTTTTCCAAAGTGAGGCGGAGGAGCAGATCCGTCGACGAGCCGTAACGAGTGATGCCCATCGGCTTGCCTTTTAACTCCCGGAAGTCTCTGATTTCGGGACGCACGATGATTGAGAAAGGCGGCTTCGTCACCAAACCCAAGATCATGACGGTGTCACCGCCGTGTACGTTGACTCGGAAAACGGGCTCAATGCCTTGGATGCCGATCGGCGTCGTGCCGCTGAGGAGGGACTGCATCGCCTGAGAGCCGGCGACGTAGATCAACTCGACATCGAGATCGTATTTCGCGAAGAGTCCTTTGTCCATGGCGATCCACGGCACAATGGCGGACCCCGAAATGGAGCTGTACGCCACGCGGAGCGGTACGGCAGGCTTAGTCGCGGCCCCGGCATTATTCGCTACCAACAACCAGAATGCGACTAGCAGGATCAAGATTCGTTTCTCGGCTGTCTGCTGTTTCAGAAATCGAGTGCAAGTCATTTTTATGCCTCGCCAACGTCCTGTCTCAGAAATTCGCCACATAATTTCCACCCCATTCCACCCAAAAATCTCCCCTTCCCCTCTTTCCAAAGAGGGGTTAGAGTCCTGCCGAGAAAATTCCCCCTTTGAAAAAAGGGGGACAAAGGGGGATTTGAGTGCGACTTCAGCTGCTGCCATCGTTTGGAGTTTCTAAATGACCTTCTGATACACGACACTAGCTTAGCCTGCCCGCAAAAACACCAATGCGTTCATCCTGTTGATCTCGTCGACGATGACTCGAGTGCTTTATTTCGCTTCTGGGATCTCGACCTTTCCTACGCGCTTGATTGCATCGGCGAGCATCTTTGCGTCCTTCTGCCAAAACTTCTGGAACTCAGGAGCATCAAGATAGGCAATCGGGGTCTCAAGTTTTTCCATGGCTGACTTGAATTCCGGAGTATTCACTGCCTGCTTAACTGACTCGCGGACTCTTTGCATCACGGGAGCCGGCGTCCCTCGCGGCGCGAACAGACCTGCCCAGATATAAAATTCGATATCGTATCCCAGCTCCTTGAAGGTGGGGACGTCGGGCAAAGAAGCTACGCGTTTTGCGCCCCATCCCGCCAGGGGTCGTAGTTTGCCCGCCTTGATGTGCGGGATGACCACGGCTGGTCCAGACGCAAGCGTGTCCACATGACCGCCCAAGATTGCAGTGAGAGCCGGGCCCGCTCCTGCGTACGGAACATGCTTCAGGTTAATTCCCGCGGAATGCGAAAGCATCTCCATCGCCATATGCAACGTGCCGTATACGCCGGAGGACGAGTAAGAAATCTCGCCCGGACGTTTCTTCGCGTCTTCCACGAACTCCTTCACGCTTTTCCATGGACGGTCCGCATTGACGACGAATATCGTGGGATCAGCGGAAATCAGGGCGATCGGAACAAGCTGGTCCATGGTGTACGCGGGCTTACGGTCGAAGAGCTTGTCCGCCTCGGGAATGATCGAGATACTGGAAAGTGCCATCAGGAGCGTGTAGCCGTCAGGTTTGGCATTGGCGACGAACGACATCCCAACCGCGCCCGCTGCTCCGGTCTTGTTCACGACCACGACCGGATTTTTTAGCACCTTCTCCATTGCTGCCGCGACGGGCCGTGCCGTCAAGTCGGCCACCCCGCCAGGAGGAAACGGAGCTACAATCGTGATCGGGCGATTTGGGAATTTCTCTTGACCGAAAGATTCGGCAGTGAGGCTGAAAAGTAAAATAAACAAAATAAACAGAGCCACGAAAAAATAGATTTGTCGATGTAACCATAGCCCATCTGGACTGTAAATCTCTCTCATTTTTCACCTCCCGCGTGCCGGATAATCACATGCCTTCCTTCTCCTGCCCACTTGCAAGTCCGAATCTCTGCCGCCAATCCAACGTTTTCATCAGCCATGGCGCAACGCTTAATAAGAGGAGAGCCAGCCCAACAGTCAGCATCACCAGCGCGATGGGCCGGTTGATAAAAATACCGTAGCTGCCTGAGGACATCGAAAGCGACTGGCGAAGGCTCATCTCCATCATCGGCGCCAATATCAGCCCCAATACTACCGGCGCGGTCTCGAAGTCAAACTTGCGAAGCACGTATCCGAGTGCCCCCATCACCGTCATGATCCCGACGTCGACGACGCTGCCGTTAACGGCATAGACGCCGAGAACGCAGAAGATCAGAATCGCCGGATAAAGCAATGGATAAGGGACCTTCAAGACATTGACGAAAATCCCTACCAACGGAAGATTGAGGATTAACAGCACCACATTCCCCACGTACATGCTCGCGATGAAACCCCAGAAGAGCTCTGGTTGTTGAGCGATTAAGAGAGGTCCCGGCGAGATTCCGTGGACCATCATGGCCGCGATCATCACGGCGGGGATGGGTCCGGACGGGACGCCCAAGGCGAGCATGGGAACAAAAGCTCCTGAGGTCGCCGAGTTGTTGGCGGATTCGGGCCCGGCGACGCCCTCAATGGCGCCATGTCCAAAGCGCTCCGGATGCTTGGAAAGGCGCCGCTCCACTGCATACGAAACGAAGGACGATATAATGTGAGCCGAGCCCGGTATAATACCGATCAAAAAGCCAAGAACCGTTCCTCGGCCTATGGGCCAGAGCGAATCGCGCCACTCTTCACGCGAGGGGAGAAGCTCCCTTAACCGTGGCTTCTTGACCTCAGGTGGAGTCGGCTGCCCGGCGGTCAGTAGAATTTCCGAAAGACCGAACAGTCCCACGGCGACTGGAACGACTCCAATTCCGTCACCCAGCTCCATCAAACCATAACTAAAGCGAAAAAATCCCGTCATAGGATCGATGCCGATCATACCCAGGAGGAGTCCCAACGTTGCCATGGCCAGGGACTTGAGGATCGAGCCGCCACTCATGTAGGCGAGCGCTAGGAGACCTAGCAGCAAAAGGGCGAAATATTCCGGTGGTCCGAAGCGCAGGGCAAAGCTTGCCAGCGGCGGCGCCAAAAGCATGAGGGCCACAACACTAACCGTCCCGGCAACATAGGAGCCCACCGCTGCTATGGCCAAAGCCGCTCCGGCTCGGCCCTTGCGCGTCATCTCATAGCCGTCGATGCACGTCATAACGGAAGCCGCCTCGCCGGGTATGCGCATCAGTATCGATGTCGTCGATCCGCCATACATGGCCCCGTAGTAAATTCCGGCCAGTAAAACGATTGCAGATGTCGCATCAAGACCGAAGGAGGCGGGAAGAAGCAAACTGATGCCCGCGAGCGGACCTACGCCTGGCAGGACTCCCACGAGAGTGCCGATGACACAACCAACAAACGCGTAGAGCAGGACGTTCGGCGACAGCGCGACCGAAAACCCGATATACAGATTGTGCAGAGTTTCGGCCATATGGGCTGCGG
>Ga0184612_10000827_pt1 | contig 14664 bp, 14 predicted proteins | sample PLM3_60_coex_FD_133163 | JGI IMG/M metagenome (GOLD analysis project Ga0184612, IMG submission 133163) | Groundwater sediment microbial communities from an aquifer in East River, Colorado, USA - PLM3_60_coex | ecosystem: Environmental > Terrestrial > Soil > Riparian zone | place: USA: East... | reverse complement strand
CGCTCCACCCCCCTCCTCATCCCGCCCGCGTGCCTCGCACGGACGGGTGCCACCGCAGGACGGATCGTTCGACGAGCACGATCGCCAGATAGAAGGCCACCCCGAGGACGCTCGCCACCACGATGGCCGCCCACGCCTCGGGGAACCGCGCAAGCGCCGCCCTCTCCTTGATGAACAGCCCGAGCGAGGTCGTGCGCAGTCCGCCGAAGTACTGGGACACGACGGCCCCGATCATGGCCAGCACGCTCGCCACCTTCAGCCCGGAGAACAGGAAGGGGAGCGAGTTCGGGACGCGGACGCGCCGAAACGTCGCCGCCTCGCCGGCGGCGTAGGAGCGCATCAGCTCGATCGAGGACGGATGGACCGACGTCAGCCCGCGCAGCATGTTGATCATGACCGGGAAGAACACGAGGACGGCGGCGATGGCGACCTTGGGGATCGGGCTGACCAGGCCGAACCAGTTGTTGAAGATCGGCGCGAACGCGATGATCGGGATGGCGTTCGCGGCGATGGCGTAGGGAAGTAGCGCCCGGCCGAGCGGCTTCCACCGCGCCAGGATGAGCGCCGTCGCGATGGCCACGGCGCTGCCCACGACGAAGCCCGCGACGGCCTCCCCGAACGTGTACAGGGCGGCGTAGCGCAGGAAGGTCCAGTTCTCCCGGAGCGCCGTGGCGATCTCCGTGGGCTTGGGCAGCAGGAACCGCTGGATGTCGAGGGCGGTGACCAGGCCCTGCCAGGCCACGATCCCCGCGACCAGCACGGCCGCGGCCGGGGCCCAGTCCCGGGCCCGTCGCCGGGCCCGGCGGAAGGCGTTCGGGGGGAGCGGCACGATCGCGCTCATCGTTCTTCCTCCACCAGCAGGAGCTCATCCTCCGCCAGGATCTGGTTCTCGTCGGCCCCTCCCCGCCGCAGGCGCTCCCGGATCTCGGTCACCAGGCGGAAGAACCGGGGGTCCTCGCGCGTGTCCACGTTCCGCGGCTGCGTCAGGTCCACCTCGACGATCCCCACCAAGCGACCGGGTCGCGCCGACATCACCACCACCCGGGTGGACAGGAACACGGCCTCCGTGATGCTGTGGGTGACGAAGACGATGGTGGAGCCGCTCTGCTGCCAGATCCGGAGCAGCTCGCCGTTCAGCCGTTCGCGAGTCATCTCGTCGAGAGCCCCGAACGGCTCGTCCATCAGCAGGAGGGCCGGAGAGAACGACAGGGCCCTGGCGATCGACACCCGCTGCTGCATGCCACCCGACAGCTGCCAGGGGTAGTGGCCCTCGAACCCGCCGAGCTCCACCAGGTCCAGCATCTCGGCCACCCGGGTGGCCCGCCGCTGACGGTCCCAGCCGAGCATCTCGAGGGGAAGGGAGATGTTGCGGGCCACGGTCCGCCAGTCGTACAGGACGGGATCCTGGAACACGATCCCGTAGTCGCGGTCCAGGCGAGCCTGGTGGGCCGGCTTGCCGTTCACCAGGACCCGTCCCTCGGTCGCCGGGACGAGATCGCCGATGATGCGAAGGAGGGTGGACTTGCCGCACCCCGAGGGCCCGATCAACGAGACGAACTCCCCCGGATGGACGTCGAGATCGATCGGAGAGAGCGCGGTCACGCCCGGCCCGGCCCCCACCGCGAAGTGCTTGGACACGCCGCGGAGGGAGACGGCTGCGGGGCGGGGCATGGGCCCGGCACTCACGCGACGTGCTCCGGTGCGCGGTGTACCACCAGCCGCTCGGCCACCACGACCACCCCGAAGAACGTGATGCCGAGCGAAGCGGCCACGAGGTTCGTGGCCCACAACGAAGCCGGGGAGGTGATGTAGTACTGGTTGTAGTTCAGGATGGCCCCGCCGAGCCCCCCCTGGATCGACGACGGCAGCTCACCGATGATGGCCCCCACCACGCTCGCCGGGGCCGAGATCTTCAGCGCCGTGAACAGGTACGGCATCGAGGCCGGGATCCTGAGCTTCCACAGGACCGACCGCCGGTTCGCCGCGTAGGAGTCCATGAGCTCGTGGGCCCGGGGATCGGCGGAGCGGAGTCCCCGGAGCGTGTTGATCGTGACCGGGAAGAACGTCAGGTAGGCCGCGATGATCGCCACCGAGAACAGGCCGGCCCCCAGCCACACCACGACCATGGGGGCGATGGCCAGGATGGGGATGGTCTGCGAGGCCACGATGTACGGCAGGAGGCCCCGCTCGAGCAGCCGCGAGTGTGCGAGCGCGATCCCCAGGACGAAGCCGGTGGAGGCTCCCAGGACGAACCCCAGGGCCGCCTCGCGCGCCGTGAACAGCGCGGCCTGGAGGAGGACCGTGACCAGGGGCGGCCCGTTCCGCCGGGAGGGCTCGAACAGCTGGCCGAGGATCTCGTGGATGTGGGGCATAGACCGCTCGTTGACCGGGAATGGCCAGGTCAGACCGGTGGCCTGCCCGATGGCCCGATAGCCCTCCCACAGGGCGACCAGGCCGATCAGGACCGCCACGAACGCAAGGAAGCCCCGCACCCCCCTCCGGGCCAGCATAGGGTAACTCTGCCCCGGGTTGCCCTCCCCCGGCAAGGCAGGCCGGGCGCGGGGACTAGGCCTTCCATCCCTCGATCGTGGGGGTGGTGGAGTCGGCGGCGTGGCGGAGACGCCGGAAGCCCCATTCGTCCTCGATCAGGCGGAGCAGCGAATAGTGAGTGGCGGCGGCACGGATCTTCGTCGAGTCTTTGGCCCCCGGGCCGGCGATGACGGCTACGACATGTCCGCCTCCCGTGTCGAGCGAGCAGCAGGCGGTATCGCTCGAGCCCTCGTCGAACAGGACCATCACGACGCCGTTCGTCCCGAGCGCCGGGATGATCTTCGGCACCCAGGCCTTGAGCCACGAATCCCCTGTTGCGATGGGGCACGAGTGCATGTCGTTGCACTCGTTCGGAGTAATCCAGGCGAATCGCGGCAAGCCGCTCTTCAGATCCTTGTGGAACTCGGTGAAGGGCACGATCTTCTTGCAGCGGGTGGCATCTCTCCGGACGTCGTTGAAGTACATGAACGGATCGTGCTTCTTGGCGTACTCATTCGGCGACGTGCCCGCCGACGGACCCTTGTAGCAGGGGCTGGGCATCGATTGCATGTATGCCTTCCACGAGATCCCATTGGCCTCGAGCTGATCGACGATGTTCCTGCCCTTCACGTTGCAGTCGGTGCAGTCGGAGGTGATACCGAAGGTGGAGCCTCCCGTGAGCGCCAGGTAGTTCGGCAGCGATGGGTGCGTGATCGCGTATTCCTTGGTCAGAAGCACCTTCCGCTTGGCCAGCCGGTTGAGGTAGGGCGCGTCCGGCGACCCGATGATCTGGTCGTACTCCTTGTTCTCCATGAGGATCACCACGATGTGGGCGGCCGGGCTGGAGCTCGCGGATCGAGTGGAGGCTGCCGGACGGCCGTTCGTCGCCGCACCAGCAGAGACGCACGCCGAAAGCAGCACGGACAGGGCGATGAACAGCGCGTGCGCGGGCCGAACCTGCATCGGGCTCAAGGCTAACTCACCCCTGCCGAAAAGGTCGGACCCACGGATCGCTCGGTCGCGCCGATCGGTGTCATCAGCGGTAGACGCCGTTGTGGCCGAGGCTGTACCTGCCGGGTTGCGGGAAGAACGCGAGGCCGTGGGGGCTGTTCCCGACGGGGATCACGTGGATGAGGACTCCCGTCCTCGTGTCGATGACTGAGACCGTGCCGTCGAACCGGTTGGACACCCAGAGCTCGCGCCCATCGGGTGACACCTGCATCATGTCGGGGCTTCCACCGACCTGCCAGGTCGCGACGACTCGGCGGGAGGCGAACGCCACCTCGGAGATCGATCCGGCCAGCCGGTTGCTGACGTAGAGGAAGCGGGCATCCCTGCTCACCGCGAGCCCGTGCGCGCCGGTCCCGGTGGGGATGAAGGCGACCCGGCGAAGGGCCCGGGCATCGATCACGGACACGCCATCGAGCTGTTGGTTCGCCACGTAGAAGACGGTTCCGTCCGGGGACAGACGAACGTCGATCGGAGAGCCTCCCACGTTCAGCGACCCCGTCACCTTCATCGAGGTGGTGCTCACCCGGAACACCTCACCGCTGAACTCGACGCTGACCAGCAGGAAGCGGCCACCGGCCGAGAAGTCCAGGTGATCGGGGCCGGCGGCGGGGATGGGGACGCTCTTGATCAGCCGCCAGCTCCTCGGGTCGCGAAAGTCGAGGCGCCGGTCCCGCTCGGCCACCACGATGGCCTTCGAGCCGTCGGGCGTGAAGTAAAGGTTGTAGGGGTTCGTGACGGGGATGACCCGTCCGGTGGGCCAGCCGGTCCTGGGATCGATCACCGCGAGCGCATTGCCGTACGTCTCGTCGACGTACAGCCAACGGAGGTTCCATGAGGGCGTGATGTGCTCCGGATAGCTCCCCACCGAGAAATGCGACACGACCCGGAACGTGGCCGGGTCGATGACGTCGACGGAACCCGACTCGCTGTTGGGGACGTAGACGCGTTCGGGGTCGCCGGCCACGGCCGGGCTGGTCCCATGCTCGGTGGAGGCATACACGTTCACCGGGCGGGGCCCATGCGCCGGCGCGCCGAGCGGCACCGGCGTGCCGGGGTCGTGCGACGGCGACGGCCCGGCGTTCGGGACGTGACCGCTCGAACGCGGAGCGTCGTCGACGTCCATGGCCTCGACCACGACCCGCGTTCCGCCGATGAGCCCGCCCACGGCGAGCACCAAGATGAGGAAACGATGAAACGCCGCGCGCGTGCGTGGAGTGGGCATCCGACGTCACCCCACTCCTAGCGTCCTAGATGCGGACGGGTCAACGGCCTCGGAGAGAAGAACACAACTTCGCAAGGCCACCGACTCCGACGTGGTGGATCGGGTCGTTCGTCGGACGTGGATCGGGCGCTCAGACGGCGGGGCCGGCGATAAGGCGGACCGTCGCCGTGTGGGTCCCGCTCCCGTCGACCCACGTCACCTGGATCTGCTCCCCCGGGTCGTGCTGATGGATGGCCGTCCCCAGCCCGTCGGCCGACGAGACCCTTTGCCCATCGATGGCGGTGATCACCGACTCCTGCGTGATTCCGGCCGATTCCGCCGGCGTCCCTGGCCTGACGCTCAACACCAACGCTCCCGAGGTGACGTTCAGGCCCAGCCGGGCGGCCGTGTCGGGGTTCAGGTCCTGCACGCCGACGCCGAGGAACCCCGTCGGCCCGATGATGATGGTGGAGCTCTCGTTCCCGGCCCGGATCTGCTGCACGATCGCGAGCGCGTCGTTGGAGGGGATGGCGAAGCCGATGCTCGAGGCGGACTGGCCGAAGTCGCTCCGTGATGCGGCGGTGATCATCCCCACCACCTGGGCGGAAGAGTCCACCAGTGGACCGCCCGAATCGCCCGGCTGGATCGGCGCGTCCATCTGGATCAGCCCCGTCAGGTGCTCGCCGCCCGCCAGGCCGCCACCCACGGTGATCGAACGCTCCAGGGCGGAGATCGTGCCCTCGGTGACGCTCGGCGAGCCGCCCTGTCCCAGGGCGTTGCCGATAGCCACGACCTCCTGGCCGAGGACCAGGTTCGAGGAGTCGGCGAGCGTGACAGTGGGGAGCCCGGACACGCCCTGGACCTGCAGCAGGGCCACGTCGTTCGTGGGATCCGCCCCTACGACCATGGCCGCGTAGGTGCCCGAGCGCCCGGTGATGGAGACCTCGATCTTCGTGGCCCCCTCGATCACGTGGTTGTTGGTCAGGACCTCGCCCGAGGAGGAGACCAGCATGCCGGTCCCGGCGCCCCGACCGGTCTGGCCGAGGGAACCCTGGATCTCGGTATTGATGTCCACCACGGCCGGCTCGAGACGATCCGCGATGGCCTGCACGTCCAGGCTCGTCGCGGCCTGACCGTTCGACGACCCGGTCCGTGCGGGGGACGACCCCTGGTCTCGGGTGAGGCCCCATCCCAGGCCGGCCCCTGCGCCCAACAGCAGCAGCGCGGCGAGGACGGCGGCGACGATGCGGCCCTGCCGCCGCGCGGCCGGGGGTGGGGAAACGGACGAGGGAGCGGCAGGGGAAGCGGGCGGTGGCGATGGCCAGCCGCTCACGGGTGAGGGGTCGGGCGGGTCGGGCAGGGTCGGGTGCTGGTCGGCGGGTACCTCGTCCATCCCACCATTATCCGGTTCAGCCATCGAAAGCCTCCTGGGCTCCTGTCTCGACCCGTCCATCGTCTGGTTCCGCGCTGAAGGTGAGGTTGGAAGAACCTCAGGATCTCCTGTGAACCTCGCCCTCCAACCCCGCCCACGGGTCGTAGTCCACCTCAAGCGCTTCCTGCGGCGGGCGCTCGCCCTCGGGCACGTTCCGCAGGTTGAGCCGGATCCTGGTCCACGTCGAGCTTCGTCCCCGCATCGAGTCCACCAGCACGTCGGCAGGTGCGAGGTGCGACCACGCGTCCGGGTGCTTCTTCCGCCAGCGCTCCAGCCCTTCCCTGGCCTCGGCCTCGGTGGCGGCCCTGGCGACCTCGATGAGCGGCATGGTCGTCCGCCGCCTCCCGGTGGGCCCGGCCGTCTTGCCTGGGGCCGGAGGAGGCACGACGCCCTCACGTTCGGGCTGCCCGCTTGCCTTCCGCCGCTTCGAGGGCTGGACCCGGGGGGGCTCGCCGGCCTGCTTGGCGAAGTGGGGAGGCCACGGCGCGTCGCCGAACCCGGCCTCCTCGTGCTGCGCGGACAGCTCGAGCAGCCGCTCCAGCGAGTCGCTCACTTCGTCCATCCCCTCGAACGGGTCGCCGATCTGCGCGAATCGCTTCGGGACAGTGTCGACGGTGAACGCCTCCGACTCGCACCCCGGCACCTCGTCCCACGACAGCGGGGCGGACACGCGGGCATCGGGGGTCGGGCGCACCGAGTACGCCGACGCGACCGTCCGGTCCTTCGCGTTCTGGTTGTAGTCGATGAACACGCCGTGGCGCTCCTCCTTCCACCACCTGCTGGTGGCGAGGTCCGGCGCCCGTCGCTCGACCTCTCGGGCCAGGGCCAGGGCGGCCCGGCGAACCTCGGGGAACGTCCATCGCGGCTCGATCCGGCAGTAGACGTGGAACCCTCGGGATCCGGAGGTCTTCGGCCACCCGTGCATCCCCAGGTCGTCAAGGACCTCCTTCGTCACCATGGCCACGTCGCGGATCTGCGGCCACGACACTCCGGGGATGGGATCGAGGTCCACCCGGAGCTCGTCGGGATGGTCCAGATCCTCGGCCCGGACCGGATGCGGGTTGAGGTCGATGCATCCCAGGTTGATGATCCAGACCAGCTGGGCGGCATCCCGCACGACGATCTCCTCCGCCGTGCGGCCCGAAGGAAACGAGAGCTCGACCACCTCGATCCAGTCCGGCCTGGAGGTGGGAGCCCGCTTCTGGAAGAAGAACTCGCCCTCCGCCCCGTTCACGTAGCGCTTCAAGGCCATGGGCCGGCCGGCCACCCCGCGAAGGGCGCCTTCGGCGACGGCGAGGTAGTACCGGACCAGGTCGAGCTTGGTGTGGCCGGTGCGAGGGAAGAACACCTTGTCCGGGTTGCTGACGGTCACCTCACGCCCGGCGACCTCCAGGACCTCCTTGCGAGCCGGCATCCGAACACCTTACGGGCCGGGCCTCTAGGCAGCACGAAGGTGCACATGCTTTCATCCGCACGTGAGGTGCCCAGAATGCGGGTTCGAGAATCCCGAGGGCTTCCAGTTCTGCGGGTCGTGCGGAGCCTCGTTCGCCCAGACGTGTCCGTCCTGTGGCGCTGAGGTACCGCTCGGGTTCCGGTTCTGCGGATCGTGTGGGCGGGCGATCGACGCGGCTGCGCCCCAACCGGGCATGGTGGGGATGCCGAGCGAGCGGCGCCCGGTCACCATCCTGTTCGCCGACCTCGTCGGGTTCTCCTCCCTCGCCGAGGATCTCGACCCCGAGGACCTCCGAGCCCTCATGACCGGGACGTTCTCCGAGCTCACCGCATGCGTGGAGGCGCGGGGGGGGCACGGTGGAGAAGTTCATCGGCGACGCCGTGATGGCCATCTTCGGCGCGCCCGTCGCACACGAGGATGATCCCATCCGCGCGGTCGACGCTGCCGTCGCCATGCTCGAAGCCGTCCGAGCGCGGTCGAAGGATGCGCCCTCTCCCCTCCAGCTCCGGATCGGGATCAACACCGGCCTGGTGGTGTCCGGCACGGTCGGGGACGGCACCCAGGCCGGCGTGATGGGGGACGCCGTCAACGTGGCGGCGCGTCTCCAGCAGGGAGCCGGCTCGGACGAGATCGTCGTGGCGGAGTCCGTGTGGCGGAGGATCCGTCATCGCTTCGAAGGCAGCCCGATCGGGGCGCTCGACGTGAAGGGGCGGGACCAGCCCGTGCCCGCCTATCGGATCGGTGGTGCCCGTACGGCTGCCCCCAGGCTCCAGGCTCCGTTCGTGGGCAGGGGCGAGGAGCTCGCACTCCTCGACCTCCTTTGGTCGAGCGCCGTCAAGGGCAATGCCCACGTGGTGAGCGTGGTGGGCGAGCCCGGCGTGGGGAAGTCGCGACTGCTCGCCGAGTTGTCTGTGCGGCCGGACGCGCTGGACATCCGCGTGACGTGCGGAGGGGAGCGCGCCTTCGGACCGTTCCTCGATCTCTTCGAGCGGATCCTGGGCGGCATGCCGGAGGACCTCCCCGAGCTGAAGAGACGAGCTGCGTCGCTTGGAGTGGACGAAGAGACCTCGGTCGTCCTCGCGGCCTTGCTCGGCCTGGCGGGCGCACCTCCCGCCGTTCGCATGGCCGATGAGCAGCAGAAGCGGCAGGTCTTCGCCAGCGTGTGGCAGTTCCTGTTGGGGGCGCCGGGCGGCCGGCCCGCCTTCATCGTCCTTGACGACATCCATTGGGCCGATCGTTCCTCGTTGGACCTGCTGGGGTTCTTGTTGGAACGGCTCGGAGGATCATCCCTAATGCTCGTCCTCGCGTACCGTCCCGGATTCGATCAAGTGGAACGGACCGCCCTGCGAGCAAGTCACACGGCGGTCCGCCTGGAGCCGCTCACCCCCGAGCAGAGCGTCGCACTGGCCCGCGGCTACCTCGGCGTCCTCGATCTCCCGACTGACCTCGAGCGCATCGTGGCGGACCGAGCCGAAGGCAACCCGTTCTTCGTCGAGGAGCTCCTCCAGGCTCTCCTCGAGCTCGGCTCCCTGGCCGTGGTGGATGGCAAAGCAGTGCTGGCCAGGATCGAGGTGGACGTCCCTGACACCGTCCAGGGCACCATCCTGGCCCGGGTCGATCGGCTGGACGCCGGAGCCCGAAACGTACTCCAGCACGCGGCCGTGATCGGCCGCAACTTCTCCACCGACCTCCTGGAGGCCGTGGTGGGGAGCGGGGATGTCCGCTCGCGGCTGGACTCGCTGGTGCGAGCTCAGCTCCTCGTGGAGCAGGAACCAGGACGGTGGACGTTCAAACACGCGCTGATCCAAGAGGTCACGTACGACACCCTCCTGCTCCGGCAGCGACGCGAGCTGCACCGGAACGTCGCCGAGGTCCTGGAGGCGCGCGTCGGCGACGATCCAGCCTACCTGGAGATGCTCGCCGAGCACTACGGCCGGGCCGACGTGCCAGAGAAGGCTCGCCGGTACGCCCTGGCCGCAGGCGACCTCGCCGCCGAACGGATGGGCTTCGTCGAGGCAAAGGACCGCTACGAGACGGCACTTCGCCTGTGGGGCGAAGGTGACGAGGAGGGACGGCTCGGGCTGCTGCACAAGCTGGGGTGGACCCGCATCATGGCGGCCGACCTGAGCGGCGCGCGAACGGCGCTGATCGAGGCGGAGGCCGGGTTCCGCGTGATCGGCGACCACCAGAGGGCGGCGCGGTCCCTGGCCACGCAGGGCCGGCTCCTCTGGATGTTGGGAGAGGGCGAGCGAGGCGCGGAAGTGTTGGAGCGCGCCATCGAGCTCCTCGAGCCGCTCGGCGCGACTCCCGAGCTGGTCCAGAGCTTCGTGTGGGCCTCCACTCTGTTCATGCTCCAAGGGGAGACCGGCCGTTCCATCGAGCTCGCGGAGTGAGGGCTGGCCATCGAGCGGGATCTCGAGCTCCTGGGACCACGGTCGCAGCTGATGAACAACGTCGGCGTCTGCGAGTCCATGCTCGGCGATCCGGGGGGGCTGGACCGGGTCCGGGAGTCGATGCGACTGGCGGAGGAATCAGGGGATGCCGAAGCCATCGGACGCGCATATTCCAACCTTCCGGCCACGCTCGCGATGTACCTTCGCCACGGCGAGGCCGCAGAGATCAGCAACCGGGGCCGCGAGGTCAGCCGCCGGCTGGGCGCCCCGGGCTACGAGTGGTTCCACGCCGCCAACGAGGCGTCATCGCTTGCGGAGCTCGGCCGCTACGAGGACGCCGAGGCGCTCGCGCAGGAGTCGCTCGAGCATACCCGTACCGTGAAGGCCGCCCCGGGGATCGCGAACGCGGGGGCCACGCTGGTCCAGACCCTGCTCCCCCGAGGACGGTACGAAGAGGCTAGGGAGATCATGGACGAAATCGTCCCGATCGCGCGCGGCCTCGGCGGGAACGAGTTCCTTGCCCTGTGCCTTCGACTGGAGGCCGAGCTCGAGCTGGCTCGGGGGAACATCAACGCTGCCCGGCTTGCGATCCAGGAGGCGCTGGACGTCGTGCTCGCGACACCCGCGGTATGGCACGTGCTCGAGCTCCTCCTCCCGACGGCGCAGCTGCTCCCGGAGCGGGCGGAGGCCTTGCTGGAGCGGGTTCGGCCCGCTGTTCGGGATCCGGCGTTCCAGGCGACCGTAGAGGAAGCGGAGGGTGTGCTGTACGGGGACCGCGACCGGTTCGCCCGCGCGGCGGACATCTACCGCTCGTTCGACGTTTCGTACCGGGAGGCGCGGTGCCGGCTCGAGTCGGGCGACCTGGACCGGGCGCGCGAGCTCATTCGGCGGTTCGGGCTGGAGAACGGGCCCCTCGGCGCCCGCCTTCGAGAGATCGAGTCGGCCAATCTCTGAGGGCCCGCCTTCGTAGGGCATGTGGGCGCGACTGCGGATCGTCTCTCGGGTTAGGCTGCACCCCGTCCGGGGTTCTCGCTCCAAGCGATACGAAGGGGGCTCACCACATGGCGAAGAAGAAGGCGAAGAAGAAGGCGAAGAAGAAGGCCGCGAAGGCTGAGGCCAAGGCGGCGAAGAAGGCCATCAAGAAGACCGGCGCGGCGAAGAAAGCAGCGACGAGAGCCAAGGCAGGGACGAAACCAACAGCGACGGCACCCAAGCGCAGCGCCACACGCAAGGCAAAGCAGACGACAGCCACCGCGCCCGAGTCTGCCGCATCGCCTGCCGATCGGTAGGCGGCAACCCGGGCTCCGGTCAGCCCAGCCGCTTTGGGATCACGAAGTCGACCAGCTGCCCGCTTCCCCTGTCGAGGCTCTCCCAGCCGACCCGGCTGAAGGCGAGCGTGGCGAGTCCTGCGGTCGGGAACTTGCCTTGAAGCCGGGCCCGGAGGGCCCCCTCCCTCGCGAGCAGGAGGGCCAGCTCCTGAACGCCCGGGTTGTGCCCGATCACCATCACCGAGGCCACCACGTCGGCGATACCGTGCAGCCGCTCCAGGAGCCGATCCTCGGTCGCCCCGTACAAGGACCGCTCGAATTGGATCTCGGCGTCCTCGCCAAGGCTCGGAGCGATCCGTTCGAGCGTCTGCCGAGCCCGCGTGGCCGTGGAGCACAGGATCAGGTTGGGCCGGATCCCTGTCTTCGTCGCGTACTCGGCGATCCTGGCCGCCGCGCGCCGCCCTCTCGGCGCCAACGGTCGGTCATGATCGTCGATCGATACATCGTCCCAACTGGACTTGGCGTGACGAAGGAGATACAGGTGCTCGGTCTCGATCATGGTGGGAGGGTACCGGGCCTCGAGCCGTGGATGATCGAGGCGTACCATAGGGCCCCACCGAAGGGGGAACCATGGCCAAGGGGTCGCATGCCCACGGAGCCACCAAGGAGGCCAAGGCCAAGGGCGAGCTCGGCAACAAGGAGTATCTCCGAGATCTGAGGAAGCTCCAGGTCGAGCTGGTCAAGCTGCAGGAGTGGATCAGGTCCCAAGGCCTGAAGGTCGTCGTGATCTTCGAGGGCCGAGATGCGGCGGGCAAGGGTGGCGCGATAAAGAGGATCACGGAGTCCCTGAACCCTCGAGTGTGCAGGGTCGTCGCCTTGCCCGCGCCGACCGAGCGCGAGAGGTCGCAGTGGTACTTCCAACGCTACGTGGCGCACTTGCCGGCGGCAGGCGAGATGGTGCTGTGCGACCGCAGCTGGTACAACCGGGCCGGCGTCGAGCGGGTCATGGGCTTCTGCACCGAGGACGAGTACCAGGACTTCCTCCGCTCATGCCCGGAGTTCGAGCGGATGCGCGTCCGGGACGGGATCATCCTCATCAAGTATTGGTTCTCGGTGAGCGACGAGGAGCAGGAGCGGCGCTTCCGTCAGCGGCTCGAGAGCCCCACGAAGCGGTGGAAGCTCAGCCCGATGGACGTGGAGTCACGGGCTCGGTGGGTGGAGTACTCCAAGGCAAAGGACGAGATGTTCAAGTACACGGACATCAAGCAGGCGCCATGGTATGTGGTGGCCTCCGATGACAAGCGGCGCGCTCGCCTCAACGTCATCAGCCATCTGTTGAGCCTGATCCCGTACGAGGATCTGACCCCCGAGCCCATCGAGCTCCCGCCGGAGCAGACGGACCAGGGTTACGTGCGTCCGCCGATGAGCGATCAAACCTTCGTCCCAAACCGATTCTGACCATCTCTCGGTCCCGGTCATAGGTGAGCTCCCGGGTCGCTTCCTCGAGCGAGACCCACCGAAGCTGATCGACCTCGGCCGAGGGACCGAACCGCCCGCCCACCGGCTCCATCAGCCAGTAGGTGACCTCCTTCGTGCGTCCCAGATGATCGCGATAGCGATGATTGCCGATCACCTCCCCCCGCCGGCAGCGAAAGCCCGTCTCCTCCTCCACCTCGCGGACGGCCGCCTCCTCAAGGGTCTCGCCGGGGAGGAGCTTGCCCTTGGGGAAGCTCCAATCGTCGTACCGAGGCCGGTGGACCAGCGCCACCTCGACGTCGCCGCGTGGCCCGGCTCGCCACACCACCGCCCCCGCGGCCTCGACCTCTGGCTTCCGCCCGAACAGCCGGGATCGCTTCATGCTTGGAACCGTATCCGAACGGCCTTCCGCGGGCTCGCGCCGCCCCTTTATGCTCCCTCCATGCCGATCGGCCCCCTTCCCTTCGCCGTCCACTCCCCCGGCCCATGACCTCGGCGTCGCATTCGAAGTTCGAGGCCGGGCTGCTCGCCGGCGGCCTCACGCCCCAGCCGATCCCCGACCTGGGGTCGGTGCAGTTCTCCTCCAACGCGTCGGTGGGAGAGGTGGCCTTCGCCGTGCTCCGCCAGCACTTCGCCGCCTTCCTCCGCCACGAGGGCGGCACCCGCCTCGGCGAGGATCCCGAGCAGCTCCACGACATGCGAGTGGCCACTCGACGCATGCGGGCGGCCATCGCCCTGTTCGGGAATGCGCTACCGGTGCGGATGGGCAGGCTGCGCGATGAGCTTGGGTGGGTGGCATCGGCGCTCGGAGCGGTTCGGGACCTCGACGTGCAGCTCGAGCAGCTCGCGGCGTGGGAAGCGGCGGACGGGGGTCTGGACCGCGAGGCTCTTGGCACGCTTGCCGACATGCTCTCGGCCCACCGCGAGCTGGCCAGGGCGAACCTGTTGCAGGCCCTCGACTCCCCGCGGCACGATCGGCTGGTTGCGGCCTTCACGGCGGCAGTGCAGCATGGGCCGCTCCGCCGGTCTCCGACCTCGCGGGCAGCGGCTGCGACCGAGGCTCCGGCACTCATCGAGGAGCGGTACCGCAAGGTGCGGAGGGGCGGCCGCCGGATCGGCCCGACCTCGACCGCCGTCGAGTACCACCGTCTGCGGATCAAGACCAAGCGCCTGCGCTACGCGCTTCAGTTCTTCGCCCCGATCTACGGCGAGGCGGCGCGGACGCTGATTCACCGCACGATCGACCTCCAGGACCTGCTCGGCGCCCACCAGGACTCGGTGGTCGCGGTTGTAAGGCTCCGGACCCTCGTGGCCGAAGGGGGGACGAACCTCGCACCAGCCACGGCGTTCGCCATGGGCGAGATCGCCCAGCGCTACACGAAGCAGGCGGCGGAACTCCGGCAGCGCTTCCCAAACGCCTTCGCCCCTCTCGCGGGGAAGGCATGGGTCGACATGCGCCGGGCTATGAAGCGGCAGGCGGCGGATCGGTCGACGTAGATGGAGCTCTACCTGGTTCGGCACGCCCCGGCCTTCAACCGGGATCCGTCCGAGTGGCCCGATGACGCCAAACGGCCTCTCACCCCGGAGGGAGAGGCCAAGTTCAGGAAAGCGGCCAGAGGGCTCCGGCGCGTCGTCCCCATCGTTGACATCGTCCTGTCGAGCCCATTCGCCCGGGCATGGCGCACGGCCGAGCTGCTGGAGGAGGAGGCGGGGTGGCCGGTGCCCAAGCCATCGCCCGGCCTGGAGGCCGGTCGCTCCCCCGTCGAGGGCATCGAGACGATCCGGCCCCACCTCTCGGCATCCTCTTTGGCCCTGATAGGGCACGAGCCCAACCTGTCCGAGCTTGCTTCGACCTTGCTCGCCGGCAATGCCACACACCTCGCGATGGAGATCAAGAAGGG
>Ga0184612_10000825_pt1 | contig 14684 bp, 10 predicted proteins | sample PLM3_60_coex_FD_133163 | JGI IMG/M metagenome (GOLD analysis project Ga0184612, IMG submission 133163) | Groundwater sediment microbial communities from an aquifer in East River, Colorado, USA - PLM3_60_coex | ecosystem: Environmental > Terrestrial > Soil > Riparian zone | place: USA: East... | reverse complement strand
CACCTATGGGATGCGGTGCACGGCTACCTCGATCTGCTCGAGGCGACCGCGCGGCGCGACCTGACCTTGACGACCGGATGCCAGGTCCTGTGGACGAAGCCCGGTAGCCGGTCCGGCGAGAGCGCTACCGGCAGTGGATCGAGGCCTACCGGTATTGGACCAGCTGACATGACCAAGGCGAAGGCTATCCCACCGCGGTGGCAGCGATGGATCGACGCCCGAAGACGGCACCGGCTTTCCCACGCCCACGTACAGATGGCCCGCGAGCTCGGGCTGAAACCGGCCAAGCTCGGCGGGCTCGACAACCACGAGCAGGAACCGTGGAAGCTTCCGCTGCCCCAGTTCATTGAGCACCTCTACGTCAAGCGGTTCGGCCGTCCGAGACCCGAGGTCGTCGTGTCCATCGAGGACATGGCGACCAAAGCCGGGCATCGGCGCCGAGGTACCGCATGATGGGTCGGTGCCGACCACGGCCTCAAATACGATCGACGCCGTCGAGGCGGCCCTATCGTCCGCGCTCCATGCGAACACGATGGGGACACGCCCCCGGCCCGCGATCGATTACTCGTGGGCGTGCGCCTCGGGCGCGGCATGACGGTTACCGAGGGCGCCGTCAGGCTGTCAGGCCGTCATGCTGCCTCAGCTCGGCGAAGCCGAGGGCGATCCCGCGCAGCAGATCCGTCGCCTCGGTCAACCGGCTCATCGACGGTTGTTCCAGGGTCGTCCACCCGTCCTCTGCCACATAGCCGGCCGCGGCGCCCACCAGCTCCTCGTAGGCCGTCACGCCCTGCTCGAACTGCGCGACCAGCGCGCTGTGCGCCTGGCCGAGGGACTCGTGCGACCCGGCATACCGCAGCCCGCGCTCGACCCCGGCCGCCCGCTTGGCCAGCTCCCGCAGCCCCCGCTCGGCCACCGCCGCTTCCAGCACGGCCGCGTCACCGGGCCCGCCCAGCCGCGGCGCGAGGCTGTCGAGCGCGGCGGCGGCCCGGTCAAGCCGGCGCAAACCGGGCGCGACGGCAGAGCCGCGCAGCCGGATCCGGTCGCGGTGGTGGCGCAGCTCAGCGATCGCCTCTCGCCCCCCGGGGAACCCTGCCACGAACGCCTCCACGCGACGGCGGGTCCGTTCGGCGGCCACGGCGGGATCGAGCGCCGGGGGCGCGGGCTGCGCGGCCAGCGTGCGGTAGTCCACCCAGCGCCAGCCGGCCAGCATCACCGAACCGCCGGCTGCGGCGGCCCAGAAGGCATCGATCAAACCCAGTCCGGAGTACGGCGTGAGCACGGCCGCGGCGCCGACCAGCGCGCCAGCCAGGACGCTCCATCTCCGGGCGGTACGCCGCAGCCGTCGCACTCGCCGCTGGTACCGTGCACGCTCGTCGACCATGGCGGCCTTCCTCTCTCCGGCATCACCCGGCCTGTTCCCGCCGTGCCCGCCCCACGCGGGGTTCTCGCTCATCGCTTCCGACAAAAAGCCCGAAGGTCATGGGCGCGACGCCCCGCAGCATTCTGGCGCAGCCCACTCAACCAAAGGTTAAGACTGACCAGCACGAACCAGCACCTTGCCGGACGGACCGTGTGCGGAAGTGTCCGCGTCGGACGAGCACCGTAGGAGCACACGATCATCCACAAGGGACGGAGAAGGATCGGCACCTGACCCGCACTTCCGCAGGTCAGATGCCGTGTGATCTTGCGCGCCCGAAGGGATTCGAACCCCCAACCTTCTGATCCGTAGTCAGATGCTCTATCCGTTGAGCTACGGGCGCAGGTGCCCGACCATCGTACCTGGCCGCTTGGGCGCGGAGGCTCCGGGATTCGAACCCGGGAGGGGCTTTAAGACCCCAACCGCATTAGCAGTGCGGCGCCATAGACCGAACTAGGCGAAGCCTCCCTGGGCGATCCTCCTGCAGATCGCCGCCGATCGAGGATACAGGGGCGGCGGGGACCCCGCCAAAGCGACTATCCTACTGCCGCCAGACACGGCGCACGGGGTCCGCGGCGGTCGATCTTGCCAGATCAGCCGCTGCCCCGCGTCCCTTCCCCCGGAGGTAGGCGCAATATGTCTCGATCTTCCTGGCGGCGGGTCGGCCTCGTCGCGGTGATAGTCGCCACCGCGTTCGCAGGCCTGAGCGCCCCCGCCCTAGCTGAGGAGTCAACCGGCACAATCACCGGCCAGTACACCAAGAACGGTCAACCGGTGACGCCTGGAGACGTGGTCATCCTGTCCGCGGATACCGGCAATGCGGTCTTCAGCCAGCTCGACGAAGACGGCCGGTTCACGGCCGCAGAGCTGCCGCCCGGCCAGTACCGGGTCGCCTTTGACGTCAATTTCATGCGGCAGTACGCGTTCGGGAAGCTCACCTTCTCGGACGCGGACCTGATCGACGTGGTCGCCGGGCAGACGACAACCGTCAACGACGAGGCGCTGCCCACCGGGATGCTCGCCGGGAGAGTCACCCAACCCGACGGCACAACACCGGCCGGAGCCGAGGTCGTGGCGCACGTCGCCTCCGACTTCTTCTTCGATTTCGCGAGGACCAACACGGACGCCGACGGGCGGTGGCAGTTGGAGGTCCCGGCGGCCGATTACAAGATCTCGTTCCGGAGTCTGTTCGGCGAGGGCTTCGCGGACCAATGGGCGCATCAGCAGGTCAGCGGATACGGCGCCGACGTCTTCACCGTGACGGCCGGAGAGCAGACCACGGTTGACGAGAGCCTGCTCCCGATCGGCTCGATCTCCGGTCGTTTCACTGACCAGAACGGGCAGGCGATTGCCGGCGGCAACGTCAACCTCAGCGATATGGACGGGAACTTCGTCACCCACGCCGACACGGACGACTCGGGTGCGTACGCGTTCCCGGCACTGCCGGCTACGTCATACAAGATCGAGTTCGCCACCCCGGACTTCGGTCGCGTGCAGTACGCCCGCGGCAAGCTGACGATCGAGACCGCTGACCCGATCGTCGTCGAGGGAGGCCAGAACACGGTCGTCGACGAACAGCTGCTGGCCCTGGGTGCCATCCGGGTACGGGCGCGAGACGCGGCAAACGGGGAAGTCATCCGCAACATCTGTGTCTTGTTCGGCGAGGGGTCGGTGTGTGACAACGGCTCCGGTGAGGTTCTGATCGAGAACGTGCCGCCGGGACAGCAGTTCATCATCGTGGAGTCAAGCGAGGCACGCTACTTCGGCGCCGATGCGGAGGTCACCGTGGCACCGGGGCAGACCACCGAGATAACGGTCACTATGCGCCGGGCCGCGACGATCAACACGAGGGTCCTCGACCGCGTGACGGGTGAGCCCGTCGCCGGGGCATGCGTGGAGCTGGTACCGCCCGACCGGTTGCGGCTGGGCAACTCGCAGATCTTCTGCAGCGACGCGGCCGGCGCGCTCCGCGTCGGCCCCATCGATCCGGGCACGTTCCGCCTCTTCGTCCACGTCTTTGACGGTCCGTACGGGCGCCAGTGGGTCGGTCTCAATGGTGGCACCGGCCGGCTCGAACTGGCCCGGACGGTAAAGGCCGTGACCGGCAAGGTCGTGACTTTACCGCCGATCAAGATGGACCGGGCCGGGACGGTCGAGGGTGTGGTAACCGGAGACTCGGGCCAACCCCTGTTCCTCGCCGGGGTGCGCATCAACTCCCAGCACCCTGGAGTCGGCGGCGCGATCGGCGTCGAGACGGACGAGAACGGCCGGTACAGCTTCACCGGCCTGGGCCCGTACGAGTGGCCCCTGCTCTTCGAGCAGTTCGGGTACGCGTCGCAATGGTCCGGCGGCGTCGCAAATCGTCTCCTCGCGACCGGCGTACGGGTTCGTGAGGGCCAGACGACCACGTTCGACGTTCGCCTCACCACTGGCACGACATTGACCGGCACCATCCGTACTCAGGCCGGCACACCGCTGGACGACGGATTCCTGACCGCCCACAACGTCGTCACCGGGGACTACATGGGCGCGGTGTTCTTCGTGAACGGCCAGTACACGCTGCATGTGTTGGGGCCGCAACTGGTCCGCCTGCAGGTTCAGGGCAGCGCCGGCGAGCAGTTCTACAACCATTGGTACGTCGACGCGGCCGACTTCGAGCACGCCACACCGGTCGTAGTGCCGGAGCAAGGCACGAAGACCGTCAACATCACGGTCAGCCGAACGGCGACCTAGTCGGGTCAGGCGCCGGGCCGGCGGCACCGACAGTGCCGCCGGCCCGCTCGCGTCTGGCTCGATACGCCACCATGGCGGGTTGTGTCAGGTCGGCTCCGACGGCACGAGCTAGGCTCGGCCACCATGGAGGACTCGACCACGAACGCCGACGACAAGCGTCCGCGCAAAACCTCGGCGAAGCAGACCCCTCCCACCCCAGCGGCACCGACGGCCGCGCGGGCGAAGAGGCCCGCTCCCGCCCAGAAGGCCGTACCAACACCAACGGCTGTACCCACGACGACCCCGCCGGCCAACGTCGGGACGGGCAGGGGCCGGACTGGCAAGGCCGTGACGAGCAAGGCCGTGACGAGCAAGGCCGCTCCACGGAAGGCCGCGACCAGCAAGGCAGTGACTGGCGAGACAACGACTACCAAGGCCGCGACGCCGAAGGCCGGCCCGACAAAGGCAGCGCCCGCCGAGCACGCGGGCGCGACGCCTACCCCAACGGCGACGACGCCGCCGGCCAAGGCGGCCAGCAAGCGCGCCATCCCGTTGCGGAAGACCGCACAGTCCCCAGGCCCCAATTCCGGGTCTAGGGGCACCGGGCCGAAGCCGGACCGGATGGTGAGCGCTCAGCTCGAGATCGCACTAATCACATCCGGTCCAGCCGCGCCCCAGTCGCCAGAGGCGCCGCCACCACCCGAGGCAGCGCCACCACCGGCGATCGCGGCCCCCGTGGCGTCAAGCCGACCAGTGCCTCTGTGGGCCCGACTCGTCGCGGACCCCGGCTACGCCCCGGAGCATGTCGCCAGGGCGGCGGTGCGGCAGCTAGGCCCGCAGGCGGCCGACTGGGTGGCCCGCGTCCGCGAGCGTTATCCCGACGCGACCGCGGACGGAGTGGCCCGACTCGCGGCGAGGCATTTCACGCGCGCCGCGCACCGGCAGGGCGCGGCGACCGGCGCGGCGGGCCCGGTCGGGTCGCTCGCCACGGTCGGCATGGTCGCGCAGACCCAGGCTCGGCTCGTGTTGTGCATCGCGGCGGCGTACGGTCTGGACCCGCGCGCCGAGGCGCGAGCCCACGATCTCATCATGCTGCTGCGGGTGCCCCGCCTAACCGAACCGGCGCTGGCGGCGCTGGCAGACGCCGGCCGGCCGATCGTGGCGTACGCAGTGCGCCGGGTCGCGGCCCGGGTCATTCCGTTCGGAGCGGCCGTCGCCGGCGCTGTCCACGGTGGACGGAGTACGGAGGCAGTGGCCGGACGCGCCGTGCACCGTTTCCGGCGCGCCACCAGCACCTAGCCCAGCTGAGCCAGCCATACTCCAGCCGCTGGCGCCGGTGGCCATGATCACGTGGGATTGTCCGTGCCAGAGCACGGGAAAGTCCACGCGATCATGGGATCACCCTCGGTCGTGAGCGACATCGGAGTCACAGTCGGAAGGGCCGCAATCAGCTCAGGAAGCCAACTCGACCGCGCAGTGCGGAATATCCGACAAACGCGGCGACGTCGAGGAGTGCGTGCGCGATGACAAGCGGTACAACGCGTCTGGTCCGGTGAAAGAACAACGCGAAAACCGCGCCCATCAAGGCGTTGCCGACAAAGGCGCCGATGCCCTGATAGAGGTGGTAGGACCCGCGTAGCAGCGCACTCGCGGCGATCGCGTACCAGGTCCGCCAGCCCAGCTCTCTCAGCCGCGTCATGAGATAGCCGACGACAACGAACTCCTCGAGCACACCGTTGGCCACGGCGGCGAGGATCAACACCGGCACCGCCCACCACACGTCCGGCAGGTTCGCCGCGGCCACGGTCGTGTTAACGCCGAGCTCGCGTGACAGGACGTAGAGACCAAGACCAGGCAACCCGATGACGGCCGCGAGCGCTGCGCCCGTACCAAGATCAAACCAAGGTCTCGTACGGTCAAGGCCGAAGTCCGCGCGCGCTCCCGGGTCGTCCCGGTTGAGCAGGTGTACGGCGAGCAGGGCCGGCACGATCGCGAAGAGGACGCCAAGGAGCTGGTAGGTCAGGTCGAGCCACGGCCGGCCCGGCGCCTGCGACGTGTTCATGGCCGTGGTCTGCTGCGACAGCGGCGTCTCCTCCGTGAGCTTGGCGATCAGCGAGACGACCGAGTACACCGCCGACTGGCCCAGCGAGACCCCGAGCACCAGCAGCACCTCGTTGCGGAGCATGTCTCCGCGCCTCACCCGGCGTGTCGAGGTTTGCGGCGTTTTCAGCGTCTCCACGGCGTGATGGTCGCACAGCATGTGCGACGCGGGTCGCCGACGGGTCGGCAGGGTTGGGTTGGGCTCATACGGACGATAACCACCCGAGTACTAAGAGTTCCCCCGGAGGCGCATATGAGCACGCTGGCCCGCCTCCTCAAGGAGAGCTGGACGCTCGTCGAGGGGGAGGCGGACGACCTCGCCAACTACTTCTACGCACGGCTCTTCCTGGCCGACCCCGGACTTCGGGAGCTCTTCCCGGTCGAGATGACGGGCGTGCGCTCGCGTCTGCTCTCGGCTCTGGTCAACGTGATCCAGACGATCGACGACCCGGAACGGTTCGACCAGTACCTGCGCCACCTTGGCCGCGATCACCGCAAGTTCCATGTCATCCCGGATCACTACGGCGTCATGGGCACGGCCCTGCTCGACGCTCTGCGCCACTACGCCGGTGAGCGGTGGTCCATCGAGTACGACCAGGCGTGGCGCGACGCCTACGACGCGATGGCGACCAAGATGCTGTACGGCGCCGAGCAGGACTCCGAGCGCCCGCCGTTCTGGCACGCCCAGGTGGTGTCTCACGCCCGCCGCGCGCGGGGCGACGTGGCCGTCTTCACGTGCCGCCCATTGATGCCGTACCCCTTCCGAGCGGGACAGTACGTCAGCCTCGAGTGCCCGCAGCAGCCGCGGATGTGGCGGACGTACTCGATCGCGAACGCCCCACAGAGCAGCGCGACCCTGGAGTTCCACGTGCGCGCCGTTGGCGCCGGCTGGGTCTCCTCGGCTCTGGTACGGCGGCTGCAGATCGGTGACCTCATCCGGCTCGGCTCGCCGATGGGTTCGATGACCCTCGACCGTCACTCCACAAGAGACATCGTGTGCGTCGCCGGTGGCACCGGCCTCGCGCCGATCAAGTCTCTCGTCGAGGAGTTGACGCGCAACAACCGCACTCGCTGGGTGCACGTCTTCCTCGGCGCTCGCGACCGGGACGACTTCTACGACCTGCCCGCCCTGACGCATCTCGCCGCGCGCTACCCATGGCTGTCCGTCGTGACGGCGTGCAGCGACGACCTCACCTATCCGGGTGAGCGCGGCGACATCTGCGATGTCGTCGAGCGGTACGGCCCATGGGCGGATCACGACTTCTTCGTCTCCGGCTCCCCCGCGATGGTCAAGGCCACCCTCGGCACACTGGTGCGCATAGGTATCCCGTCGATACGCATCCGGTACGACGCCATCCCCCTCGCGCCCTCCCCGTCGATGTAGGCCTCACCCTCCCCGTCGATGTAGAGCCTCACCCTCCCCGTCGATCTAGGAGTTGTTCTCGTGGTTGGAGATCAAACTACGAGAACAAGTCCTAGATCGACGGCAAAGGGGGGTTAGCCGTAGAGCCAGGGTTGGCCCCGGTCGGAGTAGTCCTCGACCGGCACCAGGCGGCCGTCCGGCGGCATCCTGTCGGGATACAGCAGCCCGCTGAGATGGTCCACTTCATGCGCCACGAGCCGGGCCAGCGCGTGCGTGAAGGTGGTGACATCGCGGGCACCGGTCAGTTCCTCGTGCTCAACCTCGATCAGCAGCGGGCGAGCCACCACGCCGCGTACGTCGAAAAAGGACAGACAGCCCTCGTACCGCTCGTCCTGATCAACGGATTCGGAGACGATACGAGGATTCAGCAGCACGATCGGCCCACCGTCCCGGCCGGGCGCCCGGACAACGGCCGCCGCCCAGGAGATGCCGAGTTGCGGTGCCGCGAGCCCGACACCCTTGCCGAACTCGTGCAGCTCTCCCAGCCGGTGCAGGGCGTCGAGGACGCGTGACACCACATCGCTGGCCAGCGTGGCCTGATCGGGTAGATCGAACCAGCGCGCGGCGCGCTCGAGCATCGGGGCCCCGCGTTGCACGATGCCGGCCTCCCGCATCATCTCGCTAGGGCGTGCGGCGGGGTCTTCGCCAGTGACGCCGTCACGAGCCGACTCCCTCACGCCGTGCGTTCGAGGTCCCCGGAAGCGCCACTCCAACCGGAAGCGGGCGTTCAACGCCGGGTCCTCCGTGGACCAATCGAAGATAGTCCGGCCCTCGTCGTGATGTTCGACCACCGGAGTACGCAGCGGCCCGGCCTCGGCGGTGAGCGACGTCTCCACCCCCCACACCACGGGGCTTAGGTTCTGCGGAAAGTCCAGCCGTACCGCGAGGCGCCGGGTAGGCAGACGCACGGCGCGCTGGAACCACTGCCCCCACTTGTCCTCGCCGACGCTGTACGCGTACTCGATCACCGTCCTCTGGCCGGGATAGAGCGGGAACCGGCGTTCCTCGTTCTCGAAGAGCAGCCAGATCTCCTTGAAGGCGTCCCGGTCATGTTTGGCCCGCCAGAGCATCGGCTCACCGGCACAGCTCGCCTCGAGGTCGAGCTCCGACCAGCCGAGCGGGTGCTCGCGGTAGTGGCGGTTGGACCGCTCGGCCTCGCCCGGGTAGCGGTCGACGGAGATGCGCACGAGGTATCGGGTTATGGGTTCGCTGCCATCGTTGTAGAGCTCTCGCCGCACGGTGCAGCGGTAGCTGTTGTCCACATAGGAAAGCAGCGCGTGCTCGCTCTCGACAACGAGTCCGGCTCGGGTCGCCATCGGGTCGGATGTGACCTGCGGGTCGCGCAGCGGTTTTCGCGGCCGAGGCAGCGGGCCGTTCGTGGCCGTGTGCCGGGCCTCCTCGTACTCAAGGAAGTACTGCCAGACGGCGCCACCGGCTTGCAGCACACCCTCGGCCCGGCGGGCGAAGTCCTCGGTGGGGCGATGCCGGCAGGCCTCGACGTGGCTGACATACGACGGGTCGAAGCCCATCTGCGTGGCCAGTTGCTTCTTTGACAGACCCCGCTGGGCCCGCCAATCGACCAGCGCGGTAGCGAACGCCTCCGCGGCCCGGTCGACCAGCGGGTCCGTCATCGCCGCCCCTAAACCGAAGTCACGTGATCGACGCGGGTGGTGGTGTGGTGTGGTCCACATTTTAGCCGGGCGGGGTCGGTAGGGATAACCCCACCGGGGTAAACCCCGAGGCGACCGTCAGGGATAAGAGCGGGTCGATCCCCGATGGCAGGTGGCGCTCGGTTGCCTAACGTCACACCTGTCAAAGAAGTCCGTTGGCCGCGCACACCGTTGCGGCAGTCAATCGAAGGAGCCCGACATGGGCAAGCGACCAGTGACGGTGCGCGTCGCGCGTTGGAGCGCCGAGCATCCGTGGCGAGCAATGGCGATGTGGGTGGTGTTCGTCGCCGTGTGCATCGTGGGCGGCAGCGCGGCGGGGCTCAACGAGGGATCCGGGGACGACAACATAGGCGAGTCCGGCCGAGCGTCGGCGATCATCGACTCCGGAAACTTCGACCAGCACGCGAGCGAGAACATCCTGATCACCTCGCGGAGTGGCGCGCTGGACCAGGAGGCGGCACGGGTGGCCGCCAGCGACGCGGCGGGGCGCCTGCAGTCCCTCCCCGAGGTCCTGGAGGTACGGAGTCCCGTGGCCTCCAACGACGGCACGGCCCTGCTGTTGCCCGTGACGATGTCCGGCGATCCCGACACGGCCAGCGCGAGGGTGCAGCCGCTGCTCGACGTGACGGCCGCCGTCCAGCGTGACCACCCCGGCGTACGGGTCGAGGAGGTGGGCTGGCAGTCGGTAGGCAACGCCTTGGACGAGACCATCGGCAAGGATTTCCAGAGGGCCGAGATGCTCTCGCTGCCGATCACCATCGCGATCCTCGTAGTGGCGTTCGGCGCCCTGATCGCCGCGGGAGTTCCGGTCCTGCTTGCGATGTCATCCGTCGGAGCCGCGATCGGACTGTCCACACTCGCATCTCACCTCGTGCCGGCGACCGATGTGACGAACAGCGTCATCCTGCTGATCGGCCTCGCGGTCGGGGTGGACTACTCACTCTTCTACATCCGGCGGGAGCGGGAGGAGCGCGCCAAGGGTCGCCCGCACCTGGACGCCGTGGAGATTGCGGCGGAGACATCGGGCCACGCCGTCGTTGTCTCTGGTATCGCGGTCATCATCTCGATGGCGGGACTCTTCCTCGCCGGCGACTCGATATTCTCTTCGTTCGCGGTTGGCTCGATCCTCGTGGTGGCGGTGGCCGTGCTCGGGTCGCTGACCGTGCTGCCGGCGCTGCTGGCGAAGCTGGGCCGTTGGGTTGACCGGCCGCGGGTGCCGTTCCTGTGGCGCTTGACCTCGCGCCGCACCGGCACCGACGGGCGCCCGGCCGCGCCGCGCTTCTGGCCGGCCGTGCTGCGCCCCGCCGTACGCCATCCGTTGGCGACGCTGGTTGTGTCCGTCGGCGCGCTGGTTCTGCTCGCGGTTCCCGCGCTAAACATGAAGCTCCAGTTCCCTGGAATGCAGGACCTGCCGCGAACGACGCCGGTAATGCAGGCTTACGACCGGCTCATTGCCGCGTTCCCCAGCGAGGGCACGACCCACACCGTAGCCGTACGGGCACCAGCGGAGCGGGCGGGGGAGGTCAGGGCGGCCCTGACCGCGGTGGCCCAGCGCGCGCACGCCGACCCGCTCTTCACGCAAGGCGACGCGATGCAGCCGCAGATCGAGGTCTCGGGCGACGGTCGGATCTCCATTCTGGACATCGCCACGCCGTACGGCGCCCGCAGCGATGAGGCGGTCCGGTCGCTCGACCGGCTGCGCGGCGACCTGGTTCCCGCGGCGCTGGGCGGTCTGGCCGCCTCGGCCGGAGCTGAGTACGCCGTCGGTGGTGAGGTCGCGGGGAGCGTTGACTACGCGGCCCACGTCAGGTCGACACTTCCGATCGTGATGGGGTTCGTACTGATCCTGACGTTCCTGGTTATGGCCTGGACGTTCCGCTCCATTGTGGTCGCGTTGACGTCGATCGGGCTGAACCTGCTCTCCGCCGGTGCGGCGTACGGACTGGTGGTGCTCGTCTTCCAGGGCACGTGGGCCGAGAGCCTGCTGGGTTTCAAGTCCATGGGCGCGGTCGTCTCCTGGCTGCCACTGTTCCTGTTCGTTGTCCTGTTCGGACTGTCGATGGACTACCACGTGTTCGTGGTGAGCCGGATCCGCGAGGCGGTACGGCGGGGGATGCCGAATCGGTCCGCGGTGGCGCACGGCATCACTACCTCGGCCGGCGTTGTGACGAGTGCGGCAATCGTGATGGTTGCCGTGTTCTCGATCTTCGCAACGCTCAGCACCATCGACATGAAGCAGCTCGGCGTCGGCCTCGCCGCCGCGATCCTTCTCGACGCGACGATCATTCGCGCGGTGGTGCTGCCGTCCGTGATGGCCCTTCTCGGCAACGCCAACTGGTGGGCCCCCCGGTTCCTGCGCCGGCGCGACGATGCGCCTTCATCGGCGATCGTCGAGCCCGCGGACCGGGTGGCGGAGCGGGACCTGGTAGCCATCAGGTAGCACCGATCCGCCCTAGTCGGGGGCGGTCAGGCGGGGCGTTGTGTCAGCAACGCCCCGCTTGTCCCTTAGGCGAGGATGCGCGGCGTTCGCGCGGTGCTCCAAGTTTGTCCGAGCGCGGACTTGCGGGCCTCGCCGTTATCCGCTCCACTTGGGATCATGAGGCGCGTTGGCCTGGTTGCCGTCGTGATGCTACTGGCCGCGGCCGGCTGCGGCTCGAAGGATCCTGCCGCCGCGCCGCCGGTGACGACGCCGTCGCCGACAGCGACGGCCGGGGCGACTCCGAACACCAGCCCGGCGCCTGCCACACCGAGCGCCTCGCCATCCGACCTGCTCGAATTCACCGTCGACGGCGCCGGTCCGTACCAGTTGGGCGCGACGTTGGCCAACCTCCAAGCGACTGCGAGTCTGGACGAGGTTAAGACCGGCGGCGAGGTCTGCCCGCAGAACGCGACCGCGCGGGGGAAGGGTGTCTGGAAGGACATCCGACTCTCGTTCCGCAACGACGGCGTGCTCTATCTGGCCATCAACAGATCACCGTCAATACCCACGCCGTCGGGTGCCTGGCTGGGTACCACCCTGGCCCAGCTGAAATCGATCTACAACGGCGTCACCACCCAGACGCTCACTCGCGGCGGAGGGAACGCCTTCCTGGTGATCACCCTGTCCGGACGCGGCATCCTGTTCGACCTTGACCCAAGCAAGAGGGTGATCGCCATGATCGCCGGCGACGCCGTCTTCCTGAGGACCAGCTATCTGGGCGGCACCGACTTCTGCTAGCGGCGGCCAGCGCCAAGATCGCCGCCGCCTCGTCGGGGCAGCGTGCGCCCCCTAGACGGTGGACAATCCCGAGCGTGACGACCCATTCTGTTGCGCCAGGACTATGGCGCAACCGCGACTGGCGGTTTCTCTTCTCCGGCCAGGCCGTGTCGCTCGTCGGCGACTTCGTCTTCGACGTGACCGTCGTGCTCTGGGTAGCGACCGTCATCGCCAAGGATCAGCCTTGGGCTCCCCTGGCCGTCGGTGGGGCGCTCATCGCGGCGGCAGCCCCGGTCATGGTGATCGGCCCGTTCGCGGGGGTCTTCGTCGACCGGTGGGATCGGCGTCGCACCATGATGGCGACGGACCTGATTCGCGCGGCGCTGATCGCCGCGCTGCTTGTTATTCCGGTGCTCGGTGAGCGGCTCTCTGTCTCCGTGCAACTCGCCGTCGTCTATGGCGTCGTCGCCCTCGCCAGCGCCACCGCCCAGTTCTTCAACGGCGCCCGGTTCGGCCTCCTGGCCAGGGTGGTGGCCGCGACGGACCAACCGCGGGCCGGCGGCATCTCGCAGACAACCGTGGCGGTGGCTAGCATCATTGGTCCCCCGCTCGCCGCACCGCTGCTCTTCTCGATCGGCGTTCAATGGGCCCTGATCGTCAACTCGCTGTCCTTTGTGGTCTCGTTCGTCGCCGTTCTGGCCATTCGCGAGGGCGCCGTCGGAGTGGACGACGTGGACGGGAGCACCGCGAGCCGAAACTTCCGGCGTGAATTCGCCGAGGGCGCGCGGTTCTTCGCCGGCAATCGGATCCTTCGCGCCCTGATGATCTGCGTCGTCGTCGCCACCCTTGGTATCGGCGCTATCAACGCGCTCGACGTCTTCTTCGTCACGGACAACCTGCACGCGCCCGCCGCGGCGCTCGGCACACTCGGCGCCGCCCTCGGCGTCGGTTCGGTGGTCGGAGCGGTGATCGCGACCGCCGTCGGCAGTAGAGTCCGCTCGTTAACCATGTTCTGGATCATGCTGACCGCGCTCGGCGTCGCGGTCGTGGCCTACGCTCGCGCCACCAATCTCGGCATCGCCATCGCGATCCTGTTCCTGGCCGGGGTGCCCCTCGCGATTGTCAATTCGGTCGCTGGACCGATCCTGCTCACGGCCACGCCCCAGCGGTTGCTCGGGCGTGTCATGGCGGTGTTCAACCCGATCCAGCAGGTGGCCGCGATCGCCGGCATGGCGCTGGTCGCCTACCTGGCCAGCACGACGCTGCGCGGCCTGGATGCCACCGTTGGTGGAGTGCATTTTGGCCGTATCGACAGCATCTTCCTCGTAGCCGGGCTACTCATCTGCGGTTCCGGGCTATGGGTCGGGTCCGCGCTGCGCGGTGTGGATGCTCGTGCACCGGTGGACGAACCGCAGGCTCCAGATGCAGAGCCGCTGTCCGAAGAGGACAGTGCCATCGCGCAGGCCTGACAAGCTTACGTTGCGCCGTTGATCGATAGATTCCCTTCTAGTGGGCATTCGCGATCTAACGGATGAACCATGTCCGATCGGGCCGAGCGGTTACCCGCACTGGCATGAATCGATAGACTCCGGCAGCCGTCTTCCTGGGGTACAGGCGGGTGTGGAGGGCCCGTTTCGGGTCGGCGGATAAGGCCATACGCAGCTGGTCAGACCTACCTCGCAGACGATGAGGACACACCATGCGTACTCCGCAAGACAGCCTGCCGCCCGCGGATCCGGTGCGGCGAGGCCGACGAGGCCTACGAGGCCTAGCGATTCTCGTGGCCGTTCTGGCCACCATTGGTGCGGCAGCGGTGCCGCGGATGGCGCAAGCCGCAGACCCGAACAAGGTGAAAGTGAAGTCCGACGGCCCCGCGGCGTTCTGGACCGGCACGGTGCGCAGCGACGGTCGACCGATTCGCAGCGTCCCGGACTGTCAGACCGTGCACTGCGACGAGTTAGAGCTCAACGTTTCCCTCCCGCCGGGCATTTGGAGTCGCCCAGGCGGGGTCCAGGTCGCCATCCGATGGGACGGTGCCACCGAAGGGGCGCTCAGTCTGTTCGTCTACCGCGATGGCGTGCGGGTGGCCAAGTCGACCGCCCTCGTCGGCATCGCCCAGTCGGTCATCCTTCCGTCCGCGGCCAACGGCACCTACCAGGTCTTCGT
>Ga0184612_10000823_pt1 | contig 14696 bp, 23 predicted proteins | sample PLM3_60_coex_FD_133163 | JGI IMG/M metagenome (GOLD analysis project Ga0184612, IMG submission 133163) | Groundwater sediment microbial communities from an aquifer in East River, Colorado, USA - PLM3_60_coex | ecosystem: Environmental > Terrestrial > Soil > Riparian zone | place: USA: East... | reverse complement strand
GCGATATCGAGGGTGGCACCCTTGACCCGGGCGTTGGCATCGACGACGCCATAGACGGCGTCCGCATCGACGATCACCGGGACCATGGAAACGTTGGTGGTCCGCGCGGCGGTGTCAAGGATGACACCAAGGAATGCCGCATCAGCCGTGGCACCGAGATCGACCTTGCCCGTCTCGAGGTTGGCCATGTCGCCCTTGGTGAGCGTCTCGGTGTCCTTCGCGACGATAGACTGGATCGTCGGCGCTCCGCCAGAAGTCCGGTAGCGGAAATGGAAACCCGCCACTAGTGGTGTCCTCCGTTTTCTCCGGTGACACCACTAGGGCGTCCCGGCTACTGCCCGGAAGGAGTCCGGGTCTTCTGCCAGTCCTTGAGCGTCGAGACGCCCTTTAGCGCCTGATATCGCTCCGGCGAAATATTGGCCTGTTCAGCCGCTGCGAGTTCTGCGGCCGTCAAGGTGGGTGGTGTCCCGGTCCCGGTCCCGGCGCTTGCCCCGAGTCCCGTCGGCGTCGGCGGTGTCGGACCAGCTTTCGAAACCAAGAACGGATTCGCCGTCACGATCTTGTTGACGACATCTTCGACGTTGGTAGGCCGCCCATCCGCGTCGAAATCGAGGTCGTCCCAATCGATGAGCCTTGCCACTACCTCAGGATTCAGGATTCCGAGCTTCGGGGTGAGACTCGCGACCTTGTTCTCTACCCGGGTGGTAGCAAGTTCGACGAGTAGCTCTTCCTCGTGTGCCTTGGCATCGGCCAAATCCTTGGCGGTCTTCTCCGCCTCGGAAAGTCCGGTGCGTTCGGCCTCGGCTGCGTCCTTGCGCCTCTTCTCCGCCTCTTTGTTCGCCTTCTGCAAAGCTTCCGCCATGCGCTGATTGGAGGCGACAAGTTCCTTGATCTCGTCCGCAGTAAGCGGGGGAGTCTCGGGAGGAGTCGGAGCGGCCGGCGTAGTGGCTCCCGTCGCGGGAGTGGCCGGTGCTGCGCCCGTCGCGGGCGCTGGGTTGCTGCCCTTATTGTCACCCGTCGCGGGTGACCCTTCCGTACCGCCCGTCGCGGGCGGCGCGGGGTTTGTGTCAGGCATCGTATCAAAGCTCCCTTTTAGCTGTCAAGTACCCCCGTTACGCGGGGGATTCCTCTTCGGATTCCACCGTGGACAGGCGCGGCGTGCCGCACCGCAGGCACGTGGCCTCGGAGTGCTGCTGCGAATTGCCGCATGCCCCGCACCACCACGCGTTTACGGTCGTACGCGCGGCTTCAACTGCCTTCTTGGGCTTGCCCGGCTTGGACGCCTCTTCCGACGCGGAAGCCACGCCATCCGCGTACCCGCGCTTGTAGGCGGCCTCGGCAGCCGCCAGAGCTTCGGGCGAAACCGTCGGCTCTGTCGGTGCGTTGGTCGGCGTCGGCTCCGGGGCCGGGGCCTTGGGTGGTGCTTTGGTGGTGGTGGTCTTGGCTGGCGATGCCACTAGTCTACCTCCTTGCTGGTTGCCGGTAATCCGCTCGCGAACAGAGCGTCATACCTCTCCTCGTCGAGGGTCGGGCGTTTGCCGTCCTGCTCGAATTGGATACCGCGATCTCCCTTGACGGGGAGCCTATGGTCAATCTGCGATTCGAGGATGCCCTCCGGGATGCCGTCCCCCTCCGGGAACGCCTCGCAATATAACCCGATCTCGTCCCGGCGGAAATGCCGGCAGAACATGCAGATAGGCGCTGGTCCCATCACGACCACGACCGCTCCCACGATTCGACCTTGAACAGCTTGAATCCGAACAGCTTGTTGAGTGCATCCTTCATGGCAACTGCCGTTCGCAAGGCCGCTGCTGCTTCTTCACCTTGCCCGGCGTAGTCATGCTCCGCGTATTTTTCCGTCGTCCGGAGCCACCCAAAGAACGTCCTGACACGGCGAGCCCACGGAGACCCCGGCTTGTCTACCATCATGGCCTCAACGAATAATTCCGCGAATCGCTCTTCGGCGTTCTTCTTGGCGTATTGTGTGTTCGCGCGGAGCGCTTGCTTTAGAGCCTTAAAAACGTCCGTACCGATCCCCCACCCATCCGACCGCATCTTTGGGACAATAGCCCAATTGACGACACTGGTTGCCCAATTATCGAAGACGTGGCCGAATTCGTGGACTGCGACCGACTGGATGAGCTTATCGGCAAGCGTATCGGAGTATTCCGATACGCCCTGCATCTCATCGAGCATCACGTGGAATCCGGTCTGCGAATCCTCGAACAGCGCCTTGCCCAAGTTCCGCTCTACAATCTGCCCGCCACGGACTAGCTCCTCCATAATCCGCTCCACCTCGCGTTTGGCCTGATAGAGTTGTGCGAGGTTGTTGCCGAATGCGAACGTGTCCCGGGTGTTGAGTTTATGCCAGAGCGCTTCTAGGTCCTTGACCGACATCCGCCCAAGATCATCAAGCTCTACACCGTACGAATTCAGCGCTACTTCGTGCTGTCGTAGCAGAATCCGGGCCTCGTCCATGAGCTTGTTGTAATACTTGTAGGAGGTCATTCTGTCCGCTAGTCGCTGCTCCGTGAATTTGACAAACCGACTCGGACCGTACCACTCGGTGTTGAACTCCATGATCCGGTCGTAATAGCCGAATTTAAGGTTCGGATTATTCCCCCACATGCCGGGAGTGACGTGAGCGTACGCATTCGAACGCCACGACGCTATGTCGTGCTCCGCGAAGTTCCGGAAATTGACCATCTTGAGCGTATCCCACGCCTCCGGGAATTCCCGGGCCATGCTGTCTAAGGCCTTGAAGGTCGAATTGACCTCCCGGAGTGACGCCTCGTTGAGAAATTGAAGCTTGGTATTCGGGAAACGAACCGCCCACCATTCCTCCGCCTCAGCGAGCGACGTGAACTCGCCCGGTACTTTGTTGATGGCGGGCTTGGCGATCTCGATGACGGGATTATTCAGCGTGTGGCCGGCAAGCACCTTGGTGGTATCGAATCCTGCCCACGGATCGCCCGGCCTCCATCCCGCCGACGCGAGTTCCCGCTTGAGATCGGCCAGAGACTTGCTGACCCGCGCCGCGCCCCATTCGGCGGAGGAGACACGCTGCGCGAACGCCTCCAGCGGTACGCCCTGCCGGTAGAGTTCGTACTTGCCCGGCCCGAGTATGCGAAGCTGCTGCGATGGCGGGAGCTTGGCGAACAGAGACGCCCCGGACTCGATGGGCGGTCGATTGTCCGGGAGTGACGGGTCCCCCAGGATATCGGCGTAACTGCGCGGCCGGGGGACGAGCGTACACCGGCAATTGACATGGCCCTCGAGATATTCGGTGGCCTTGAGCGCGGTCCCGGCCGTGAGGTCACGCGGGAGCGTCATTCGCCGCCCCGTTGACAATCGGGAAGAACTTTCCGTGCATCGACCAACACGCCGAACAAGTCCGGGGATCGCGCGCGGCGTGCCAGACCCAGCCTTCGAGTACGTCCTCATTGGCGAGCATCGTCTGCCGCTCCGCCTCCCGATAAGCGCGTAACGTCTCGGTCCGGGCGATTGTCAAGGACCGCCACAACGGCACCGACAGCGGTCCTTCAAGCTGGTGGGCAAGAACGATGGGGTTCGTGCCGAGCCCAAGTCCCGTCTGGAGGATCGACCGCGCCCCGGCAGCAGTCTCGGGGCCGAGATTCCGGAATAGGTTGAACAGGGGCGACCCGTCGCCAGCGAACCCTACCATCGCCCGCATGGCTGCGTCGTTCGGATGGGTGAACGAATAGCCGACGCTCTGGCCCAAGCTCTTGGAGAGGAGACCCGACATCGAGTCCCTGCCGAGATTGACCGCCCGTTCCTGTGCGTCCGTGGTAATCCCCGACGCGATGCGGTTATAGGCAGACATCTCGTCCCGAATCGCGGAGTACGCCTCCTTCCAACGCGCCTGCTGAAAGAGCCACGCCGGGTCTACTGCGTCACCTGCGTCACGTGCGTCACGGATGAGCGCAGTCACGGCCGCGAGACGACGCTGCATTTCGGCGTATGGCTTCTTGTAGGCATTGGCCATCTGCCGTGCAGCCTTCGCGTCAAGCTCGAGCAACTGCTGTTTGTACGCGTCTGCGAGGTCGTAGATATCAGGCACTATTTGGCGTTCCTCAAGAACGTAGCCCAACCGACCGGCACCCGGTCGTCCCGCCGCATCGGCCGACGACAGGCGAGGAACGGCCCGTATTCGTCAACCTCCACCGTGTTGACGTAGCCGCCTCCGCCCTGCCACCACGGACAGCGCCAGACCCACCCGGTGACGAGGAAATAGACCTTCTGGAGTTCGGTCTCGCAGTCCGGGCAATACTTATTGCCGAGACGCTGCCCCACGGCGTTGGTCGGAGGTCCCGGCCGCGCCCGGTCTTCCGCCGCCCCGAGGACGTAAAGCGGGGCCGGAGTGGCGCTCATACCCCGGTCTCGGCCACACGGGGAACGGAGATACCGTCCTTGGGCTCCGGAGAAACGCGGACGGGGCCGATTCGCCGTCGCGCCTCCACCACGGTGGTCCTGGCATCCTCGAATACCCCGCCGGCCGCCGCGATTTCGTGTCCCCGGCTAAAGATCGGCGCTGCCTTGGCTAGCTCGAGACGATGTCCCGCCACGACGAATTCGTCCCAAGCAGCCACGAACGTCTCTAGGGCTTCAACGCGTCCGCGCTGCGCTTGCCGACTTGACATGTGCTTCCTGCCTCCGGTGGACCCACTTCCCGTTAGATGAATACAAGGCGAAGATGAGTTTTTCGCCACAATTGCCGCAAACCGCGATGATCAACCCGTGATCCCGGTATTCTTGCGTAGGCTTGGGTAGACACGCGATGTGAGCCATCAGCGGGTGTCCGCGTAGGGGATAATTGCGTGCCTCTTGGTGGCCACCCCCGGGACGTGGACGAAATCCCGGACGCCCTCGCGAGTCTCGACCACGATCTTGTTGTGGCATTCGGCGCAACGCATTACCCGCCCCTCCGGGTTTTTGCGGGTGGTTTTAGCTGGTGGAACGGAACTCATCGTGTGCCTTCTTCATCGCTTCGATGCCGGCATCTACCCGGACAGCGTAATCCTCGAACGACAGCCGCTCCACGCCGTATTCTGCATCGACAGACTTTAGCTCCGAAGGATGCGGGTCGGTAACGATGCGAGACGGCTTGTCCTCCCGGAAGATTTGGTACGGATCGCGCGGTTCCCGGTGAGTCCACACCCACACTGCCGCCGCGAGCGCCCCGACCGCCGCGAGCAAAGCAATCGCCCAAACTGCGTACATCTATGCTGCCCTCCGATTCCGTGCTCTGGATGCAGAGGCGATCTTGTTACGGGCTCGCCGCTTCGCCTTGCTGTGCGGTGCCTTGGTGTCCTTCCGCCTCCGGACATCGTACCCACGCGTGACGCGGGTGTACTCGACCAGCGCTTGTGTCTCCGTGGCCGGCTTGGCGTGGAGAATGCGATTGACAAGTTGCTTGAGGTCCCACTTCACGAGACGCTACCCCCATTCGAAAGCCATGTGGAGTAATCGGACTGCTTGTCGAGCAGCGGGAACGGGATCGTATTCCCCGTCCCCTCGCACCACGGACAGAGCATCGCCCCGTTATCGGGCGTGTTCTTCGGGCTGCACACCTGCCCGGATTCCCGGTACCACGCGCCCCGACCTTCGCAGATCGGGCACGGTGTGACTTTCTGGACTGCCATTTACGCGCTCCCTGTCGGCACGCCTCCGAATGGTGACGGAGACGGCATGTTGGCGGCTTCCATTTCGCCCGGGTTCCCGACTGGACCGCCGGCATTGAAGATACGCAACGTCCTGATGGCCGATTCGTACTCCGACTGTTGCTTCAAGAGTTTCATCGCGTCCACGTCGATTCCCGGGATTCGGCTCCAGATTTCCTCCTCGGGGATACCAAGAGCCGACATCAGTTGGAGCGTCTCCAAATGCTCCTTCTCGTTCCGGGTGTTCGGGTCTTTCCATTTGACTTCGATGGAACATGTCATGAGGTCTTCGAGGGAACACGGCGGCTTCGCCTGATCGCCCGATCCCGCGTATACGTACGCGACTTTGGCTGCCATCCGGAACGTCTCGCCGTACTGATTGCCGAAGTAGATGTGCCGCGTCTCGGCCTTGGCAACTAGACCCGCTTCCGCCGTCTTGAGCGCCTCCCCGGAAGGCATCTCCCCGCCGGAGAGGTACAAAAGGTGGGCCGGCGTGTGGCTCCGGGTGGCGATCCGGATGATCGTCGATTCGATGGCCTTCAAGGGACCGTCGATGGGTGCTGCATCGAACTGGCCGAACTCGGCGTTTTCGTTCGCCGCGTTCCAGACCTCGCCCGGCGTGGACTTGAGCTTGTCCGTATTGTCGAGACCGGTAGACCAGCGCTGTGGATAGCCCATCTGGTCGAGAATCGACGATAGGTCGAGCAGTTCCTTATTGAGTCGGTCCTGCTGCGGGATGACACCCCAAATCTCCGAGACGCCGTAACTGTCGCCCCGCCGGCGATTGGCGAAATGGAAGACCGGAATCCCCATTGGCTGCTTGTTCGCATCTACCCACGGCAGGGGCCACGTCGGGTCCCCCTCGTCGAGCCACCGGACCCAACCGCCCACGGATTCCTTGCCGTCGTGCAAACGGTACCACTTCTCGATGGTGGCGTCCGTGTAGATGTTCAGACGGCAGACCCGCTTACCGTCCGGGTTGACCAATCCCTTGTCTTTGGTGTACCACTTCTTGATGGCGTACTGCTTCTCGCCGTTTTCGTACACGATCTTGCAGATGTCCGGGCCATTGCGCACCAGACGCGGCCGGTTGCGTACCGTGTCGAAATCGACGATGATGAAGCTATCCCCAAGCTTCACCGACTCGGTGAGGATGTCGATCTGCTTCTCGTCGCCCTGCGAGCCATCCCACACCCGCTCCCAAATCCACGCCCCGAGATCGAATTTCGGCTTTTCCGGCTTCTCTGACTTCGGAGGCAACGGAGATACCGGACCGGTGCTAGGCGGCGTGCCGGGCTCCTGCGGGGAAGGAGAGGGCAACGGAGAGCCTCCCGGAGGACCGGGAGGGCCAGCCGCTACCGCCGGCTTCTTGTCGTCCGAATAGTCGAGGCTGGTGGTGACGCCAACAACTCGGAGACGCTCGACCAGCGCATCGACCACGGTCTCGCAGAAATTCTCGGCGTACTTGAGCATGTTGTGCTTTTCGAGGTATTGTTTCTGGCGGTCGGTCAGCAGCGTGTCGTGGTCCCCGTCGTAGTATTTGGACGCGAGTCCCCACGCATCGACCCGGGCGTCGTCCCACTTGGAGAGCTTGTCGAGTTCGTCCTGTGACCGGGTCGGATCGTCGCCAAGCGCCGCGTCCACAAGTTCGTTGATCTTCTGGTAATCCGCCGAGAAGCTATCTGGCATCGGTCATTCCCTCTTCGTCTTCGGCCGGTCGAGGAACCGACACCCTGTGCCCCTCCGCCAGCAAACGCGCAATCGCCGTACCCGCCCGGGCCGGGAGGTCCATGATCCGTTCAGGGTCGAGGACGACCGTCAAGCCCCGGATGCTCGTCATCGTACCGATCACGAACTCGTCCCAAATATGCGGTTCGGGCTGCTCGTCTGGCGGAGCTTCGATCATTTCGCCATCGCGTTGCTAATCCGGGCAGCCTTCTTCTTGGTCATGCCTTTCTTCTTGAGCGCCTCGTACCTCTGTGGGCTCTTGATGGACGGTCCGGGAGTCTTACCGCCGGGCATCGTGATGACCCCTCATTGCGTGATGGGTGATTGCCGCGCCAATCGCCATACCGAATGCGACCAACGCGGCACCGATCAGGACCGGGTCCACTACCCGACGTTAACTCTGATCCCGACGAGCCAGAGCACGGCCAGAATCACGAGAATGGCGATGAGGAACCACAACCAATTCGGAGCAGAACCCATTTCCGAAACCTCCTGCTTTACGACGGGATGAAGCGTCCCGTCTGTGGTGAATGCCGAGTCCGGCCGCCTCGACCCTTCATGCCCTTCTTGTAGCCGGAAAGATACCGCTGCGACGATCCCGCGTCGAAAGACTTGCTCTTGGCGCTCTTCCGAACGGAGCGGAGCTTGGCTGCCGATGCAGAGCGTGATTTGGCCTCAGCAACGCCGTGGGTGTAGGCTTTGACTTTGGACTCCATCTGGAGCCCCATAAACTGCGTCCGTGCGGAGGTCGCCATCAGCCGATGAACCTCCCCGTCTGCTTGCTGTGCTTGGTCTTTCCGCCCCCGCCGCTCTGACTCGGAGCGGTGCGCTTGAACGTTGGCGTACCGACGCCCCGGGCCTCGTGGTACCCGCCTTGTGGAGTACGTCGGGTGTGGGAGATTTCGGCGGACATACCCGAACCGGCCCCACGCTTCACTGCGGCGGCCTTGCGGGCTCGAGCGGACGCCTTCTTCGCCGTGGCGGCGTCGATAGCCGCACGTGCGTTGGCCGCACGGTTACTGGCGATGGCAGCGGCATTGGCCGCGTGGAACTCGCGATAGCTGAATGAATCCGGGCCGGTCCGGAGTTTCGGTGCGCGCTTCTTCGAGAACGGCATCCCTCGTCTCCTACTGCTTGTCGATGTACCGTGCACCGCGCAGGACGAGATCGCCCCGGCGGATCACATCGTCCTTGGCCGGCGAAATGTACGTGTGGCTCTCCGCGTCTCCGCCCCGTGTCAAGCAGATGTAGCCGCCCGTCGCCACGTCCACCTGATCGTCGTGGGCGTGCGTCCCGTCTTCCGAGAATGCCTCGAGTTCGCCCAAGAATTCCGGTACCCACGCCCCCCGGACGAGGAAAACCTGCCCCGCCTCCGCCCGGGCTGCGAGGGCATCCGCCCGCGTCCACTTGTCCCCGGTTGGCCGGTGGCCCCGGACGGTGTACCCGGGAAGGACCGTACGCTGGTAGTTGGAGATTACGCTCTTCCCGGCGCTGCCCGGTTCCTGCTCGATCCAAATCGGAATGCCCGGCCTATCCGGCGAGTCCCGGGCAGCCGTACCCTTGACCAGCGACTCCACGCCGGCCGGGCTGAACCGGCCCCGGCGCATGTCTTCGATCACGATCTCGCCCGTAGGCGTGAGGCTCACTTTGGCACCCGCCGTCCAGTCCGGGTCGTTGCTCCCGGTATCCTCCGTGGACGCGAAATCCCAATACCGGACGGAGCGTGTAATCTTAGGAGCCCTGTCGATGACCACGAACCAATCACGCTTGAACTTGGTACCCGGCTTCGCCGCCGTCCAGTCCCCGTCCAGCATCTGCTTGCGGAGAGTAGGATCGACCTTCCAGAGCGACTTGGTGTACTCTGCCCGATCCACACTAGGGTTATCGGCAAGCTTAGCCGGGATGAAAGGTCGTCGGCGTCCAGTCTCGTCACGAGGGTAATCAATTCGGGATTCACCGGTCAGTTCATCCGTACGGAGGGTCGGGATGAAGCGCTGTCGAACCCACTCGTGGCCAATGCCTCCCGGGTTCGAGGCCGCCCGGACTCGAAGAGGGGTGCGACTCCCTGCAAGACGACGCACACGGGTGAACAGGTACAGGTATTCGTCGATCTCGAACTGCGTAAGCTCGTCGAACCCGACGTACTGGAACTCGGCGGATTGGTAGCGGAAGCGGTCTTTGGCACGCTCTAGATACCCAAACTGGAGGACAGCGCCCGAAGGGAACGTCCAACGGTGGTCCCGCTCGTTCCATTCGGCGTCGGTGCCGTTAAGCCAACCAAACGCCCGATCCATGATAGCCCCGGGCAGGGCGAGGTCTGTGAATGACTTGCGGAGCAGAAGTGCAGCATAACCGGGCTGGTCCACGTATTGAAGAGCGCCCATGAGCAGGGCATCCGACTTACCTCCGCCGGCCGCGCCTCCGTAGAACGCCTCGAAGTCTTCAAGGAGTAGAAAGGCCGTTTGGGCGGGATGCGGACGATACGGGATGTACCTCGTCAGTTTCGGGGACAGGATCGTGTCCGCCGTCCTGATCGAGGACTCCCGCTTCTCGGAGGAGGCGCGTGACTGCTTCGACTCGCGCCGCAACCTGCTCGATGGGCTCTTCGGCGGTGCTGGTGACAAGCTCTTCCTCCGGGTCTCCGTTCAAGCTGTGGGTGGAGATTCGTTCCTTGCGGGCGAAGAACTGGAACACCCGCCGCTCCAGCAGCCACTGCGTCATGGCCGCCGAGTCTTTGGAATTCGACATAGCGATCTCGAGCGCCCGGTCCGTGAGCTTCGTAACCCACTGGTTGTACGCCTCGTCCAGCGCAGCCCGGAAGTCGTCATCGTCGGCCTGCCACAGCCAGAACGCGGATTTAGAGCACCCGGCGGCCACGGCAGCGACCGATTTGGGGACGCCATTGTGGACGGCGAGCAGGATGCGTGTCCTGACGGCTTCGGTACGAACCGGACGTGAGTCGCCGTTCATGTACGCGTGCGACCTCCGGACGTACCCACGTCCCCAGCCACCCTCCGCACCACGTGAGACGGTGCCCCCGCCACGCCCAAGGACCTAACGCTACCGTGCCGGGATAGGCCGTCCGATTCCACGGGTGCCGGCGTGGCGGGGGTGCGTGCGTCCAGCATCTCCGCCCGCCTTCTAAACGATTCGGCACGCTTACGTAGCTCTGCCAGTAGCTCCTCCGGCACCGTGAGCCACCCTAGCATGCGGGCTGCCTCGTAATTGTCAGCAGCACCGAGTTTGGCCCGAAAGCGACAGGTGGCATTCTGGACGGTAAAAAGGCTGATGCCGAGAGTGTAGCCCGCGTCCTTGCTACTCCCGAAGAGGAGGAGCGCCGCGAAACAGAGGAGATCGTACTGCGTGGGTACCGGACGGCGTGCTTGAGGATGAACACGGCTCGGACTCGCGCCAACAACCGCCTTCGAAAAGGTGTTGGTTGGTACGGGAATATTCGCTTCACCATCCGGTACCCGTAGCACCGCGCGAGCCTACCACGGCTCCCCCGTCCCGGTCAAGATACGGAGACGCCCCGGCCGTCACCGGGGCGTCTGTATCCGCGCTTCGACCCGCTCCGCCCGCGTAATCCGGGAGTCCCAACGGATACTTGCGGGTGTGGGCCATGCTCGCGGGTGGTGGAGACCCGAAACCACCCGCTTATGATTGCTGGCGTGCGACCGGGCCATTCGAACCGCTTTGTGGCCACTCTACGGCTCTTAGTCGCCTGTCGTTACCCCGGCGGGTACCTTATCTAGCCGGACCAGCCGTCCACCTAGGAGAAAAAGATCCGCACCTGCGGATGCTCTGGATCGGTGTTGTCGAGGTCGATCCGCCCCGTCTGCTCCCCCTCCTCCGCCAGCGCCACCATATCCTTGAGCGCCGACATCACGTTCTCTTCGGTGAACGTCTCCGTCTCGCCGTTGTCCGTGATCGTGAAGAGCAGAGTCCTAAGCAGTGTCTCCATCGTCGCCTCCTTCTTCGTTTTCGCCATCCGAGAGGAAGCTCGTGTGGCGCTTGACCTTTTCCTCCCGGCGGTAGCCCTCGTGGTCGCTCTTCCAGAGGATGGCCCCCTCTTCGCGAGCGACCTCCTCCTGGTAGTCGATGACGGAGTCCCGGAAGCTGGTAACGCCCGAGAAAACCGCAAGGACAGAAGCACCCTGCTTGGCCGTCTCGTAGACCCGGAGGGTGCCGGCGAGAGCCCGATCCGACCGATCCTGGTATTTGGCCCCCTCGGTAGGGGGACTCCACGGACCGAATGTCACCTTGGCTTCGTCGGGAATGGTGATCTTGAAGTTCTTAGGTCCGAAGACCCGCAATTCTCTCATGTATTCCCTTCGCAGCGGAAAACGGCGGGTCTCGCCTAACGTTTGGGACGCTCGAGACCCGCCGTGCGTTCGTCCTAATTGATCGAGCAGTCTAGATGCCTCTACCTCCTTTCGCATATCGGCCCCGGGGCCAGAGGAACCAGCCGGCCCCGGTGACCGTGCACCAGCATACCACACGCGGGAACGCCCGCGCAATGGCTAACCCGCCTCCCCCCGGAGTCGGCGTCGGCACACCGGGCCAATGCCAAGCTCCCGGGACTCCTCGTTGGTGAGCGCCCGGCCGCAGTAACCGCAACGCCCGACCGTGAGACCGTACTTGGCCATCGCCGCTGTCGGGTCGGCCATGATCTTTTCGACCATCGTCGGCCACGGGCCGATGTACGTCCCGGTCGGGTCGATCCGGCCCCGCTTGTCGTAAACGTCGCTGATCTGCTGATCGACGAACACCCAACCGGCCCACCGATAGTCCGCCTTAGGATCGATCCGGCGGAACCGGATGAATGTCAGGACGCCATCCTCGTTCTCGACCGCGAAATGGGCCGGGCCGATGGGCAGGTTCTCGATCTTGAGACCGTCCACGCCAATTGGCCGCTCCACGCTCTGTGCCTGTGCCCGCCACGCGGCTTCTCGAGCCTTGGAGGCCAACACCGCGTCCACCTGCCGCTCGGTGAGGGAGAACCACTTGGTGCCGAAACGGGGGTGGGCTCGGAGGTCGAGGACGAGACCAAACCGGCCCTGATAGTCCTTGATGTACGCAGTGGCTTCCTGCTCCCGGGCTCGAGCGGCCACATCGACTTGGTTGTAGCCGTCACTCGCCTTGCGTGGTTCCGGGTCCGGAGTCGCGACCGGGGCCACTACGAAATCCGCCATCCGCGCCTGTGCCTCTTCGGCACGACGGGTGGCCAGAGCGTCGATGCACGGGTCGCACGCTATCACGAACGGGGGGACCTGCATCCCGCAGAATGTGCACGGTTTGGAGACCGCATGGATCGGATCGACCGCCGCGTTCCAGCCGATGAGCCCGTGGCAAGTCGCGCATGTGTTCGGGGCCACGGATGCGACCGGAGCGTGTGCCGCCCCGGTCGTGGTGAACCGCGTTGCGATATCGACGGGAGTCATTCCGGAACCGACCAGAACGCCGACCCGTCGCCTTCGGCCACTGGCTGCTGCTCGACCGGCCAGTCTTCCTCGTCGTCCTCGTGCATCTCGACGATGTCCGTCCGGACCGCCTCTGCGAATTCCGCACCGGATCGCATGTGGAGGATGTGCAACTGCAGCCGCTCGACGCCTTCCGTCTCGTCCGCATAATCCTCGAGCGCGGGCTTGGCGACGAGGAACTCGGCATGATTCGGGAGAACGTTCCAGAGGACGTAGTCCGAAGGATAGTCCACGTCGGAGGACGAAATGACGTGTGGGAGGTCAACGCAACCGTCGAAACACCGGTCGCCTGCAATACCGTTCATCTTCCGCAACCTTTCGCATCGCCGGCACTCCCGGCGTTGGGTCAATTAAACCACGCCCGGGGTTAAGCTGTCAAGTATTCTGTTCCTTGATCGGCCACGCCCGGATAAACTCCGGCTGGCGCACCGACGCAGCCCGGTGGGGACCGATATCGACCACGGCACCGAACCCATCCTCGATCCCACGGAACTTGCCCCAAACCGTCGCGATCTTCTCCCCGGGTGGCTGGAATTGGACGATAATCTCCGTCCCTTGGGCCAGATGCGACAACCTCTCCCACGTGATTTTCCCCGGCGGCTCGTCTGGTATTGCGGCGGCCTCTGCTACCCTCGCCCGCACCGAGTGGCGTCTGGCATCATGCCCGGGAAGGAAACGGCTCTTCTTGCCACGGGGAGAACCGCCGCACCCGCACCCGCACAGACTCACGGACGATGCGCCGCTTCGACGGCGGCACGGTAGGTGCGCAGGAGCGCACTCCAGTCGGCTTCGTTATCGAGCCAGCGGATATTGCCCTTGAGCGGACTAAACTGGCATTGACTGAGCGTCTCGTGATGCTCCACCCCAGCGAACGTCCAATCGATCGGTTCGGCCAACCGCCCGAAGCAGAACACCGCGAAGCCCGGTTGGGCGAGGTCGTAATTATCGGCATCCGTCAACGGATGGATGAGCGGCGTACAAGCGCGGTCCGGGCAGAACGGTGGCCGCCACGCCTCGTTCATGCTCTGCCTCGTCTAGTGACTACGGCGAGTCGTTCCACGATGTGGCCCAACCGCTCCGCGATGACAGTCTCACGGATGGTGATCGTCTGGAGGGAGTGCCGGGGGCAGAGCCAAAGATCGAGCACCCACAGGGCTCCGGAGGACCGGCAACGCCCGTCCTCCGGATTGTCCCACTGGCACTGGTTGGAAATCACCGACCCAGCTTCTTCCGGGTGGCCGGCCTCATCACGAGACCGACGCCGTCTTCGATGTGGAAATGCTGCTCCACGTCGATCTTGTCGCCCATGGCCGCATGAAACTTGCGGTCGTGACCCTGAATGAACCGGCCGCCCTTCGTCATGCCCTTGCAACCGCAGGCGCACTCGCGGGGTTCCTTGGACCGCTTCGGCCCCTCGTAAATCTTCTGCTCGTCGAGACCCAGCGCCTTGGCGAACAGCGCCCATCCGCTCTGGTGGTTCGCGCCTTCGCACTGGCAGACGCACTCCGCGATGTGGGCGAACAGGCAGGAGAGGTCGCAACCGCGCGGGTTGCTGACGGGTGCCGCTGCCGGGGCCTCGTCCGCAAGCTCGATGTTCTTGATGGTGACGACCGCCACCCCGGCCTTGACCGTCTCGTACAGGTTCATCGCCGCGTCGAGCTTCGTCGCGCCCTTGGATGCGACCGTGACCCCACGCACGGTGGTCGTGGCCGTCCAGCCACGCCCGCCACCCTTGACCTCCATATCGTTGTCTGAGCCGAAATCGTCCGTGATCTGATTGTTGATCCCGGCGATCTGGAACGCT
>Ga0184612_10000822_pt1 | contig 14711 bp, 22 predicted proteins | sample PLM3_60_coex_FD_133163 | JGI IMG/M metagenome (GOLD analysis project Ga0184612, IMG submission 133163) | Groundwater sediment microbial communities from an aquifer in East River, Colorado, USA - PLM3_60_coex | ecosystem: Environmental > Terrestrial > Soil > Riparian zone | place: USA: East... | reverse complement strand
GAACGGTGACGGGCGATCGGTCGGTTTCGTAGCGGGCAAGGTAGCGATCGGAGAACTCGCGCAGCGTCAGCGGCTCATTAATGAGTCCACCCCGCATCCGGGGTAGTTCAACGTCGCGGAACCAAGCCCGTGCCTTCGAGGGCGAGGAGAAGCCCGCCTGACGGCGGCGGGCTCCCCTTTCGTCGTAGTAGCGAAGGCCGAAACCGCGACGAGTCGCGTAGACGCTCCCGCGTTGGTCAGCTGGCATCGTCGGCCTTCGCCTTCACGAACCCCCATCGCTCGAGCGCGGCCTGCGACGGCTGGTACTCGCCTGTTCCCCACTTATCGAAGGCCGGCGGGCTCTGCATTTCCCCGTTCGACTCGACGACCCAAACGAGGTCGTGGGCGAGCGCAGTAAGCTGCTGTGCCTTCTTGAGGAGATCCTCGGAGGTGCCCACGATGAACTTGCCCTTCGCCGTCAAGAGTCCAAGGTGCTCGTAACTCACATCGAGCGGCACCTTGTTCTCTGCCTCGTACGCCTCCACGAGTGGAGCGGCGATCCGTGAGAGGAGATGCTCGATGCCGAACTCGAGCACGTCTGAGAGCGCCTGCCACACGCTCTCGAACTCCTCGGCAGTCGGGAAGCCGCCTTCACCGGCGACCTCGAAGGGAACCTCACGCTGGATGACGCTCATGGCGTCTCCTTTCGCTCAGCGCGAAGGCCCCCGAGCACGGCGATTAGCCCGCCGGCCCGGAGGCCGCGCGCATTGTTTCGCATCGCTCGGAAGGTGTGCGGGGCTAATCCACACGTCGCGAACACTACGCCTCCTCCCGGACCGACACAAGTGGCCCTTCGCGACGTGTCGCAGCGAGCCACTCCTCGAGCTCGTCGCGATCGAAGCGGAGTAGGTTCCTACTCAGCCGACGGCCGCCCGGAAGCTTCCCGCTCCGATGCCATCTCAAGATCGTCTCGGGGCTCACTGCCAACATCTCAGCGACAGCGCGCGTGGTGAGGAGCCTCCCGCTCACGCCGCGTCGCTTACGTTCAGCCTGTGGCATTGCTTTTTCGTGGGATGCGAATGGATGACGACGGGTTTCCGCGAGTAGGTTCGAGCGCCCGAACGCTGGGCGTCCGAGACGATGAGAGCGACATCGAGGTGGACGATGACGGCCTGGTTCATCCCTACACGGGAGGCATGTCGGTAGGCCTGCGCCCAGAAGATCTGCCGGAACACCGCAGGCCTCAAGCGTTCGGCGGCACTGGCGATGACCCGCTCTGGGTTATTGAGGAATCCGACCTCGTTGACGGTCTCCGGTATACGGAGGACGGGGAGCTTCCCGGGCACGGCTTCATCGAACCCGCCGGGATAATGCGGCTGGATGAATACGAGGATCTCCTCGCTCTGACTCGCGAGGACTGGCGGCCGGCCTAAGATGCGAGCATGAGCGCGCTGATGGACGCTGGTCCGGCGGTCACCGCCGGTGATCTCAAGGCGACGCTTGCCGCGCTCGCTCGAAGCGATCTTCGGTCGGGCAGAAACAGCAGCGACGTGTTGAGCGATCTTCAATCGCTCCGCGCTCGAGCGCGTCTGGCGCGTCGCCAAGACGTTGAGGACGCGATCCTCGACGTGATGGATCTCGTGGCTGGCTGGTGCGGGCCACACGCAAAGCTCCAAGTGAGTCACAGCCGCGCGAACTAGAACGGTTGGACAGCGGAGACAGCTCACGCCGCCTGCGCTCGTTCGCGTCGGAGCTCGGCCTCGACGAGCCCACTCGTCCAGTCGCGCTCAGTCCAGACACCGGCATCGACACCCGCCGCACTCAGCGCCTCGAGCCAGGTGCTCTGCTCCTCGGAAAGCCTGTTGCGTCCGCACTTGAGTTCGCGGACGAGGAGTCTCTCGCGGACGAGGCAGAGATCAGGCCAGCCCTGAGCGTCATAGGAGCCCGCCGTGCGCCAGCCCTTCTCAGTCCATGCGGGCCGGAAGTGAGCAACGCGCCAGCCGAGCAGTCGGGCGGCCGCAACGATCGCGTCCTGGAGCGCTCGCTCGGTCACGACTCCGACTCCATGAGCGACAACCGAGTGAGCAGACGCATCTCGCCAGCCTCGCTTGGCGTTACGAGCCCGCGGCGAAGCGCTACACACGCCGGACAGGTCATCGACTCAGAGCCGTCTGCGCTTTGGTCGTACGGGTGCTCGCAGATTGTGCACTCGTCGAACACAGCGACCTCGTCGACGTCGTCGCCCCCTAAGGGGGTCGACGAAGCGACGAAGTCGTCGGAGGAGGGTTGCTCACTTCGTCGCGACGAACTGCCGACGAAGTCCGACGAAGTGGATTCTCGGTACGGCTTGAGACTCCGAACGAGGCGCGAACGGCGCGCTCCTGCGGTTTCTTGGACGTACTCATCGCGAATGAGTTCGTCGAGCGCTTGCCTGACGTATACGGCCGTTCCGAGCTTGGCTTTGTCGACGTCGTTGCGGCTGACTTCGTCGGCCTGTTTTTCGAGCCAACGCGACACCTTCTCCATGAGATGGGTGGGCTGCCATGAGCCCGCCTCGGAGCTTGGTTCGGGATTGGTGAACGTCCATGTCAGTGCATGCGTAAGCGCATCGCTTCGAAGCTCGAGCTCGGCTGCCTTCGGCCGCTCGAGATGCCCGAGACGGTCCTTGTGCGTGACGACCTTGTAGAGGCCACGCCCTCCCCGCTTGATCGCGACGGCGACCTCGAAACCGAGGTGGACGTCGACTCCGCCCACCTTGCGCTCGGAGCCGATCGCGAACGCTCCACGGGTGCCGGCGTTCTTCGCGACGTGGTCGACGACGATCGTCGCTACACCTCGCAGCCAGAATGAGCGCACGTAGATTCGCGTGAACTTCTCAACGTCCTTGCGGAGGTTGTCGTCGAGCGCCTGCAAGCTGTACGCGCCCGCCGCCGCGTCAATGATCACGAGCGTGAACGTCCACCTACCAGCGAGGGTTTCGACGATCTCCTCGGTGGCTGGCGTCTCAGGCTCGATGTAGAAGATGTGCTCGAGCTCCTCGTCGGTCGCACCCATCTCGCGCAGACGGTCACGAGCGTCCCACTGGCCCATCTCGAAGTCGATGAGCAACACGTTCCCTCCGAGCCGAACCTCCTCGAGCGCGACCGCGTAGCCGGCGAGCGTCTTCGCAGACTCGGGTGGGCCGCTGAACACATGCCGCTTGCCGGGGTAGATGAGGTTCACCCCGCCGATGCTCGGCGCGATCTTCGGACGTGGCTCGAGCTTTGCGAGATTGATCGGCTCCCAGGTCACGCCGCTCGTCGCTCCTCAAACCCACCATCGACGAGCGCCAGTAGGAGGTCGCAGGCGAGCCATTGGTCGCCGCATTCGAGGGCTTCGAGCGCCGCCCAGATTCCCGCGCGTAGTCGTGCCGTCTCAGCCGATACACTCGGCGAGAGCAGTTGCGGATGGGGGCGGTTCCGGCCGGGGCCGCCTTCGTCGTTTCCAGGGCTCATGGCGGCACGGTCACCGTCCCCGCGATCTGACGTTCGAGCTCAGCTCTGGAGATGCGCCACTGGCCGCCGACCTTCACAGCCGGCACAACGCCGGTCGCGGCGAGCTGATACGCGGTTCGCGTCGAGACGCGCAGGTACTGGGCGAGCTCGCGGAGCGTCAGGAGCTCCGGCAGCTGCTCTGTGGTGGACATGCTGCGAGGATAGTTGAGGAAGTGTGAGACTTACGGTAGTCTCCGCACTCGTCAACTCAACTTTCAAGTGAGGTTTCGCATGGTCGACGAGCCGAACGCCACCGCCTACCCGCTTGGGCTCGAGGATGAGCAACCGAGCGGGCCACCCACAGTCGTCATTACGCATCACGGCTGCCGACTGGTGCTGCGCTTCGCAGATGGCGACTTCCTCGGTGAGGGGCAGGTTCAGGAACTCCGGTTACTTCCAGACAAGGAGAACCTCGAGCCTCGCGTCCTGCGTCGCTTCTCTCCACAAGCGGAGCTCTATCTGGCCTTTGCCCGGTCTGCCATGAGGATTTTCGGACCTGAGGGAACGCCTGAAAGCCGACGCGAGAATCTCCACGGCGCAACTGAGGCGCTTCGTTCGATCGCCGGCCCAGGCCGGGGCCACCCGGATGGTTTCTATCGAGTGATCGGAAAGCACTACCGGGCTTTGGTCGACGAGGGTGAACCGCACCCGGTCAAGACCCTCGGCGAAACCCACCACGTCACAATCAGTGCCGCGTCGCGATGGGTGAAGGGCGCGCGCGAACGCGGCTATCTCTAGGCGATCTCGCCGGCCTCGACGCTGGCCACCTTCACGGTGCAGGTGTAGCTGAGCTCCCCATCGCCGTCTGAATTCCGATTGAGACGGAAGCCCTTGCCGACAAACTCGCCGACGACGATCAGGCGAACCGGCTCGCCGAGCCTCGCCGCCTCGAGCAGCGCCAGGTCGTCCTCGTTCGTCCTATCGAGAATTCCGCTGCCGGTGAACCGGAGATCGAGCTTCGCGGCTTTGAACCCGTCGAGCGTCGGAATGTTCAGCGTGTACGACTCGGCGCTGAAGACCACGTCGTCGAGAGCGAGTGCCATCGCAGCGCCTATCGGCTAGGGCGAGCTTCCGATAAGCGGAACCGTGACGAAGATTTCCGCAGTCGTTCCCGACGAGTATGTCCGCTCGCTCGAGGCGCAAGCTCGCGCCGAAGATCGCTCGGTGAGTTCCGTCATCCGTCGAGCGATCGCCGAGCACCTGACTTCTCCCTCAGGTAGTCGTGGCGCACGGGACGAGTCGGCCGTTACCACGATGGCGGCCGGCTCGACCGTGCAACAGCAGGAGCCATGAGCCAATCCGCACTGCCTACCACGAAGCGGGGCACGTGCTCGTTTCTCGCTCGCTCGGACGTCGTGTCGACAGCGTTTCACTCGTCCCTGGACAGGGCCTTGTAAGCGGAGAGCCACTCCCACGCGGAGCCACGGACGAGGAAATCGAGCGCGGGCTCGTCGTCGTCTTCGCCGGCCAGGAGGCGGAGCGCTATGCGCCGTCAGGTCCGGATCCGACGCGAAACGGCGACGACCCTACTTCACGCTCGACGAGCTCAGGGCGATGGATCACATCGACGAGGGCCGCGACGGGCCGAGCGACGACGAGGTCATCCGGCACTACACCGAGCGTCTCGGAGAAGAGGCGATCGAGCGAGCCCGGGAGTGGGCCGTCGAGCTCGTGGCACGCGAAGCGACGATCGGTCGGCTCGAGCTCCTCGCCGACGAGCTTCTCTGGCGCTCCCACCTGACGGGCGACGATGTCGAGCGGCTGCTCGAAACGCCGACGTGGAGACGTGGGGCATTCACGCCCCTGGCTTGAGCATGAAACAGCTTTCCGTGAAGGAGATCGACGACATCTGGGAGGGACGCCTGCAGCGGGTGAGCGTCTCCATTCCCCGCATTCCCTGGCTTGAGAACGGCGACAAGGAGGAAGACGATGAACACCACCACAGAGGAGCGGTTCTGGCAGGAGACGGAGCGACTCCTCAGCCGCACCGAGCGAGAGCCGCGAGAAACGCGCGAGGAGCGTGAGAATCGCGAGTTCCTCAGACGCCTCGACAACCTCGACATGGAACGCGCGGCGGATGAGATCGAGGAGCTGAGCATGGGCTACGAGGACTGGCGCGGCTTCCCGTTGCCCGGCTTCGAGTCGCCCCGCTTCCTGAACGAGCGCGAGCGCGAATACAAGCGCTGGTACCGCGGCTCCTCGCCCGAGGCGGCGCGTGTTCGGCGCATCCACGAGGGTGCTGCGTGATGTTCGTGAAGCGGACACGGAAGGCCGGCTCACTGCAGGGTGCCCCGACCGCGCTTCGTCCCCACTTCGGCGCGTACCGCGTCATTCGGCCTTTCACCTTCGAGGGGCGTCTACTTGAGAAGGGCACCCTCCTGAGCGACAGCGAGGTTGTTCGCGAGCTCGCCGGCGACTACCCCCACCACCTCCAGCCCAACTAAGGAGACCCGATGGCAGCACCGCCCAACAAGCCGAACATTCAGAAGTCAGAGCAGGTGAAGACCAACGAGCAGCCGCCGCCCAGGATCATCGAGAACAAGCCCGCGCGGACGCTCGCTCAGGCGCTCGAAAACGGACAGAGGCAGGTTGATCGAGCGAAGTGAAAAGAGGGGGGCGCACCCAACCGATCGAAACGAAAGACACGCCGACGCTCCGGCGCTAGCCGTTCGCGAGAAAACTCGCGACCCGTTGGTGGCTTAAGAGCTGGTGCGCTCCGCAAGGCTCGTGACGACCTCCGCGAAGTTGAGTAGGCCAGGCGAGCTTTCGGTCAGGTAGCGCTCGAGCCACCGCATCGCCGCACGCTCGAACTTCGGAGATCCTCGCTCGGCGTAGAGGTGAACGAGTTGGAGAGCATCCTCGAGCGGTAGCTCAGGCATCTCACGGGCTGCGTCCTCGGCCATCCACAGTGCGCGACGCTCGATCGCTCGGCGGAAGCGGACGTGAGCGTGTGCTTCAGCCGTCACGAACGTATGTTCTCATGACAGTTCCACTGAGGGCGGCGCAGAATGGTCGCCGGGATGGCGTCCTCGATCCAGCCAACCGACACGGCCAGCTATGTCCGGTCAGGATTCGTGGTGACTGCCGCGCTCGTGCTCGTTGTCGCGGTTACGGCCGCTGTCATCACGGACGACGCGCCAACGCCACGACCTCAGTCGCTCGCCGGTGTCGCCGCGAACGGCCTGATCGCGTATTCCTACGCGGGCGACATCTACGTCGGTGATCCGGTTACCGGTGAGACGACGGCGATCGTCACGAACCCGATCTACGAGGTCAATCCGGTCTTTTCTCCCGATGGCACGCGCATCGCGTTCATGCGGGGTGATCCCGAGTATGACCCGAGCGTTCTGGTCGTCCGTACTGACGGCTCGGACGAGCGCGTCGTGATGCCGAAGGGGTTCAGCAAGGCCTGGGCCGGCCCCTTCGCGTGGACGCCGGACGGCTCCTCGCTCGTGATTGGCCATGACGACGAGGCGACGCCTTATGCAGACGGGTATCTCTCGCTGTTCGATGCGGACGGCGAGGCCGAGCAGCGGCGGTTCGCGCCGCCTCTGCCGTCCTTTATCGGCGCGATGCCGTTCAACCCCAGTGCTCGGGTTGCACCGATGTTCCGGCCGCCGGACGGTGACCTGATCCTCGGTAACTGGGGGCCGAACGCCCTCAGGGTGTTCGACGCCAGTTCTCTGAAAAGTGTCGGGCAGCTCGCTCGCAGGGCTCTCGAGCGGCATGAGCCGTACTTCGTCGAACAGACCACCTGGTCGCCGGACGGCGCGAGGATCGCGTTCCAGCTCGACGTAGAAGGGGGGACGCGCTCCGGCCTCTTTGTGATGGACGCTGACGGCAGTGACCTTCGACGTCTCGGGGACTTGATGAACTCCCTGCAGTGGTCACCCGACGGCTCCAAGATCGCCTACGACCGGGAGGGCAACGAGCCCGACCGACCCACTGGCGTGATCGTGATCGTTGACCTCGCATCCGGCGCCGAACGCGTCCTCGAGGCGACCCGAGCCCAGCAGAAGGAGGGCGCCCGATTTCACACCATGAGCTTCAACGCGGCCCACACGTGGTACCACGAGGGATGGTCGTGGGCGCCCGACGGGCGTAGCCTCCTCGTCCTCGAAAACCACCGGACTCGGCCGTGGGTCGTCGACATCGCGACGGACACGGTCATAGAGCTGCCCTGGTTCGTCGACTCCATGCCGAGCTGGCAGCGCGTAACGAGCGGGTAGTCCGTAGCCCCCCGTACCTAGTTCAGCCCGCCCACCTCTAGCTCCCGCTCCTCGATCCGCAGGTAGCTCGCGAGTTCGCGGGATCGTCGCTGCGAACCTCCTTGCAGGGAGGGGGTGCTTGTGCATCGCGGAAATCCAAGCCTGTACGGACACCCCGCCAGGTTTTCTCGGACGGATTAGAACTCTCGAGGCCGCCGGCTACCGAAACCGAGGGTGCGGGGTCGGGGGGTACATCTCGATCGCGACTCGCAAGAAATGCGCGGACACCCCGCACGGCGTGAGGGGTGACTGCCAGGGAGCAGCAGCCACCCCCGCCGTTCGCTCCGCTACGGCGACAGCGCGGCGCAGCGAGCGGCCGCGATGTCCTCGTTGAAGTGACCTGACGAGGAGATCTCCGACACGATGTCGACGATCGGGATTCCCTCTGGGCTGATCTCGATGATGACTGCGTTGAAGACGATCCTCCCGGCGTCAGGCGCGGTCGAGCCAGTTCCAGCAATCAGCCCCGTAAGCGTCGCGATGAGAGGGGTTCCGACCGCCGTTCCGCCGCTGTAGTCCTGAACGAAGGCCCCCGCCGCCGGATATGTGAAGGCCTTGCCCGTGGATGGCGCAAACAACGTGATCTTCAAATTTGGGTTGGTATCGATTTCGCGAACGAGCGTCCCGGTCCGGTTGTAGAACAGCGTCGCCGCCGCCGTCCCTTCGACGTGGACGAAGACATCGAAGCCACAGATGGCACTCAGAAAGGACGGGAACGTGTCATCGATGGCGAACGTATGGCGCGATGGCGGATTCCCTGCTCCTGTCGATGTGAAGAGAAGCGCCACGATGACACTGGTTAGAAGCACTCCCCTGCGCACGTTGCGTCCGATTGTCGGTTGCATCGCATTTCTCCCCTCGTCCGATATGGGTCTTCACCTTGCTGACGGCATATCGCCTGCCCTCGAACGTGTGCATCGCTTCGGAGGAGAGCGGCAACCGACACCCGCCGACGCACGTGAGTTGCTCACTGGTCTTGCTGTATCGCCCAGAACATCTCGACCCCCTCCCGTGGCGCGGTCGTCTGCTCGTGCGAGGAGTCTCGAACTCGACTGAGCCAAAGTCAAGGTGTCCAGCGCATCGGCGGATTGCCGACGGAAACGGGCAGGTGGCTAGGACACACGCCTCGACCGAGAAAGCGGCCGTGTACGCGCTCGAGGATGCTGGGTTCAGTTCAGCCCGCCCGCCGCCAGCTCGCGCTCCTCGATCCGCAGGTAGCTCGCGAGCTAGGGATCGTTGTCAGTGATCTAGCGGTTCCCACTTCGCCAGACTCGCCGTGATCTCCGCGAAGTGCTGCAGCCTCGGCGAGCTCTCAGTCTGGCAACGTTCGAGCCACGGCATCGACCGCCTTCTCGTACAGCGAACTGAGGCCGTTAGGGCGTCGTGAAGGGGATAAGCACCGCCTGCTGCGGCCCGACGTCAATCGGACAGTCCGCGCGAAGCTGGTAAGCGATCGTGTGGGCTCCGGCCGAGAAGGTGAGGAAGGCGCCGTTGAACACCGACGGATCGGGCGTTCCGTCGATTAGCACTTGCTGGTCGACGGAACACGCGGCGCTAAAGGAGCCGATGTTGCCGGTCATGATGAACACCTGGTTGGCGCCTGCCGTGAAGCTCATCGAAAACACGGTGTGGAACGCGGAGTCCCCTGGCAGAGTCTGAGCAGCCTCTTGGACGTAGCCCGCGAGCTGGATTCCAGTGCCGGGGGGTCCGGCGGGGCCCTGAGGTCCGGGTGCGCCCTGCGGCCCCGTCGCGCCTTGAGGTCCGGCCGGCCCCTGCGCCCCCGATGGCCCCTGCGCCCCCGATGACCCCTGCGCGCCGTGCAGCGCAGCCAGCAGTGCGGGGGAGGCATCGGCGACCGTAAGACTCCCGTTGCGGACCTCACCGCTCGTGACGCTTCCCACCTGCAGTTGCTTGGTCGTGAGCGAACGCAGTTTCAGCTTCTTCGCGCCGATCGAGCGGTTCGCGATGTCAGCGCCGGTGAGCGTGCCGTCCTTCACCTGGCGGCCGGTGATCACGGTGATGGACGTCGCTGCTGCGGTTCCCGTGAGCGAGAACACCAATGCCAGCGTGGCGGCGACGCTCGCATAGCGGTTGGAACGGAAGGTAGTTCGAAGGCTCCTTTGCACGACCACTGGGTATCGGTTCTTGCCCACGCAGGCTTGAGCGTGGGATGCGCCTTCGCGAGCTCCCGCTCCTCGATCCGCCGGTAGCTCGCGAGACTCAGGATCGTCGCCGCCAGGCGCTCTACCCGGGCGTCATCGCGCTCCTGTCCGTGACGAAGTCGGGGGCCGAGATGGCCGACCCGGTCATTTACTAGCCCCGTGCTTGCCGCTTGCGGTGAGTCCGCTTGTACGATCCACACGGAGCGGCAGAGTGGCGTACCCGAGTATCAGCTCGATCATGCAGAAGGACGGCTCGCTGAGGTGTGCTCGCTGCTGTGGCACGCAATTCGAAGCGCGACACTCGGCCGGTCGCAAGCTGACATTCGGTATCGCCACGCTTCTCGCGTCGGCTGACGAGGTCCACTGCCTCGCCTGCGCCGCGAAGTACTCGCGCCGGGTGGAACCGCCCAAGCCCGATCCGCCCGCAACGCCGAGCCCGGGTGCAGCGTTCAGAAAGAGCAAGCGCAAAAAGACCCCATAGGGTTTGTGCTGCTAGTTCCACCCGCCCGCCCCGAGTCTCCCGCTCCTCGATCCGCAGGTAGCTCGCGTGCTCGGGATCGCCGCCGCGGACTTCCTCGATGAAGCGTTCGGCGTCCTCGCGGCGGAACGCGAGCAAGTCGTCGGCAAGAGTTGACGATCGGTCAACCGGCGCCACCCTAGTTCCGAAGCGAGCGGCCCGAACGAAAGAGGGCCCGGCAAGCCGGGCCCTCTCCGTCCGAAGTGCTGCCGTCGAGCTAGACGGCGACCAAGACGCGGTCGCTGGTAGCGACGACGCGGCCGCTTGTGATCTTGGGCTCGTTGGGGATGATCGTGTCGAGCTTCTCGTCGCGGATCCAGCTTGCGACGATCTTCGTCGACTCCTTGCCCTGCTCAGGAGTCTCGAAGAGACCGAGCGAGCTAAAGACGCCGTTGTCAGCCTCGACGAGGAAGTAGCCCTTGAACCCGGGCAGCTTCTCGAGCTTGGGTACGAGGCTGTCGTTGACCTTGCGGGTCAACTCGGCCGAGCGATTCTGGTCCACACCGTCGTAACGGCGAATGGTGGCATGCATGTGATGCTCCCTTCGTTCCGATCAGTGCAGGAAAGTCCAGATGAACTCCCTGTTGCGCTCGAGCCGGTGGGACTTCCAAAGAGGAAAGAGAAACCTCGGCGGCTCAAAGACAGGCCAAGCGCTGAAACCACCATAGCTGCCATACGCACGCGCCCGTGTTGCGTCTCGCAAAGGCGCTCTCCGAGCGGCCTCGGGCGAACCGACGAAGCGCGTGAGCGCGAGGTGCTCTGGGTTCAATTCGATCGGCTTGGGTTCCGCGCGAGCGAGCACGGCGCTGAACCGAGCGCCCCGCCGGCCCAACCGCTTGGTTGAGTGTTCTCCCCTACGAGAGGCAACTTCTCACCCAAGGCCGCCTCGAGCTCCGCTCCTCGATCCGCTGGTAGCTCGCGAGTTCGGGATCGTCGTTGGGCCAGCGGCTGCCTGAACGCCTCGCGACTCTCACCAGATGGACCCGGCCCCGGCGTCACGATGACGCGCACCGGCGCGGTCGACAAGATGGCCGCTCGGGACGTGTCCAGAGTCCCAAAGAACGAGCGCGCTTTCGGCGGGACGCAGGGCGGTTCCGCTCGGTAACGTCGCTCTGGTCGTGCTCATCACCGCAGCAGTGGCGCTCCACGCGTAGCGCCGTACGCTCCGTTCGTTGGACATTTACACCATCGCCTTCATCGCTCTCGCGGCGGTTGCGACGTGGCTGCTGCATCGCAGACACCGACGGAAGTCGACGCCCGAACTGGAGACCGCCCGTTCGAGGTGGATCTACGTACCTCTCGTTTCCGCGCTCGTCCTCTGGGTAGCGACATTTCTCACCTTCGGTGTGGGTGTTCTGCTGGTCCCCGTAGGCGTTGGCCTGCCGGTTGTGGCCTCCCGGCGGACAGCTGGGCACAATCTCGCGTTCTGGGCCGGCACGGTGCTGAAGTGGGCGCGGGCACCGACGACGCTTACTCGCGCGTTAGACGTCGAACGACCTTTACCGCTGCCGTGGCTGCGAGCCCGGCCGCGAGCGCCCCGCCGACGACAATCGCAAGCCTGCGCTTGGCGTGGATGTCCCCGCGCAGGTCGGCGAGCGCGTCCGCCAGCCGTTCCCGCTCAGTCGTGATCTCGCGAAGAATCTCTTCCTCGGAGCGGGGGTCACTCGACAATGGCGTCCCGCAGGATCCGCTTCGTGAGACGCGCCTCTTCGATCGCCTGTTCCGGCCTTAGCGGCGTGCTTCGGATGAAGAGGCTCCGCGCGACGAGTGCGAGGACGAGCTTTAGGAGGAGAAGGGCTCCGAACACGATTAGGAGTGCGAGCAACAAGTCCACGACGAGCGCGAGCGCCGCAGCGACCGCGGCCAGGCCAAACCCGACGGCGTAGAACATGAATAGCGCCGCGGCGACGGCGACTCGCGCGCCGCGCCCATGGACGCGCCTTTGCGCTCGAGCTCCGACCGCGCGAGCTCCCTCTCGAGCCGCGCAAGCGAACTCACGTGCGCAACGACTCGCCTTGTCGACGCCCGGATCCCTCGAGGGCTGGCCTTCACTCAATGACGGTCGGCAGCCGACTTCACGCGGTCTGTCGACGGCACCGAAGCTACGCTACCCGAGCATCCGGCATCTCTGGCTGTCAATCGCTGATACCGAAGCTCAGTTTCGGAGAGAGAGTAACTCACCTTGCCCCGACCTCGTCTCGGAAGCCAAAGCCCCGATGCGATCGACAACCACATTCAGCCCGTTCTCGTTGTCGAGTATGAGTTACTCATGCGGCTCCGCCCGCGAGACGCCGCCTGCGCGGGCGGAGTTCCGGCCCGCCGCCACAGGTGACGGCAAGGCGCAACACCAGCTGTGCCGAACGGCTTACTCAGATCCCTTCGCCTCCCGTTTCGGCCTCTCTTGAGTGGCCGTTAGGCACCGCATGCAGCGGCTTGCAGGAGTCGTTCGAATACACGCTGGGCTTGCTTGCTGCCGACCTGGTCGTCGAAGGTGAGCGAGTTCGCGAGGACGACGAACTGCCGTTTGCCATTCTTGCTGTTGTAGGCATACGTCAAGTAGGCGGCGAGCGCTCCGTTGTGGCCGAAGAAATCGCCGCACGGTAGGTGAGTCTTGAAGAGTCCGAGCCCATAGCCGTCGCTGGCCGTCTCCATCTCTTGCAGGAGTGCGGGCTTGAGGAGTCGCCCGCGAAGGAGTGCGCGGTAGAAGCCCGCGACATCGCTCGCGGTCGAAACGATCCCGCCCGCCGTCCAGGCGTAGGAAGGGCTGACGAGGGTTACGTCCTGCAGCGGACCCTTACCGTCGACGAGGTAACCGTGCGCATGCGCGCCGGGAATCCGCTGCGACGTAGCGAGGAAGGTCGAGCGGAGGCCGAGCGGCTTGAAAATGCGCCGGCGGAGTTCCGTGCCGACTGAATTGCCGGACGCGGCCTCGACGATCAGGCCGAGCACGATGTAGTTCGTGTTCGAGTACGAGAACTTCGCGCCCGGCTCGAAAAGCGGCGGGTGCGCGGTGGCGACTGCGATCAGCTGCGGCGGCGCCCAGACGTAACCGAAGTTGCCGCTCAGATACGGCTGCAGCACTTTCTCGTCGGCGAGATAGTCGAACAAGCCGCTTCGATGGCCGAGCAGATGGCGAATGGTGATGTCCTCACCGTTTGGGACCCCGCCGGGGACCCATCGCTCGATGCTGTCGTCGAGCGAGAGCTTCCCCTCGCCCGCTAGCTGGAGGACGACTGTGGCGACGAACGACTTGGTCACGCTTCCGATCCGGAAGCGATCGCCCACGTGCATCGGCGTCGTCTTCGCCAGGTTCGCATATCCGCTCGCCAGTCGCACAGTGCGGCCGTCACGACGGACGAGCACGACGACCCCGGGGACGCCCGCGGCAACAAGGTTCTTCATCTCCTTGCGCAGCACCGGGGCGAGGCTGTCTCGCGACCCCGGGGCCGCAGCCGAACTCGCCGAGAACAGGGACGCCACGATAACCGTCGCGAGCAGCCCGCGTACGATCAATAGTCCCGAATTACGGCGCATGCTTTCCTCCTTCGCTCGGCAACCGGACAGCTGCCGGTGGACATGTGAGCCGTCGCGCGTGCGACTTACCTGGGATGCTTGTTGAACGGACATGGGCGTCCTTCCTCTCTGAGCTGACGCGACCTGGGCAACGTAGGAGCGAGGCACCCGGGATCGCGCCGGCACATTGGACAGTCCGTCGCTTGCACGAGGGCACTCGCATCCGACTCCGCGGCTCGATCAGCCCCAGGGGACTGGTCTAGGCTTGCCCAATGCTCATCGGGCGTGACGGCGAGCGAGCCGTTATCGCGGCGTTGCTCGAGGCTGCACGTGCGTCACGAAGCAACGCTCTCGTCGTGCGTGGCGAGCCCGGGATGGGCAAGACTGCGCTGCTGGAAGACGCGCGCGAACAGGCAGCCGACATGCGCGTCCTGAGTGCGCGCAGCGTCGAGTCAGAGTCCGACCTCCCGTTTGCCGGGTTGCATCAGCTGATCAGGCCAGCCCTCCCTCTGCTCGAGGCGCTCCCGCGACCGCAGGCAGATGCTCTCCGAGGTGCTCTCGGCCTGAGCGAGCGCGCGGGGGACGACCGCTTTCTCATCTCGGCGGCCTGCCTGACTCTCCTCTCGGAGCTGGCCGAGCAAGGACCGGTCCTCTGCCTCGTCGACGATGCACACTGGCTGGACACGGCCTCTGCCGACGCGCTGCTGTTCGTCGCGCGGCGCCTCGACGCAGAAGGGAT
>Ga0184612_10000821_pt1 | contig 14729 bp, 13 predicted proteins | sample PLM3_60_coex_FD_133163 | JGI IMG/M metagenome (GOLD analysis project Ga0184612, IMG submission 133163) | Groundwater sediment microbial communities from an aquifer in East River, Colorado, USA - PLM3_60_coex | ecosystem: Environmental > Terrestrial > Soil > Riparian zone | place: USA: East... | reverse complement strand
GGTAACTGGACGATCACGCCGTCGATCTGCGGGTCGGCGTTCAAGTCACGGATCGCGGCCACGACGGACGCCTCCGTTGCCTCGCCCTTGAGCTCGGCGAAACGGGCGTCGATGCCGACCTTGGCACACCCACGCAGGATCTGCTCGAGGTAGACGGTGGACGGCGCGTCCCGCCCGATGATCACGACGGCGAGTCCGGGCGGCCGACCCTGCGACCGCGTGAACGACTCGACATCCTCGGCGACGGCGGCCCGGATCTCCGCCGCGATCGGCCCGCCTTCGAGCAACCGGGCGGTGCCGGTCGATGCCTCGATCACGCCCGTCCGGCCGGATCGAGCGGCTCGCGGCGATCGCCCGACCCAACGACCTGGTGCGTCTGCGAAGTGAGGTCGTCGATGGCCGCCAGTAGCTCCATCACGCGCCGGGTAAGTTGGCCTTCGAGCTCGGCGTCACCGGTCGAGGGCAGATTGATCATCACGTTCGCAGCCGCGCCCCGGGCCGCTGCTTCGCCAAGCAGGGCGGCCACTTCGACGTCGCTCGATGCGTTCGGGTTGCTCCGGCCGGCGAGCGCTTCCGCTGCCTGGACGAGCTCGAGACATGCCTCGATGCAGGAAAAGGGCACCTCGGAGGCCCGGCGCGCTGCGGCCTGCATCGCAGTGGCCCGGGCCTCGATCTCCACCTCGCTATCGCGCGGCATCTTCAACGCGACGGCATACCCGCCGTACGCCTCCGCATCCGCGTCGGCTATGTCCAGGAACCGCTCGGACAACCTTCGCCCGGTTTCAGCTGCCCACCCGAGCATCGGCTCGTGCTCGGCGTACTTGGGGCGACCCGTCGTCAGCGACGCGACCATCGACACGAGGCTCGCGCCCAGCGCGGCTGCCACGGCCGACGCGCTGCCGCCGCCGGGCACCGGGTCGGACGAGGCGAGCCGGCCCGCGAAATCCTCGATGGTCAGATCGCGGAAACTCCCGCCGGGATCGGAGGGTTGCACCGCGCGATTGTAGGTTGCCGCCCGCAACCTCCGTGCCGAGTTCGGACGTCAGACGCGGCGACATGACGGCCGAGGCCAAGGCGGCGGCGAGCACGGGAGCGAGTGCACCTGTCGGTGCGTGAGCGATCGCGCGCAAGGCGCCAACGCTGGCATCGGGCGTCAGGGAGCCGCGCCGGAAGGAGTAGGCGCGGTACCGGCGCGCCTACTCCTGGCTCCGACGAGTCGCCGACGGATCGGGAGGGAGACCCGCCGGCCTTAGTCGCGTGGCTAGGCGGCCCCCTCGAGCGCGGTCACGGTCCACCGCTTCGACCGATGCTGGTATGACAGTGCGAGTCGGGCACGCGGCGTTTCGACCTCGAAGAGCGTTCGAGGGCCCGTGATGACCGGATACGCGGCCGCTTCCTCGCGGACGACGGACAGGTGGGTGATGGGCAGACGGTCGGCGCCCCACGTGATCTCACGGGGGCGACCACTGAACCAATCGGTCCGAACGTGGACCGGGACTGGCTCAACGCGGATGAACGCCATATCGGAAGGCTCCTTTCAGCCCGCCCAAGCCGCCGAGCGGACCATCATCGGCGTCGTCCGGGCACATCGGCCGACAGAACATCTGTTCGATGTCTCGACACTAGACCGAACAAGTGTTCGATGTCAAGCATCGTCGGGCGGAATGTCGTCGACCTCCGTGTCACCTAGGCTGTCACGGCGCGGCGACCCGCCCGTTTCGGGTGCCTCCTCGTCCGCGGCGACACCCCTTGCCCGCCGATCGAGCGGATTCCGCGGGTCGCGCTCGAAGGGCGCGGGCAGGCCGGTCCCAACCAGCCGGCCGCGCGTAACGGCGCGCTCGCCGTACCGCCGACGGATCGTATCGGCGGCCTCGATCGCCGCTCGTCGACGCGGTTCTTCGGTCGGGAACAGCCCGAGCTGTTCACGACCCCCCAGGTTCGACGCCGTCACGCCGAGCAGCCGGACGCGGATACCGCGAACTTCGGGCCGGGCGAGCTCGACCGCCGCGCGGAAGATCGGGTCGGTCATGTCGGTCGGTTCCGGCAGCGTCCGTTGTCGAGTGATCGTCCGGAACGACGAGTCCCGGATCTTGACCGTGATCGTCGACGCGCGAACCCCGGCGGATCGCAGCCGACCGGCCACGCCGTCGCTCATTGCGAGCAGCGTCCGCTCGATGATCTCTCGGTCGCTCGTGTCGGCGTCGAACGTGTGCTCGTGCCCCACCGACTTCGCCGGATCGCCCTCGTGGACGGCGTCCTCGTCGACGCCACGCGCCCGCGACGCCAGTGATCCGCCGTGTTTCCCGAAACGACGCACCAGCAGGTCCGGCGAGAGCGCTGCCAGATCGCCGATCGTCCGAACGCCGTAGTCGGCCAGCACCGTCGCCGTCTTCTCGCCGACGCCCCACAGCCGGCTGATGGGCAGTGGGCCCAGAAATGCCACTTCCTCGCCTGGTTCGACCACGACCAATCCATCGGGTTTCCGCAGGTCCGAAGCGATCTTGGCGACGAGCTTGGTCGAGGCAACACCGACCGACACAGGCAGATCCACGTCGTCGCGGATCGCGGCCTTGATCGACAGCGCGATGGCGCGGCCGTCGCCGAACAGCTCTCGCGATCCGGTGACATCGAGGAACGCCTCATCGATCGAGATCGGCTCGACCTGCGGCGTGAACCGGCGGAGGATCGCCATGACCTCCCGCGAAGCCTGCTGGTATCGCCGGCCGTCGACAGGGAGGAAGACGCCGTCCGGGCATCGTCGCGCCGCTTCCCGCAGTGACATCGCCGAATGGACGCCGAACCGCCGAGCCTCGTAGCTCGCAGCGGAGACCACGCCCCGTCCACGCGGATCGCCGCCGACGATCACGGGCTTGCCGCGCAGCTCCGGTCGATCCCGCTGCTCCACCGACGCAAAGAACGCATCGAGATCGACGTGCAGGATCGTCCGCTCGGTCACGGTCGGTATCATCCGCCCTCAGTGCAGCTGCCCGCCGACGACCACTTCGGGATCGAACCGCTGTCCCCGACGCAGGTCATCGCGTTGATCCTCGGGCTGACGGTCGCCCTCGGTCTGGTCTGGTCGTTCCCGCTCCTGGCGATCCCGCTCGCCTGGCCTTGGCTGTTCTTCGTTCCGGGCTGGGTCGTCGTCCGCCGGGTCGCGCCGGACCTGGCGCGCCCGGGACAGGTCGGGATCGCGGTCGTCACCAGCACCTACGTCTCGGCACATCTTGTCGAGGTGATCGCGATGGTCGGCGGGTTTGGTCGCGCGGCCGTCCTCGTGTCCGTCGCGCTCCTCGTCCTGGGGACCGTCATCGCCGGGCGAGTCCGCCATCGACGGCTCGGGCCCTGGTCGATGCCGTCGGTCCGAGCGATCCCTGGGTCCGTGCAGCGGACGATGCAGGCCGACGCTCCGGCCTGGATCGTGGCGGCGGCAGTCAGCTTCGTCGTCGCCGCCATCCTGGGAGCGAACGGATGGCGGCAGACACCCGATGGGTTCGTGTCCGGTGGCTGGAACTGGAGCGACCTGATGGTCCACGTCGCCATCGGGAACAGCATCGCGCACGGCAACTTCCCACCCGAGGTGCCGTATTTCGTCGGCGAGCCGCTGACATACCACTGGTTTGCGGACTTCCACGGGGCGATCAGCGCGGTCGCTGCGAGCGTAGCGATCATCCCCGTCTTCTTCCTGTCGAGCGCCTTGCTAGCTGGGGTCTTGGCCCTGGTGGTCTGGGCCCTGGCCCTCCAGCTGACCAGCGACCGCCGGGTCGCCACGATCGCCACGATCCTCGTTTGTGCTGCTGGCGGGATGGGCTGGCTCCGGCTCGTGGGCGACGTCATCGGAGGCGGTCCGTCGATCCCGGCACTGATCATCGAGCGGCCGTACGACAACTCCTGGGCCGACGGCTGGCCGTGGTTCCGGATCGCGTCGGTCTTCGGGACGGGGTTCCTGCCACATCGCGCGACGACCTTCGGCCTCCCCGCGCTCGTCGCCATCGTCCTGCTCGTCGTCGCCGGCCTGGGTCGTCGACCCGTTGCCGTGCTCCTCGCCGGGATCCTCGCGGCGTTGTTGGCGCCGTTTCATTTCTATGCGTTCCCGGCGACGTACCTCATCGTCGCGTTGTACGTCCTCTTCGCCGGTCGGTGGCGAGAGCAGACGGTCGTTCGCGACGCGGCGTTGTTCCTGGGCCCGATCGTCATCGCGCTGCCGTACGTCCTGCCGGCCGCCCTCAGACAGGGCGCGCAGGGTTCGTTCCGTCTCGTGCAGGGTTGGAGCGAGGCCCGGTTCGCGGAAGGACCCGGGGCGGCGGCCTTCTTCTACATCACGAACCTGGGTATCCCCGTGCTGCTGGCTGTGGTGGCGCTGCTCGCGCTTCGCGGTCGCGCTGTCGTCCCGGCACGCGGCTTCATCGCGGCGTGGCTCGTCGCCCTGTTCCTCGTCCCCAACCTGGTCGTCGTGAGCGCGGTCGAGTTCGACATGAACAAGTACTTCCAGGTTATGTGGGTCGCCGCGGCGATCCCGGCGGCCTGGCTTCTCGCGCGCTGGCCGCGCTGGATCGCGGCGGCCGCGATCGGGGTCTCGATGATCTCGCCGGCGCTCATCGCGATGCACCACGCGACGCACCCGTCGGTCGTGATGAGCCTGGCCCAGGCCACGGCCGGTCGCTGGATCGAGACGAACACACCGGACCGGGCGATCTTCGCGACGGATGACTTCATCAATAGCCCGATCGACCTCGCCGGCCGTCGCCGGATCACGACGTTCGGGCCGTACGTGTCGAACCTGGGATATGACCCGACGCCTCGAGCCGAGGACATCGACGCGATCTACTGCGGCGGGCCGGAGATGGCCCGTGAGCGCATGGGGCGCTACGGCGCCACCTACGTGTTGTCGGCGGGCGGGGTGCTCGACTGCGAGGCGCCGACCGACTTCGCCGCGAGCCCGTTGTTCCAGACGATCTACTCCAGGGACGGCGTCAGCGTCTGGAAACTGACCGGGACGTAGGCGCGCTGCGGATCGGCCCGTCGGCCGCTAATCGGCCCGTCTTGCGCCGCTATTTCCTGTTCATCTTTGAGGCGCATACGCCGCAAGCTCGAATCGCGTTTTGCTTGCTGTTGACCGCTGAGACGAATATCCAGGAAGTGAATCGGCCAGAACCGGCCGATTTCGACCGCGATTCCTCGCGGCCTATGCGCCTCAGCGATGAGCAGCGAGAAATTCGATAGCGCCCGCACAGCCCCGCGATCACCGATCCTCGCCGCGCTCATCGGCCCGCGCCGCTCCCCTTGGGGCCGCCGCCGCTACCCCTTGGGCTCGACCACCACCGTGACTTCGGGCGTCATCCCGGTGAAGACCTTGACCGCAACCTTGTAGGTGCCGAGCGACTTGAGCGGCTCCTCCAGATCGATCTTGTGGCGATCGACCTCGATCCCGCGACGCGCCAGCGCGTCGGCGATGTCCTTCGTCGTGATCGAGCCGTACAGCTTGCCGCCCTCGCCGACCTTGACGCCCATCGTGAGCGTGGTCGATGCGATCCGCGTCGCGGCGATCTCGGCATCCTCACGCTCCCGCTTGCGCTTGTCCTCGCGGCTCGCGATGTCGTGTTGCCACGCCCGATACGCGCCGCCGGCGGCCGGCACGGCGACCCCCTGCGGGATGAGGAAATTCGTGGCATAGCCGTCGGCGACCTGCTTCAAGTCACCGCTCTTGCCGAGCGCCGGGACGTCCTTCGTCAGGATGACCTTCAAGTGGTGGGTTCCTCCTTGGTGATCCAGGCTCGCGCGCGCGGCACGATGCCGGATCGGTCGATGGCGCGCCCGACCGCCGTGACGAGACCGGGGAGCCGCCGGATGGTCCGACGGACCGGTCCGGGCGTCAAGCGCCGGATCTGGGCGACGTCGCGGTCGAACGACGCGCGATCGATGGCGAGGTCGTCGAGCTTCTCCTGGAGCAGCTCGGGCGGGACGCCATCGAGGAACAGGTCGACCGCGAGGACCACGACCACGAGGTCATCGAGCCCGCCGAGGAGCGGCACGCTGTCCGGGACCAGGTCGCGCCCGATGACGATGTACCCCGCCGCGGCGCCGAGCAGAACCTTGCGATCGTTCGGCATGCGTTCGTCGAGCACGAGGGCACCGATCAAGCGGGCGTAGTCGGGAACGCGGCTTGCGATCGGCAGGAACGCGAGCAGCGACACGAAACGGCTCAAGCCGGCACGCCCTGTACTCCTCTTGCTGGCCATGGGACGGGCAGTCTATCAGCCAGCGGATCGCAGCCGGTCCAGTGGTCGCTCCGGTGACCTTGACATCGAACGTTCGTTCGGTATGATGCACGGCAAGGAGGCGCGAGTGACGAAGCACGACGCCGATCGCAAGCTCAGAATCCTGGACTTCATCGCTGCCACGCTTCGTGCGCGCGGGTTCCCGCCGTCCGTCCGCGAGATCATGCAGGCGGTCGGCCTTGCCTCGACGTCCGCGGTCCATCACCACCTCCAGATGCTGGAGCGCGAGGGCTATCTCGAGCGCGGCGAAGGCCAGAGCCGGGCGATCCGCCTGACCCCGACCGCCGCGATCCGGCTCGGCCTCTCGAGCGAGCTCGTCCCACAGGCGACGACCGCGGACTCCAGGGTCCTCCCCATCATCGGTGAGATCGCCGCCGGCGGACCCATCGAGGCGTATCAGGACGCGTCCGAAACGCTCGCGGTCCCGGACATGCTGGCCCCGAGCGGCGACGCCTACGTGTTGCGTGTCCGCGGCGACTCGATGATCGAGGCGCACATCACGGACGGCGACTTCGTGCTGATCCGGCCGCAATCCACGGCGCGGAACGGCGACATCGTCGTCGCCCAAGTGGAAGAGAACGCCGTTACGCTCAAGCGGTTCTTCAAGGAGAAGGACAAGATCCGCCTCCAGCCAGCAAACCAGGATTACCCGCCCCAGTTCTACGACGACGTCAGAATTCAGGGCAAACTCATCGGCGTCATCCGAAAGCTCGACTAGCGGCAGCCTGGAACGTCCGGGGCCAGCGTTGGCGCCTTGCGCGCGCTCGCTCACGCACATTCAGTGCGCTCGCTCATGTGCTCGATGCCGCCTTGGCCGCGGACGCCCAGGCTGCCGATTCTCAGTTCACTACCCGGCGCCCGGTTCTTGGTTTTGAGGTCTTTCCACCGGGTTCCCACAGTCCGCTAACGGGGCGCCGGTAAGTGGTGGATTAGGTTCGGGGATAAGGCTCTATCGCCGGCGGAGCAGGTCGGCGACAGTCGTGCCTTCATAGCAGCCAAGCAATCTCGGGGACCGATGATCGACCGCCTGCCGCCCCAAAGTCTCGAGGCGGAGCAATCCGTGCTCGGCGCCATCCTGATCGACCGTGATGCGGTCATCGAGGTGGCCGAGTTCCTCCGCCCGGAAGACTTCTATCGCCAGGCCAACGGGCGCATCTACGCCGCGATCCTCGACCTCTTCGAGCGCCGCGAGCCGATCGACATCGTCACGGTGGCCGAGGCCCTCGAGCGGCGCGAGGACCTCGAGGCGATCGGCGGCCGCGCCTACCTATCCAGCCTCAGCAACGAGACACCGACCGCCGTCCACGCCGCGCAATACGCTCGGATCGTCGAGCGCAAGGCCGTCCTGCGGAACCTCATCGGAGCCGCCGGTCGGATCGCCGGCATCGGCTACGAGGATCCGGCCGAGATCCAGGAGGCCATCGATCGCGCCGAGGCCGAGCTGTTCGCCGTCAGCCAGAAGCGGATCGATGCCGGGTTCAGCCCGCTCAAGGCGCTGCTTCACGATGCCTACGACCGGCTCGACTACCTCCACGCCCACCGCGGCGAGATCTCCGGCGTCCGGACCGGCTTCACCGACCTCGATGCACTGACAACCGGCCTTCAGCCGAGTGACCTGATCGTGGTCGCGGCCCGGCCGTCGGTCGGCAAGACGAGCTTCGCCCTGAACATCGCCGAGCACGCCGCGGTCAAGGAGCGTAAGAGCGTTGGTGTGTTCAGCCTCGAGATGAGCAAGGAGCAGCTGGTCCTGCGCATGCTCTCGAGCGTCGCGAACATCGACTCACAACGCCTGCGCAGCGGCTTCCTCGAGGAGCTCGATTTCGCCCGGATCGCACCGGCGATGAACTCGTTGTCGGAAGCGCCGATGTACATCGACGACACGCCGACCATCTCGGCGATGGAGCTCCGGACCAAGGCGCGCCGGCTTCAGGCCGAGGCGGGGCTCGACCTGGTCGTGGTCGACTACCTCCAGCTGATGCAAGCGACGGCCAGTAGCAAGGACGCCAACCGCGTCCAGGAGGTCTCGGAGATCTCGCGCGGTCTCAAGGCGCTCGCGCGCGAGCTGAACGTGCCCGTCATCGCGCTGTCGCAGCTGTCACGTCAGCCGGAGATGCGCGAGTCGAGGGAGCCGCGGCTCTCCGACCTGCGCGAGTCCGGCGCGATCGAGCAGGACGCCGACCTCGTCATCTTCCTGTGGCGCGACAAGGACCGCGCCACCGACGATCAGGACGCCGATGGCGAGGTGATCAATCTGAAACTCGCCAAACACCGGAACGGGCCGACGGGCGAGATCCAGCTCTACTTCAAGAAGCGCCAGACCAGGTTCGTCTCCTACGCCGGCGAACGCTTCGCCGAGGTCAGCTAGGACGCTCCCGGGCCGCCCACAACTGCGTTGGCGTCTCCGGGCGCTCGCTCACGCACAAATCAAGTGCGCTCGCTCGCGTCCTCGACGCCGCCTTGCTGTGAACGACCCTGTCGCGTCCTGATCGCTAGCCCTTGTCGTCGGGGAGAAGCGGGCGGACGGAGAGCGTGTAGAGCTTGCCGTCCGAGCCGGTAAGGACCAGGTTCTGGAAACCGCCCTGGAAGTCCTGGACGTTCAGCTTCTCGATCTCGGCCTGGGTCATCGTGCGATGCGGGAACTGGAGGCCGTTCGGATCCGCGTCGGGCTTGAAGTCGGTGACAATGAGGTCCGGCCACGGCCACTGGCGCACGTCGGGAGCCTGGACGCCGGGCGCCTCGAACAGCACCACGCGATAGGCCGCAGGCTGATAGACGGCGGTCTCGAACGCGCCGCCCTGATCGAAGTCGGTCAGCCGTTGGGCGAGCTTCAGGAACGCCGCCCGAGCGGCGGCATCGGCGCCACCCTGGACGTCCATCCCGAGCGCGTAGACCGAGACCGTCTTCTCAACGCCGCCGGCGCTGATCGTGAAGATCGCCGTCGACGCATCGGCCACCATGTTGTTCTCGTAGTTGGGTCGAGCGACCGCAAGTCCGCCTTCGCCCAGCGCGAGGAGCAGGAGCTCCTGGATCTGCTCCTCGGTGAGCTTGGTCGTGCGCATCGGGTTCAAGATGCCGACCGACCCCTCGGCCGGCGGGAGCTGGAGCAGCGGGTTGCGGAAGATCACGTTCCCGTCGCCGTATAGCGTGAAATGCGGGGCCTGCGAGGTCAGGAACGCCGGCATCACGAACCCGCCTCCTTCCTCGTACCGGAGCAGCACATCGGTCGAGCCGGTCTTGTGGTCGACTGCTCCGGTCACCGGCGTCCCGGTCGGGGCGGGGCTGGGAGGCGTCGATGGAGAGCCTGACGGCGCCCCGGACGGGGCGGCGCTGGGAGCCCCGGCGGCGCTGCATGCGACGACAGCGAGGGCCAGGGCTGAGGTGAGAGCAACTGACGCCAGACGGCGTCGACGGTGGTTGGACATGGCCTGCCGGACGCGCGAAGACCCGACCAGGTTCCGACGGAGAGGACGCAACGATTTCACTCGAACACCTCGTACCGAGCCACGAGACTCGTGCCGACCCCCTCCGTTCTGCACGTAACCCGCTCAAAGAGCCCTTGACTGTGCGCGTATCTTCTCCGCTATGAGTCCCGGGCACGGCCCGGACGAACCGGGCGCGCGCCCAGCAGTCCCCCTTGCGCGACCGACCATCGTTCGGGCATCGAAGGCCCGGTGGTTTGGCGTCGCCGCGTCCGAGCGAGGAGGGTCTGGGAGGGTGTACCAGGACCGTAATCTGACCTGTCGAGACTGTGCGGAGGAGTTCACCTTCTCGGCAGGCGAACAGGCCTTCTACGCCAGCAAGAGTCTGGTCAACGATCCGCAGCGCTGCCCGCCATGTCGCGCTGCGGCCAAGCGGGCGCGGAACAACGAAGGGCCGCGCGAGTTCCATGCAGCGATCTGCGGCGCCTGTGGGGGTCAGGCCGTCGTACCGTTCGCGCCGCGGAACGATCGACCGGTGTACTGCAGCTCGTGTTTCGACAAGGTGCGGGCAGGAACGCTGGAGACGCCCACACACGCGTAGCAGTCGCAGAGCGCGACAACGACGAGGCCGATCCGGAGACGGGTCGGCTTCGTGGCAAGATGGCCCGGCCGTTCGGACCGACCCAATCGCTTGAGGTGCACCCATGGGCGTGATCATCATCCGGGAGATGGTCGGGACGAGCCCCCGGTCGTGGAGCGACGCCGCTCGTCAAGCAGTCGCCACGGCCTCGAAGACGGTCCGCAACATCCAGACGGTGGAGGTCGTGAAATCGACCGCAGTTGTCGACGACGGGGAAATCGTCGAATACCGCGTCGAGATCAAGATCGGCTTCGAATACGAGGGCTGACGACGGGATTGGTCCCCGACGCCTAATGAGGTGGACTGCCCGCAGCTAATCGCCGGTTGAGCGCTTCGCGCCACCATGACGCGCATGCCCGACCGCCCCCGCTCGCGCTCCGTTGACACCCAGCGCGAGACGTCGATACCGTTCGCGCGGACCGGAACGATGCCGTCGCTCCGACCGGCCGGGAAGCCAGTCCCGATCCCCGTCGGGCCGGGTCGACAGGCCGTGCCGATGCCGTCCAGGAGTGCCCCCCTGAGCGACGAGACCAGCGGCTACCCGATCCAGCTGGCCAAGGTCCAGCGTCCGGCGCTGCGCGACGAGACGCTCGCCCGACCGCGCCTGCTCGACTGGTTGCGCACGAAGACCCTCGGGCGCGTGGTCCTGATCCTGGCGGATGCCGGCTACGGCAAGACAACGCTCCTCGCCGATTTCTCGCGGCGGACCAGAACGCGGACGCTGTGGTATCGACTCGATCACGACGACCGCGACTGGGTGACGCTCATGCACCACCTCGTCGCCGCCGGGCGCGAGCACGACCCGAGCTTCGCGCCCGAGACGGCTGGGTTGCTCGCGGAGGGGGCGGTCGGAGGCCCGACGCGCGAGGCAGTGCTCGACGCCTTCACTCGGGAACTACCGTCGATCTCGGTCGGGGGCGCGGTCCTGATACTCGACGACTTCCACCTGGTCGACGACGCCCAGGATGTTCGCTACATCGCTCGTGAGCTCGTCGCACGGGCGCCGGAGCGGGTATCGATCGTCTTCGCAAGTCGACGGCCGCCGGCGGTGCCGCTCTCGAGACTGCGGGCAGTCGGCGAGGTCGCCGACCTCGGGACGGACGACCTGCGCTTCGACGCCTCCGAGACCGCCCAGCTCTTCACCGAGACCTACGGTCGCCGGATGGATGCCGACGTCCTCGAGGACCTCGCGGTTCGAACGGAGGGCTGGATCGCGTCATTGCAACTCGTCCAGGCGGCGCTCCGAGACCGGTCGCCGGCAGAGATCAGGCGGTTCGTCCGCGGGCTCACCGGCGCCGACCACGAGCTCTACGACTATCTCGCCGAGGAGGTCGTCGGCGATCTGCCCGACGAGCTGCAGCGCTTCCTCATGGAGACCTCGATCCTGCAAGTCGTCACACCAGAGCTGGCCGAGGTCGTATCTGGTCGAGATGCCGCGGATGTCGGGCGGCTGACGGCGGCCGCCGAGCGGCTGACGCTGCTGAGCCGCCTATCGGGCGGTCCGCGGACGCACCAGCGGTATCACCCGCTGGTCCGCGAGTTCCTCGAGGCTCGATTCCGGTCGATTGACGGGCCCGAAGTGGTAGCCGCGCTCCATCGACGAACGGCGGCGGCTGCCGCGCCTTCCGACTGGCGGGTTGGGGCACACCACTACCGCGAGGCCGGCGATACAGAGGCGATGCTCGGAGTCGTCGCGAGCGCGATCCCGACGATCATGGGCAACGGCCAGTACGCCCTGGCTGAGGGGTTCATCGGGCCGATCTCCGCGGAGCAACGACCATCAGGCTTCGACCTGATCATGAGCCGGGTCGACATGCAACAGGGCGACTACGAGGCAGCCATCGCCGCAAGCCAGGCGGTGCTCGACTCAGGCGTCACAGACCCCATTCAGCGCGATCACGCCCTCCTGAACTTGGTGACGCTTCACCTCAACTTTGGGAGCGGCGAGCAAGCCTTGGCGTTGGCTCTACAACTCGAAAAGGTCACGTCGGATCCAAACTTGAAGTCGATCGCCGACGTGACCGTCTCGTTGCTGCAGGCCCAAAGCGAAGGTGATCTCGATGCGGTCAATCGTCGCCTCCGAGCTATGGCGCAGTCGCAGAGGCATTCGAGCTCGCATCACTTTGGCGTCACCCTGCTGAACCTTGCGTTGATCTCGCTCGTTCAAGACCGAATTCATGACGCGTCGCGGGAAGTCGTCGAGGCGATCGAGGCCTTGGAGTCGACGACCGGAGCGGTCGAGCGATCCGCATCGACGGTTCTACATGCGTCCATCCTTCTTCGATTTGGGATGATTGAACAGGCTCGGCACTTGGTAGTGATGCTTAGTACAAGCGGCGCGGGCTTCATCCCAAACGAGTCGTTCGCGGAGGCCGCAGACGCCTTCGACAGTTATGGCCCCTCAGTCACGGCGCGATCCCTACTCGACTTGATTGGCGACACATCGACTCAAACGGTCGCCGATCGAAGGGCTCTCTCCTTGACACGCGCTCGAATGGCAATCCGTCGGCGCGACTTGGCTCGCGCAGGTGAGGAGCTAGGCGGCTTTCCGCGCGGCCTCTCCACTGTGGTCGGCGAGAGTTCCGCCCTTGCCATGACTGAAGCTCATCTGAGCCTCTTAAAGGGAGAGGCCGCGGCAGCCGAGCGACTGCATAGGGCAACTGAGATTGCCGCGGCAACTGGAGCGATCGGTTGGCGTCGGGTGGGTGAACTGCTATCTGCCATACCCGCTGAGGCCGACGAACTCAGCCGGCAGATCTTGGTGATCGGTGGTGTTGCGTCATGGCATTTGACTTACCTCGCGGAGGACTTGATTCCGAGGTTAGTCGACCTATCCCCTGACGCAGCCGACCGCGTGCAAGCGGCGGCGAGGCTACATCCGGATCGGTGGCGATCTGCGCTTCGGCAGGTCATGGACTCAGGGGAGCGCGACACCAACTTGGCTGCGGGACGCCTGTTGGAAAGCATTGGCGAGAAGGTTGACATCCCCCGCCTTCGACAGTTGGCCCGATCCTCCAAGAGGCGCTACGAGGCTGCCGACCTTGGTCGAGCTTTGTCCAGAAGGTTGGCGGATCGAGTCCGCGTCGAGGACCAAGGCCGCATCGCCGTAGTGATTGGCGATCGCGTCGTGTCGGGCTCTACGATCCGTCGCAAAGTCCTCGCGATGCTTTGCTACCTAATCACGCGGCCCGAAATGTCGGCGACCCGTGACCAGGTGCTAGACGCGCTGTGGCCAGAGCTGGATCCGGAGATAGCCGTCAACTCACTCAATCAGACGATCTATTTCCTGCGTCGGGTGTTCGAAGAGAGCTACTCGGATGACCTCTCACCCGGCTACGTGCATCACGACTCGGACCTCGTGTGGCTCGACGGCGAACTCGTCTCAAGTCGGAGTATCGACTGCCGCAATCTCATCCGGGAGTTGCCGAGTCAGCCGAGTCCAGATGAAGTCGATCAGCTGACGAGGACCTACCAAGGACGCTTTGCCCTCGATTTCGAGTATGAAGAGTGGGCGGCCGCCTACCGCGACCCATTGCATGCCGCGTACCTGGAAGTCGTGGAGCGTTCGGTCTTAGATGACTTCAGGACGGGACACCATGATCGCGGGATAACGATCGCCCGCCGCGCCCTCGAGGTCGACCCATCTGCGGAGCAGGTCGAAGTCTGCCTCTTGCGCCTCTACAGGGTGACCGGGGCTCATTCAGCCGCGGCCGAGCAGTACGCTCACTACGCCGCCGTTATGCGAGATGAGCTCGGGGTCGAACCGCCACCTTTAGAGGCGCTGTAGTAGGGATAGGTAAGGTGCCGTATTGACCGGTTTAGTCGCGCCTCCATAGAGTCCTATGACTTGCTAGTACTCCGGTACTAGGAAGCTACGTCAAGACGCTCGGACGCGGCGATGCCTCACCTGAAATGGGCACTTAGGGTGAAGGCGGAGCGAGTAGTGCAACCGACCGACTGTTAGTCAGGTCGGTTTTCGTGTTCTCCGGAACGCGAGGGCCGCGAAGGAGGAACGAACGTGGCACCCGAGTCCGCAAAGGCTTGGTAGTAGGGCCTCAGCAATGAAGGTCCGAGTTCTGCGCATCGCCATGACTCTCGCGAGCGTGGCGATGATCGCTCTCGCCGGAGGGGCATCACTTAGGGGTTTCTAGTACTGATGGCCCATCTCCTCATTCTTGGTCGAGGCCGTAGAGTGAGGTTGGTGGCTCGTCAGGTGGGAAATGCCTAGGTCCCTCAAGCTTTACGTTGCAACTGTCGTGGTCGTTGGCGCCGTCGCGCTGGTGGCCGCGACATTTCTGTTTCCACCAAGAGCTGCGATTGCGATATCCATCGGTGGTGGCGGGCCACCGGCGCCATTCGAGTATGCCCTTGGGATCGCTTACTGGATCGTCT
>Ga0184612_10000820_pt1 | contig 14730 bp, 18 predicted proteins | sample PLM3_60_coex_FD_133163 | JGI IMG/M metagenome (GOLD analysis project Ga0184612, IMG submission 133163) | Groundwater sediment microbial communities from an aquifer in East River, Colorado, USA - PLM3_60_coex | ecosystem: Environmental > Terrestrial > Soil > Riparian zone | place: USA: East... | reverse complement strand
TTCCAGCTGCAATTGTTTTTTTGTTTTCTCCGGCATGCTCATAGGGCACCGACCGGTTCAAGTTGGGGCATTTCGGCCACGCGCAATTGAACCGCCGGGTCGCCGAAAATTATGTAGTTGCGCGCGTCATCCCTTGCGATCCATGCCTTGGCAAGGTTTTGCTTTTGCATGTCACTCAGCTCGATGCCGGCAAGTCGGTCCATCGCTTCGGCAAGCTCGGTCGAGAGCACTGCCCAACGGATGTTGAACTGATCGGTTGCCTGACCCAGCCTTTCGCCTTGGAGAACCCGACCAATCACGTCGCGGAACGCCTGGATTTGCGGCTTTGAAGCCGTCGTTTGGAAGGAATAACTCCAAGCGCGGTCCACGTGCCCCAGGACGGCCAGAGCGCCGCCATCCGAATGAGACAGCAGCGCCTGCGGTAGACGCGAGAGGAACGGTTTCGGTGCAATCGGCTTCGGCGTGTTGGCTTTGCGATTGAAGGTATCGAACTGGGGGCACCCGGCGCCGTAGCAAGCAAACAAGACGTGGACAAGGCCGTGCACTTTGGCGTTCTTCGAGAGATCCGAGGCTGCATAGCGATGATCCCTGTGAATGGAATGACCAGGTCCCTCCCAGTCCTGGCACACGATCGCGCCCTGGTTTTCGATCTGTTGGGGATCATCTAGCCGAAACACAGCCCCGTGCGAACCGCTGAATACAACAGCGGAAGTACCATTCGGGATCGCGCCAGACAGGATTTGGTTCAGCGCGTCTTTCGTCGCTGTCTTGCCCGTGAATGGCTGTATTGCGAATTTCTGGCTTTGGCCGATTGCTGGGCGGCTTAAGGTGCTGCCGGCCAATGAGTTGGCGACTTGGCTCCTGAACAGTCGGGTCGCCTGGTCGCCGTCATTTTCAGGGGCGAATATCGCCAGCTGGCGCGAGGTCGGCACTCTCGGCATCGTTTCGTACTGAATAACAGACGCAGCATACATCCGAAAATCATCGGCACTCGGGAACCACAAGCGCCCCACCGCCCAGTAAATGTCCATCGCATACTGGAAATCGAATGGGATCTCATCCGGCTGGCCAACAATCAATAAGTAATAGGGAATGCCCAGGTTTGGGTCCACGATATCCTGGCGCACATCCTGGCGAGCCAGCCACCTTGCCGCGGTATCCCCAGGCCGATAGGCCGTAGGTCCTTCGAAGACCCGGAAAAGTCTTTCATCGCCGACCTGAGCCTTTCGATGATCCAGGAGGGGACGCAGTGCTTCTCTCATTTCGCGTTCCACTCCCGGCGCGAACATCACGGCCCAGCCGGTCTGTGCAAGATCCTTCGCATCGATCTCGCCGATCACACCAAAATGAGCACTGTTGTCGCTTTTTGCGGCTAGCTGGGCACGTTCGGGTTCCGGCGCCTGCTCGGCGAATGATTCGAGCGTCGAATCATCGATGCCTCCAATCGATTCGCCGCTTTCAGCAAAGATCCCCAGCGGGATCGGTCTTTCAAGCTGTGAGTCAGGTGGCATCTTCACCCTGCTTTGAGGGAAGCACTCCGCGGCGCTAACCGGGCGAACTAGCGGGATATCGCGAGCAGACCTCCCTGCCGCAATATTGCGCCCTCCAATGTCTGTGGATCACCGAAACTAATGCCGTCATCAGCCGTGACGTCCACCAATTGCCAAGTCCCGGCACGATAACGCACCTGAAAGCAACGAAAGGCAAAGGTGATCGGCGTTGTGCCAACATATGTGAGTTGCGCGTTCGAATTTGACAGGATGGGCTTCAGCGCGACGTTACCCGACACAGCGCCACCGAGGAGGCCGATATCCGCTTCGATCCCGCCACCTTTCCCGTCAATAGCGGCAATCGAGAAGCTTTGCGACTTGAGGACTTCGGTCAGCACATAGATCTCCCGATCGCCGTCGTCATCGAAGTATCGGGAAACCAATGGGTTCGACCAGTCGACTGTGGCGTCCTTGAGGTATTTGCCGAGCGCCATCGGCGAAATGGAGTACGAGACCACATCCGAAACCTTGAAGATGAGCTTTTTGGCTCCGCGAAAGCCCGCTTCTAGCTTGGCCTTATCGATCATGGCGTCCCAGCCGCTGAAGATGCCTCGTAGCAGGTTGAGGCCAATGTGAAGGTCGACTGCGTCACTGTCTTCACCAATTGCCGAGGCTGCATCTCGAGGTCCGACGACCTGGGGTACCTCCGAAGGTCCCCTCATAATTTCGACCAGCGAGCCCAGTCTTTCGACCGATCTGTCGCGTCCCAAGACATCGAGTGGTTCAATTCCCGCTCGCGGCAACCTCACTACGTTGTATCCCCGCGCGTTCAGGTAACTGATCGACTTGTTCTCGCACCAGCCCAAGGCCGCTCTCCTCTGTGCTCGTTACCACTGCAAGCAACAATGAACGCTTCCCCGCGGCGACCTCTAAAGCGCAATCGTGCTTCGCCGCCGCGGAGGTCCACGAGGGACAAATCGGATTCAGGCCAGCCCTGTGTCGCTACTGCGAACAGCGCCCTTATAGATGAATTTTCCCGGCAATTTTGTCGTAGCCCATTGCGATACGAAGTTCTGGGTGTGCCGCCAAACTGATTTGATTGTATTCAATTCGAGCATCGACAACACCTCCCATTTGAGGGGAGCCAAATCTCAGCTTTTTCAAACAAGGCGACTTAGCGACCGCTGTTTGACACGCGGTTGTCCCGTGGCTCGGTGCGGCCAGAGCGTGTCAAAATTGTCATCGTCCTCTCCGGGGATCATGTTGTAGTCCCCGATCACGAGGACATCCTTTTCGCCACCCATCTGCACCTATGGGGCGCAAAAACTCCATCCGTATCCCGCCGGACTGCCCGCCGGAAGCCGAGTTCGATCACGACAGCAAAAGGGAACCGCAGCGCGCGAGATAGCCGCAGAGACATCGCCTCCAGTGGAGCAAGACAAGGGCGGCGCGCACTCATATGCTGCGGTTCACGACGGCAAAGGGAACCGCGTGCGCTGACGCCGGAGAGAGCGGTGCGGACATTGGCGGAAACGACGCCCCGTCGCGCTCTCCGCGTCGAATTCCCGACATAACAACTAGGACAAGTCGCGGATAAGTTTGAACTATCTGCGGCGGGGAACTTTCTCTACAAAAACAGGCGACTAGTTGGCGGAGGGAGAGGAACTAGGTTCCAACTCTCTCCTTACCGATGCCACCTTGTTTCGAGCACCCTCAGCAGCAGCGGAGGTACCCGGGTTCGAACTCTCTCCGCCAACTCAGGCAACCGCGGGTCGCTGTCAATCCGCGCAGAACGGCACAGGAGCCCGGATGGTCGAGAAGAGGTGCCCAGGGCCTTAGGTTTACCCAAAGCGAACCACAGGCCAACCAGCGCGCGTGCAATAGCTTCCAACGCGCCCTCATACCGCGACAGGCCGCCTTCACCGTGTTTCAAATTGTCGCAGGGAGCCCAGATGGCTACTCTGACGCTCGGAACCGAGGTTCATCTGGGGACTGTCGAATGAAGCCGTTCACCACGCTCGCCGTCGTCCTCTTCGCGCTGATGGCGTTGGCGCATTTGCTCCGGCTCGTGTGGGGCTGGGAAATCTTGGTCAACGGGACGACGGTGCCGCAGTGGGCGAGCCTGCCCGCCCTGATCGTCGCGGGCGGGCTCGCAGTGCTGCTGTGGCAGGAGTCGCGGCGATAAAGCATATCCCGGTCGGTTGGAACCAACTGCGCCGGAGTCATCTCGCCTCTTACTACCCGCTCACCGCGCCCTCGCCCTGAGCCTCCTCATCCCGAGCCTGTCGAGGGACGAGGGACGAATGAGAGGGGGCGGGGCCGTTCATCTGGGAAATCTGGGCTTAGACCAGAAGCTGGCTCCCACTGTTTCACTCGGGCGTGCATGCCAGGCGAAGTCCCTCAATACAAAGGTCCAAGTGCGTAGGGTTCTTCACGTAAAAGAGCCGCTCGCGGGCGAAATGGCACTATGAAACTGAAAAAGGAAGCCGGACCCGAATCAATAGGTAGGTTTCCTTACGGGATTCTCCGAATTGCTCCTCGCGAGCCGATCGCATATTCTTGCTGCCATCCAGTGAGGCCAGCAGTTGATTTGAATCAATGCGCTGGCGCAGAATACGAGTGACTTATTCCGCACAATCATGTTGAAACGACAACCCACCAACCGCTCGGGACTGTGGTCGGCGCTCATGCGTCGGATCAGCCTTGCCGTGGTCGTTGTCGTCGTGGCCGTGGGTATCCTGCACGTGCCCACTCCGCACGACGCCGGGGCAGCGGTGCTACCCGGATATGAGATTATTGTGCAGGATGCTGCAGGATCGGGCGATCCTTGCGACCAAGGATCGCCGCACAAATCGAGCGGGACGCACTGCGTTGCGGCAGCAGGCTGCCATTTCTTCGCGATCATCGAATCCCCTGTCGATTTGATGCCGCGCGTATCGTCCGCGATGACGCTCAACCCCATAGCGCTGTATCGAGACAACGACCACCTCCGCCTCTTTCGTCCGCCCCGACTCCCCCATCAGGCCTGAGTGCGGGTGGCGCCCGGCGCGCCATCCACCACCGCGGTCGCAAGACCGCCCGTGTTGTCCTGAAGCGTTGGGAGTCTTTCTGTCATGACCCTTTCTCGTCGCGGCTTTCTCGCCGCTGGCTCGGCCGCCATTGCAGTCAGCGCTGCTCCGTTGCTCGAGCGTCCAGTGTTCAAACTTGCAGCTGCCGCGGAAACCGAACCGACTGTATTGCGCGTCGCCAACCGGACCATCGAAGTGAACGGCAAGCCGGCCAAGGTCTATGGACTGCTCCAGCCTGACGATAGGCCCGGAATCGTCACGCCGGCCGGCCGCTTTCGCGTTCGCTTAGAAAACCAGATCGAGGCGCCTACCCTTATCCATTGGCATGGTCTCCTGCCACCCTATGGCCAGGACGGGGTGCCCGACTTGCCGCAGGCGCTGCTGCCGAGCGGACAGAGCTACGACTACGACTTCCCGCTCAAGACCCCGGGGACACATTGGATGCATGCGCACACGCTCCAGGAGCAGCAACTGATGGCCGCGCCGCTCATCGTGACCGATCCCGCTGAGGCTGCGCGTGACGAGCAGCAGGTGGTTGTGCTGTTCCACGACTTTAGCTTCAAGTCGCCCGAGGAATTGCTGGCCGGACTGCGAAGCAACCAGGTGATGAGCGGCATGCCAAGCGATGGCGGCATGTCCGGGATGGAAGGCATGTCGACCATGCCGGGCCACAGTATGACCAGTGGGACGGCCATGGACATCAACGACATCGACTACGATGCCTATCTCGCCAACGACCGCACGCTGGACGATCCTGAGGTATTCCGTGTGGAATCAGGAGGTTTCGTGCGCCTGCGCCTGATCAATGGCGCGCCGGCGACCGCTTTCTGGATCGACCTGGGCAACTTGGCGTGCAAGGCGATCGCAGTCGACGGCAATGCGATCATGCCCATTACCGGGATGCCATTCCCGCTCGCCATGGGCCAGCGTATCGATATCCGCATTCGACTGCCGAAGGCGGAGGGTGCGTGGCCAATCCTTGCACTGCGCGAGGGCGCGGTGGAGCGCACAGGCTTCGTGCTGGCGACAAAGTCCGGTGCGGTGCGTCGCATTGCTCCTGTCGGCGAGCAGCCGACTGGACCGCTCGACCTAGAGTTCGAGACCAATCTCCGGGCCGCAGAGCCATTTGCCGAAAAGCCGGCCGATCGAAGCCACAGCCTCACGCTCCGCGGCGATATGGCGGCCTATGCCTGGAGTCTCAGCAGTGCCTCGGGACAGAACCGGCCGCTGTCCGTGCGCGCCGGCGACCGCGTCGAGGTGACCATGGCCAACGATACCATGATGAGTCACCCGATGCACCTGCACGGCCACCATTTCCAGGTGGTGGCGATCGATGGTCGGCGCCTGGCCGGCGCGGTGCGCGACACTGTTTGGGTGCCGCCGATGCGCCAGGTCACCATCGCCTTCGACGCCAACAATCCCGGCCGCTGGGCATTTCACTGCCACCATCTCTACCACATGGCCGCCGGGATGATGACGACCGTAGCGTACCAGGCATAGGCGCTCTGGCAGTCGTGGCGGAGGGCCAGATGATTGACGGGCCGCCTCTCCAGGACGACATGGCTCCAAGCGCGATTCGACGAAACGCTGGCCGCTGCCGCCATGCCTCGGTCAGCGAATAGCAAACACAGGAGTGCAGACAATGCGAACTTTACCCGTGATTTTGATCCGGACAATCGCCGGCCTCGCCCTGCTTGGTTTGGCTTTCGGCCCCGCATTCGCGGTGGAAGAGCATCATGAAGGGCAGGCCACGCCGGGCGGTGCGGCCGGCCCGAACACCTCCACTGACGGATCGACGACCACACCGATCGCGCCGCAACTGGGGCAGCCCGCTTCCGATCCGATGGCCCAGATGATGCGGATGATGCAGATGATGCAGATGATGCAGATGATGCAAATGATGCCGGGGATGATGGGCCAGGACAGCATGGGGATGATGGGCGCCCGGTCCGGCATGATGGAGTCGGGCGGCCTCGGCGCGATGAGTCCTGGCGGTTCGGGCATGGCAATGATGCCCGGCAACACGGTCGACTATACCGAGGCGTGGCTCGCTTTCATTCAAACCGCGTTGAAAATTACCGATGCGCAGCAGAAGCAATGGGACGACTTTGCCGACGCGCTACGCGGCAGCAACAACCGGTTTCGGGAGGTCCGGGCGGCGACGGCACCGGCTGCAACTGATCTCGTCGGTCAGCTAGAGCAGCGCGAACGCTGGGCCGCGGCAAGGCTCGATAGCCTCCGCGCCATCAAGACCAGCTTCGCCACTTTGTACACCGTGTTCACCGACGAACAGCGGAAAACTGCGCAAGCGCTGGCGCCCATGTACCTGGGGCACATGCTCTAGGTGGCGAGATCGTGGTCGATGTCCAAGGTGCGGACCATGGGGCGCGGCAACCAATCGACGGCTTCGATTTGCTCCCGCCGCCTGTCTGGCAAGCCGGCGATCGACGAAGCGGCGCGGACTATGGTCGCGGAGGTACACCGAGACCTGCTGCAGTACTTGACGCGGCGCCTCGGAGACCGGGATGACGCTGCCGAAGTACTGCAGCAGTTCCATCTCAAGGTCCTCAGCCGTGTCTCAAATGTTCGCGAAGCGACGAGGCTGCGCGGCTGGCTGCGTCGTGTGTTGGAGACCACTCTGATCGACTACCTCCGCGCAAAGATCAGGCAACGCCAGCGTCATGTCGAGCTGGCCTCAGTGGCAGACGAGCTTGCTATCGAGCCGATGCAAAACGAGCTCGATGCGGCGATCTGCGCTTGCCTCTACAAGCTTCTGCCAACGCTGAAGCCAGAGTATGCCGATGTCCTCTGGCGCGCCGATATCCTCGGTTCATCCAAGAAAACTCTGAGCGCCCAGCTCGGAATCTCAGCAGACAATCTGCGGGTTCGCCTTCACCGCGCCCGTCAGGCGCTCAAACTGCGGCTGGAGCAAAGCTGCCGCACCTGCCCAATCCACGGCTTTCTGGATTGCGCCTGCGATGAGACGACCAATCCCGCCGCCCGACAGCGACATGCCTCCGCACGCGCCGCTGTAACGAAGTCCGGGGGTCAGCGTCCATATAGACAGCACACACCATCGGAACCGACGCCAACCCGCCCTCAACAAGTACGCGTCGCTCGCAGCCCCTCAGACGCGCAGGGGCGGTCGAGCCTCAAGAGAGGAGGAAAACATGCCCGCCCGACAACGCTCTGAAGCGATCAAGCCATCGATGCTGCTCTATCGCGGACTCGATGCCGAGGCGCTCACCGCTCTGCGGATGCGCAACCTGGACCCGCTCCAGCAGTTGGGGACGGCCGCTATCCGTGGCGCGGCGCTGATCGCGCTGAAGCGGCTCGAACTCGCGCTGCTCAATCTCGAGCATCTGGAGCGATTGTGGGAGAGCGCCGGAGGCCCGCCGGACGTTGCCCAGTCCTCCACTCAGCTAGCTGCATCGGTCGGGCGAACCCTTGGGCCGCTAACCCCAGAAGCACGGGAGCTGACGGAACTCGGCTGCCGATGCGGCTGCAACGTGCTCGCGGCGCTCAATGCGCAACCATCTGCGAAGAGCCACGCCGCTCGCCGACCCAACCGACCTTCCCGACGGCATGGAAAACGGCCGAATGTGATGACGACAACAACAAGATCCAATTGAGGTTCTTATGGAAACGCTTCTCTACATTGCCCTTTGGGGTGCGCTCATCTTCCTGATGATGCGCTTCGGTTGCGGGGCGCATGTGATGGGCCACGGTCATGGTGGGCACGCCCGCCGCTCGACCGATCGCGCGTCGAAATCGACCGGCACCGGTTGGGTGCCGCCGGACAAGGACGTTGACCCCGTCTGCGGCATGACGGTGGTGCCAAAGGACGCTAAATCGGCCGTGCACGACGGCACGGTTTACTACTTCTGCTCGTCCGACTGCCGAGAGAAGTTTGAGGCTTCACCGAACTCTTATCTCGCTGCCGGCGGCCATTCTCAACATATGGAGCAACATCATGGCTAAAATACACACGCATTCCGGTGAAGACCGCAGCATCGGCGTTTCGATTGCGCCGGCGGGGCCGCGCCTACTTCCGGTCTTTGCCCTCGGCATGAGCCTCGGGCTGTTCTTTGCGATCAGTTACCTCCTATGCATCCTGTTCTATGTCATGTTCCCGGATGCAGCGAACAATCACGCAATTCTGTCCCTCTTCCTGCCCGAATTTCGGTTGCTGACCTGGTCGTCGTTCATCCTTGGACTCGGGGAAGTGATCTTCTTCGGCTGGTACATCGGCTTGGTTTTCGGGCCGCTCTACAACTTTTTCGCGACGCGTTGGCACTGACGCTCGAATCTGCTTCCACGAAGGGACAGCCTCATGGCCTTCACTCCGGCCAAAGATACGACGGAACAACCTACTTTGACCGCCAGTCAGGCCGGGCCTCAGCACGAAACGTCAGGTGCGCCGGCCAGACCCTCGGCATCGCTGGCCAAGGATCCAACCTGCGGCATGATGGTGGACAAAGCCACCGCCCTGAGGTCGGAGCGCGGCGGCCGCACCTATTACTTCTGTAGTCCCGCCTGCCAGCGCACATTCGAAGCGCCGGAGGCGGAGCTGAAGTCGATGCGCACGCGGGTGGCGATTGCACTCACCGGCGTCTTGGCGCTCGCCATTCTTCGTGCCGGCGCGTTCATCGCCTTGGCGGCCGGCGCCACCATCGTCACCTGGGCGCCAATCCCGGCGCTGCCCTGGTTCACCTGGGGAATGTGGCTGTTCCTGCTCGTGACTCCCGTTCAGTTCATTGGCGGCTGGGGCTTCTACAAAGGCGCCTGGAGCGCGATCCGCACTCGCAGCATCAACATGGACTTCCTGATCGCACTTGGCACCACCACCGCCTACCTCTACAGCGTGGCCGTCATTTTCTTCCCCGACGTCCTGCCGGTGCGGGTCGAGGAGCGTGATGTCTATTTCGAGGTCTCCGCGGTCATCATCGCCTTCGTGCTGCTTGGCAAGTACATGGAGGAGATCATCAAGAGGCGCTCCTCCGCCGCGGTGCGCAAGCTCATGGACCTGCGGCCGCCGACAGCGCGGGTGGTGCGCGGCGGCGTCGAGATGGAGGTGCCGGCAGAAACCGTCGAGATCGCCGAGCAGGTTATCGTCCGGCCCGGCGAAAGGATCCCAACCGATGGCGAAGTAATTGAAGGAGCATCAGCCGTCGACGAATCCATGCTGACGGGCGAATCTATGCCGGTCGAAAAAAGGCCCGGCGCATCTGTTATCGGCGGGACATTGAACCGCACGGGTCTGCTGTGCTTCCGGGCGACGTGCATCGGCGCCGATACGGCGCTGGCGCAGATCATAAAGCTGGTCGAGGAAGCCCAGGCCAGCACCGCGCCCGTGCAACGCCTGGCCGACGAGGTCACGCGCTACTTCGTGCCGGCCGTTGTCGGTGTGGCCGTGCTTGCCTTCGCGGGCTGGTGGCTGGCCGGCGCCTTTCCGCAGGGGCTCCTCGCCTTTATCGCCGTTCTCATCATCGCCTGCCCCTGCGCGCTGGGCATTGCCACACCGGCGGCACTCATGGTGGGCGTCGGCAAAGGCGCCGAAGCGGGCATCCTCATTCGCGGCGCCGAGATCCTGGAGCGGGCGCGGAAGCTCACGACCGTGGTGTTCGACAAGACCGGCACGCTGACCCGCGGCGAGCCGAACGTGACCGACATCGTGCCGCAGCCGGGGCGCAGCGAGTCCGACGTGCTGCGGCTCGCGGCGGCCGTAGAGGCGGGCTCCGAGCATCCGCTTGGGGAAGCCATCGTGCGCGCCGCGGCGCATCGTACTATCGCGCTTTCCAAAGTAACCGACTTCCAGGCCATTCCGGGCCACGGCATCCGCGGCATGGTCGAGGGCCGAGCCGTGCTGCTCGGCAACCGTCGCTTGTTTCGCGAAAACGGGATCGACACCACTGCCGTGGAATCGATCATGACCGCGCTCGAACAGGGGGGTAAGACGGCCATGCTGGTGGGAGCCGACGGCGCCATCGCCGGGATCATCGCGGTCGCCGACACCTTGAAGCCCGAAGCCAAAGAAGCCGTCACGGAGCTCCGCAGCGAAGGTGTCGAGGTGATCCTCCTCAGCGGCGACAACGCTCGCACAGCTAAAGCTGTGGGGCGTGAACTCGGCATCACCAGTGTGATCGCCGAAGTCCTGCCCGGCGACAAAGCAAAGGTGATCCAGGATTTGCAGGCCAAGGGCAAGGTCGTCGCCATGGTCGGCGACGGCGTCAACGACGCGCCGGCACTCGCCGCGGCCGACATCGGCATCGCCATAGGCTCCGGCTCGGACGTCGCCAAGGAGACCGGTGGCATAATCCTGGTCAAGGACGACGTGCGGAAGGTGGTGGCGAGCATCCGGCTCTCACGTATGACGCTTCGCAAGATCAAACAGAACCTGTTCTGGGCGTTCATCTACAACACAATCGGCATTCCCGTCGCCGCCCTCGGATTCCTGAATCCGATCATCGCCGCCGCGGCGATGGCGCTGAGCTCGCTCTCCGTCATCGTTAACTCGGCGCTGCTGAAGCGCGCGAGGCTCGGGGCGTGACAATGCAAACCGACTCGAAGAGCGGAGGCCCGCCCATCCGCCCAGCGTCGCAACACCGAGGCACCCACTTCTGGTGGAAGGTGGCCTGCCTCATTGCCGCGATTGGACTCGCTAGCGCGCTCCTTGCACGGTTCGGATGGCAGCTTTGGACTGCCATCTTGCTCAGTACGCTGGTGTTCTGCCCGTTGCTGATTATTTGGGGCATGATCGAGTCCTTGCGCCGGACGCCGCTCGTCGTCGGGCCCGTGCCGGAAACGCGCGGAGTCCTCATCGATTGGCTCGCCCCCGTTTACGATACAATGTGCCGCGCGGTGGGCGCGGGCATGGCGTTGCGGCGGCGCACAGTCGAGCTCGCGGAGCTTCGACCCGGCGATTGCGTACTCGATGTTGGCTGCGGCACGGGCGTTCTGACACGTTTCGCCGCAGATGCGGTTGGTTCAAAGGGGGTTGTGATCGGCATCGATCCGGGGCCGGCGATGATTGGGATCGCGCGTCTTAGGGCACAGCGGACTCACAGCCGGGCTAAGTTTGAGCTTGGCGTCATCGAGGCCCTTGATTTCGCCAGCGACACTTTCGATGTCGTGCTATCCAGCTTCGTACTTCACCACCTTCCCGCGGACGTGAAACCTGTTGGGCTGCGCGAGGTATGGCGCGTTCTCAAACCGGAGGGCCGCTTCGTATTAGTGGATTTCGACCCGATTCGCCCGGTCGCCCGTGCCGTTTTCGGACTATTTCGGCTGATACCCGGCAACGCGCCTGTGGTGCGCGCGGCTGGTGACCCTGTGCCGCTGCTGCGCGAAGCGGGTTTCACGGATGTCGCGATCGCCGGCAGTTGGCGCGTCACCGCGACTTTCTGGATAGGGCGAAAGCCATGCGCGTGACACCGCAACCATTGGCCGCATACCCCTGGTATCTGCGGCCGTTTTTCTGGAACCAGAGGCGCAAGTACGGCACCGTTCTGGACTCGGCCCTGCAGTGGGCGCGATCGCCGAAGATCTTTCTCGGCGTTGCCCTGTTGTATGGCGCGATCGATCGCGGGGCTTCACCGGTTCCACCAGCGCTCCGCTCGCTCTTGACCGTGCGCGTATCACAGCTGAATGGCTGTGGATTCTGTGTCGACCTCAATTCGGCGACGCTCCTCAAGCGCGGCGCCGCAGTTGAGAAAGTTGAGGCCCTCGCGGCTTGGCGAACCAGCAATCTCTACCGTGCACGGGAACGTGCCGCCCTCGACTATGCAGAGGCGATGACGCTACCCGATCGCGGCGCGGATGACGCCTTGATGTCTCAACTAAAGCAGCATTTCGATGACAATGGAGTCATCGAGCTTACCGCCATGATCGCGTTCCAGATGTCTAGCAAATTTAACAGCGCGCTTGCCATTCCACCCCAGGGTTTCTGCAAAGTGCCGACGATTTCCTCAAAACTTGAGGGGGAAGGGCCGTGACCCTTGGCCGTTCTGGATGCCTGGCGAAGGCGGTCACATTCTGCTCCGCGTGCTTGAGATCGGCTTCTCGCGCCATCGCAGCAATTGCGATTCTCGCGATGATCGCGCCGGCGGTCGCCCAGGATATCGTGCCGTACAAAGTGGCTGGCGGGCTCGCCGTTTATCTCGGCGTGATTCCGGCCGAACTGATCACTGGGCACCCCAAGGGCCATACCGAGGCAGAAATGCATGGAGGAGTTCCTTCAGGCCGGCACGTTCATCACGTCATGGTCGCCATTTTCAACAACGCGAGCGGACAGCGAATAACCGATGCCGTTGTCACGGCGAAAGTGGCTGGCCTTGGTCTTGTCGGAACCGAAAAATCGCTCGAGCCCATGACTATCGCCGATGCCATGACCTACGGGAACTATTTCGACCTACCCGGGAGGGATCTGTATCGAATTCGGATCGAGATAATTAGGCCCGGTGTCAGCAAGCCGGTTCAAGTGGAGTTCGAAAATGACCACCAGTCTTAGGCCGGCCTGGCCGATGCCGATGGCCATCGGGTGCGCCTGTTCGCGCTCGACTGTCGCCAACCACGTAGTCGCAAGCTCCTATTCGCCGTCATGAAGAAGACCTGGATAGTGACACCCGTGCTGCTGCTGGCGTTAGCCGCCGGGTCATACGGGCTCTACCGGTATCTTCAACCTGAGCCGTTGGCCGAGGGTGTTCTGTACGGCAATGGCCATATCGAGGGGACGGAGATCAAGGTTGCCGCGGAGGTCGCCGGCCGTGTCGTGCAAATCCGATTGACCGAGGGAGAAACCGTCCGCAGCGGGGATCCACTCGTCCGGATCGATGACACCGACCTGCGCATTCGGCTAGCGCAAGGTCAGGCCGAAGAGGCTGCATTGCGACAGGAAAAGGCGAGGATCGAGAATGAGCTTCGAACGGTGCTTCATCATGTCGAGACTTCGCAGAGCGACCTCGCCCGGTATCGCGAGCTCAAGAACAAGGGCACGATCCCACCGCAGCGGTTGGAGCAGGCCGAGAATGCGTTCGAAGAGGCGAAAGGCCGTCAGACATCGATCGATGCCCGCTTGATCGAGACGGAAGCGCACATCGATGCAGCCAGGCAGGGCATTCGTCTGATCCAATCCCAGCTGGACAAGACGATTATCGGCGCGCCATTGGACGGTACCGTCTTGGTCAAAGCCGTCGAACAAGGCGAATACATCGCTCCGGGTCAGACGGCAGCGGTGCTCGTTGATCTGACACGGCTCGAACTGACGGTGTTCATTCCAGAACGGGACATCGGCAAGGTCAAACTGGGCAATCCCGCCCGCGTCATGATCGATGCGTTCCCCCAGCGTTACTTCGAGGCTTCGGTCAGTCGGATCGATCAACGCGCGCAATTTACCCCGCGCGAAATCCACATGCCGGAGGAGCGGATCCGGATGGTCTTCGGCGTGACCCTCAGCCTTTCGAATCTGGATGGCCGCCTCAAACCGGGGATGCCAGCCGACAGCTGGATTCTCTGGCAGGATTCGGCGGTTTGGCCGGATTCGCTTGTCGTCCCGAAATAGGCCGGACATGACCGCTATCGCTCCATCCGAATTGGCAATCGAGGCGGCGAACGTCGGCCGGTCTTTTGGCAAGCGCCGAGCTGTGTCGGATGTCAGCCTCGATGTGCGGCCAGCCGAGATCTTCGGCCTGCTCGGTCCCGACGGCGCTGGCAAAACGACGTTGATGCAGATGTTCGCAGCCATCCTGGACCCGACGGAGGGACGTTGCCGCGTGCTGGGTCTCGATAGCGTCCGCAATGCTGCAGCGATCGGAGCGCAGATCGGCTATATGGCGCAGGGATTCACGCTCTATGAGCGACTGAGCGTCGACGAGAATATAGCGTTTGCGGCGGAGGTCCGCGGCATCAGTGGCGAGACCTGGCAGCGCCGCCGGCGCGAGCTGCTGGCGATGGCAGGCTTGACGCGCTTCACCGACCGACGCGCGGGCCAGCTTTCCGGCGGTATGCGCAAGAAACTGGCACTATGCACCAACCTCATTCATCAGCCACCGCTGCTCCTGCTCGACGAGCCGAGCCTCGGCGTCGATCCCCTATCGCGGCACGAGCTCTGGGACATGCTGCGAACCTTCCGCCGCGACGGCACGACGATTATCCTGGCAACTTCATACATGGAC
>Ga0184612_10000819_pt1 | contig 14736 bp, 15 predicted proteins | sample PLM3_60_coex_FD_133163 | JGI IMG/M metagenome (GOLD analysis project Ga0184612, IMG submission 133163) | Groundwater sediment microbial communities from an aquifer in East River, Colorado, USA - PLM3_60_coex | ecosystem: Environmental > Terrestrial > Soil > Riparian zone | place: USA: East... | reverse complement strand
TCATACCTTTATCGCGACGTCGGATATTCATTTGAAACACAAATTGAGGCTGACGCGGGAACAAGTTTTGGAAGCCGCGGTTAAGGCGGTTACCTACGCCAAGCAATTTACCGACTACGTCGAGTTCTCCGCCGAGGATGCATCGCGCAGCGATCCGGAGTTTTTGCTTCAAGTGTTTCGCGAAGTGATTCGCGCCGGAGCCAAAGTTATCAATGTTCCGGATACTACCGGTTATGCGATTCCTTCGGAGTTTGGCGCTTTGATTGCGAATCTGATCGAGCGCACGGCGGGCGGTGATCGAGTGATCTGGAGCGCGCACTGCCACAACGACTTGGGTTTGGCGGTGGCCAACTCGCTGGCTGCGGTACACAACGGCGCGCGCCAGATCGAATGTACCATCAATGGCATCGGCGAGCGGGCGGGAAACACCTCGTTGGAGGAAGTCGTGATGGCGCTGCGCACACGCAAGAACTATCTCGACCTCGATACCAATGTCATCAGTGAACAACTCTATCCGACCTCGCGCCTGGTATCGCAGGTCACGGGCATCGCGATACCCATCAATAAACCGATCGTCGGCGACAATGCCTTCGCGCACGAGGCCGGCATCCACCAAGACGGCGTGCTTAAGTACAAACAGACTTATGAAATCATGACCCCGGAGTCGATCGGCATCCCGGGAAACCGTCTGGTCATGGGCAAACATTCCGGGCGTCACGCTTTCGATGAGCGATTGAAGCATCTGGGATTCAACTTGTCCAAGGACGATATGAACCGCGCATTCTTGCGCTTCAAAGAACTCGCCGACAAGAAGAAGAACGTCTACGACGAGGACATCGAGGCGATCGTCGCTGAGGAAATTCTCAGAGTTCCCGGGCGGCCCGACAAATTCGAGCTCTTGTATCTCAATGTGAACTCAAGCACAGACGGTATTCCCTCGGCCACGGTGAAGATGCGCGTCGAGAGCGAGGATAAAATGGATTACGCCACAGGCGACGGCGTGGTGGACGCCTGTTACAAGGTGATCAGCAAAATCGCCCGCTCGCAGTCGCAATTGATTCGCTATTCCGTCAACGCGATCACCGGCGGAACCGATGCGCAGGGAGAGGTCTCCTGCTTGATCGAAGACGATGGCTTTCGAGTAAGCGGGCAGGGATCGCATACCGATATCATTATGGCGAGCGCGTTGGCTTACATCAACGCGCTCAACAAACTCGAAGGACGAAAACACTATCGGCAGGTGGTGGAGAAAGAGGGTCCATGAATTACAAGATCGCGGTGTTACCGGGCGACGGTATCGGGCCCGAAGTGATGGGTGAAGGCACCCAAGTTCTCAAACAAGTGGCGGAGCTCTACGGCTTCGGTACCCAATTGGAACACGGTATCGTCGGCGGCGCATCGATCGATGCGCACGGTAAGCCGCTTACGGATTCTGTTCTCAAGCTCGCCAAAGACAGCGACGCTGTCTTGCTCGGCGCTATGGGCGGTCCGAAATGGGATGGGCTGGATTACTCGATTCGTCCTGAGCGCGCGCTGCTGGCATTGCGCCAGGAGCTTGGTTTATTCGCGAATTTGCGACCGGTGAAATTATTTTCGGCATTGGCTTCCGCGTCGACCTTGAAACGCGAAGTAGTCGAAGGTACGGATCTGCTCGTCGTTCGCGAGCTCACCGGCGGGATCTATTTCGGTCAACCCAAGGGCGTGACCAAGCTTCCTGACGGCACCGAACGCGGTGTGAACACGGAAGTCTACACGACGCCGGAAATCGAGCGCATCGCTCACGTAGCGTTTCAAGCCGCGCTCAAACGGCGGAAGAAAGTCACCTCCGTCGACAAAGCGAACGTTTTAGAGGTGACGGAGCTCTGGCGCAAAGTTGTCACGCGGATTCACAAGGACGAAGGCTACGCCGGAGTGCAGCTCGAGCATATGCTGGTCGACAACTGCGCCATGCAGCTAATTCGCAATCCCAAACAATTCGACGTCGTCGTCACGACGAATATGTTCGGCGATATTCTGAGCGATGAAGCGGCCATGCTTACGGGCTCGATCGGCATGCTGCCATCTGCCAGCCTTGGCGGCAAGGTCGGCATGTACGAGCCGGTTCATGGCAGCGCGCCGGATATCACTGGGCAGGATAAAGCAAACCCTCTGGCAACGATTTTGAGCGTCGCTATGATGTTGCGTCACTCGCTCGATCAAGGAGCGGCGGCGGATCGAATCGACAAGGCCGTGGAAGATGTTTTGAATGAAGGTTACCGGACTGCGGACATTCAAGAGCAGAGTGCCAAATTGGTCGGCTGCAAGCAAATGGGACAACTGGTCCGCGACAAGATTGCAACGGTAAAGGGATGACAGGTCGTGAAAAAAGAAAAATACAACGTCGCAGTCGTCGGCGCCACCGGCGCCGTCGGCGAACAGATGCGCGCGGTTTTAGAAGAGCGTGAATTTCCGGTGGGCGAGCTTAGGCTTTTAGCGTCCGAGCGTTCCGCCGGACAATTTTTGCCGTTCCAGCAGAAACAGATCCGCGTCGAAGTTCTCACGGAGGACTCATTCAAAGACATCGATATCGGGTTGTTCTCCGCGGGCGCAAGCGTCAGCGCCAAGTATGCGCCGATCGCCGTCCAAGCCGGCGCGGTAGTGATCGACAATACGTCGTTTTTTCGAATGGAACCCGACGTTCCGCTGGTCGTTCCCGAAGTCAATGCCAACGAGATCGGCAAGTATGTGACGCGCGGAATCATCGCCAATCCTAACTGTTCGACGATTCAAATGGTCGTAGCCTTAAAACCGATCCATGACGCCGCGCGGATCAAACGCGTTGTAGTGTCGACGTATCAGTCCGTCTCTGGAGCCGGCCGAAAGGCGATGGAGGAATTGAGTCATCAAGTCGCGGCTCTGTTTAGCGGCAAGGAGATTGAAAAGGAAAAATTCCCGCATCAGATCGCATTTAACTGTATCCCGCACATCGACGCCTTCGTGGAAAATGGTTATACGAAGGAAGAGATGAAGATGATCAACGAAACGCGTAAGATTTTGGGCGAGCCATCGTTGCCGGTGACCGCGACTACCGTCCGCGTGCCGGTATTTTGCAGTCACTCGGAGTCCGTCAACGTCGAGACAGAGAGGAAACTCACAGCGCAGCAGGCCAAAGCTCTATTGCGCGACGCTCCGGGAATCATCGTCGCCGACGAACCCCAATCCGATGTGTATCCAATGGCGATTGACGCGGTCGGGACGGATGCAATCATGGTCGGCAGAATTCGCGAGGACGATTCGATCGCCAACGGCCTCAATCTTTGGGTTGTAGCCGACAATCTGCGCAAGGGCGCAGCGCTCAACGCCGTTCAGATCGCCGAGATTCTGATCCGCGACTACATTTAGTCGGCAGCTGCTGGTGAAAGTGATCATAGGACCGGTGACCGACGACCGGATTGCTCAACTCTAAACCCGAGACCCGAAACCATTTTGGTGTGAATATCAAACTCACCGTCGAATACGATGGTACGAATTATTGCGGATGGCAAATCCAACTCAACGGCGAATCAATTCAGGCCGCTCTTGAACGAGCCGTTTCGACTTTTTTAAGGACTCCCACGCGCGTCACCGGATCCGGTCGCACCGACGCAGGCGTTCATGCGCTCGGCCAGGTGGTCAACTTTTTCTCCGATAAAGAATTTAGGCCGCATCGGATCCGCCGCGGGTTAAACGCGCTCACTCCATTCGACATTACAATCAAAGAAGTCGAGATCGTTGCCGACTCGTTCGATGCGCGTCGCGACGGGCGCAGCCGAATCTACGAGTACCAGATTCTCAACCGCTCGACGCCGTCGCCATTTTATCTCACCCGCGCCTGGCATGTGCACGAGCCCTTGAATGTAAACGCCATGCGCGAGGCGATTCCATGCTTGCTTGGCGAGCATGATTTCTCTTCCTTCCGCGCCGCGGGTTGCGACGCGGCGCATCCGGTGCGCAAGATCTATGCAAATTCGTTAGAGCAGCGCGGCGAGTTGCTTGTCTACACGATCGAAGCGACGGCCTTTCTCCGCCACATGGTGCGGAACATCGTCGGCACGCTGGTCGAAGTTGGGCAAGGGTTACGTACGCCGCAATCCTTCATTGATTTACTGGAGGCGCGTGACCGAACCAAAGCCGGCATCACGGCACCCGCGCACGGACTGTATTTGATGGAAGTGAGATATTAGCTACGCGGAGTGGCAAGCGCGATATTCTCGGATGCTTGTTTTCCCTATTTCTCCCTTCGGAGAGGACGTGATGGCGAGGGGATATTTCTGGTCGGTTTCGAATCGACATGCACCGTAACCGCGCGGCTTCGATGCAAGAGGTCTTGAGGATTTGACGCCGCTAGATAATTCGGCGATTTCATCCGCCCAGCGTCGGAGTCATGTCGCTGGAAGTGCCGGCCGCTGCGGGAACGTAGCATTTGAGCGTGTAGTCCATCACCATGCGGTCGGCATTGAAGCGCCAGCCGAGGGTGCGGATGGTTCGTTTCATTCGCTTGATCCAGCCGCGCGGCAGGCCGTCGCGGTCGCGTTGGTAGTAGAGCGGAATCACTTCTTCGCGCAGAGTTCGGTATAAGTCCTCCCCGTCCCGCGTATCGTGAACATCCATGTTGGAGTGAGTTCTGCCGGTACCAATGGCGAATCCGTTTAGCCCGTCATGCGCTTCCGCCCACCAGCCGTCCAGGACGGATAAGTTCAGGCCGCCGTTTAAAACTACCTTCATGCCGCTGGTTCCCGACGCTTCCAACGGCCGCCGGGGATTATTAAGCCAAACATCGACGCCTTGCACGAAATGACGTCCGACGTTGATGTCGTAGTCTTCGACGAAGACGAACTTGTCGGCAAATTGTGGATTGCGCATCAGCTCGGCGATCTGCTGCAGAACCCGCTTGCCGGGCTCATCGTGGGGGTGCGCCTTGCCGGCGAAAACGAATTGCACTGGGCGCTTCGGGTCGTTCACCATCGAGGCCAACATTTCGATATCCGCCAGAATCAGATTAGCGCGCTTGTAGGTGGCAAAGCGACGGGCGAAACCAACAGTGAGCGCGTCCGGACTGAGCACGCGGCCGAGTCGTCGCAAGCTTTCCGGCAGTTCGCCGCGGCGTTCGGCCTGTTCGACGGCTCGGCGGCGGACAAATTCCAGAAGCCGTGCTTTTAAGCTGAGGTGTGTCTCCCACAGTTCGCCATCGTCCACGTCCTCGATTCCTTCCCAAATGCGTGCCTCGGCGCCGTGCTCGTGCCATCCGCTCCCCAAGTGTCGGTCGTAGAGGCGGAACATCTGCGGTGCCAGCCAGGTGGGGACATGCACGCCATTGGTAATGTGGCCGATGGGAACTGCGTCCTCCGGCTTGCCCGGATACAGCCCGGTCCACATCGCCCGTGACACCTCGCCGTGCAACGCCGAGACGGCATTGGCGCGCCGCGACAGCTTGAGCGCCAGCACGGTCATGCAGAACTCCTCGTAAGGGTTGCCGGGATTCTCACGGCCGAGCGCCATGAGGCTTTCATGGGATAGGCCCAACTTCTCCCGCAGAGAACCAAGATTCTCCTCGATCAACTCGGAGTTGAAGCGGTCGTGGCCCGCGGGGACCGGCGTGTGGGTGGTAAAAACGACTTGCCGGGAAACCCGGGGCACCGCCTCGTCAAAGCTCAGGCCCTCGTCTTCCATACGGCTGCGAATCGCTTCCAGCACTGCAAAAGCGCTGTGGCCTTCATTCATGTGCAGAACGCCGGGCGTGATCCCCATCGCTCTCAAAGCGCGAAAGCCGCCGACGCCGAGGAGCAATTCCTGGCGGATACGTGTGCGCGCGTCGCCGCCGTATAACTGCGACGTGAGCGCGAGGTCTTCTGCCGCGTTTCCTTCCACGTCAGAGTCGAGGAGCAGCAGATCGCAGCGTCCGACTTTTACGCGCCAGACTTTCGCTCTGATTTCGCTGTCACGGGTAACAATTTGGACCATGACCGGTTCGCCGTTGGTCCCGATGGCCGGTTCCATCGGCTGTTGGTTGACATCCGTTTGGAGATATTCCTCTTGTTGCCAATCTTTGCGGTCGAGCCGCTGCAGGAAATATCCCTGGCCATAAAACAAACCGATACCGACCAGTGGAATATCTAGGTCGGAGGCGCTCTTGATGTGGTCGCCGGCAAGAACGCCCAGTCCGCCGGAATAGATCGGAAATGACTCGTGCAAACCGAACTCAGCCGAAAAATAGTTTACCGGACGAGGCCGTAGCACGCCGGCATGTGCTGCGCCCCAGGTGTGATCCGCGTGGAGGTACTCCTGCTGGCGGCGGTACGCGTAGTTGATCCGGCCGTGTAGCACTAGTTCTCGGGCGCGGCGCTCGATTCCCGCCAAAGGAATCTCGCTCAGCAGCGCGATGGGATTGTGATTGAGCTGTCGCCAGCGCGCCGGGTCGAGATCCAGGAACAAGGTGACGGATTCCTGGTCCCAACCCCACCATAGATTGCGGGCCAGCGACCAGAGCCGCTCCTGGACGGGAGCGATGAAGCGCGCGAGAGTGCGTGCCTCGCTCACAACCGGTGCAACCTGGGAGGCGGCCTCCGCCAACATCCGCACCTCATTCTCTCGAAAGATCCGTGCCTCTATGGTTTGCACGACGAGCACGCCCTGCAAAATCCCTTGATCGATGAGTGGAACTCCGAGAAACGATTGATAGGCGTCTTCGCCGGCTTCCCTAAAGTATTTAAATCGGGGATGGTTCTTTACCTGCCCGACGGCAACCGGATGAACTTCCTCAGCCACCAGGCCGGCAAGCCCTTCGTGTATGCCCATGCGAAGCGTGCCGATGCATTGCGGGCGAAGCCCCAGCGTCGCGGCCAATACCAAGTTGGCTCGGTCCGGTTCCAGCAAATACGCCGAACAAACGTCGGTCTGAAATCTCCTGGCAATCAAAGCGACGACGTTCATGAGAGTCTCGGCCGGTTTCCCGCTCTCTTCTGCGAGATTGCCGATTTCTTCCAAAGTCAAAACGTAATCGGCATCTATTAGCGTATGTTCCGCTTGGCTCATGTTGTGAACTTTTTACGCTCGTCTCACTTCGAATGATCCAGTGGCATGGTATTGCAACCCGCAAAAGCGCCATTGGACTCAATCGTGATCAGCGACACAAATACACTGTCGCATCCGCCAACAATTGGCAGCAACTCCCATGCCGGAAACGACTTGAAGGCATGGTGTGCTTTGAATTTCCGTGACTTTCAATTGGATCTGAGCTCTCGCATGCATTAAGGGATGATTGAGGGTGCCTAAGGATTGGGCCGACTGCCTAAATCATAACCAGTGATTTGGTCGGCATGGGAAGATTTTTCTGTTGCCGAGATGAGTTTCCGTGCTTCGGAATCAATGTAGCGTTTCCCCATTACATATTCGGATACAACGTGGAAACGCTCGTCAAGATTGGGCCGATATTACCCAGCCGCAATCGATCACCGAATCACTTCAAGTCCGACAAATAGATTGATCCGGGCAGGGGTACCTTTGCCGATTATTGGTGAATTGGTCAACGTGTGCGCGGCTTTTTCTCTCGCCAAGCGAAGAGAAACTAACTCTCGTGTTCCTCTGAATCTTCCGTTGCAACTAATTCATCCGTGTCGACGGTCCACGCCCGATGCCAAGAAAAACGCAGTGAGACACGCGTCGATTATTGTCGCTAGTAATATCAGTCCTTTGAACCGATCGGTCAGCTCAATCTGCGAACGCATCAAAAGCCAAAAAACAAACGGCAGGAAGTCGAGCGAGAATCGGTAGCCCATCTGCTCGAAGCCTGTCGAGCGGAAAGCCAAAATTGCAACTAAAACCACAACGACATTGAGCACGATCAGCTTGTTGGTTAGGTCCCATCGACGCACCAACCACAGATAGCCTAGAAACGGCGAAATCAACAACACGCTGGTACCGACCGCATCTGTGCTTGGCAGTCCAAATAGAAAACTCCAAAGGTGATCCGGTATATACCTTAAACTCAGCGGTGGCCCGGGCGTGTTTCCAGGAACATTCCAATCGGCATACGGCGCACCGAAGCCGTTAAGCTGGTAACTGTAACCCGATTCCAAAGGATTCCCGAAGCGCGCGAAATTATAAAGAGCCAATAGTCCAACAACGGTGGAAAATGGCAGCAACAGTTTTGCGAGCCCTGTCATCCTCTCGCGTATCGGCCCGACGCCAAGAATTATTGCAAGGCTAAAAAACAGAATATTAAGGCCCGCCGGAGCGCGGCTCGCCATCGCAAGCCCGATTAGTCCACCGACCACCCATAGTCTGCCTCTGCCTTCATATTCATTGATCGCTAGAAATAGAAACATCACGGCAAGAACGTGGGCAAAAAATGTGCTACCCGGCAGTGCAGCCACGCCGACGAAGGAAGTCGCGAAACAGAATGCGAGGGCAAACCAACAGGAGTCGTTGTGAGAATAGTCGAACCTTCTTGCCAACTGAAAGCAAAGATAGAAGACCAAAAGGCTTACGACAAATGACAGTTGTCCTTGGTGAAAATATCCGGTCCACACGAGCGGCATGATTAGCACAGCCGGCAACGGACCGAATACCGAGAAGTGGTGCCCCTCGAACGGCGCGGTATCAGCCCAGTTGGTCAACGGTCCTGGAAGAAGAAATAATTTTCTCTCGAGGAACGACTCAGCGAGACGGATATGCTGTCGATCTCCCGGTGTAATAAAATTCAACCATCCGATCAGACCGAACAACAGCGCGGCGTACACAAAAGGCCATGTGCGCTTTATTGCTATCGTACCTCGTTTTACATTCGCCATCGGGAAACCTTGCTATGTATTCGATATTCTCCAGTAGCCATGGCGCCATATTCGGATCGGGGAGCCAAAGATTCCCGGCTTTCTCTTCTGACCACGCTGCGCCACCCATGCGTGCCGTTGGCCGTGTTGACGACTGCATCGATATGTACTTTGCTTATGCTGCCTACTTTGATCCGCACGCGGCCCTGTAAGAAGCTTGGCAACTTGTCCACAACTCCAACCCATCAAACAAATATCATTAACAAAAAGCCAATTGCCCGGCGATTCATCAACCATGAACCGCACTTCGTTATCTCCGAACGGACGGCGACGCCAACGCGGAACGGCGCCAGATCTCCATGCCCAACACACCAAAAAGAATCGGCAACGGAAGCGCCCACCAGGCGAGCATCCACGCGCGCAGAAGCACATTCGGTACTAATGGAAGAAACCATGCGATCAGAAGAGCTAAAAACAGTCGGTGCCGCACCGGATACGGACTGGGTTCTTTCAAGACTTGGTTCAGCATTATAGTTAGAGGGATCGCCAGCAGAGTGCCGTCATAAGAGTATAAATGAAAGCTTACCAGCGCCGTCATTACCACGGCAAGCGCAAAGCGCAGATTAAACAACTCATTCTGTTCTTCCGCGTTTCGCGGCCACAGCTGTAAAGTTAGAACATACGTTAATATAGAAAGACCCAATGTCAGTACGTTCGTAGCTTCTGTTAGCCCGCCGAGGTGCAATGTCGTGTACACCAGTCCACGTAAGTTCGTCATGAGTTCCGGCCAGACGACGTGACCGCGCTGAATCATCGGCAACCACAACGAAAGTAATCCCATCAGGCCGTCCCATCCCACCATCGCCAGTGAGATCGCGCCAAGCAACAGTCCCGTGGACAAGAAACCAAATATTGACGACCAACGGCGGTGCAGCAAAAAAATCCCGACCAACGGTAGAACGAATTGCGGTTTGTACAGACCCAAGGCCAACAGGCCACCGGCTATGGCGTAGCGTTTGCGCTTGAGGCTCACAAAAGTTTCGACCAGCAGAAAAGCCGTAATTACCGAATCCTGACCCATCTTGAGGGCTGTTATGGTTGGGAAAAATGCGAACAGCATCAGGGCAACCAAAATCCGGTGCGTGGGCTCGACGAAAGGAAATAGGCGGACCAAGATTAGCGCAAGCAGCAAGATATTGATCGCCGCCCAAAGCGCGTGGGCGACGGGGAACGAAAATTTGGCCAGAATTAGAAGCGGCAATAACTCATAGGCGGGATGATTGAACGGCAAATCCCAGTCTTTGTAGCCGGAGCCAAATTCTTTTTGGTATTCCCTTTGAACCTCTAAGTCATATAATTGCGCGCCGTTTCCGTCATTGACGATCTTGGCGCCGCTGTAGTACAGCACGAAATCGAAATAGCCATCCCGAATATCTTCCAGTTGAGTCCAGACTACAGCGCATTGGGCGAACAAAGAAAATATCAGTAGCGGAACAAAGATCAGTTTGAACGCACGATGCCGCTCAGGCGCGCTAGGCGGGCAATTCATTGGCTGTGGATGTAGGGGTAAATTCCTTGGCAGTACGCATAAAGAAGCTAAGCCATCATCATCGCCGGTGCTACGGCGGGTACCCGCGCTCATCGTTGTAAAAGTTCAGCACCGCCGACAGATCCAACGCTTCCGAGATCGTGTCTCGTACAAAGTGCGCTACAGACACGGGCGGCACGACATCTTGGCCCGACGGTGGAAACAGCATCAGCTGTTCCACATCCCAATCACGAAAAGTAGTTGCCATGCGTTATAGAAAACACAACTTCCTCGCCGCGTCTACAGAAAATTGCGATTACTCGGACGGGCTCCTGGTCGAGACACACGATTTCACCGACCCCACGCGCCCGCCAGAGTATTATGCGCCATGGAGAGCGCGGATTCAGCCGCGTCTCGCAGAGATCAAAGGAAAAGAGTATCCGATGAATGGATCTCTGCATCAAAAAACCGCCATCTTCAATCAAAACGGGTTCATATTGCTAGACCTGGCAAAGCTATCCTGAAGACGAGTCATAAGGTCAAGGCATCAGGATAAGATATGAGGCACTACACTCTTTCCTCTACTCATTCGTCACTCTCGCGCTGTACCGATTCGAAACCCTGTGAACAATTTCTCCGCCGTATCGAAGAGCCTACGGATACACGCAATTTCGGCGCCCATAACAAGCGGACGGTAATTGATTCTCCGACCGGGAATTAAGACATGATCACTATATCCCTGGCTGGAATTGTTTCGCGGCCGAATATTCTAGTCGACCCGCGGACGAACAATTTAACCGGCCCGACTCGTCAGATGGGTTGTCCCAAGATAAATCACGATCCAGCCCATCAGCAGGGTCAAAATATTCAGCGCCAACCAGCGAATGCTAGCCCAGTGAGAAACAAAGCTATGGAACGAGCCGCGTTCGAGGAAGAGCAAGTCAATCGCATTGCCTGCTGGACGGGAGCAGATGTAGAGGCCCAGGAGCACGCTCAGAGCGCCATCCAAGGTGGGATTGCCTGTCAGTATCTGCCGCTGCTGGAACCATAAGCTGAAGACCGCCGCGACTGCGATCAGCGCTAACAAGAACCCGGTTTTCCGTTGGTATGGTCGATTCGCCATTGGGGGTTTTCTTTATAGTCCCATTTCGAGCCGCATTGTATAGGGATCAGATGGACCGATAACGGAAGATTATGAGTCTCATTTTCGGCGCGCTAGTCGAGCTTTGCGCCCTCCGAGATCATTTAGCGAATTGCTGGAAGCGGGTGATCGGACCACAGGCCGATCGACGTCGCCGCCGTATGAGGTCTGCTTGAGTGAAGTGAGATCTTTGAGGCACTAGCGGCTGCGCAGCTACCTTCGCGATGGTGTTAGCTCTTTTGCCTTGACATTATTGCCTTGCCTAACGTTTGCGTTGAAGGGCGCGCGGCTTTATGCGCGTCCCTTCGAACGCGTGGTTAGGTGGCTGATACGCGCTTGAGACCGAGTGCTTCAAGTATTGCTGGCAGATCATAGAGCGTAAGAATTCCCAAAAGCTGCTGTTCCGGCTTACCGTCGTGTGAGATCAGTATGGCGTCAAGGTCCTTGCCGCGAGCGGCGAAGTCTTCAAACCGTGAAAGGGCATCGAGTAGTGTTGCTCCACGCGAGAGGAAGCAATAGTGATCCAGGTCTTCCGTGTGGGGAAGGACCTGCTCAATCTTGGTTTCCCAGGGACTCACAAGCTCGTTCAAGACTTCTGATGCGAGCCATCTGACAACTGTCTCGGCAGTAAGGAGAGCGATAACTCTTTCGCCCGAGAGAATTGGTAGCTGTGAGAACGAGCCGTTCCGCATGTCCGTTACCGCCTTTCCGACCGAGTCAGTCAGCGTTCGCGAGCGCACCTTGAGCTGGAACTTTGGAATCACAGCGGGCGGATTCAACAGCGCGGTTCGTACCCGATCGAACTCAGCGAGCGCTCGGTCATTGGGTTCAGCGATGACGTGACCGTCTGTGCGTTCGTGAACGATCGCGTTTCTAAGGTCAGCGAACTCCTTCAGGTCATCTCGATAGCGTGCGACAGCTCGATTCTTGGCTGCGGCACGATCAACAAGTTGATAGAACGAGGTTGAGCGATCAGCGTCAACTTGCTGCCGCAGCCACGATTCGATCGCTGAGAAAACCCGGAGGAAGGCAACAGAGTTCAGCATGGGTGGGGTGCCTAGAGCCACCTATCGTTTGAGGTAACCGGTTGCCGGAGTGCGAAGCTCGGAGGGAACCGCAAGCGCACCTTGCAGGCAGACCGGTTGACCGAGATGTTAAGCTGCGTTTTCAACCCACTCGCCCACCAGGTAATCAAGAAGGAACTTGAGTCTCGAAGTGTCATAGCTGCCATCGGTCAAATTTGCATTCTTAAACGCCCTCACTAGGCCGTCCTTGCCCTCAATTTCACCTTGGTATCTTTGTAACTCGCGGTTGTACGAAGTCCAACGTACGCAGCTATCACTTTCACTGATCGTGCTCAGATCCAGAAAGCACTCAATTGCGACGGCTGACCCATTGATGTTTTCATTTGAGGCACCGTTTGGCCCAATTGTCTTGAAGCCAGAAAAAATTCGTGGTCCGGCAATCTGCAAATATGCAAATTTTTCGGCTTAATCAAATTGCGTGATTGCTCGAACTTTTCTACGCCAGCCGCGTCGTTATCAAAAATCACTAAGACATTGTTCTGAATCTTTATCCGTGAAAGACCTTGGCAGAAACGAAACAGATTTCCAGTTCCGGTAAAGGGGTAGTGCTCTTCCATGTCCACAAAATGGAAGAAGTCTGCGATATCTGGGGATAGAGTCGCCATCGCGCGTTCAATAATGAATGAGTCGGACGAACCCTCTGTAACGACCAGAATCTTTGATGCGTCAGGTAACGGTGTGACTATCTCGTCACGATTTACCCAACCACCATCCAACACATCTGCATATCGCCACTGCACGAAGCGGTCTGCATTCTTCTTGTTCTCCGCAAGGAGTCTAAGTGTGAGATACGGGTTAAGATTTTCAAGAAAGTTCCTAGATCAGTATCAATCTCAACATCAGGCGGAAGGTGCTGCCTTACTTCTGGATCGCGAAATACATAGCGGCTGACAAACTCCCCCAGATCGTAGTCGCCGAATTCGGGGTCGAGAGATACCTTTTCAAGGTCGATTGAGCTGACGGCGGATCGAAACTGTTCGAAGGAAATTGGAAGGTCTGGATAATAATCCGGCACCACATCAAGATGCTCTTCGTACTTTCGAGCAAGCGTCCTAGGCGAGTAACCCAACAAATCCAATCGTCTCTTGATCGAGCTTAGCTTTCGGGCGAGCCCTTCTTTCATTTCAACTACGTCGTCTGCGTAGTAATAGGGCATTTGATCAACATCGGATGGCAGAAAAAGAGCTGAATGATCAGTGAAGGAGTTGTTCTTTCCCCAATCGATCTCGAACTTATCTATTCCTAGCGTGATCATCGAGCCCATAGGCGATATTTCCGTAGCTGCCTAACGCCCAAGCTCAGCTGCCGTCTTGCCGTAGCGAAGCGGAGGCAAGACGGTCGGCTGGAGCGCCTTGTTGGGCGGCATAGTGAAGGTGGGTTACGTGTTGTAAGTCAGACAGACCATGCCCGACTTCAACGGCTTGGCCTCAAGGAGCTTCAACGCATGCCGCCCCTTAACGTCTTTGAACAGTGCCTTTCCTCCGCCCAAGACAATGGGGTGGACGACTAGCCGGAGCTCATCGATCAGGCCCAAGTTCATCAGGCTGGAAACCAGCGTGGCACCGCCAACTGCATGCATGTCCCTGCCAGGCTGCTGCTTCAACTTACTGATCTCTTCGACGTCCCGAACGATCCGTGTGTTCTTCCAGGTGACCTCGCCCATCGTCTTGGACAATACGATATGAGGTGTCTTGTCGGCGAAGTGCGCGTAGTCGATCTCGCCCTTCGAAGCGACCTTGCCCGTGAAGGCCAAAATGCCCTCTGGATTGGCCAAAATGGCTCGCCAGTATTGCTCGTAGCCCGAGTACATCCCGCCGCCGAGGATGCATGTGTCGATCTGGGGAAGAATGTTAAAGCCATCTCCTTCCCAAGTTTCTACCCAATCCAGTTCTCCGTTTGGTCCCTCGATGAAGCCGTCCAGCGACACCTGCAAAGCAGCAATGATCTTTCTCATATCAATTCTCCTAGTGAAGGGGCCAGGTCGTTCCGGTCGGTTGTGACTGGCTTGTCTCTGCCCCTACCTAGTCGTCGAATGAGACCTCCCGAAATCGACATCGCTGCGATGTGCCGCCCAACGTATAGCGTTTTATCCCCCAAAGCTTGGAGGCAATCAAGTCGCGGAGACATCGGCGAAGTAGCAACGGAGGGATAAAACGTGTTGGACTAAACCGTGGAGCAGCGCGACAGTTGCGGCTA
>Ga0184612_10000818_pt1 | contig 14738 bp, 13 predicted proteins | sample PLM3_60_coex_FD_133163 | JGI IMG/M metagenome (GOLD analysis project Ga0184612, IMG submission 133163) | Groundwater sediment microbial communities from an aquifer in East River, Colorado, USA - PLM3_60_coex | ecosystem: Environmental > Terrestrial > Soil > Riparian zone | place: USA: East... | reverse complement strand
TGAAGAACAACAGCCCGAAGCCGATGAAGACGAACCAGTGCGCTGCGCCGACCGGGCTCCACTTGAGCATGCGGGTGTGGCCGAGCGTCTCTTGCAGCATCGTCGCCGTACGTCGACCCGGGCGGTCCGTGCGGTCGTTCGCCGGCTGACCCATGCGGATCACGCGGACGATCTGCGACACGGCGCGCGCCGCCAACGCGATGGCGACCAGCGTGGCAGCCAGCGAGGCGACGATCGCGGCGGCTTGCACGGCGAAGCGAGCTCCCGTCGGTTCGGAAACGGTTCCGTCAGGTTAGGCCGACGGGCCTCACGCGGCAGCAACCGTGCCCTGTGCCGTCGATCACGCTCAGACTTCGGTGCGGTCGAAGTTGAGATACGAGCGGCTCGGCGTCGGGCCACGCTGCCCCTGGTAGCGCGAGCCGTGGCGTTGCGACCCGTAGGGATGCTCGGCGGCGCTCGAGAGCGCGAAGAAGCACAGCTGGCCGATCTTCATGCCCGGCCAGAGCTTGATCGGCAGCGTCGCGACGTTCGACAGCTCCAGCGTGACATGGCCGGTGAACCCCGGGTCGATGAATCCGGCGGTCGAGTGCGTTAGCAGCCCGAGCCTGCCCAAACTCGATTTGCCTTCCAATCGCGCCGCGATGTCGTCAGCCAAGGTGACGGTCTCGTACGTCGACGCCAGCACGAACTCGCTGGGATGCAGCACGAAGGGCTCGTCGCCCGTGGTCTCGACGAGCCGGGTGAGGTCGGCCTGCTCCTGAGCCGGGTCGATATGCGGGTACCGGTGGTTCTCGAACACCCGGAAGTACCGGTCGAGCCGGATATCGATGCTGGACGGCTGCACCATCGCGAGTTCGTACGGCTCCAGCACGATCCGCTTGGCTTCGACGGCGGCCCTGATGTCCCGGTCCGACAGGAGCATGGGCGGGACCTTACCGATCCGGGCGCAGCCGGTGGTAGGCGAGCAGCGCCCGCTCATGCGCAGCGCCAGGACCCGCTGCAGGATTGTGACACCGGACGCGACAAGGCCGGCGGGCTCCGTGGGCCGGAAATCGCGGGATCGGCAGGAACGTTCGGTCCTCGCCGCGGCATCCCCGCAGGTCACGGAGCGCAACAGAGAGAACGTTCCTGCCGATCCCGCGACCGTTGGCGATTATCGCTGCGGAACTACGGTCGTGACCATCGGCGACGTCAGCAGGTCTGTGAGCACCAGGTATGCTCCTGCCGCAGTCGTCCTCGATCCTGGTCGGCGCTCGCGGGTGTAGTTCAATGGCAGAACATCAGCTTCCCAAGCTGACAGTGCGGGTTCGATTCCCGTCACCCGCTCCACCACGAAGGCCCTGGTCAGAGCCGGTTCCGCGTAGTGCGGGATCGGCTCGTTCTTGGCCCGCCGCCACATACTCGGCGCTGCCTTGCCGTCGGCTGCCGGGCCGGGTCATACCGCGGCGCGGTGCGGCGCTTGGCTCTAGTGAGTCGGGCCGTCATCGCGCTCGTGGTGTCGCATCGTGAGTCGCGCGGCTTGCGTGGCCAGGTAGCGCTGCTCTCGAAGGTTTGTCGTACGACTAGCCGCGGCGCGATAGTGCGCCAGCCCGGCTTGGGTGTCGCCGGCCATCTCCAACAGGTGCGCGCGGAACGCGTCGAGGGCGGTAGTGACCCGCCAGCCGTTCGTCGACCTCGCTGAACAGGGCCAAGCCTGCGGACGGGCCGTGGGCCATCGCAGCTGCGACGGCCCGGTTGAGCGTGACGACCGGGTTGCCGGTCATCTGCTCCAACAACCCGTACAGGGCAAGGATCTGCGGCCAGTCGGTGTCGTCGGCTTGCGGAGCTTGATCATGGACGGCAGCGATGGCGGCCTGGAGCTGGTACTCGCCGACCGCCCCCTTGGCCACCGCACGGTTGATCAAGGAAACCCCTTCGGCGATGAGCGCCTGATTCCACAGTGTTCGATCCTGGTCCGCCAACGGAATCAGTTCCCCTTCAGCGTTGGAACGCGCGGGGCGTCTGGCATCGGTGAGCAGCATGAGTGCAAGCAGACCGGTGACCTCACCGTCGGCGGGAAGCATCCGCTGCACCATCCTGGTCAGCCGGATCGCCTCGTCCGATGACTCGGAGCGATGCAGTTCGCGGCCGGTGCTGCTGACGTACCCCTCGTTGAAGATCAGGTACAGCACGTGCAGCACTGTGCCCACTCTGGACGTCTGCTCTTCGCGTTTCGGCATCCGGAACGGCACACCCGAGGCCTTGATGCGCTGCTTCGCCCTGCTGATGCGCTGGGCCATGGTCGCCTCAGGCACAAGGAACGCGTTGGCGATCTCGGCCGTAGTCAGGCCGCCGACCGCCCGCAACGTCAGTGCGATCGCCGAGGCAGTGGTCAGCGCCGGATGGCAGCACATGAACAACACGATCAACGTGTCATCTTGATCGAGAACCTCCGCCGCCGGTGGCTCCTGCAGCACCGCCAGGCTCTCGGGTGTCGCCTCGACTGCTCACTACGCCGCTGACCGATCACCCGCCGCGCGGCAGTCTGAACCAGCCAGCCACGAGGCTGATCCGTGACCCCGTCTCGCGACCAGTGCACGGCGGCCGCCAGCAGCGCCTCCTGGACAGCGTCTTCGGCAGCATCGAACTCGCCATACCTGCGAACGAGGACGCCGAGGACCTGCGGCGCCTGCTCGCGCAGCAGGTCCTCGACCTCGGATGGCACTTTCAGTGGTCGTCACTCACCTGTGCAAGGAACGCCTCCATCTCACCGACGTCGGACGGGGCTTTGTCCATCACCTGCCGCACCTGGATCGCCTGCTGGGTCGCAGTGCCGCGGGCCCCGGCACAGCCGAGATCTTCGCGGCTATCTCGATCGCCCGCGCCTCCGATTCCACGTCTTCTATCTGGTAGCCGGCGAGCCACTCCTTGAACTCCTGAAAGGGCCCATCGGTGACCACCGGCGCAGTAACGCCGTCGGACGTCACGATCTTGGCTAGCTCGGGCCCGGTCAGAACCTGGGAGTCGACCAGCTCACCACTGCTTACCAGCTCCTGTTGAAGGACCTCGTAGTAGTCCAAATGCGCCGTGATCTCCCATTCCATCATTGGCGTCGCGACGACGTCTTCGGCGTAATTGACCGCCAGCAGGTACCTGGTCATCTCGTTCCTCGCCCCTGTGGTGTGCCCAGGTTGGCACTGTCACCTGTTGAACGGAGCACGCCGTCCGTTCTCGACATCCCGCGTCCCGGGCGGTGCGCCGGATGACCCGGATGACGCGGACGTCGAGCTCGATCGCCCAGCCTGGTCTCGAAGACCGGGACGGTGACCGTCTGATGGTGGTGCGCGCGTCCTAGGGCGACCTCTGCCCGGCAAACCATGATCACGCCGGTGTTGTACGCACGCCGCCGCACCCGGATCATCTCGGGTGACGACGGATTGGCTGGTAGCCCGGAACGACGGCGGCGGCCCCCTCGGGCTGCGTCAAGGCTGGGGAGCCGTTGGTCAGGGGCAGGTGTTGGGCGCGGGCTTTCCTGCGAACCGGTCGGAGATCCACTGCACGACATCGGGGGCCGTGTCGTGAGCGGCCGTCACGTGGCCGATTCCGGGGTACGTGCGGTAGTCGACGGTGTTGCCGGAATCGCACAGCTTGTTCACGAATTGCTGCTGAATGTTGGGCGAGATGATGGGGTCGGCCTCTCCTTGGGTGATCAGGATCGGGGCACCGGTGGTTGTGCCGCCAGGCGTGTTCTCCGCCACGATCCTCGTCCACGGTTCCGTGTCCCAGGGTGGCTCGCTGAGGAACGTCACGTTCAACGCGGTCGCGGCCGGCACCGAGGCCAAGATCTGGGCGGGGTTGAGGATGCAGTTCTCGGCGATCCTGTTCACCAGCGGTCGGGCCGCCGGGGTCAGGATCTGGTTGAGTTCGGCATCGTCATAGACCCGTGCCCAGGACGAGATCGCCATGGAGACGAGGATTTTCCCGACGGCCGTGCCGTCACCACTCTTGGCCTTGAACAGATCCACGAGATCGGACGCCGGAGCACTCGCGACGACACCGACCAGATTCAGCTCCGGGGCGTAGGTCGAAGCCAACTGCCCGGTGAACAGCGAGGCTTGACCGCCCTGGGACTCGCCCCACACGACGAAGTCGGCGCTGGCATCGGCCTCGTCCAGGTTGCGGGCGGCGCGCACGCTGTCGAGCGCGCCCACGCCCTCGGACTCGCCGACAAGGTAGGGGTGAGGGCCCGGTGTACCCAGACCCTGGTAGTCCGTGGCGGCGATGACGGAGCCCGCCTCCATGAACTCCTCGATGCCAGCCAGGGTGGGCCCATAGTCCGGGATGAGCGACGGGCTGCACTTCGAGGCGACGCCGACGGTGCCATGCGTCCAGGCGATCACCTTGCGTCCTTCTGCTGGCGCCGATCCGTCGGGCACGACGATGATGCCGCTGACCGCGGTCGGATCGCCGTCATAGCCCGTCGACGTGTAGAGCACCCGGTACGCCGTCGCTCCCTGGTAGAAGTCGTCGATGACCTCGCTGCGGATGATCGTGCCGGGGGGACCATCCGGGAGCGGCGAAGGCGCCGTGTAGAACTCCGGGGGCGCGTCCGGCTGGGCTCGATGGATCGCGGCGCTGATCGCTGCCCCGCCCAGCGCCAACACGAGCACGACAATCACACCGGTCAGCCGCACCCACATCGGCCAGCGCGTCTCCTCCCTCGCAAGCTCACCGGGCTCAACCGAGCCGGACGGCGCACCGCGAAGCTTCAGTGCGATCCCAATCTGACCGAAACCGAACACGGCGGTGCCGACTCCGACGATGACGGCCAAGACCAGGACCGTGACCGAGGGCCAGCTCAAGACCAGCAGGCCGACCACGACACTGGCGAGCCCGCCGAGACCGACGATGAACCGCTCGTCGCCGCCACCGAAGACCGCGCTCGCGATCCTGACCGCACCACCCACGAGAAGCGCGATCCCGATCACGACCGCCAAGGCGAACAGTGTGATTCCCGGCCACGCCACCGCCAAGACCCCTGCAACGATCCAGCCAACCCCGGTCACCCACGACAGCCACGGCCGGGTGGACGCCGATGCCGACACAATCTCGGCCACCCCGGTCACGATCAAGGCGGCCGCGACCAGCCAGTGCAGCACCGAAAGCGAATCGAACGGCCGCGCGACGAGCACGCCACCCAAGACAACGCACGCCACCCCGAACAAGAGGACCAACCACCAAGGCAGCCGCGCGAGCGCCGTCCTCAACCTCGTGAACACCAGGCGCCCCTTCTCATCGCTGCCGCAGATTACACAGGCAGCGTGAGCAAGCCTGCTCACACATCGCGACGCCGTACCTTGACCGGGTGGTGCCTAGATCATTTTCCGCACGGTGGGCGCGGCAGTCCGTTCATCCACCGCGCCCGTCCCGAGTCCATACACTGCGCGCCCGGGCAGGGGCGACGCCTGCATCGTCCGCCGATTGTGGCCTGCATCCGCTAGTGCGGCGTGAGGGTGCGCAAACCCCAGCCGTACGGGAACAGCGGGTCGTAGTCTGCGTCGCCCACATTGATGGGCACCTGTGCCTCTGTGCGCGGCCACGTCATCGACAGCTGTCCGGTGAACGGACGCTGTCCGAAGAGCACGTCCGCGACGCCGGAGCCCTCGCTGCCCGGCAGCCACGACGCCACGAGCGCATCCATCTCGCCGAGCTGGTCGGTGAGCACCTGCGGGCGGCCGGAGATCACCAGCACCACGCACGTCTCGACCGCCTGGCACACCGTGTCGATGACCGCCCGGTCGGCGGGCTGCAGCGACAGCGACTTCTCCTCCAGCTGCTCCGGGGTGCAGAAACCACACTCCGGCCCGCCCACATCGCCGAACCCCTCGGCGTACGGCGTCTCGCCGACCACCACGATACCGACGTCCGCACCGGTCAAAGGTGCCGAAGCATCCTCACTGAACGTCACGGTGGCCTGTGGTGCCACCTCACGGATGCCCTCAAGGATCGTGGTGCCCGGAATGATGTCGCCAGACGCACCCTGCCACTGGATCGTCCAGCCGCCGGCCTGGTTGCCGATGTTGTCGGCATTGCGGCCCGCGACATAGATGTTGGCGTCCGAGGAGAGCGGCAGCACGTCGCCGTCGTTCTTCAGCAACACCTGAGACTCGGCCACGGCTTGCCGGGCGATCGAACGATGCGCCGCACTGCCGACCTGGTCCAGGTTGTCGGCCGAGGCGAACGGGTGCTCGAAGAGGCCGAGGTCGAACTTGGCCTCGAGGATGCGGCTGACCGCGTCGTCGATACGTGCCTGGCTGACCCGACCGGCGTTGACCTCGGCAAGCAACAGTTCCTCGAACTGCTGGGCGCTGAAGGGTTCCATGAACATGTCGGTGCCAGCGTTGACCCCAACCCGCACCTTGTAGGGAGTAAGCCCGCCGAAGCCGGGGTTAGCCGGATCCGGGATCTGGTGAATCCCCTCCCAGTCCGAGATGATGAAACCGCGGAAGTGGTACTGACCCTTGAGCACGTCGGTGATCAGCTCCTGGTGTGCGTGCATCTTGATCGGGTCACCCACCCCGTCTTCGATCCAGTCGACGCTGGAGAACGACGGCATGACGCTGCGCACGCCGTGCCGCCTGATCGCTGTTGTATAGGGCGCCAAATCGATCTTCGCGAACTCGTCGCGACTCGTCACCGTGATGCCCTGGTCGATCGTGTAACGCTGCAGGTACCACGGCTGGCCCACGTTGGCAGCGGCGGCCGCGTAGTCGTACTCGGTGTCGCCGTCACCGGCATAGTGCTTCGCGGTCGCCAGCACGTGGTCGGGGTCGATCGGCGATCGCCCGTGTCCCTGGAGACCGTTGATGATCGTCTCCATCTGGGCGACCAGCGCCGGGTCCTCCCCGAAGCTCTCATAGGTGCGACCCCATCGCTCGTCCCGGGCGACACAGACGCATGGCCCGAAACTCCAGGGGATGCCGGTCGCCCTGACCTCCTCTGCGGTGGCCTGGCCGACCTTCTCGACAAGGGCCGGGTTGCGCGTGGCGCCAAGGCCGATGTTGTGCGGGAAAATGGTGGCACCGTGGACGTTGCCGTGCCCGTGGACAGCGTCGATGCCATAGATGATGGGGATGCCCAGCCGAGTGCTCAACGCCTGACTCTGGAACTCATTGACCATCGCGACCCAAGCGGCAGGCGTGTTGGGCGTCGGCGTCGAGCCACCGCCGGACAGCACCGATCCCAGCCCCAACTCGGCAATCACCGCGGGGTCGCCCGCGACCGCGCCGCGCTCGGCCTGCGTCATCTGGCCGATCTTCTCCTCCAGCGTCATGCGGCCGAGCAGGTCGGTGACGCGTCGCTCGACCGCGACGCCCGGGTTGAGATACGCCGGCCGGGCCGCGATCGCGGGCGCACCGCTGTCCACCGCGCGACTAGCCGAGGCGGGGACGGTCGGCACCAACGACACGATCAGAATGCCGATTCCGATGAAAGCAGTGCGCGAACGGGATCGCATGCGGTCCTCCACAGTGAGGCAATCGGGCGACCAGCCCCGTGGGTCGAGGCAACCTTGTTTCGCTCAGCCGATATCATTCCCGTTACGGCTTGATAACGTCAAGGTCACGATGCGCGCGATCGCCTCCCCATGGACGGCGTGTTGTGGTCGTTCCGATCGGGCTACAGGTGGATCGCCTCCTCTCCTCACGCCGGCGACCCCTGCGATCTGCGTGCGATCCGGGCGAGTCGTCACGGGTCCTGACGCAGCCGTGAAGGTGCCATGCAGAACGGCCTATTCGCACCGTGAGCCATCGAGTAGGGCGACGGTCGGCCCGGGGACGTTCGAGTCGATCGTGGGAATCTCGTCGGGGATGAGGCCGAGGTTCCGAAGCGACGACAGGGCAAGGCTGACGAGGCCGGTCGGTGACAGAACCCCGTGGACGATGGACAGCGCATCCGCACGTTCGGGCTCAGGACGCCGGTGGACGTCGAGGACTTGTGCGGCAGGATCCGCGAGATCCACCAACGCACGCGTACACCGGTAATAGGCCAGCCGGGCCGGGTCGATGTCCGCGGCCCCGTACCCGTCGAAGAACCACGACTGCTGCTTCGGGCTCACCGGAGCGAAGGCGAGCACCCCGCCGATGACGAACATGAGGTCGCGTTCTCGTGGAGCGAGGACCGCATCGTCCCAGTCGATCAGCCAGACCCGCTCGTCTCCCCCGATCAGCATGTTGCCGAGGTGGGGGTCGCCGTGACAGACCACGCTGGGCGTCTGCCGGGTACGAAGCTCCCGGCCGAGGTCATCGGCCTGCTCGAGAAGGGTCGACACGACGCCGGGCGCGGCGCACCACTCCTGAGCCAGAGCCCGAGCGAGGTGATCAGTTGGGCCGCCCACGCCAGCTGGCTCGTCGACAGACCTGTGGAGCCGATTGTCGAGAGCACGGACGGTGGACGCCACCCGTTCGTGGGCGTGATCCTCGCGCGGCAGAAGATTCGCCAGCGGGTCCGTCACTGCGGTCGCATGCACATTCGCCAGCAGCGCGCCGTAGGACGCCCAATGCTGAGAGCTCATCCCACCGCTGAGCGCGCGGTCATCCGACACCCACGGAACAACGGACAGTCGACGGCCCTCGTGTTCACTCCACAGCCGCCCGTCACGGGTCGGCACCGGCCCAGCGACACCCGGCACCCCGCGCTCTGCGAGATAGGCCGACACGATCATCCCTGCCGGCGTCCCGCCCCCGCTCAACTTGACCGCGTACGGCGCCCCGTCCACGGAGACCCCGCGCCACAGCTCTGCCGCCTCGTCCGCGCCGTGCCCCACCCCGTCGATTGAGCCGAGGTCGACGCCGAAGTCCTCCCGGACCCACCCACGCAAGCGCCCACCGACGCCCGCCACCAGCCCGTCACCGGACCCGTCGTCGTCCACGAGCACACGATGTCACTCAGCGCGGCCAATGTTCCTGTACCACGACAACGGCGGACGTCTGCGGTCACGAACGAGCCACCCGCCGGCGCCGCGAGCAGGCCGGCCGACAGCGCGCGTATGAGTGTTCCCCAAGCTGATAGTGCGGATTCGATTCCGGTCCCGCTCCCGGGCTGTTGGCGGGCCCACGAGTGGTCTACGTTCGAAGCGACGCGACACACAGCACTCAGAGAGGGCCCCGCTGTGACAGATACCCCTTCCCCTGCGGCCGACGAACAGCAACCCAAGATCGACACGACTGTTCCCCACTCGGCCCGTATCTGGAACTACTGGCTGGGAGGCAAGGACAACTTCGCGATCGACCGCCAGGTGGGTGATCAAGTCCTTCTGATCTTTCCCGACATCGGTTACCTGGCTCGCTCGGTTCGTGCGTTCCTCGCCCGCGTCGTCACCTACCTCGCCGACGAGGCGGGGGTTCGGCAGTTCCTCGACATCGGCACCGGCCTGCCGACCACCAACAACACGCACGAGGTCGCGCAGGCGGCCGCGCCTGAAAGCCGCGTCGTCTACGTCGACAACGATCCTCTCGTACTGACGCACGCTCGGGCTCTGCTCACAAGCACCCCGCAGGGCGTCACCGACTACATCGATGCCGATGCGCGCGACACCGGCAAGGTCTTGCAGGAAGCCGCAAAGACGCTGGACTTCACTCAGCCGGTCGCGATCACGATGCTCGGCGTCTTGGGGCACATTCTCGACGACGACGAGGCGAACGCGATCGTGGACCAGTTCCTGGACGCCCTACCCTCCGGCAGCTATCTGGCGATCACCGACCCCACTCACAGCGAGTCCATGGATGCGCTACTACATCAATGGAACCAGTTCGGTGAACCCAAGATGACCGCCCGCGATCCCGAGCAGATCGCACAGTTCTTCGGTCGTCTCGAGTTGGTGGAGCCGGGCATGGTTCCGGTTTCGAGGTGGCGGCCCGATCTCGGCGATGTGAGGGTCAACGGCGATCCCCGTCCCGAGGCGGATCCGTTGGGTGCAGTCGGACGCAAGCCCTGATCGCTACCCGTCTTGTGCGGATCGGTCACTGCGGCTCGCGCTGGCGCGTGGTGAGGTACTGCTACGTCGGTCAGAACGGTCGGTTGCTGTCCTCGCGCTGGGCGGTGTCGGTTGGTTGCCTGGACGGTGGTGCCGCACCACCAATGCCGTTCGCTGCGATGTGCTTGGCGATGTGATCGGCGTCCCTCCCAACACCGCCGACCAGGGATGAGGTCAGCGCGTACAGGAAGGGAAGGCCCACCACATATAGGCCAGGCTCGGCACTCACAACGCCGCGTTCATGGAACGGCTGCCCGTCGTCGCCGAAGACCGGAACGTCGATCCATCCGAAGTCCGGCTGGAACCCGGTGCACCAGGTCACGTTCGACACGTCCATGACGCGTCCGTCCTCGACCACAGGGGAGCCGTCCCGCGCACCGACGGTTCTCGGCGCCCGCTCGACGCCGGCAGCGGCCCGGCGCTGCTCTGCGAATGTGGCCACACCGTGACAGGGGTATCGGCACGTGCGCAACCGGGACCGGCCCGCCTGATGTGGACTGATCGTCGGTTCGGTGTCCGTGTCTTCGGCCAGTGTCGGCTTAACCGAGGTCTGCGATCATGCACACCGTGGATGTCGACTGGTGGCTGCTCGTCGGTGGGGCGTTCACTTTCGGGTTCGCAGGGTTCGCCGGGCTGCAGCTTGCCCGGCTTCCTCGTGTCTGGCGGGGCGGGACTGTGAGCTCATTGCCGTGGCCGAACGCGCGCGGACCGGAGGTAAATCATCGCAGTTTCCCGGTGTTCGTCGGCTTTGCTGTGTCCCTGGCTGGAGGCGCCCTGCTGCTGTTCGTCTCGGTCCTGGTCGATGCGGACGCCCTGGGGGTTATCGGTTTTGTCTGCGCCATGGTCGGCGTCGGTGTCTTCGTGCCGCCCTGGATCCTGATCAACGCGATCAATCGCCCGCGGGTCCTGGTTCCGCCCTCTCGCCGACGGCAGCCGGGCTGGTGGGCCGAGCGGCGCGCGCGACGGGGACGCCGAGCGTCCGGCCTCCCTGTCACAGAGCATGTGGTGGAGGTCATGGACGTCCGCCCACCGCTGGACGAGAAGCACCCGTATGGTCCCTACTTCGTCGCAGTGTGCAGCGCCGATGACTGCGGCTGGTCGAGCGACCCGATCGGCCGTGATGAAGCACATCCCGACCCTGAGCGCTCCGTCCGCGAGCAAGCGAGCCGGCACTCGTCGACCATCACCGGCCCGCAGCGCCCGCTCGGCTGACACGCTGACTTGCCGGTGACCGCGTGGTCATGCTGGTGTTGCTGACGCACAATTGCCCTGGAATTGATCGGAGGAGCCCTGTGTCAGCTGGCTGGAGCGCCTACGAGAGTTCGTCGGCAGCCGAACCGGCTGTTCGCGTCACCGTCGACGGAGAAGTGTTCGACGTTACGGCGCAACCGGATCATCCCGGCCACTACCACTACGAATGGATCTCTGGACCAAATCCCGGCTACGGATTTTCTATGCAGTCATCGGACGGACGGCCGTCCACCATGGTGGACCACGAGGAGGCGATCCGGAACTTCCTGTCGCACGTGGACCCTGAGACCGGATACATCGAATAGGACGCACCAGCCCGAACACGGACACCGAACCGACACCCTGCTCCCCCCCGCAAGCGCACCGGCCCCCTGCGTCGTAAATCGCCTACGACGGTAGGCAGGCGCCGGTCATCGTGGCTTCGGGAGAAGGGACCAAACCGTGTCCACTAGCCGATGAGTAATTCTGCGTACGGGTCAGCGGATCCCGTGTTCGTACGCGCACGCGGCGGAAGGCTGGCTGGCCTGATTGGCCGCGGCAGCGCGGATGACTGGATCTCCTCTCGACGCGGGGCCTCGTCAGGCACAGGATGAGTTCACCGGATCGAACCATCCAGGAGGTTGCCGTGGACCCGAAGAAGACCGCAGTGGTGTTGATCGAATACCAGAACGACTTCACCAGCGAAGGCGGCGCGCTGCACGGTGCCGTCGCCGACACCATGAAAGCCACCGGCATGCTCGACAACACGAAGAAGGTCGTCGATGCGGCCAGAGAGGCCGGCGCCACCGTCATCCACGCGCCGATCAGCTTCGCGGAAGGTTACCGCGAGATCACCAACCACCCGTACGGAATCCTCAAGGGAGTCGTCGACAGCAATGCGTTCGTCCAGGGGGAGTGGGGCTCTGCGATCGTGGACGAACTCGCGCCCCAAGAGGGTGACATCGTCGTGGAAGGCAAGCGCGGACTCGACACGTTCGCGAGCACCAACCTCGACTTCATCTTGCGCAGCAAGGGAATCGAGTCGGTCGCTCTCGGTGGGTTCTTGACGAACTGTTGTGTCGAATCGACGATGCGCTCCGCGTACGAGCGCGGCTACGAGGTCGTCACGCTGACCGACTGCGTGGCCGGTACGAGCGCCGAGGAGCACGCGAACGCGATCACCTACGACTACCCGATGTTCTCGAAGCCGATGACCGGCGACGACTTCGTCGGAACGCTGACCGGACAGAGCGAGGCAGGCGACGAGAGCCGCGGCTATCGGTGACGCAGGCGCCCACCGGGCGGGAATTCACCGCTGGGCGGCGATCATCTCGCGATACCAGGCGGCCGACGCCTTCGGCGTCCGCCGCTGGGTCTGGTAGTCGACGTGGACGAGGCCGAACCGTTGATGAAAGCCCTCGGCCCACTCGAAGTTGTCCATCAACGACCAGACGAAGTAGCCGCGGACGTCGACGCCGACCTCGATCGCCTGGTGAACGGCGCGGATGTGACCGTCCAGGTAGGCGATCCGGTCCGGGTCGTCGACCGACCCGTCCGGGCCCGGTGCGTCGTCGTACGAGCACCCGTTCTCGGTGACGTAGACCGGCGGAAGCGCGTCGGTGTAACGGTCGCGCAGCACGATGAGGAGCTCCCGTAGTCCGTCCGGGACGACGGGCCAGCCGAATGCCGTGTGCGGCACGCCCTCGATGTCGACCGCCGAGAACGGAAGGCCGGTGCCGGGCGTCGCGGCCGCGATCCTGGTCGGGTTGTAGTAGTTGATACCAAGCCCGTCGAGCGGCGCGCCGATCGTCGTGAGGTCGCCCTCGACGACACCGGGCATCTCGGCCACTCCGAACGCCGACAGATCCGGGTAACGGCCTAGCAGCACCGGCTCGGTGAACAGGCGATTCTGGAAGACGTCGAACGCGTCCGCCGCGGCGGCGTCGGCCGGGGCGGCGCTCGCGACCTGGACAGGCGAGTAGTTGTTGGTCAGCGCGACGTAGCGCGCACCGCGGTCGCGGAGAGCTGCCAGGGCGAGCCCGTGACCGAGCAGCAGGTGGTGCGCGACCGGCAACGCGTCGAGCATCAGCGCGCGGCCCGGAGCGTGTGTGCCGAGGGCGTAGCCCAGCGTCATATGGACGAACGGCTCGTTGAGGGTGATCCACAACCCGATCCGATCGCCGAGTCGATCAGCCACGATCCCGGCGTAGTCGGCGAAGCGCGCCGCGGTGTCCCGGTTCAGCCAGCCGCCGTCGTCTTCCAGCGCCTGCGGGAGATCCCAGTGGAACAGCGTCAGCGCTGGGGCGATGCCGTGCTCGACGAGCGCGTCGACGAGGCGGTCGTAGAAGTCCAGCCCCTTGCCGTTGACGGCGCCGGTGCCCTCTGGCTGCACCCGGGGCCAGGATACGGAGAACCGGTACGCGCCGACGCCCAGACCTGCCATCAGTGCGACGTCGTCGCGGTACCGGTGGTAGTGGTCACACGCGACGGCGCCGGACTGCCCGTCGCGAATCCGGCCCGGCTCGGCGCAGTAGGTGTCCCAGACCGACGGTCCGCGCCCGTCCTCGTTGACCGCGCCCTCGATCTGGTAGGCGGCGGTCGCCGTCCCCCACATGAAGCCGTCGGGAAACGCGGGCATCGGTGCCATCCGGACCTCCTTGTGACGCGGGCCGCAGCGTACCGCTCGGCGCAGACGGGCGATCAGTGACCGGCGAGGGATACGGGCAAACGCATCTGACGGACGGGCCACCTATCCTCGGGCCGTGACGATCGACGCAGTGATCTTCGACTGGGGCGGCACGCTCACGCCATGGCACACCATCGACCTGGCCGAGCAGTGGCGCGTGTACGCACGGGTGGTCGCGCCGGACCACGCCGACGCGGTGGCGGTCGCGCTGCAGACGGCCGAGGAGGAGGCGTGGACGGCCGCTCGCGTCCAGCAACGCTCGACCACGTTCGCGGCGCTGCTGACTGCCGCGGGCGTCCCGCACGACGCCGCCGCCACGCGGGCGCTCCGCGACTTCTGGGAGCCGCACACGCTCACCGACCCCGACGTGCCCGACCTGTTCGCTCAGCTGCGGGCACGTCGGATCCGCGTCGGCGTCCTCTCGAACACGGTCTGGCCGCGGGCATGGCACGAAGACGTCTTCGCCCGAGACGGCGTCCTCGACCTGGTCGACGGCGCCGTCTACACCTCCGAGATCGCCCACACCAAGCCCCACGCCGAGGCCTTCCGCGCTGCGATGGCCGCCGTCGGTGTGACCGACCCAGGGCGCTGCGTTTTCGTCGGCGACCGTCCGTACGACGACATCTCCGGCGCCCATGAGGTTGGCATGCGGGCCGTCTTGGTCCCGCATTCCGACATTCCGGCCAGCCAGCAGGTTCCTGTCGACGTCTCCCCGGACGCCATTGTCGACCGCCTGGCCGACCTGCTCCCTGACGTCGCAAGGTCGCTCGAGGCGGCTCGCGCGTCGCCGGTGCTCACGCTCGGCGGGAC
>Ga0184612_10000815_pt1 | contig 14755 bp, 12 predicted proteins | sample PLM3_60_coex_FD_133163 | JGI IMG/M metagenome (GOLD analysis project Ga0184612, IMG submission 133163) | Groundwater sediment microbial communities from an aquifer in East River, Colorado, USA - PLM3_60_coex | ecosystem: Environmental > Terrestrial > Soil > Riparian zone | place: USA: East... | reverse complement strand
TGGGGGCAGGACCGCGCTGCAGGGTTCGTGGTTCGGATCGGATCCGTCGGCGTTTATGTCGTGCTTATCCGTCACGGATCCCCGACCGTTCGACGCGCGCAGGGGTCCCGTCGGGGTCCCGTCAACGACCGGGAAATGACGCGAAGTGACGAGGTTGCATGAGAACGAAAACGCTCTGGTCATCGAACAGATCGGACTGTCACCGCAGGTCAGGAGACCCGCCCCAGGAACCTTGCCAAGGTGGGGGTCGCGGGTTCGAATCCCGTCGTCCGCTCCGAAGAACCGCAGGTCAGACGCTACGAGGCCCGCGTGACTCGTTCCCCGAACCCTCCGCGTGCCGCAACCGTGCCGCACCGTGCCGCGCATTGAGCGCCTCGGCAATCTCCTTGTCGGCCCGATCCAGCCGTCCCGCGTAGTGCTGTTCGACCATCCGCGTGCTGACGTGGCCGAGCCGGAACGCCACTAGGACCGGGTTCGCGCCGGCCTCCAGGGCCATCGTCGCGCCGGTGTGGCGGAGCTGACCGAACCTGAACCCTTGGAGTCTTGCGGCCTCGAGCGCCGGTCCCCAGACGCGGTGATAGAACGTCTGCCGCCGGACGGGTCCGCCCTTCGGCATGGTGAACACGAAGCCGTTCGGCCCGGGCGGATAGCGCCGCAGGTGCTCGGCGAGTTCGAACGTCACGAAGTCCGGGATCGTCACGGTCCGTCGCGAGCGCTCCGTCTTCGGTGCGCCGGCGATCAGGTGGCCGGCCTCGGTGATCTTCTCCTCGACGCGCAGGCGGTTCCGGGGGAGCTCGAGGCGATCGACCCGCAGGCCGACAAGCTCGGAGAACCGCAGCGACGAGTACGCGGCGACCAGGACGAACGCCCTCCACCGGTCGGGCATCGCCTCGGCGAGCCGCTCGAGTTCCTCGCCCGACAGCGTCCGCGGCTCGCGGTGCTCGATCTTCGGCAACTCGATGCCGCTCGCGGGGTTCGTGGCGATCTTCCCCGCCTTGGCCGCTCGGCCGAGCGTCATCCGGAGCACCTTCACAGCGTCCTGCGCCCGCCACGGGCTCGGGGCGGCCTCCACGATCGCCTCGACGTCGGCGCGGGTGATCGTGTTCAGGGGTCGGCGCCCGAGGGTGGGTTCGATGTACAACCGCCAGAGTTCGTCGTAGGCGATCAACGTCCGCTCGCTCAGCCGTCCCTTGCGCTCCGCATCGTTGCGAACGCTCGCCCAGAACGACCCGAGCGTCTCGCGACCCAGGTTCGGGTCGTGGTACGAGCCGCGATGTTTCGAGTCCTCGACGCTGACCAGGAACCTCTCGGCGTCGGCCTTCAGCCGGAACGTCTTCACGCGGTGACGCCCGCCGGGTTCGCGCCAGCGGGCTTGCCAGCGGCCCGACGGTGCCTTACGGACCCAGGCCATCTACAGCACCTCCGGGGGAGCGGTCCACCAGTTCGACTCCGGCTGTCGGCGGCGCCGAGTTTCGCCCATCCGCAGTACCCGCACGCAGCGTCTACCACCTCGCCGCGGAAGCGGAGCGGAAACTTGCCCTGGCCCGGACACTTCCACCCGCGGCGGTCAAGGTCCTGCACTCCCAACCATCCGTCGCGGAGTTCCACCGTCCACCAGGCGATCCTGCGGCCGCAGTCGCCGCATGTGAGCGTTATGCGGTCCTTCGGCGTGGCCTGACTCCAGCGCCACACTGGCCGGAGCGAGGCATCCTGGGGAGCCACCAGGGACGCCGCTAGGGCGTTGGCCGCATCATCGAGGTCCACGGCGCGAATCATAGCCGCTTGACGGGAAGCGGGTCACAATGGTGTAATTCATCACGAATCGCGGGGGTAGCATCCCCTAGCGCCAACGGACAGCACCGGGAAATCCGTGAAGCCCGGGCATCAGACCCCAGGAAGGGGTGGTGCCCGTGTCGTCCGTAAAGGTCCAGCCCCTGGGCGACGTCCGTGAGGCAGCCGAGTTCCTCGGCCGCAGCATTAACTCGATGTACCTGGACTGTCGCGCCGGCCTGATCCCGCACTACCGGATCGGCCACTCCCTCCGGTTCGACATGGACGAGTTGAAGGCATGGCTCGAGTCCAACCGGGGTGGCCCGAAGGTGGATGCGCCGTGAGCCCCGGCAAGCGAAAGGCCCCCGAGGGCACGGGGGCCGACGCCATCACCAGACACCACCAGCCCGAATCTTACACCGACCACCAGACCTACATGCGCCAGCTCGCCGACCGTATCCGCTGGCTGTCGGACTGCAGGCACTGGTGGATGAGAACGCCTGAGGGTCGCTCGCAGCTCGAGTTCATCGAGAGGCGGGATGCGGCATGAGGCCGCTCGCCGAGATTCTGGACGAGATCGAGACCTTCCACGCCCGGTTCGTCGTCGAGGGTCACCACCAGCGGGTTGCCGACGTGTTGTGGGACGCGCATACGTACGTTCTGGACGCGTTCGACGTCACCCCTCGGCTCGCGGTTACCTCGCCGGGCCGGCGCACCGGGAAGACGCGCAAGCTCGAGGTGCACGAGGTGCTCGTCCGCAACCCGATCATGACGAGCTCTATGTCCCCGAGCGTCCTGTTCCGCATGATCGACGCCGGTCAAGCGACCGTGTTGTTCGACGAGGTCGACGCCGTGTTCGGACGGCGTGACGGTAACGAGGATCTCCGGGCGCTGCTGAACGCCGGGTTCGCCCGCGGCGGCCAGGTGCACCGGTCGGAGGCCGAGGGTCGGAAGTTCGTCGCCCGAGCATTCAATGTGTTCGCGCCGGTGGCGTTAGCTGCGATCGGCGCACTCCCGGACACTCTCGCCGATCGCTCGATCCACACGCGCATGAGCCGCAAGACCTCCGAGGAGAAGGTGGAGCGGTTCCATCGCCGGCTCGTCCGCGTCGACGGCGAGTGGATCCGGGCCATGCTCGAGGCGTGGGCTCCGACAGCGATCGAGTCTCTGCGCGAGGCCTGGCCCTCGTTCCCCGACGCCCTGGACGACCGAGCCGCCGACGCGTGGGAGCCGTTGCTCGCGATCGCGGATGCCGCCGGCCATGGATGGGACGGGCGCGCTCGTCTGGCAGCCGTCGCGCTGAACGAAGACCGCGGCACCGACGACGAGACCACGGGGACTCTGCTGCTTGTACACGTCAAGGACGCATTCGGAGGCCGAGACCGACTCACGACGGCCGAGCTGCTCGAGGAGCTCGTCGGACGCGAGGACGGGCCGTGGGGACGCTGGTGGGGTGACGCGGTCGAAGCCGGCCGGACGAAGGGCCCGGCGTCCCGGCTGGCGCGAGAGCTCAAGCCGTTCGGGATCGTCCCGAAGGTGCTCCCCGGCGGCGCGGCTCGCGGCTACGAGGCGGGCATGTTCGCCGACGCCTGGGTCCGCTACCTATCGCCGAACGGCTCTGCCTCTCTCTCCCCCCCGGAACAACGTAACGACGTAACACGTAACCCGAATATGGCCTCTGACCAGCAGGTTACGTTGTTACGTCCTGTGGGAGAGAGGGACCAAGTTACGTCCTCTGGCGGAAACGGCTGCCCGGAATGCGGGGGCACCTTCGGCCACATGACGGGCTGCACGAGGAGGTCGGCGTGATCGAGCACCAGCTAGTGGCGATCAGTCCTCGGGGGAGCGAACTGGCACGAGGTCGGCTGCTCCTGCGGCCGGGTGAGGAAGTACCCATCGTCCTATCGCTGCCACGTCATGCACGAGAAGCACCAGCAGCGGGAAGCGCAGGATCGAGATGGAGAGGTCGGCGACGTGATCGGCCCCGGTCTTTCCCCGTCGCGTATCAAGAGTGCCACCCAGCCGGCCCCGCGAGAAATATCCCCCCCCGAGGGACGCCGCTAGAACGCCGAGAACCGCCCACCGCGACCAGAAGGAGCCAGAGATGACCGAAAGCAGTGAATGGCGATGATGAGGGCCTGCATCACACCCGGATGCCCCAACAAGATCCCGATCCTTCCTGACCGGAAAACGCCGTCCAGGTGCCCCGCGTGCCGTGGCGGTGCCTGGTCCCACCCGCCACCGGCCAACCTCTACGCTTACCGCTCCGGCTGGCAGGTCATCCGCAAGCGGGTGCTCGTGCGAGACGGCTACCAGTGCCAGCTGCGCTACGCCGACATCTGCGTCGGCAGAGCCACCCAGGTCGATCACATCGTCCAGCTCGAGGCCGGCGGCGGCAGTGACCTCGCCAACCTCCGCGCAGTCTGCGTGCGGTGCCATGCCAGGCGCACGGGCCGACAGGGAGCCTTGGCCAAGCAGCGCGCTGCCCAGCGGAGGAATCCCCGGTGAGGTACCTCGGCTGCGACTGCGCCTCGGCTGAGTGGCTGATCTCCGGGCAGTTGCGGCTAGCGGACCGATGAGCGAGCGGGCAGCGGGAAACGAGAAAATCGCCGGTGCCGCGGCACTCGCGACGACGATCGCCTACGACGGCGTCACCCGGATTGAGCCCGTCGAGGTGCCGCAGTCAAACAGCAATAAGGACCGCATCGATAAAAGGACCGCCACCGATCTCGTGCGCCGTTCCGAGTCGGATGACAGGGGGGTGCCTCAGGTCAACGTGGAACGTTGTCCGCGCTCGCGCCGGCCAGCGAGGCCGCAGAGTACGCCGCGGGGCTATCGATATCGTCCATCTGGCGCCCCCAAGCAGATCGACGCCCCCTAGGGTTCTCGGCGGCTTGCCTTGAGGGAGGCCATAGCGGTACACACGCACCGCCGTGAGCGAGCGACGTCTGTTCTTGTCCTACCGGCGCGAGGATTCCGCCGGCCATGCCGGCCGGTTAGCCGATCACCTGCTGGATCGGTTCGGGCAGGGCTCGGTGTTCATGGACGTCGAGTCGCTCGAGGCGGGGATTGACTTCGCCGAGGCGATCGAACGGGCGATCAACGAGGCCGATGCGGTTCTGGTGGTGATCGGACCTGGGTGGCTGGACGCGGCGAGCTCCAGCGGGAGCCGACGGCTCGATGAGTCGGAGGATTTCGTCCGCCGCGAGATCGAGGCCGCGCTCACGTCCGACGTCCGCGTCATCCCAGTGCTGGTGGGCGGTGCGGTGATGCCAGCCGAGGAGGATCTGCCGCCCTCGGTCGCCGGGCTCACTCGCCGCAACGCCCTCGAGCTGCTCGACCGGCGCTGGCGCGAGGACGTCGATGCCCTGGTCGATGTCGTCGAGGGCAGGGAACGGGGTCGGCTGGGCAACCTGCCCGCGCAGCCCACCCCATTCCTGGGCCGCGAGCGCGAGCTCGCCGAGGTGATCGAGCTCCTGCGCCGCGACGACACCCGGCTGCTCACGCTCACCGGTCCGGGAGGGATCGGCAAGACGCGTTTGGCGATCCAGGCCGCCTCCGAGCTCGCGCACACCTACCCGGGCGGAGCCTGGCTCGTCGGCCTGGCATCTGTGACCGATCCGGACCTCGTCATCGTGGAGGTCGCACGGGTGATCGAGGCTCGTGAGGCCGCCGACGGAGCGGTCGTCGACGCGATCGCCGCACGCCTGTCTCGTGGGCGGACGCTGATCGTGCTCGATAACGTCGAACAGCTCCTTCCGGACGCCGCCGCGCCGATCGCGCAGCTGTCGGCGGCCGCGGCATCCTTGGAGTTGATCGTCACGACCCGGCAGCGGCTGCACGTTACGGCGGAGCGGGAGTTCGCGCTCGCAACGCTAGGGGAGGACGCGGCGGTGGAGTTGTTCGTCGACCGCGCGCGGGCCTCGCGCGGCGACTTCGCGCTCTCCGATCAAGCCCAGCGGGACACCGTCGCGGCGCTCTGCGCCAGGCTCGATGGTCTGCCGCTCGCGATCGAGCTCGCGGCCTCGCGCACGCGGATCCTCGATCCCGCAACGATCCTCCGCCGGCTCGATGACCGGTTCGCGCTCCTCACCGGCGGAGCGCGGGACCTGCCGGCGCGCCAGCAGACCCTTCGGGCCACGATCGACTGGAGCTATGAGCTGCTCTCCGCGGCAGACCGGCAGCTGTTCGCCCGCCTGTCGGTCTTCGCTAGCGGGTGGACGATCGAGGCCGCCGAGGAGGTGTGCCACGACACCGATGAGTCGCCTGACGTCCTCACCGGGTTGGAGTCGCTCGAGCAGAACAGCCTGATCCAACGCCAAGTGTCCGACGGCCGGACTCGCTTCGCCCTGCTCGAGACGGTCCGCGAGTACGCCGCCGAGCTGCTGGAGGCCAGCGGCGACCGCGACGAGATCTCGACGCGGCACGCAGAGCACTTCATCTCGGAAGCTCAACTGGCCTACTCCGAGATCCGTGGGACGCACCCGGGAGCATGGTTCGAGCGGCTGGAGCCTGAGCTCGGCAACTTCCGTTTGGCCGTCCACTCGTCCCTGGCGCAGGGGCGCTTGTCCCTCGCCCTGCGACTCATGGCGGCGCTGATGGCAACCCTCGAGGTCGGTGGCTACTGGCAGGAGGCTCGAGCGGTAGGGCTGGACGACGTCCTGGCTCGATCTGAGGACGTGCACACACCCGAACGCGCGGAGGTCCTGGTAGCTGCTGGCAGCCTCCTCACGATCCACGGGCACTCGGCATCCGCCCAGTCGCTGCTCGAGCAGGCGGTCGACCTCGCGCTCGAGATCGGCGATCGGCGAACGTTCGCGATGGCGATGAGTCGCCTGACCTGGGCTCACGTCGAGCAAGGGCACGACAACGATGGATCGGCGGCTCTGGGTGAGGAGGCGGTGAGCGTGGCACGGACGCTCGGTGATCCGTGGCTCATCGCGGAGACGGTCAGCGACCTGGCGAGCGTGTACGGGTCTCAGGGGTACTCCCCCCGCGCCATCGCCCTGTGGGAGGAGGGCCTGCGGCTCCGCCGCTCGATCACCTACCTTCCGGGCGTCGCTATGTCGCTCAACAACCTCGGCTGGCAGGCCTTGCTCGCGCAGGACTACCCCACCGCAGTCAAGTACCTGGAGGAGAGCCTGGAGCTCGCCCGAAATTACTCCATGCGGACAGAAGTCATCATGGCTCAGGGCAACCTAGCGCTCGCCAACCTGTTCAGCGGGGAGCCGGAGCGCGCCGACAGGCTCCTGCTCGAGAACCTCCACCTCTGCCGAGAGAGCGGCAATCGGCGGAACGGGACGGAGGCGCTGATCGCGTTCGCGGGGACGGCCGTTCAGATGCGCGATTGGGACCGAGCCGCGTGGCTCGCCGGGGCGGCGACGGCGCAGCTTGACGAGCTTCAGCTCGTGGCTGCCGACGTCCATTCCCGCATCCGCGAGCGCTTCCTGCCCGCTGCCCGTCAGGCCCTAGGGGGCGAGCGATACGAGGAAGAGTACGAGCGGGGCCGTCGGGCCACGTTCGAGGAAGCCGTCGCGTATGCCCTGGACGAGGTCGCGGCACCGGCATGAGCGAGCGCAACCTCTTCCTGTCCTACCGACGGGAGGACTCGGCCGGGCACGCCGGGCGGCTGGCGGACCACCTGCTGGACCGGTTCGGCCAGGGCTCGGTGTTCATGGACGTCGAGTCAATAGAGGCCGGTGCGGATTTCACGGCTGCGATCGAACTTGCCATTTCGGGCTCGGAGGCCGTGCTGGTCGTGATCGGCCCGGGATGGTTGGAGGCACGGACCGCATCGGGCGTCAGACGCCTGCATGACGCGGACGACTACGTGCGCTGCGAGATCGAGACGGCCCTGTCCGCTGAGGTCCGCGTCGTCCCGGTTCTGGTCGGCGGTGCGCCGATGCCCGCCGAGTCCGAGTTGCCACCCTCGATCGCCCCACTCGCCAGTCGCAACGCGATCGAGCTGCAGGACCGACGCTGGCGTGAGGACGTGGACGCCCTTGCAGACGCGCTCGAGGGGCGCGAGCGCGAGGCGCTCGGCAACCTGCCGCTCCAGCCAACCTCGTTCCTGGGCCGCGAGCGCGAGCTCGCCGATCTGACGGAGCTTCTCCGCCGTCAGGAGGTCCGCTTGCTCACGCTGACCGGTCCCGGAGGGATCGGCAAGACGCGTCTGGCGATCCAGGCCGCGACCGAGCTCGCCCACATCTATCCGGGCGGCGCCTGGTTCGTCGGGCTGTCGGCTCTCACGGATCCGGGGCTCGTCGTCGCCGAGCTCGGCGCCGTGCTGGATGTCCGGGAGGCGGACCTGGGCTCGCTCATCGAGGCGCTCGCGAGGCGCCTTTCCGGGGCACGAGCGCTCGTCCTACTGGACAACCTGGAGCAGCTTCTCCCGGATGCCGCGGGCCCGATCGCCGAACTCTTGACGCTCGCGCACTCGCTTGACCTGATCGTCTCCAGTCGAGAGCCGGTGCACATCTCCGCCGAGCGCGAATTTCCGCTGGGCACGATGTCCGAAGACGAGGCCTCCGCCCTGTTCTTCGCGCGGGCGCGGGCCACGCGCCCGAACTTCGAACCCCGCGATGAGGCCGAACGGCACGTGATCGCCGAGATATGTGCCCGTTTGGACCGCCTGCCGCTCGCGATCGAGCTTGCGGCCGCTCGGGTCACCGTGCTTACGCCCACCTCCCTGCTGGAACGACTGGACGAGCGCCTGCCGCTGCTGACCGGAGGTGCCCGCGACGTGCCGGAGCGCCAGCGCACGCTCCGGGCAACGATCGCCTGGAGCTACGACCTTCTGTCTGCTGACGAGCGCGCTCTGTTCTCCCGCCTCGCCGTGTTCGCAGGCGGGTGCACCATGGAGGCAGCCGAGGGGGTATGCGGCGCTGACTTGGGCGCGCTGCAGAGGCTGATCGAGCGCAACCTACTCCGCCAGGTCGCCGGCGCCGGGACGGAGACCCGCTACGGGATGCTCGAGACCATCCGCGAGTTCGCGCTCGAGCGACTGCAGGAGCGGCCGGAGGCAGAGGGGCTGCGTCGCCGGCACGCCGAGCACTTCCTCGCGATCGCCGAGGCCGCCGAACAGAAGCTCAAGGGCCGCGATCAAGTGCGGTGGATCGAGCGCATGGATGCCGAGCACGACAACCACCGAGCCGCGCTCCGCTGGGCGCTCGACGGGGCCGACCCTAACCTCGGGCTGCGGCTCGTCGTCGAGTTGTGGTTCGTGTGGATACTGCGTCGTCCGCTCTCCGAGATCCGCAGTTGGCTCTCGGAGGCGCTCGAACGAACCCCTGCGGTAGCCACTGATGTGCGGGCCCGGGCGTTGCACCTAGCAGGCTTCCTCGCCAGCGAGCAGGGCGAGGAGGAGGAGGCGGCGTCCTTGCTCGAGGAGGCGATCCTCTGCGCGCAGCAGGCGGGGGATGTCGCGACCGAGGCATTCGCGACGAGCAACTACTCCATTCGTCTCTCGTCGGCCCGCGCCGACGAGATGGTGCAACTCGGACAACGCGCCGTAAGACTCGCCCGCACATCAGACGATCGGTGGGTCCTCGCCATCACGCTGAACAACCTCGCTGAGGCATACCGAGAGTCGGGTGATACGGCGGCGGCACGCGATGCGTACGAGGAGAGCTTCCGGCTGCTCGGCGAGATGGGCGATCGGAGCCGCATGGCGCTCCTGCTCGGCAACCTCGCCGAGATGGCGATCCTCTCGGGCGACCTACCTCGTGCGCGAGCATTGTCGATTGAGGCGCTCGAGCATGCAGAGGCGCTCGGAGACCAGAGGCATGCATCATCCGCGCAGACGGTGCTCGGTTGGGTGGCGCTCGCCGAGCGAAGGCTGGACAAGTCGATCGAGCACTTCAGCATGGGACTGGCGCTCATGCGAGATCTCGGCGACGCACGGGTCTCGGTCAACGTTCTGTTCGGACTCGCAGGGACCGCCGCTGCGGCCGGAGACGCCGAACGCGCGGCGCGCCTGGAGGCGGTCGCCGCTCGGTCGGAGGAGATCCTCGGCCATATCCCCACCGTCGCCGACTCGGGGATCCACATGCGCTATCTCGACGAGCTCCGCGCTTCCACTGATCCGTCTGTGTGGGAGGTGGCGGCTCGCGAGGGTGCGGCGATGAGCCTCGAAGAGGGCATCGAGTTCGCGCTGTCCTCCTGAGACCGGTTGTCCAACCCATCAGTCGAGGTCGGGGAGCAGGAACGACCGGAGGGCTGCCGCCGTTGGCTCGACCTGCACGAGGCGCGGGGCCGTCGCCCAGGTTCGGTCGCGCATCACGGAGGCGGCCGCGCCGCCCGAGCCCGCGACAACGCCCACCCTCGCGCCCAGCGCGAGCGCTATCCGGATCTCGAGCGCCGTCAGCCGGCCGCCGCCGATTGCGACAACCCCGACCTGGCTGGCAGCGATCCCGTCATCCAGCAGCGCCCGCCAATACGTGAGCGGCTCGAGGGGGCTGAAGCGCTCGCCCCCGGTCCGAACGAGATCGTCGTAGCGGTCGTCCTCGGTGACGTCCACCGGCAGGCTCGAGGGGAGGTACCCGACCGCCCGGAGCCCGTCGACCGCTGCCGAGACGTCCGCGGTCAACGCGCTCACGCCCTGCGCGGTGCCACCGGAGACCAGCACCCCTTCGGCGCCCTCGAATGCCTCGATGAGAGCTTCCCGGTGCGCCCCGATCCGGCCCCCGCTCTCGGCAGACGAGCCCCCGACGAGAACCCAAGCTCGAGCGTCCGTCGTTCGGTCCGGCTCGTCGAAACGCGCACGCCGGCCGAGCTCGAGGAGCTCGAGCGCCCACAGATAGCCGCTCATCGTCTCGCAGGCCGCACGGACGCGTTCGAACGATCGGATCGTCGTGTGGAGCATGTACGCGGCCGAGCTCGTGGCTACGGCTGCGGCGCACGAGGCGACACACTCCTCGTCCTCTCCAAGGAACAGCTCGAACTTCGCCAGATCGAAAAAGGACCACGGGCGGTCCTCGCCGGCGAGCGCCTGTCCGCGGCGACGGAGGAGCGCGCCCGCGAGAGCGGGCCGCCGGTCCGCGACGGGGGACAGGTCGTCAGTGCGTTGGATCTCGTACTCCAGCACGTTCCCGAGCGCGTACGGGTCTGTCGGATCGAGCCCTAACGCAACTCGGTACAGCTCGTACGCGCGCTCCTCATCGAGGCCTTTCCATGTCCCAGCGAGCGCGGCCGCCGCATCGACGTCTCCTTCCTTGGCGGCACGCTCGAGAAGGTCGCGGCCGCGTTTGAGGTCGCCCTTGCGGGCGCGCTTGACGAGCGCGACGCCGAGGTGGTTCCACGCGTCCGGGGACGTCTCGACCGGCGCGAGCATCGAGACGACCTCGTCCCACGCGCCGAGGCGGAACGCGAGTTCGCCGACGACCGCCTTTGAGGCTCGATCCTCGTCGTGGGCCGCTGCGACGAGTGCCGACGCGCGGGGCAGGATGGTGACGGCCGCGGTCCGGTCCCCGTTTGCCAGCGCCTTGAGCGCCGCCCTCGCGAGCGCCGTTGCCGCGCGACCGGAAAGCCGTCGGTCATGCTCGTCGGGGGCGCCGAGGTCGGCGCGGAGCGCCACCGTTCGTTCGAGGTGAAAGCCGAGGACCTCGACGGGGCTCTGGTCCGCCTCGGCAAGGCCGGCGATCCGTTCGTGCATGTCGGCGCGCCGCTGCTTCGTCGCGCTCGCGTATGCGACGTCTCTCAGCGAGCCGTGGGAGAAGGAGACCTCGTCGACCGTCAGCGACACGAAGCCCTTCAAGGCGAGGTCGTCGAACGCCGTAGCCTCCGCGGGTTCGAGGAGATCCTCCAGCCAGCCGAGGGACGCGGTGCGGCCGATCGTCGCCGCCACCTCGAGCGCTCGTCGTTCGGCGTCGGCGAGGGCGTCGAACCGAGCGGCGAGTAGGGCTCGGACACCCGATGGGAGCGCCACCGCCGACCCGGGGCGTTCGGCGACAAGCCGCGCGGTCTCGAGCAAGAACAGCGGGTTGCCCTCGGCCGCCTCCAGGATCTTGGCCACCACGTCCCTGCCGAGATTGTTTGAGGCCGAGACCAGGAGCGCGCGCGCCTCACCCTCCGGTAACGGCCCGAGGTGCGCGGCTTCGGCGCTGCCCGGCGCGGCGTGTGGCTCCTCGGCGTCGGTCCGGTACACCTCGAGCCACAGCAGAGGTACATCGGCGAGACGCCCACGAGCGTCGGCCAGCAGGTTCCGAACCACGGGAGCGGCCAGGTGGGCGTCGTCGATCGCGACGATCGCGGGATCCCGCTTGCCCACCGCACCCAGGATCTCGCCGAGGACCCAGGCGGCCTCCGCGGTGTCCGATCCATCGACCAGGCGGCGGAGCGTGGAGACAACCAGGTCGGCCCGGTCGCCGGCTCCCACCAGCCCGCGCGCCTCCCGTTCCAGTTCGTCGGTAGATGCGTCCGTGCCGAGCCCGAGCGCCGAGGCGAGGAGGTCTTGCGCCGGAGCGATCACCGCGCGCTCGCCCTCCCGGGAGCACCGGCACGAGATGGATCTCGCGCGCCCGAGGGAGCGCCGGACCAACTCCTGGATCAGCCTCGTCTTGCCGATGCCCGCCGGACCGAGGATCGCTACGGCGTGTGCCGCGCCGGTCCCGGCGACTCGGTCCAGCGCCCGGTCGAATGCCTCGAGTTCGGCGTGTCGTCCGACGAATGCGACGTCCGCCACCCCGGCCGGCTGCTCTCCTACCCGGATGCCCACCAGGCGGAACGCCGGCACCGGCTCGCTCTTGCCCTTGAGCTCGAGCGGTTCGACCGGCACGACCTCCGCGACCCCGCGGGCGAGGTCGAATGTCTCGGCTCCGAGATAGACCGTGCCCGGGACGGCCGTCTGCTCCAGCCGCGCCGCGATGTTGACCGCGTCACCCGCGACGAATGAGGACCCGGTTGCCGGGTCGCCGGCGACCACCTCGCCGGTATTGACGCCGATCCGCAGCCGCAGCTCTGCCCCGTAGCGTTCGCTCAGCTCGGCGTTCATGCGCGCCATCACGTCGAGGAGCTCCCAGGCGGCTCGGACCCCATGGATCGCGTCGTCCTCGTGGACGCGGGGGACGCCGAACACGGCCATCACGGCGTCGCCGACGAACTTCTCGACCGTACCGCCGTGGCGCTCCAGGCTCTCGCGTGCCGAGGCGTAGAATGTGCTCAACACCCGTCGCACCGCCTCGGGATCCAAGCGCTCGCCGATCGCGGTCGAGCCCTTGACGTCGGCAAACAGGATCGTGACGACCTTGCGCGTCTCGCCGACCGGCGCGCTGGCGCCGAGCGGCGCGGCGCACATCATGCAGAAGCGCGCGCGATCGGGGTTCCGCTCCCCGCAGGCTCGGCAGATCACCACATGGCGAACCCTAGCGACTCGCCGCGATGGGCACCGTCGGCGAGACGACAGAGCGGTAGCTGCTCGCGCGTCGTGAGCTTGCGTCGAACTCGCACCCGGTGTCCACTTGGCCGATGGCGATCAACCTGGGTGGCTTTCTGGGCTCGCTGCCTCCACACGAGGCCGAGTGGATCCTCGTAGACGCCCGCCGACGCCGGTTCCAGCGAAGCGACATCGTCTTCCACGAAGGCGACGCGGGCGACACCATCCATGTGGTGACCTCCGGCCGCTTCGGTGTCCAGACCGGGACGGCGGACGGCGATCGGGTGATGCTCCAGATCGTCGCTACGGGCGAGGTCTTCGGGGAGTTGTCGGTCTTCGGCACCGACCGGCGTCGCACCGCAACCGTCGTGACGCTAGAGGCGGGTGAGACCCATTCGATCAACGCCGAGGCGGTCCGTGAGCTCTGCTCGCGCGCCCCCGAGGCAGCGTCCTATTTCCTCGGTCTGCTCGCTGAACGCTCGATCGGCCATACGACCCGGCTTCTCGAGATCGTGTTCGTGCCGGCCGAGATCCGGGTCGTGCGACGGATGGTGGAGCTCGCGTCGGCGTTCCCGGACGGGATCACGCTGACGCAGGAGCAGGTGGGTGAGATGGCGTGCACGTCTCGAGCAACGGTGAACAAGGTGGTTGCGGGCGGAGTCGGAGCGCGGCGCGCTCGAAATCTCGCGGGGCATGGTCGTGATCGACGACATCGAGCTGCTGCGGGAGCGCGCATCCCGCGGGTCGGTACCGCCGAGGGACCCGGCCTGAGCAAGGAGCCGGGCGGTCTCGCCTAGCGCTCGCGCGGGTGTCGCTTCGATAGTGTGTGGGCATCGCTCACGCGTATGTATGTCGGCCGCGTGACAGACACGTGAGCGTAGCCGCGGCAGGCTGTGCCGAGAGCTCTTGAAGCGGAGGTGCCTCATGGCCAAGGACGAGCACAAGGACGCGCCCGATCCAGGTACCGATGATCGAGCAGAGCCAAAGGAGACGGACCTAGACACCGACGACACCGAGGGGCAGGCCCTAACGTGGAAGGTGAGGAAGCCGATCCCCGAGGTACGGGAAGATGCCCAGGGTCATTCGGTCCGGCCGTCACCGGAGCAGATCGGGCTCACGATCCCCGCGCTGGACGAAGACGAGGATGACGCCGAGGGCCACGGGGGCGCCACCGGCTCGCCGCGTCCGCCGGTCGACTGAGCAGGAGTGTCGCGAGGTCGACTGGGCGAGTGTCGGCCACCCGACAGCGCCGGGGGTTGCCCGCGGCCACGATGAGAATGCACGAAGGCCCGACGGTCGGGCAGATGTGACGGAAGGGAGGCCCGGGATGGGCGAGAAGGACGAGAAACCCCAGGACGACGACACCGAGGGCCAAGGCAAGCGGTCTGTCTCCGCCGAGGGCACCGAGGAGGAGAACGCCGAGGGCCAGCTCTTCAAGCGTGGTCTGTCCCCCGAGGGCACCGAAGAGGAGAACGCCGAGGGTCAGGGCAAGAAACAACTTGCCACGAACAGCACCGACCCGAGGAGCACCATCGCGTAGCCGAGCGTGGAACCTCGGCCACTGGGTTGATGGGTCTCCGCCGACGCCATCGACTGATGATGTCCTCTTGCTCG
>Ga0184612_10000814_pt1 | contig 14758 bp, 17 predicted proteins | sample PLM3_60_coex_FD_133163 | JGI IMG/M metagenome (GOLD analysis project Ga0184612, IMG submission 133163) | Groundwater sediment microbial communities from an aquifer in East River, Colorado, USA - PLM3_60_coex | ecosystem: Environmental > Terrestrial > Soil > Riparian zone | place: USA: East... | reverse complement strand
TGCGCAAACTCGATCAGCAGGCTGCACCGGCGCGACGTACGCGCTGAGTAGCCTCCGACCTCCTGCTATCCCCTGGTCCTGTGCTCTGGTCGTTCTCTACATTGCTGTTCGCCGCGTCTTCGAGCTGGCTGTGCTCGTCGCCAGCCTTCGGCGCCAAGTGGTACGCCGTCTCTGCCAGAGGAGCGGCGTCCTCAAGGCCCCGGCTGGCACGACCACCACGAGCACCACGACCACCACGAGCACCACGACCACCACGAGCACCACGACCACCACGAGCACCACGACCACCACGAGCACCACGACCACAAACCCCTCCCCATAGGGTGCAAGACCCGGCCTGAAGGGGCCAAAGCCCTCGATGCGGGAGGGCCGACTGTTGAGCCTGAGGGGTTTCGAGCGCGAAGACGGTTCGGCGGACCGCTCCGGCAGGTCCGGCTGACAACGCAGGGCCACGACCAGACTGCCGGACGGCGAGCTGCCCGGCCGCTGCCTTGCCTTGACGCTAGAGCCTGTTCGAGTTCTCGGTCTTCGCGCCGACGCCGACGCTGCCGTCACGGCAAGCGCTTGCACCGGAGCGCCTCGGCGGTGGTGCGCGTGCGCCTCCTTGCGCGGTTTCTAATCCGCGGGCGACGATTTGTTGACGCTAAGGAGGAGCAATGCCCCGCGGTGTTCTCGGCGCTCGAGGCGGCTCTCGCGCAGACGCCTGCCGCCGCCAGCGACCCGACCGCAGCTGTGGCTCGCGGCGTACTGACGCACGCACTCCAGCGGGAGCCCACACGCCGCGCAGGAGATGTATGCGCGGGTACCGAGAGGCCAGGTCATATTGACCGGAAACGCGAGATACACGCTGACCTCCTTTCCGCGTCGCGGAGGTGACGGCGGCGGGCACGCGGAACCAAACGTCGAGGTGACGCGCGCGGAAGGTCCAGCGCCGTGGCCGAAGAACGCCTCTACACCGAGAACGTGGCGAATTGGACGACTCCTGACGCGCCCGAGCGCGAGCGTCCTGGGCGGTCTTTCCGGTGTCTCGCCTGCAACGAGCCGATCGAGGAGCCACTCGCTCTGCTCGGATCGCTTCGCTGCCTCGGCTGCCGCGAAGCCAACGCCCTCCTTGACCCGACGCTCGTCGCTGAGTGGCAAGCGAAGGGCGCCGAGTTCTAGCCCACGAACAAGCCAGTCAAAGACGCGCCGGGCCGGGCAAGCGACCGCTGCGGAGCCCAGGAAAGGCGCCCTGCAGCGAACTCTGCGGCTGCACTGACGCGGGACCCGCCTGCGGGGGCGGCGCGTACGCGGCGTCAGCTGCTCGTAGTACTCAATCGCGGCTTGAAGGTCGTTCTCGGACTTCGGCCGAGGCACGAAGCGCGTGCCGCCTACGGTGATGGTTCACCTCTCGCCCGACGCCGAGACCGATCGCCGCTGGGCCCGCGAGCTGGCCGCCGGACGCACCCCGTAGAGCCCCGGACGAGACGAGCCATCGTTCGCTCTCCTCACATCCGGGAGCGCGGCTGTCGCGTTTTGGCGGAAAGGCGACATCGGACATCCACAAAACTGTGGGAAGGCCGTAGTTCACCCGGGCTCGCTGTCGGGATCCGACTCCCGGTGGATCTCGACGGAGACAATGGTGCTGATGTTCAGCCACTTCCATTTTTCAGAGCCAGACTCTCCGATGATCCAACCGCCCTCGTACCTTCCGCTGCGGTTGCGCAAGTCTTCGAACTCCTCATCCGCACGGCCACGGTCGACCTCGATCTGCTCGGTCGTTCCGTCCGCGAACGTCAGCTTCAGGACGTCAGGCACGTCGCCGGCGAGAATAACCTGCACCGGACACCGGCCCTATCGACGCTCTAACCACGATCGCTCAACTCGCGGTCGGCGCACTCCGGGCAGTAGAAGACGAGCTCGCTGTCCGTGTCGAGATAGGCGCGCCAGCGGTCTTCGTCGCCGGGTAGCCAGACTTGTAGGCATTCGGCGCACTGAGGCGTTAGAGCGACCTGCTCGACGCTCAGCGGGACTCCTCAATCTTGCGCAGATAGCCAACGGCCATGTATTTCCCGTCATGCATTGGTTCGTCCGTCACATCCCAGCGTTCGAGGATGTAGCCGGTGTCTCCGATCTCGTCCCCTGGACGTATGACAGTCCCAGCGAGGTCGAAATCGCTGGTGTTCCCGTCGGGATAGATGGCGATGAAGCGCCCCTCCCACGCCTCGGGCGGCGTCGGCTTTCCCTCCTCGGGTGCCATGGCTTCAGAGTGTACGAGGTCGATTCGTGGCCCACTGGTGGCTCAAAACAACCCGACGATCTTCCCGAGGACCCCTTCGCTATTGACGTACCAGGCTTCGGAATCAAGAGTGCCGTTTGGGAAAAAGGGAATCTCGTCTCTGCTTGGCCGTGGTCGTGCTGTTCACCGAGCAGCGGCAGCCCCAGATCGTCACGCGCACGCGGCCCCTCTCTACTCACGCCAGAAGATCGCGACGATCCCGACGAACTCGTCCGCGTGCGCGAAGAGTGGGAACGCCGTCACCGCGACGTCACGCTCGACCCCGTCCACGCTCGTTATGCGGAGGCCCTCATGTACCGCACGCCGCTGGTCGAGGGCGATGCGCGTCGGCCTACGCTCCGGCGAAAGCGGCTCGGAGTCGGGGGTCCGCGGCTCGAAACTCGCCGTCCATTCGTCAAGCGGTATTTCGCCGACCTCTGCGAACGGGCGGCCCACGACAGACTCGGCAGCCTCGTTGTAGAACACGAGCTTCCCTTGATCGTCGGCGATCAACGTCGGCGTGGCGAGGTTGGATGCGAACTCGCGGGCGAGGATGAGAACCAGGTGCTTTTGTCGCCGCTTCTCCACCGAAGGAAGCCTACGCGCGCGACTCAGCGATGTGGCGACGAGTTTGTGAACCCTACGGGCTTCAGCGGCCTCCGGTCGGGTGGAATTCGAACGCACCGCGGTCGTCGTATTGGCGCGGGCCGACGCCGGTGTTCGGCGTGTTGGGATCGTCAGTTCGGCGGGTGCCCCTGATGTCGGCTCCGGGTTGGCCGAGGACGCGGGAGCTGGCGGAGTCGATCGCCGGTGAGCGGCGGGCGAGGTGGAAGTTGCCGGCCACCCGATTTCTCCACTTCGGGTCGGCCTCGATTCCATGGAGCTCCTGCCCGGTTGCCGCCTGGAACGCCGCGAGCGATCTGTAGCCGACCGACTTCCAGATCAGAAAGTGTTTGCCGCCGCCCAGGTAGACGATGTCGTAGTCAATGGATGTGCCGGAAACCGACGCGGCGTCAACACGGATATTGCTGTCGGTGCGGGGGCTGTCGATCCCGTTCTCGCTGCTGATGTTGTTCGCGATCGTGACGCCGGTCGAGCCGCCCTCGACGTTAATCCCGGCGGTGAGGTTGCCGTAGATGGTGTTCGCAACGACCCTCGTCCCGATGGAGCCGCCGGTGACGTCGATCCCGTGGTCGCTGTTCTGGTAGCTGATGTTGTTGGAGACGACGTTGTCGTGCGACTTGTCGAGTTCGATCCCGGAATCCTCGTTGTCATAGCTGATGTTCCGGTCAACGGTGTTCGCGTGCGAAGCGTAGAGGCGGATTCCCGCAGCGGCGCGTTCGAAGAGCTTCGCATTGCCGAAGCTGCGGTTGCCCTTCACCTCATTCCCGGCTGAGCCGGCGACCAAGGCGATACCCGCATTCGTGTTGTGGTCGACGGTGTTACCGATGACGAGCGACCCCGTGACGTTCCCTAACCGGATCCCGTACTTCGCCTGGCCGCTGTGCGGCTGCCCCGCATAGCTCACGCGGTTGTTCGAGAGCGTCACGTGCGAAGCGTTCGAAACGCTGATTCCGTACTCGCTCGTGTGCGTCACCGTGAAGCCATTGACGCGGACCCAACTGCGGCCCCTAATTAAGAACCCATTCTTCTGGCCCGTAATCACGACCACCGCCCCGGGAGCGGCGGTAAAGACGATCGGGCTACCCGCCGTTCCGGAGACCGGAACGACGACGCGCTCGCGATAGATTCCTGCCGCAACCTTGACCCTCACCCCGGCCGACACGCGCGCGGCCGCTGCACCGATCGTGCAGAACGGTTGCGTCATCGAGCCGGAGCGGGCGTTGTCAGAGCACCGCGCCGTCGAGCCGTCGACGTAGCGGGTTGAACGCGACTCGGCGCCCACAGCACCGCCCACAAACAAGACCGCGCAGACGACGATCGCCGCTCCGGCACCGAAGAGTCGCGCGCTTACGGCCCGCGACTGCCGACATCCACTTCTCAACTGACCCCCAACGGCGGTTGGAAAATCTCTTCAACATGTAACAGACGTTTGGAGGTCTCGCCTCCCCCGATCGAGGGACGTCGGGACGATCAAGAATTCGGTGCCGCCCTCATGTCCTCCCTCGCGGGTCTCTCTGGACGAGGGCCGCTGGGATCGAGTTTTTGGTGGCGACCGACTCCGAGGGAGCGCGAACACCGCAGGCCCCTCAAGCCTCTTTGGGCCCGTGGCGGCCCTCGCTCTCCCCAATCGCGACGTAGCGGCGATCGCGAGAATCGGCGCTGGCCGCTCGTTTAGGACGTGGTCACCGTTCGGCTGAAAAGAGCGCCCCGGCCGGGGCCGGGGCGGTCATTGGCCCGCCAAAGCGCTGCGGCTTACTTCCACTGGGCCTACCGAGCATGTCTCGGGGGAGAGAACGACCACACCCGGCACGTCGACTCTAGCGTCTCGCTCGGTACGCCGCGCGCCGCCGGTCGTCGCAATCGCGATGCGCTATCTCGGTGTTCCTTACGTCTGGGGCGGAGCCTCGCCGAAAGGCTTCGACTGCTCGGGCTTCACGAATCCCGTGTCGAAGTGCGTCGCTGTCGCACTTTGGCGGAAGTACGACACGGGCGTGAGGACTCCGTTGCGCTTTCAGCGTGCGTGGACGTCGAGTCGCGCGGCCAACCCTGCGCATCAACGAGTTTCTGTTGACGCCACGTGCTGACGCCGGACCGACCATCCCGAACAGAAACAACCAAGCCAAATAGAGCACATCGCAACGCCGTGACGTGACTGACTGCCGGCGTCAGGGAGCATCCGCTGAGCGAGGATTCACGCCACGATCCTCGACGATGCGCTCGGCGAGCGCCGAGTGTCGCCGCCGCTGCTCGGCCCTGGCGACGGCGATCGCCACTGCCTTGCGTTCCCCCACGAGTACACACAGCCTCTGTGCACGCGTGACTGCGGTATAGAGGAGCGCGCGCGAAAGCATGACAGCGTACGCAGTCGACCACGGCGCTACCACGGCCGGAAACTGCGAGCCCTGGGCGCGATGTACCGTCAACGTCCAGGCGAGGTTATAGGTCTCGAGCGCGCCAACCGGAACGACGATCTCGCGTTCGCCATCATCGAGTGAGAGCCGCGCTTCACCTTCCTCCTCATCCCAGGCGACGATGAATGCGACCTCGCCGTTCATCACCTCGCGGTCGGGCGTGTAGTCGTTCTTCGTCTGCACGATCCGCGAACCCACGCGCAGTCCAGTGCGCGCAAGGACGACAGGGCGTTCGCCAGGGTTGAGCCGGCGCTCGAGCTCTTCGTTCAGGGCGATCAGTCCTGCTGGGCCGCGGCGCATCGGTACCAGCGTCATCACTTCGGTGCGCGCGTCAAGTCCGTAACGCGCCGGGATCCGCTCACACACGAGCTCGACAACCGCCTGCACCATCGACTCCGGCCCCTGGCGCGAAATGAAGAAGAAGTCTTCGTTAAGTTCGGCATCAGCGCCGAGAACCGCGCGAGCATCCTCGAGCGACAGGAAGGGAATCTCGCCTCCGTTGACCCTTCTCGCGCTCTGGATGATCAGCGAGCGCGCCGCCTGCCGGTAGATCGCCGTCAAGTGCACGCGCGAGACGATGCCGCACTCGACAAGATCGGCGAGAACACGGCCGGCGCCGATTGGAGGAAGCTGGTCGGTGTCGCCGACAAGCAAGACGTGGCAGTCGCCGGCGGCGCGAAAGAAGGCGTCGGCGAGCTCGAGCGAAAGCATCGACGACTCGTCGACAATCACCAGGTCGTAATCCTTCGACAGCGGCCTGTCCTCGTCGCGCTGAAAGCCGCCGTCGTTGGGCGAATAACCGAGCGCGCGATGGATGGTCATCGCGTCGTGGCCAGTCAGGTCGCGCATCCGTCGCGCTGCCTTTCCAGTTGGCGCGCACAGCAGCACACGCTTGCGCGCATTGCGAGCGATCTCGACGAGCACGCGCTGGGTGTGCGTCTTCCCCGCGCCCGGAAGCCCCGTCAGAAGCACCAGTCGCAGCGTGCGCACCAGCTCGACGACGGCCCACTGCTCATCCGAGACATCGACCGCCGGCCGGATCGGTTGTGCGAACAGCTCGACGGGCTTGGCGAGGGCACGCTTCGCGAGATCGGCGGCGAGCCGCCGCTCCATCTCCCATAGCTCGGCCCGGTAGACGCGCTCGCCCTCAACCAGGACTTCGGCACTGGCAACCAGTGCACGCAGAGCCGACTCGAGCGGATCGAGCTCTCCGACGCCGAGCAGCCGCCCCGCCCTCTGCCACAACTCGGCAAGCGGCACAAACGTGTTGCCGTCGGATTCCGCCTCCTCGAGAACGAAGCGCAGACCTGCCTGCAGCCGCTGCGGATGGTCGAGCTCGATCCCGAGTGAACGAGCAATCCCATCGGCGATCTTGAAGCCGACGCGCGGTAGCTCGATCAGCCGGTACGGCTCGTGCGAAAGCACCGCGACCACCCCGTCCCCGTACTGACGGACAAGCCGGCCAGCAAGCCCGGCGCTGATCCCATGCGCAAACAAGAACGCCTCGACTTCGCGTACGGTCGCGACTTCGCGCCAGGCCGCGATTGCACGCTCGACGGCTTTCGCCGAGATCGGCCGCCCAGACGGAGTCCGCACCTCACGCAGCCGCTCTGGCTGTCGGTCGAGCTCGCTGAACACTTCGTCGACGCCGAAGTGGTTGACGATCGCGCGAGCGAACGCCGGACCGATGCCGGGCACGCGCGTGATCAACCAGCGCATGACCCCGTCTGCCGTCTGCGGTAGCGCAGAACGGAAGGTCTCAACAGCGAACTGCCAGCCGTACCTCGGGTGCTGCGAGAACGCACCCGTGCAGAGAAGTTCGTCGCCCGCGCTTACGTGCCCAAGTGGGCCGGTAAGGGTGATAGAGGCGGCATCGCCAGCCTCGCCGACCGTCGCTGTCCAGACAGCGAACTCCAAGTCCGCAGATACGTAGCGCGGCCCGGAGTCAGCGAGCGAGACCGCGACTTCGCGTGCATCAGTGTCTACCGGCGGTGCTGGCTTCTCGATGTCCCAGATGCCTCGAAGATACTTCTCGGGCCTGGTCGTCGCCCCAATCTGTCGCTCTTCCCGTAAAAGGGCGACGCCGCCGCGGGTGGTTCAGCCGACCTGATTGATCGGGAGACGGGGATGGAGCGGGCCACGGGTGAGGATGATTCGTGCCGCTGCCACCAACACCACCTGTGTTCCATTGCTGCCGCCTGCGCTGTATTTGACCGTGGTGTTGCGGTTCACCAGCGCCGGCTCGCGCCCGCGCAGTAGCGAGCAGTTTCGCATGAGGAAGTTCGACTGCACCCAGCCGTCGCGCCCCGCCGGTATCGCCACCGGCGACGAGTTCCGGACAATCCAGGATCGAAGCCCGATGACCGCCAAATCGCCCTTCGGGGGCGGCGGTGCCAGGCGGACTTGCACCGCGACCCGCTCGATCACATCACGGAAAGGCTGCGGCCCACCGCCACCGAGGAGCGTGATCGTGCGCTTCGAGCGGTTGTGAACAGTGATGAGAACGGCGAAACGCCGTCCCCGAATGCAGCCGGTGTGCAGTCCACCCGGCTCGGATGAGCCGTCACCCCACTAGCCACTACTCGGGCCACTCTCTGCACCGTTGCCTGCGACAAAGGGACGCTTCACGGGCTGCGCGCCTGCTCCGCAGCCACTGACCACCGTGAGTCCTACGAGCGCTGTCGCCAGAACCGCCAGCGGGTTCACCTTCTTCGCCATCGACACCTATACGTCGCCCAGTCGCCGCTTCATCACGGAAGAGTAATCGCGCTGCTAAGGCCCACCTCTCGCGGCAGGGTTCTGCGCTCGATGACCGGGGCTGTCGTCTTCCCGCCAAAAGGCGACAGCCTGAGACTCCGACACAAGCGGTGCCGTCAGCGGCGATGCCGAAGCGGTGCAGAGATCCACTCCCGCCTCAACATCTGCAAACACGAAGTGTTGTAGGTGTGCTGGGTGATCGGGTCGGCGTGTCAGACTCGCGCACGTGATTGGGAAGTGGTTCGAGTCGTATGAGGAAGCGTGGAGCTGCTTCCTAGCCCGCGACGAGCCGCTCGAAGACTTCTGGTCGAATCTCTCTGAAGCCGACTCGAGCTTTCTTGCTGGCTGGCTGATCAAACCTCCTGCCGCCGTCAAGGACGCTGTTAGCCCGCTGCTCGTGCGCCTCGCCGAACTCGCGGGGGTGTCCGCAGTCCCGGGGCACTTTGCGCATGTGTGGATCCACGGTGTCGCGGAAGACCCCGATCCGGCGCGCGTGATCGAACTGGTCGCCGCGGCTCGCGATGGGTGGGCGAGCGCAGACGGGTTCGACATAGCGTTCCGTTGCGCGAATTGCTTCCACGACGCCGCGGTCGTGGAGGCGCATACGGAGGGCGTCGCTCAACTGCTCCAGGCGTTGAATCCAAAAGCAGATCTACGCGTCGTTCTCCCACACATGACGGTCGCATACCTCCGCTCCCCTCTGCCTGGCCCGCTGCGGGCCGCGCTTCAGGACTTCCGCGACCAAGACTTCGGTACGTTCCACGTGCACGATGTGAACCTCTGTCTGGTCCCGATCGCCCGCTCGACCTTCCTGCGACCCTGGGAAGTCGCCGCAACGATCTCCCTCTCGCGGCCCAGCGGCTAGCCATCCTTGGCGCGCGTCTATAACTAGATCGTCTCCGCGACCAAGCCGTCTCCGCGCGCGGCTGTCGCCTTCTGGCGGAAAGACGACAGCTGCCTCGCCAGCGAACCTTCGGGATCGGCGGGGTGCCCGTCATACCTGATGCCGTTTTGCGCGTAGGAGTGAGCAGAGGACGTCGGCCTCGGTTTGGCTTCCAGCGATGGTGAGTCGGAGGCCAATCTCTACCTGGACACTTTCGCCAATCGTAATCCCGGCCTCAGCTGCGGGCTCCGCTAACCACCCTGAAGGGTGCCAAAATTCCGATTCGGCGCTGGAACCGAGTTTTGACACCCTTCAGGGCAGACCCGGGCACCTGCGAGTTTGTGCACCCCACGCGCTCATCGAGAGCGGATCAGTGTCCGCGACGGCCGCGCGCCCCTCGACGGTGACGGTGCCGCGCGTCTTCTTTCCGCCGTGGGCAGGACACTTAGAGAGTGATTCGAGCGGTACGCCGGGGGCCTGTGGCAAGCCCCCGGCGCTTTCGCTGCGTTTCGACCGCGAAGGTCTTCGATCGCTGCTGCTAGCAGATCCCTTGCAGGAAGACGCGCGAGGTGTCTGCGAACGTCTCGGTGACGTTGTTGGTCGTGTCGGTCAGCGTGATGTTCGTATACGAGACGCAGGCCAGCACCAGCGTCTGGCCACTCGGGCAGGAGAAGCTTCCCGCCGACAGCGGGCCGACGGAGAGCGTCCCCTTGACGCGCCCGTTCTCGGGCAGGAACCCGGTCTCGGGCGAGCTCAGCGGCCCGCTGAAGGTCTCCTTGTTGGCTGCCTTCGGATGGTTACCGCCGTTGTTGATGCAGGCGTAGGTCGCGCTGGCGTCGGCGCTCAGGATGTAGTTCACCTGGTCCTGGCCGACTCCCGCTTCATCCCAACTCACGACGAGCGCGCCGCTGCCGTTGACGCTACTCGTCGACTTCTTGGAGAAGAAGTGGGCCCCGCTCGTGGCCAACGCGGTTCCGGTTCCAACGGCGAGCGCCGCTGTCAGGGCTATGATCGCAACCAAGGACTTCCTCATCATTCTCCTTTCATGAACAGTGGCCGTCCGCGCCTGCGGACGGCGCCGATGGAGGGTGAGGCAGTCCGGCGGCTCCACCTCGACAGGTACCCGATAATCGGGGTGGAGCCCGTCGTCTGCCAGAGATCGGAGGTCCCAAAGCGGGCCACAGCACCTCCTCACTCTCCTTCGCGGTCCTGTTAAGCAGCTCGATCCCCCCGGCCATGTAACCCGAATACGAGTGCTACGACCCTTACTAGACGGCCGCTTCGCCGCCGGTCTTCCAGGTCGTCCTCCGCGCTCGATGGAGCGCCGCGCGATCACGGAAGGGGCCAAGAACCTCAAGGAATCCGGGGCAGCCGCAGCCTCTCCCCCGTTGGGGTCGTGCCCGCCCCGTCCCGCCTCCACTCGCGGGATGAGGTGTCTTCTTTCGGAGCGATGGGAGGCTAGGATCATCGTCCGCCCTTCTTGTCGGGACGGAGCCGCAGGACTCCTCATCGATCTTCTCGCCAGTCCGACCGCGATTTCAAACATTTCTCGCAAACTGCGCGCGGAAAAGGTCGCAAAATGCGCGTTTCCTGAAGAGGCGAGTCCAAGGTGTTGTCGCCAGACGAGACATCATCAGCGGCCAAAGCTTGCACGCCCGCGCCCCGTTTATGGGCGACCAACTGGCGAGCGGCTGGTGCCAATCCGGGGAAACTCCGCTCGGACAGGGTACCCCTGAAGGGTGTCAAAACTCGGATTCCCCGCCGAACCGGGGCTTTGACATCCTCCAGGTTCCGCGAGGCCGAGAACTGCACTCGTCGATACGGCTGTCGGGCGCGGGTCGATCGTGTTTCGGCTCGGTGGTGAGCTCGGCCGAATAGAGGTCGTAGGGCAGGCGCTCGAGCTCGCGCCCACGCGGCTCCCGGACGGTGAAGAACCCGCAGGATCGCCCGCTTCGCCAACCAGCCGAGCTGCGGACTCGCTGCCAGTACCTCGCTGATCGCTCCGCGGTCGCCGCCGAGGGCGACGAACTCGACACGGCCGCGCCAGGGCTCGAGCACGCGGACGGCGACCTCGGCCGCTTCCTCGATCAACGCGCGCGCTTGCTCCTCGCGGCGCCGCCGGAAGCGGTTGGCAGATGACCCGCTTTTCTTGTGACGGCTCTTGACGAAGCGCGAGCCCACCTTCGAAGCGACCAAGCGTTCGCCGTCGAAGACGCCAACCGCGTAGCCGCCAAGTCGGACGAGCAACGCAGCGACGATGTGGTCGTCGGTCAACGCCTCGAGGAGCGGCGCCAGCCGCACCGTGTCGTACTCGTGCTCATGTGCGAGCCCGAACGGCGGTCGTATGACAATGGCCTCGCCGGGGAGCTCGATCCGCACCACTCCGTTGGCATAGCTCGTCCGGCCTTGCTCACCCTCGAGCGGCGCTAGGCGCTTGCGGACGTTCTCCCGTCCAACGAAGCGGGCCACACGACCAGACTAGGCTCTCCGCCCGCCTCATCGCTCAGCCCAGTCGGCGGGCGCGCCAGCCGCGCGCCAAACGACTCGATCCTCAAAAGCAGTTCGGTCTGCTCGTCTCGAGTCCGCAGCTGTCGCAGTTTGGCGGAAACGCGACAAGGACGGCGTGGATGGATGTCACGCATCAAACTGATGTCCGGATGCGGGTCGGCGCACCGGATGAGCTGAGCGCGGTCCTGCTCGCCGAGCGGTTGGGGCGAGACCGCTGCAGCATCGGCCGGCAAAGCGACGATAGCTGGTATCTCGACTACAAGCGGCCGCCGACGCCGGGGCCGGCTGCTGAGCTCCTTGCGGAAGTCCGCTGCTGGCTCGCCGAAGAGCGGATCGCCCAGACGATCGTCTGGATCGGTGAGCAGCCTCTTGCCGTATCGGCTTGACGCGGGCAGCCGCAGCGCACGGCCCTGGCGGACAGCCATCCACATGCTGTGTGTAACCACCGGCAACCGGGTGACGGCGTCCCGAGGTTGGTTGCGTTAGCCGATACTCGCTGCGCGTGCAGCCACTGTTGTCGCGGTTTGTTGGAAGTGCGACAGAGCTACCGAGCTGACCTCCGTGGCGAAGGCTAGGAGGTTTGGTGGTCGCCGAAGGCGCTGGGCTAGTGGCGAAAACTGAGCTGCGTGCCCTGCCTCAACTCCCTAGGCCGAGGAGGAGAGAGATGAGGCTGCCTACAAGTGGCGAGAGGATCGCGACTCCGGCCTTAACGCTGGCCAATGCCGACAGGTTTGTCTGGAGGGACGCGTCAAACGTTTCCCGCCTTCTCTTGATCTCGTCGAAGCTGCTCTCGGTGGGGGCAGGTAGAGGGAACGTGCGATCTCGGAGGTTGTCTCCTGCGATGCGTAACGCGAGATAGCTCGGTGCGAAGGCGACTGCGAAAAGGACAGTGAAGAAGAGTCCATACAGGGCGACGTATAGGGGATCAAACTTGAGATCGGTTCTGTAGCCCGTTTCCACGACATCCAGCGTCTTAGGGTCATCGTGTATTCGCCTATAACAATCGATTACCGGGTGCGGCTGGGCGTGACACTTCGGCGGAGCCGTCAGCGTGACCTGATTGGTGGCGATCACGGCTTCGCGCAGCAGCCCAATTGCCAAAGTGCCGAGCCCGATGATTAGACCCGCTATCGCAAGGAGTGTGTTGATCTCATTGCGAAGCTCGACAAACCGCGCCAACCCGCCCGAGGCCGTGTCTCTCGACATCTCTAGGAGGGCGACGGCCGCGAGCCAGATCCCGACGACGGCAAGGACGCCGCCGAAGATCGCGACACCGTAGAGTGACCCGACTCTCAACCGAAAGTCGGGAAGGAACGCCTTGCCGTTCGGAAAGTCTCGCAGTAACTCTGCAAGGTTCGGAGCGAGGGGAAGACCCCCGACCTTCGTGCCCGAGCCAGCGGTGAAGGCGGCTGCGATCCACACGAGCAGCAGGGCAACAACACCGAGGCCTGCTACCGATCGTGCATCGAGGACGCCTGTCGAGCGCAAGCTACGACCACGCCGCCAGACGGTCACGCACACATAAGGGAGCGCGACGACCAAGACGGCCGCTTGCGTCCCGAGGGCGAGGAGCCAGAAGAGAAACTCGGGTGTCGACGTGAATGCCTTGGCGACCTCGTCAGAGCGGGCTCCCACCCAGACGGCCACGGCGACGGCGGCCATCGCAAGCAACGCCGCAATAACGGGACCTGTGATCACCAGTACGGACCTCTTCACAAGCGGAACAGTAAGTGCGGGGGCAGCCTGAGACTTTGCTTGTCGCAGAAGAGCCGAAAGACGACGTCCGCATCCAGGTGCCCAGAGGTCGTGCCGCTGGTCGCTGACGCACACGCTGAGAACTCTGCGTCGCTCGATCGGTTACCAGCCGTTCTCGGCGCAGGGCTCCGGGGGCGACGAAGCGGGTACGCGCCGGTTGGTCGCCGCCTCCAACCACCCGACCACTTCGATCTGACCCGTCTGAGCTGCGGCCGCGCCTAGTTGTGTTTCCAGGTGACGGAGAAGGCGCTGCCGTCGGGTGAGAGCGCCGGGGGCTGGGCTTTGACGAGCAACGACTGGGTGACCATCTGGATTTGGTCGTTGTTCCAGGCTGCGTCGCTGATCGAGCCCGGGTGGCTGTTGCCGGTCGCGTAGGAGCCGGAGAAGTTCACCGTCCCGAAGTTGGCGAGCGGCAGCACTGTGCAGGTGACCGAGCAGCGGGAGGGCGCCTCTGCGACCCATTCCGCCGAGCTGAGCGCCGCCCCGGCCACGGTCTGTGTCGTCGAGAAGCTGATGCCGGTCGTCGCGTTCTGATCGAGAGCGTGAACGTGCTGCCGGAGACCGAAACCTCGGCGGAGATCGCGTCGCCGGGACGAACCGGCAGGTAGAGGTTGACCGGCGGGGCCGGATAGAGCTCGTACCAGGCGTAGTAGACGGGGCGCTTGCCGTTGCAGTCGGAGTCGGTGCCGATCTGCTCGACGCTGCTCGAGTTGTAGCCTGTGGGGTGCCAAAACTCGCGTCACGCCCGCAAATCCGTCACTTTCGGCACGCGGTCAGAGTTTTGGCACCCCACACCCCTCCCCGCGAAACCTCGTCCGACAGGACCCGCACGAGAAGTTCTTGTCGCCTTTCCGCCAAAACGCGACAGCGACGCACTTCGAGCGCGAGCTGGTGGGTCGCCTGCCTGACTCCTTTTCAAAGGCGGCGCTCTGGGGGGAGCCTGTTTCCTTGGGCGTCGGTCCGCGCTAGCGTCGAGGCATGGAGCGAGGTTCCTCGCCAGCGAAATTGGGGCGGACGGAAGCGCTGACTTTCTTCTCGGCGGAGGAGGTGGCGCGGGCACGAAGCTACCACCGTCCTTTGTACTGGGCAGGCACTGCTGACGTTGCGATCGAGGCGAGCGTGCTGGCCACGCTGGTGTGGAGCGGCGCGGGCGCTGCGCTCGATCCCGGCTCGCTGCCGTGGTGGGGCCGGACGCCTGCATACGCGGCGATCGTGGTCGCCGCGGCGGCGGCGGTGCGGGCGCCGCTTGCCCTGTGGAGCGGCCTCTTCCGCGAGCGGCGCTGGGGGTTCACGACGCAGCGGCTGCCGTCGTGGGCCGCCGACCGGGCAAAGGCGGTCGGCGTCAACATCGTCCTCACGGCCGTGGCCCTGCTCGGGCTGGTCGGGTTCGCCCGCGGGTTGCCGGGCTGGTGGGCGGCGCCCGCCGCGGCTGCGTTCGCCTCTCTCCCTCCGTCCGGAGAAGAGAGAACCCCGGCGCCCGGCTTTGTCCGCGCGTTCGCGAGCTGCCCGCGCATCAACTGCGGACTCGCAATCTAGGCGGCGATGTCTCGCTCGACGCTTCAC
>Ga0184612_10000813_pt1 | contig 14759 bp, 13 predicted proteins | sample PLM3_60_coex_FD_133163 | JGI IMG/M metagenome (GOLD analysis project Ga0184612, IMG submission 133163) | Groundwater sediment microbial communities from an aquifer in East River, Colorado, USA - PLM3_60_coex | ecosystem: Environmental > Terrestrial > Soil > Riparian zone | place: USA: East... | reverse complement strand
GCGGTGGGGATCGCGGTCTCCGCCACCAGCCGGCCGCGAACGCGTTCTGCCGCCGGAGCCGTGCCGATGTCGAAGCGCCAGAGCACGAGCACGAGCAGGACGAAGATGAGTGATACCACGAACGCGACCGAAAACGACTGGACGCCGGCCGCGAGGCCGACCGCGATGGCGAGGAAGATGTACACGGCGTCTTTCGTATCGCGCAGGGTGTTGCGAAACCGCACCGCGGCGACGATACCGGCGAGACTGAACGCGAGGGCTACGCTGTCACGGACGATCAGAACCACGCCGGCGATGACCACGGGCAGGACGATGACTGTCTGTACCAGGGATGCGTCGTAACGCGCCTCGGGTTTGGTCCGCATGTACATCCAGGCGACGGGGCACACCAGCGCGAGCGCTTCGAGCATCGCCACCGTGGCGCCCCCCGGGGCGCGGGCGGCGAAGAACGCTCCCCATCGCGGGATCCACTGGGCCACAAGCCAAGCCAGGCCCGCGAGCGCCATGTAGTACGCCAGCAGCCGCGCGAACAGTCCCAGCGCGCGCCGCTCGCTCATCGCGGAATGGTCCGGCAGCGGCTCATGAATTCGCGCTGCACGATCCTCCGATCGTCGATGGCGCGAAAGAAGTCATCGAAGTAGTCGAGCACTCCGCGCATATCGCGCTCGGGCAGGTCAGGAACCGCGCGAACCGCGGCGTAGATCGAGTCCTTGGCGGCGCGAAACCGGGCGAGGACGGGGCTCAACACCGTGTCAGGCTGACAATAGCCGCGATACCATCGCTCTCGTACGGACTTGATGGGGAGTTGTTCGGGCGGTACCGCGTAGGGTGCCCCGACGGCGCCCGAGAAATCAAAGTCGTACGGCACCGCGAGCAGGCGGTGAGACCCCGCCGTGTCGCTTACGATTGCGATGTTGTGGCGGCCCCATACGGACCAATCGGTATTGCCGATGAGGTACTGAAAGACGGCCACCAACGTCATGTACGACGTATCGGTCATAAAGTCGGGCACCTTGTCCGCGACGAGTACCGCGGCACCGAGGCGGCGCGCCAGCGCTTCGTCCGACTCGATAAGGAATCCGTACCGGATCACCGTGTCGGCGCGTGCCGTGTCCAGATACGTGATATGCGCGAGGCGCACGCGAAAGCTGCTGTCGGTAACCGCATTGAAGGCGCGATACAGGGCATACTCTTTCAGCAGATTGCGCTCCGAGGACCGGTCGCCTTGGCAATGCGTAACCAGCTTGAGCTTGTCCTGACCGGCGAACGGCGTGTGCTCGACCTTGCGGGCCGGCAGGTCGATGCGGATGGGCGGGAACGAGCAACGCTTGAGCCGAAAGATGCCGCGGGTCCGAAGATCGACCTTGATCGATCCGGTGTCACTGCCGCTCGAGAACCGCAGCGTCGCACGGTGTTCGACCCGCGTCGCTCCGCGGTCTCGGAACAGCACGCGCAGATCGGTCCTCAGTTGGAGGACGAGGGGGTCACCGGTTTGGAACAACGGCGGCTCGGTCGCAGGCGACGTTTGTGCGCTCGACGAGCCGTGGAGGACAAGCGAGAGCAGAAGGCTGAGGGCGGCGACCGCGGTGGAGCGAGGCGGCATGGGGCGAAACTACGCCTCGGCGGTGCCCCCCGCTATGTCGCCACGCGGTTGCGGCCTGCTTCCTTGGCCCGATATAGCGCTTTATCTGCCGCCTGAACCACCTGGTCGGGGCTCGTATTGCGGTGGTTGCGCTCCGCCACCCCGATACTCACGGTAATCGTAATCGCCTGCCGGGTCTTCTTTCCTTTATCATTCTTGGGCTTGACCCGCGGCCGGAATCTCCGCCGCATCGTAAACCGGCTGGTCTCGACCGTTTCGCGCAGCTCCTCGAGATGAGGTAAGCACTCCTCCTGCCCCTTGCCGGCGTAAACGAGCGCAAATTCCTCGCCCCCGTAGCGGTAGGCCGTTCCGCCGCCCGGCGCCTGCGCCAACCGCGCGGCGACCAGCCGGAGGACGTGATCGCCTGCGTCATGACCGTAGGTGTCGTTGAAGCGCTTGAAGTGATCCACGTCCACCATTGCGACCGTGAACTGTCCGCTGAGCCGCGGGAGTGCCTCGTTCAACGCGCGCCGTCCGGGGAGCTCGGTCAGTCCATCGCGGTAGGCCATCAGATACGACGCTTCGATCACGGCAACGACGAGAATCAAGCCGGCCGTCGCGAGCCACAGTTCCTGGCCTGGTCCTGTAGACCGCCACGACAGCGCCGCGAATACGGCGATCAGGGCGTAGCAGTATCCGCGCACGGGCGACTGCGGCTCGCGCAGCCATGCCATCGCCACCAGCACGCCGATCGTGATGAACGCGATGATCGCGGGCTGCTGCACAGGCGTCCAGGTCGTGAAACGTGCCGGCAGCAGGTGCGTCGTCAAAAACTTGAGGCTTTGAGCGGGAAAGGACTGGACCAGAAACACAACGATGATCACCTGGACCGCGAGCAGCACCCAGCGCACCAGCCCCGCCGGCGTCAGGGTCCCGCGCTCGGGCAGTAACGCGACGAGCGCGAGGTTGATCGGCAACAGGAACGTCAAGGCATGGAAGTAGAGGCGGTCGCGTGACGTGTCGAGGCCGTTCCACAGGACGTATTCGGTCAGCGCGAGGAGCGCGATTGCGAAGACCAGACGGGAGCGGTTGAAGCGCCAGCCCAGGAGCAGCGCGGCGGCGACGACAGTGAACGGGAACACCGTCGCGAGGCCTGTCGCGGTGCCCCGCAGTGACGGCAAGGTCAGCAGCAGCAGTGCGCCGATGAGAATCGGCACTTCTGGCACAAATTTGGAGAAGAGGCGTTTCATTGGGCCAGTAACGGTACGTATTCGAACGGGAAGGTCAACTCCTCGGCAGACACTGTCCGTAAGGACAGTGAAGTGCGGGCGCAGGCTTTAGCCTGTGATTGGTAGTTGACCACGTGCGCGCGGGCTGGCGATATTCACCGCGCCCGGGGGACGGGGGGCGGGGCGGTATCGTCTAGGGGACTAGGACGGAGCCCTCTCAAGGCTCAAACACGGGTTCGAATCCCGTTACCGCTATTCTCGCCCCCCATTCCTGCCCCCATCGTCTAACGGCTAGGACACCACTCTTTCAAGGTGGGAACAGGGGTTCGATTCCCCTTGGGGGCACTGGATGGGGGACCAGGGACTCGGGATTTGGGACTTGGGAAAACTAGTCGCCGGTTCCTGCATCCATCTGAAATTCCCGCTGCACGACGCAATTCCCGCCGGAGTTCTTCGCCGCGTACAGCGCATGATCGGCGACCAGCATGAGCTGGACGGGTGTTGCCTGTGCGGCATCGCGCGGCAGCTCGACGAGGCCGCCACTGACCGTGACCATGGTCGAGGCGCCTTCTACGAGGTTGCGGCGGATTCTGGTCGCCACGATCAATCCAGCCACCGCGTCGGTGTCGGGAAGAATGATGGCGAACTCATCGCCGCCGAGGCGGGCTGCGATGTCGGTGCCACGCAGGCTCTTCTGGATTGCGACCGCGACGCGGCTGAGCGCCTGGTCGCCGGCATGGTGGCCCCACCGGTCGTTCATCAGCTTCAGCCGGTCGACGTCCACGAGCAGGAGTGACAGCGGCGCGCTGTAGCGGCGGCAGCGGGCGATCTCCCGCGACATCGTGGCGTCGAAGTGATAGCGGTTGAACAAGCCAGTCAGCGGATCCGTGACCGAGCGGTGTTCGAGCAGCTCGAGCGCCTCGTGCTCCACGATCGTGGGCGCCACAAGATCGCCGCTGATGTTGAGCATGTAGTCCACGGCTGCCACGACGGCGCCGACATTGCGTCCCAGTCGCGAGCCGAGCTCGCGGCGATGCGCTTCGATCGCGGCGGCGCGCTCCGCCGCTTCGCGCTCGTTGAGATGGGCGTGCGGGAAGACGCGCTGCAAGGGCAGGGCAGCCGCCTCTACCGCGTCGGCCGGAGACACACGGCGCTCCACGCCCGTGCGGCGATCCGCGCCGCTGCGACGCTCGTCGACGGAGTTACCAGCCGATTGCATAGTTCGAAAGCTGGTGGCGCTGGAATGTCATGCCGACTCCAGCACCGTGTCGAGCTTGTCGATCTCGGCGCGCGCCGAGAGTCGCTGGAACGTAGACCGGGCGCGCTGAGCGGCGGCCTTTCCTGAGGCCACGTCGCCGTTCTTGATCAACAGGTGCGCCAGGTCGCGCTCCGCCATCGCGAGGAGGAGCGGGCGGCCGTGCTCGGTCGCGCGATCGATGACCTGGCGCAGCATCGTCTCGGCATCACCGTGGCGACCTGCCAGGACGAGCGCGCCGGCTTTGATGCGCAGGTCTTCGGCTTCACGAACGGGATCCTTGAGCTCACGATGGGTCGTGATGGCTCGGTCCGAGGCGGACAGCGCGAGGTCCGTTTCGCCGCGCGCCACGTGAATCTCGGCTAGGCCGGCGACGGCTTGGGCGATGAGCTGTTGATCGCCAAGGCGCTGGGCTTCCTCGATCGCGAGGTTCGCGATCTCCACGGCGCGGTCCAGCTGGCCCTGCGCGCGGCAGGCGATGCCGAGGTTGTGGCGTGCTTCCGCGACGCCGCGGGCGAAGTGCGCCTGCTCGTACGCGGCGATCGCCCGCGTGTAGGCGACCACGGCCCGGCGATAGTCGCCTTGCATATTCGCAATGATGCCGAGGTTGTTGGCGCAGCGGCCGACGGCAGCCATGTCATTGTCGTCCGACGCCTCTTCCTGAGCGCGCGTGAAGAAGTACGTGGCTTCGTCGATGCCGCCCCGCTCCAACGCGATGGCGCCACAGACGTTCAACGCCCGCACTTCCATCATCCGGTCCTTGAGCGACCGCGCGCGCAGCTGAGCGACCATGGCCCACTGCTGGCCCACCTCGAGGCGGCCGAGCCGGCTGTGCGCAATCCCCAGCAGCAGCGTGAGCATGGCCGACTCTTCCAGCTCGTCCCGCGAGCGCTGCTCGAGGTACGTCAGCAGCTCGGCGTAGCGGCCGGCGTCGGCGTATTGCTGCGCCACGTGGAGCGGCGCGAGCGAACCGCGCAGCTCGGCGGCGAACGACTCGTCCCAGCCCTGGTCGGCCAGCTTGCGGATTTCACTTTCGGCGCCGATGCGGGCGAAGATGGCCTTGGCGCTTCGTGCGGCCGCCTGCGCTTCAGCCTGACGGCCGGCGCGGCGCAACACGATCGCCAAATCGCGTGTGGCCTCGGCTCGGAGGAGGTGCCGCTCGTGCATCTCGGCGCGGCCGATCACCTCGCGCAGGCCCTTCTCCGAGCGCTGCAAGTTGTTCTCGGCGGCGTGAATGAGCGCATGGACGCGCAGGTCCTCGGCTTCGGCAACGGGGTCGGGCATCTCGCCGCGGATCACCCGGATGCGGTCGAGCTCGCGGCGGGCCAGCTCCGGCTCGCTGCGGGCGACGCGGATTTCGGCGCGGCCGCGCAGCGTCATGGCATACAATGCCTCGTCGCCGGTGGCGTGTGCAGCGGCGACGGCCTGATCGGCGGTCGTCAATGCCTTGTCGAACGCTCCCTGCTCGCGATAGGCGTTGGCCAGGTTGTGATGGCAGTCGGCGACGCCCGACTGCAGGCCGGCGCGGTGGAACGCCGCGGCGGCGATTTCCCACGAGGAGATCGCTTCCGCGTGACGGCCACGGAGGTGGCTCACGATGCCCAGGTTATTGGAAGCGCGGCCGGTCGTGGCGTGATCGCCATCGCGGCTCGCGGCCATCAACGCCTGAGTGCAAAAGTCGGCTGCCTCGGTGAGGTTGCCGCTGACGAGGGCGATGGCGCCGCGCGCGTTGAGCGCGTGCCGCTCGACGCTATGCTCGGCACGCTGGCGCGCCGCAGCCAGAGCGCGGTCAATCCACTCGAGGCCCTCAGCGTGGCGTCCGAGCCGGGCCTGGGCGATGCCATAGAGCAACGCCAGGGTCGGCGTAATCTCGAGCTCGCTCTGATCGCGCGAACCCAGGAACTCGACTACCGCGGCATGGTGGCCGGCGGCCGCGAGTGCGCGGGCTTTTGCGAGGACGGGCGACGCCTCGAGGAGGCGCTGGTCGCGGGCTTGATCGTTGGACATTGGGATGGTCCCCCGCCTACCAGCTCAGGCCCCACTCCATCATCATCTCCGCGACCGCATACTGGCTAAAGTGCGCCAGGCCGTAGCGGAACGACTTCTGTTCCAGCGATTGCGCCGCTTCAAGATGGGACCACGGCTCGGACGAGTCTTCGCGATACCAGAGGCCGATCAGCTGGGCCTCGATCTGCGCGTCGGTGCTGTCGGCCACGCCATCACCGTTCATGTCGCCGCCGGCGCCGCCGTACCAGATCTTCATCTCCGCCGGCGCGCCGAACTGCAGGCCGCTCGGCTCGAGCGTCACGCCAATCTTGGTGGTGTCGACGATGACGGTGATCAGGACCGAATCGCCAACCGCCAGCTCGCCGACCCCCGGGACGAACGCGGGGTCGGTCGTGGTGAGCATCAGGAAGGGATGGGTTTCTTCGTCAATCGAGCTGCTGTAGTTGATTTGTACGGACCGGGACTCGCCGCGCACCGCCCAGAACGACACGCTGTACTGGTCGAGGCTCAGGGGAGGTGTCAGGGCCATCGCGCCTGAGCGGCGCACGCGAGGATCGATTTTGGCTGTGAATTCTGGAGTACTGCCTGCCCATGTGAGGAACCGCAATTGCGGAGCCGCGGGAGCTTTCACCGCTGTGGGTTGGTCCGCGCAGTGCGCTACCGAAAGCGCGAGGGCGAACACCAAGAGTGAGCGGCGCACAAACATCATGTGGATCTCCAAGGGCTCCAGGGTCTCTGGTGACTGCGTGGGTGACTTGACTGCGGTGACCTTAGGCGAAAGTTTGGCCCTATCCGGTCCCTCTTCTGCCTCTGCAACGACACGAAAGTAGGTCTATTTTGTCACCTGTCAAGCCCGAAACTGGCCCGAAACGAGTCCCCGTAGCGGCGCGGCTAGCCGTCCTGCTTGACGTTTTCAGTCCGTGGGAAGGGATCTCGCTCAGCTATCGACAGTTCGCAGCGGCGCTCGGCGGCGCTGTAACTGAAGCAGCGATAAAGAAATGGCCGCACCGCGAGAAATTTCCGGCGGACGTTGCGCGGCTGATCGTGACCAAAGCGAAGGAGCTCGGGATCGCCGATGTCACGCTGGAGTGGGTACTATGGGGAGAAGGTAAGGGTCCCCAAAAAGGAACCAAAAAGGTCCCAAGTCAGGGACAACAGCACGAACATGAGGAGTTAGCGGCGAGCATCGCCGAGGCCCTGCGGGTCGATCTCGCCCACAACGAATTCGGCCAGTGGTCGTCGGTCGAGGTGCAGCGGACCCTCGTCTGGGCGCTCAAGGATCTCGCGCGGCGGTTGTGGGTGTTGCGGTTCCCGATGAGCGAGACGTTCCGGCTGGCGGACGACTGGGGTACCCGAATCGGCTTGCCGACCCGTTCCCTTGCCTCAGCCTCGGCCCCTGATGATTTTTCCGCCGCTCCCCCGGGGGCCGATAGCTCAATTGGCAGAGCAACTGACTCTTAATCAGTAGGTTCTCGGTTCGATTCCGAGTCGGCCCATGCGTTTGGAATGTCCAATGTAGAATGATCAATGTCCAATGTTCATTGATCATTGATAATTGATCATTGAACATTCGGCGCGTCAGCGCCGAGTCAGGCTCACCCCTACCTGCAGGAAACTCACGGTCGCACGCTCCGCCGCCTGACCGCCGTTGAACTTCACATCGCCGCCGAACACGCCAACGGAGTAATGCACGAAGGGAGCGACCAGCCACGAGCGGCTCGCCGCATGCTCGTAGCCGATGCCCAACTGCGGGCCGATCCCCGACGATGTCACGACATCTGTGCCGTCACTGGCGCGATGCATCACGAGTGCGGCGCCGCCACGCAGGTAGAACCGCTGTCGCACGCTCGGATACCAATAGGCGGACGCGCCGATCGACATGAGGGTCTGCGTGACGTTCGCTTCGCGCTGTCGCCACCCAGCGAGCTCGCCACCGATCCGGAGTGTCCGGCTCGTTCGGCCGCCGATGCCGACGAACGCAGAGAGGCCGGTGCGACGGCTGCCGCCGCAGATCTGACACGAGACCCGCGCCCACCCCGGCGCCACGCCAACCGCATACCACAGCCCTCCCCCGCCTCCGCCCCCGCCCCCCGGCGCAGGCCGGCGCTGAGCGGCGAGGCTTGTGCTCGCGATCAGGAGCGCCAGCAGGGTTATGGCTCTTTTGCGCATATCGCCACTATAACTCAATTGCTGTGGCCCATTTGGGAGTGACCACGGTCACCGCTGCACCACTGTGTCAGGACGAACGTGATCCGTGGAAAAGCTCATGAAACGGGCATTTGTCCTTCTTCTATTAGTGGCGGCATGCCACGATGGTCCGTCGGCTCCTGACTACGGTCCCGCCACGGGCAATGCCGTGGCCTTCGGCATTTGGGCGCCGGGCACGAACGATGATTGCACCGCTGCCCAGCACGACGCCTACTCGGTTGTCGGTCCCGATCACAAGCGCTATCCCACGTGGCATCCGCCGATCGATCCGGCTACGGGCTGCTCCTTCGGCCATGATCACGGGCGTGACCCCAGGGGCTCGGCGCTGTACCGCCAGGTCGGCGACATTCCGTTCGCATACGCCAACGAACAGCAGGCGATCTACGATCCGACGATGATCCGTCATGAAGACCATTTCGGCCACAAGGTCGAGTGGCAGAACGACATCCGGATGCATTTCGGTAGCGACGCCGCCGACGCGCTCTTCGACGTGCGCTGCGACGTCATGACCAAGCTGCATCAGGGCACACACTCGAAGGACGCGTTCACGAACAACCTGCACGAGCTGGTCTATCACATCCGTTGCACCGATGGCACGGAGATGCACATTACGATCCTGTCGGCGATCGGGACCCCCGGGCAGTTCGAGCGCAGCTGCGACCGTGCCACGGTCGTCGTCGGTCCGGCGACCCCGCCCAACTCACCCGATGGCGGTGGCGTGCGCATCATCCCGGACCGGACGTGCGTTGATCAGGACATCCTGGTCCCGGTGGGTCAGGTTTCCGACTTCGGAGCGCTGCACGAAAGCTGGGAAACCTCGAACTCGATCCGTCGTGAAGACGGCCACACGCTGGCCAGCTTCAATCCGTACTTCCAGGTGTCGCGCCCGAGCCGGTTCTACGATCCGGCCGCCACGAACACCGTCGGACGCCCGATCGACGTCTGCTATGAGGTGACTCCTGATGGACGTCAGGTGCGTGGGACGGGCTCGTGCTCCACGTCAACCGGGAACGGCACGATTCTCGGCGTGACGTTCGACGACCCCCGCTCGGTGTTTGACGGCGTGCGTCGCAATGTCGACATCAACTCGAATTTCATCAGCAACGAGAACGGCCCCGAGATCTGGTATACGAGCCCCCTCGGACGGAACGGCCGCACGCAGCCCTTCCCCGGATCGGTTCGTCAGCAGATCGCGCGCATCAACAACGATCGCGGTGGGCTGGAGCTGGCGGGTCCGAGCATTGGTGGGGCGCGGGATTACGGTTCGCCCCGGGTACACGCTCCTAACTAGGGATCGGGGTTAGGGATTGGGGGCTGGTACTCCCAGCCCCGAGCCCCTAGGCCCGAGCCCCTATTTCTTGCGCGCCACCGTTCCGATGGCGTTGATCAAATCGCCTAAATCGTAGGGCTTCGTCACGGACGGCTGTCCGCAGTTCTCCAGGAAGGACCGCGTTTCGCCGCGCGCCTGATCGCCCGTCACAAAGACGAATCGCTTGGCGACGAGGGGCCGGCCGTTCACCAGCTGTTCGTACATCGCGCGCCCGCCGAGTCGTGGCATCTGCAAGTCGGTGACGATGGCGTCGAATGCGGTATCGCGATCTCCCAATCGCTCCATCGCCTCGAGCCCATTCTCGACCGCCACGATTTGATGCCCCTCACGCTCCAGCAACAGCACCATGGCTTGCCGGTTCACGGCATCGTCATCCACGACGAGGATACGCATCCGGGGCAGGTTCTCGGCGGGCGTGGCGAGCGCCGTCTGCGCGCCCAGCAGGCTGCGCGGCAACGTGACGACGACCTCGGCGCCGGCGCCGCCGCCGCGCGGCCGCAGCCGCAGGCTACCGCCGGCGGATTGGGCGAGCGCGCGCGCGAGCGCGAACTCCACCTCACCACCTCCGCCCGACTGCGTGAAGCGGAACGGCGACACCAGCCGCTGCTCGGCTTCGACAGCCAGCGGCGCGCCGGAGTCCCAGAGGGACGCGACGACCGATGGTCCGGTCGCGATCACCTCGAGCCGTAGCTCCCGTGGCGGCTGGGACGCGCGTAGCCGGCGCAATGAGAAATCGAGCAGCTTGGTCAACATCTCGCTGAGCTGGGCCATGGGACAGGCAACCATGGGCAGGTCACCGGGGACCAGTCGATGCACCTTCACGCCGAGCTCGCGGAACGTGGATTCACGCTCCGCCAACACGCCGTTGATCACCACGCCCGCATCGCACGGCTCCGCGGCGCCCGCGGGGTGCACGGCCAGCTCGAGGAAGTGGCTCGTGATTTCGGCGGCGCGCCGCACTTCGCCGTGCAGCAGCACGAGCGCGCGCGCGCGTTCGGGATCGAGGGGACTGCCGTGCAGCAGATCGGCGAGGGCGCCGATGGCGGCGAGACGGTTGTTGAGAGCGTTCAGGACGTTGGCTGCGCCTTCATCGAGGACGACGTGCTTAACATCAGGGGTGGAGGGTTTCGAGGTTGGTGGAGGTTGTGAAGGTGGTGCCGGGCGGGCGCGTGCTACGACCGGGGCCTGCTTGGCGCGGCCCAGCAGATACCCGATGAGCGCGCCCACGGCCGCGCCAAACCCGAACGCCACCCATAGCTCCATGCTGAAAAGCTATGCGCAGCGCAAGTTTGCGCGAGCACGTCGCCGTCACCACGAGCGTGCGACTTCCGTCACGGTAGCCTTGATCCGGCTGCGGGACTGTCCTAGGTTTCTGCGCCCGCCCTGGTGGTGAAACTGGTAGACACGCTGTCTTGAGGGGGCAGTGCCGCAAGGCGTCTCGGTTCGAATCCGAGCCAGGGCATCCTACCCAAAACGCTTCGCAGCTCGTTCACGAGCCTTGCGAGCCTCCTCCTCGCGATTGCGCGGTGCGGCCTTGGTCGACAATGCGTCGATCAACCGCCGCGCGATCATCGTCACATCCTCAACCGCCGCGTTGAACGCCGCCTCATTGGCGTGCGAAGGATGCGTCGCGCCGCTCAGCTTGCGCACGAACTGCAGCGCCGAAGCGCGGATCTCGTCGTCAGTGGCGGGAGGCGCGAAGTTGGCAAGAGTCTTGATGTTACGGCACATCGTCCACTCCTAACGCTAGATGTCGATTCCTATCGGCTTCGTTCGACGTGTAATTGAAGCCTCTCATCCACGGCGAACTTAAAACCCGAAAGCGAGACGAAAATGCGTTTCATCGTGATGGTCAAGGCCAGCAAGGACTCGGAGGCGGGAGTGCTCCCGACCGAGGAGCAGCTGAGCGAGATGGGCAAGTTCAACGACGAGCTGGCCAAGGCCGGTGTCATGCTGGCAGGCGAGGGCCTTCAGGACTCCTCGAAGGGCGCGCGTATCACCTATTCGGGCAGCAAGCGGACGGTGCGAGATGGTCCGTTCGCGGAAACCAAAGAGCTGGTCGCGGGATTCTGGATCTGGCAGGTGAAGTCGAAGCAGGAAGCGCTCGAATGGGCGAAACGGATCCCGTTCCAGGAGGGGGAGGTCGAGATTCGGCAGGTCTTCGAGGCTGAAGACTTCGGTGCCGAGTTCACGCCCGAGCTCCGCAAGCAGGAGGAGCGTCAGCGGGCGGTCATCGAAAAGAACAAGCAACGGCCGAGGGCATGACGATGCGATTCATGACGATTGTGAAGGCAAAGGAGCCCATCACGCCGCCACCCTCGCAGGCGCTGTACGACGCGGTCACCCGACTCGGTGAGGAAGCGGCGAAGCAAGGAAAGATGGTGGGGATGGGTGGACTGCTGCCAACGGCCGAGGGTGCACGCGCTACGCTCGCCGGCGGGAAGATCACGGTAACGGACGGTCCGTTCACCGAAGCCAAAGAGGTCATCGGCGGGTACGCGATCTACGAGGTCGCGTCGAAGCAGGAGGCCGTCGAGTGGACGCGACGCTTCCTCCAGCTGCACATCGAGCACTGGAAGGGTGGGGAACTGGAAGTAGAAGTGCGGCAGATGATGGATGTCCCGTCACCCGGCTGCTGAAGCCATCGATGCAGTCTGGCGGATCGAATCCGCCAGACTCATCGCCGGCCTCGCACGGATCGTCGGCGATGTCGGTCTCGCGGAGGACCTCGCGCAGGACGCGCTCGTCGCCGCCCTAGAGCAGTGGCCCGAATCGGGCGTTCCCGACAATCCGGGCGCCTGGCTCATGGCCACCGCGAAGCATCGGGCCATCGATCATTTGCGGCGCCGCAAGATGCAGGACACGAAGCACGAGCGCATCGGCCGGGAGCTGGACGAGCGCCAGGTCAGTCCCGAGGCGGACCTCGCTGCAGCCATCGACGATCAGGTCGGGGACGATTTGCTGAGCCTCATCTTCACTGCGTGTCATCCGGTCCTCACCACCGACGCTCGCGTTGCCCTGACGCTGCGTCTGCTCGGCGGCTTGACGACCGACGAGATCGCGCGCGCGTTTCTCGTTCCCAAGTCCACGATTCAGCAACGGGTCGTTCGCGCCAAACGGACGCTCGCCGCGGCGCGCGTGCCGTTCGAGGTGCCGCGCGGTGCCGACCTGGCCGAGCGGCTCGAGTCCGTGCTCGAGGTCATCTATCTCATCTTCAATGAGGGCTATTCGGCGACTGCGGGCGAAGACTGGGTGCGGCCGGCGCTGTGCGAAGATGCGCTGCGCCTGGGCCGCATTCTCGCGGAGCTCGCACCCGAGGAGCCGGAAGTCCAAGGACTCGTCGCGCTGATGGAGATACAGGCGTCGCGCATTCGCGCCCGCGTGGGGCCGGGCGGCGAGCCGATCCTCCTGTTGCAGCAGGATCGGGGCCGCTGGGACCATCTGCTTATCGGCCGCGGGCTCGCCGCGCTCGAGCGCGCGGAGGCGCCCGGCGGCGGGTATGGGCCGTACGGGCTCCAGGCGGCGATCGCGGCGTGCCATGCGCGCGCGCATACCGCGGAGGAGACCGACTGGACGCGGATCGTCGCCTTGTATGACGGGCTCGCGCAGCTCATGCCTTCGCCGGTCGTCGAGCTCAACCGCGCGGTCGCGCTGGGGATGGCGTTCGGTCCGGCGGCGGGCCTGGAATTGGTCGATTCGTTGACTGCCGATCCCGCCCTGGCGGGTTATCATCTTTTGCCGAGTGTGCGGGGAGATCTGCTGGCCAAGCTGGGCCGTTTCGAGGAAGCGCGCGCCGAGTTCGCGCGCGCCGCGTCGCTCACGCAGAACGTGCGCGAGCGCGAGCTTCTCAAGAGAAAGGGAGAGGCGTTGTGACTGACGTTGAAGTCCCGGCCTCGACGCCGGGGCCGCCCCCGGCGAGCAAGCCGCGCTACGACCGGTCCATCGTCGAAGGGCCGCTGCGCCCCGCGGTGTGGAAACTCGCGTGGCCGACCCTGGTCGCGAACATCATCGGCGGGCTTCAGGGGATGGTCGATCACGTGCTGGTCGGCAACTTCATCGGCTACCAGGCCAACGCGGCGATCGGTGTTGCATGGCAGATCTTCCTCATCGTCATCATTTTCATCACGTCGCTGTTCACCGGGATGAGCGTGCTCGTCGCGCGGTTCGCGGGCGCCGGCGACCATGAGAAAGTGGATCGCGTCGTCTATCAGGCATTCCTGACGGCGATGGGGATTTCGCTTGGGATCATGGCCCCCGTCGGTTATATCCTGTCGCCATCGCTGCTGGACCTCGTCAACGCCGCTCCGGGCGTGCAGGCGGAAGCGCTCCCATTCCTGCGGGTGATGTTCCTGGGCTCGAGCGGCATGATGATCTTCTTCATGCTGAGCGGCGCGCTCCGCGCCGCGGGCGATGCCCGAACCCCCATGATGCTCGGCATCTCGTTGACCGTATTGAACCTGGTCTTGAACGTGATCCTCATCCCCGGTCTCGGGCCGGTGCCGCGTCTGGGCACCGTCGGAGCCGCGATCGGGACCTGCCTGGCTTCGGGACTGCTGGCCGCCTACGCGTTCTGGAAACTGTGGCATGGGGGATGGGTCGTGTCGATCCCGCGGGGGCGCGGCTTCGGACCGGATTGGGACATCATCAGGTCGCTATTCCGCTTCGGCCTGCCCACCGGCATCCAGGGCATCGCCATGAATATCGGCGGCGTGTTGATGCTGTCGTTCATCGGGTCGCTGGCGCAGGGCGCTGCGGCGCAAGCGGCGTTTGCCGTGTCCTACGGCCAATTGTTCTCACTGATCACCTGGACATCCGTCGGCCTGATGGGGGCGGCGGCTACGCTCGCGGGACAGAATCTCGGCGCCGGGCATTCCGACCGCGCCGACCAGGCAGTCCACATCGCGGCGCGCTACGGGCTGTCGGGCGCTGCGTTCATCGGACTGTTCTTCGTATTCTTCCCCCGCCAGCTCCTGGCGGTCTTCGGGATGGACGACCCCGTCGCCGTGGAGATCGGCGTGCAGCTGCTGCGCGTGTTGAGCGTGTCAGGCCTCTTTATCACGACCGCCTTGGCGTACACCGGCGGATTGCAGGGCACCGGCGACACGAAGAGCCCGCTCTACATCTCGATCATTTCACAGATTGCCGTGC
>Ga0184612_10000812_pt1 | contig 14769 bp, 13 predicted proteins | sample PLM3_60_coex_FD_133163 | JGI IMG/M metagenome (GOLD analysis project Ga0184612, IMG submission 133163) | Groundwater sediment microbial communities from an aquifer in East River, Colorado, USA - PLM3_60_coex | ecosystem: Environmental > Terrestrial > Soil > Riparian zone | place: USA: East... | reverse complement strand
GTAATGTTCATAATCCAGGCTTCCGGGCTGCCACGCTCTTCACTATAACGATCGGCCTGGTGCAAAACCTGTACGAAAACCTCCTGAAGCAGGTCCTCCGCGTCCTGCGTCACTCTCAACATGCGCATTGCAAAGGTATACACCAGCGATGAGAACCGATCGTAGAGCTGGCTGAATGCCTCACGATCTCGATTCGCCGCTTGCCGAATAAGATTGGCCGGTGAATTTAAGGATTCGACGCCCAGGGGTGTTTCCTTCGCTCCGTAATAAAGTCGATAAACGGCGGCATTTTAGCCCCGCCAATCTTGCCGCGCAAACCCTTCCCTAAATATCTACGCTTGAGCCTGGTCGTTTGGATTTACCGCAGGAAAAAAAGTTTTTCTGCCGAATATCGCGCTTTTTCTCAATCCGATTGTGCAAAGCCAGCCGTAGAGCATCATAAATGCACAAGTGAAGCTTTGACGAGTGGGCGAGAACCGAGCAGGAAGTTGAAAATGCATTAGCTGATGATTGACATTTTCACCACGGCGCTTTGAGCGGGGACCGTGCCCGCTTCAGCGCAGGAGAAGGCATTTCCAACCGCAAGATTCTAAACCTTGAAGGAGACAAACATGAAAACCCGACTGCTCACCATTGGCATAGTCTCTCTACTCACAGCTTGCTCGACTGCGGTTGGACCCGAAAACATCGCTTTGCCGCCGGGCTACAAGACTCACGTGTATTACGCAACCGTAGATCGTGCCGACAACAAACAGGTGCGGGATATCTACGCATCCCCGGAGGCCGCTAAGCTGGCGAGGGCTGGCAGGCCTCTCCCGAACGGCTCAATTTTTACCATGGAGATTTATCAGGCCAAGGCAGATGCCAAGGGCGATCTTGCGAAGGATGCCAACGGCCGGCTGGTCAAGGGCGACCTAAACACAATATTCGTCATGGAGAAACGCGCTGGATGGGGTGCCGGGTACCCGGACGATCTACGCAACGGCGACTGGGAGTACGCTCGCTTCGCGCCTAACGGCCAACGAGTTCCCAACATCGACAGCAAAGCTTGCCTACAGTGCCACAAGCCGCGAGCAGCGCAGGATTTCGTATTCTCACTATCAAGGCTCATCAACCCCGCTAAGTAAGAAACGCAGATTGACAACGTGGAAATTAACGACGATGCAGCAATGGGCACAGACGCGCGAACAGTTTGAGGCAGTTCGTGTTTCGAAATAAACCTGAAGGAGGGAAGGGAAATAAGATACCAACGAATGATTCGAAGAAAAGGAACTTTCGGAGCTGCAGTGGGAGTGTTGCTGCTCGGCAGCATGGGCGTCTGGAGTTTGTCCGATGCCAATCATCCGGTGCTGGTCAAAGGAAATAACTGCGCCGACTTGGGGCCCAATGTGACCCGCGTGCCGCCGGGCACCTGCGGCGACTTTGATGGCGATGGCCGCATCGGCGTCGCCGAAGATACCGACAATGCCACCGACCGCATTTTTGGCATGATCACCGCGGCGCTGGCAGCGGTCAATGGCGGCGCGAACCAAAACAGTCGCGTCACTATCGTGACTTCCGGTCGTTTCCCCGAAGTCGTGAATATCACGGCCGCTAACGGCAACGTCACGCTGGAAGCAGCGCCCGGTGTGGAAGCGAATATCGACGCGGTGCTCGCGGGGGACGCCAATAATGCGGCGCGGCAGGGAGCACCGGGGATAGTTGTCAACGCGCTGGACAATCGTCGAGTGGTGATCCGCAATATCGTGAGCCGCAATTGGACGGAAGGGATTTTGATTGTCGGCAATTCGCACGTGACGATCGACAAATGCAGAGTAGAAAACAACCGAGACTATGGCATTCACGTCATGGACGCGGCCAAAGTCACGATCACAAACTGCCAGGTCAATGCCACCGGCTTCCGCCAGGCGCCTGGCGTGGACAACACGCCGAACCCGGGCATCGGCATCGAGTGTGAGACAAGCTCTTCCGGACGAGTCAGATCTAGCACCGTGACCGGCAGTTTTGCCGCAGACATCGCAGCGGATCGATCAAACCAGCGCAATGTCCGCCTCGACCAAATCACCGTGTTCGACAACAATCCGGATCTCTCAGGCGTGCAAGCTCCGCGGCCATTCTAACCGTCATGAATGTGATCACGCTTGCGTCACCGACCGGTGCCTTTCCGAAGGCAGGACGGGCGCCAGTCTTTTTTTTCTGATGCAGAAATCCAAAAACTTTCAGCGCCCGTAATCACATTAGGAAATTCTTTGACCCTATGAGATCGAAAAGGAGGAATAAGAAAATGACACGAAGAAAAAAGCATGGTTTTTTTCCAGTGATCGCCACTTTGCTGGCGCTCTTGAACGTTGGATTGCCTGGGCCGTTGGCCTGGGCGGCAAACCATCGCGAGGCGCCGCTCACCGCCTTGGACCACAAAGCGGATATTACCGACTGGTTTGCCTTTCGCAGCTACGACCAACCGAACAAGGTGACGATGATTTTGAATGTGGATCCTCTATTGGAGCCCGCCAACGGGCCGAATTATTTTCCCTTCGATCCGGAAATCACTTATGAGATGAGAATCGACAACGATCAGGATGCCAAGGAGGATATCCGCATCCAGTTTCGCTTCAAGACGGAGACGCGGTTGCCGAAGGTCTTCACCGGATTTGTCGGAGTCGGTAACGGTGTCGCAACGCCGGCCAACTCCCCGACTCCGCTTCCCCCAGGGACGCCAATCATTCCTGCCGCTATCACCGCTCTCGACGGACCCGGTTCGGAAGGCTTGAGTCTGCGTCAAAGTTATACAGTCAAGCTGCTGAAAAAAGATCGCGGCCGTTGGCGGCCAATCGATCTCGGCGCGGGAAAGAAACTTTTTGCCGTTCCTTCCAATGTCGGTCCACGGACCATGCCGAACTACGAAAATCTGGCAAGACAAGGAATCTATGACCTCGGCGGTGGGATCCGGGTTTTTGCGGGAACCGTCGATGATCCGTTCTATATCGATCTCGGCGCGGCGTTCGATACTCTCAACTTTCGTCCGAGCGCTTTCGGGTCGGGAATTCCAGGAGTACTCACAGATGCCCAGGACGCGGCGGACGACCGGAACTTTGCTGCCGACGACGTTGCCGGCTTCAATGTGAACACCATCGCCATCGAGTTGCCGATCTCCCTGCTGACGCGTGATGGCGGGAATTTTCCAGCCACTGATCCCCGCGCGCTGATCGGCACCTACGGCGCGACATCGCGCGCGCGCGTCAAAGTCTTGCCGGCGCACCCCGGCGACGACTCGGTTCTGTCCGGCAATCTCGTGCAGATTCAACGCATGGGCAATCCGCTGATCAACGAGCTGATCATCGGCACGGGAGACAAGGACAAGTTCAGCATGAGCGATCCGGCAAACGACTCGCAGTTTACGAACTACCTCCTTGATCCGTTGCTTGCGCGGGTTATCAACGCGGCCTACGGCGGCGCGGTTGCAATTCCCAGCCCACCGCGGCTCGATTTGGCTCCGTTGGTGCAATACACGTCCTTGCTATGTCCGGGGTGCTCGGGGCTGAAGTCGGGTCCCATCGCTGACTTGCTGCGCTTGAACACGGGAATCGACCCAACGTCTCAAGTCAACCGCAAGCGCTTGGGCGCATTGGCCGGAGACTTCGGCGGCTTTCCCAATGGTCGTCGCGTATCAGACGATGTGACTGATATCTCGGCGCGCGCCGTGGTAGGCGTGCTCGCGGGAGCGCCGTTCAACGGCTTTCCCAATAATCGCATCGGCGACGCGGTGAATACCAACGACAGGCCGTATCAGGAAACTTTTCCATACGTTTCTTTTGCCAATAGCGGACGCAACAGCCGGCACCAAGATCCGGGGACTTCCGGCTGCGGGCAGCCTATTGTTCCCTTCGCCGCAACAAATTGTCCGGTGGAGTAAGAATCACTTGCGAAAGAGTAGGCCCATCGTTTCGATGAGCCTACTCTTTTCCGCTGAGGAGATAATTATGCAAACTCGCGCGCCACAGAACAGACTCGCTATATTGGCAATCTTCTTAATGGCCTGTTTGCCACCCCAACTCGCGTGGAGCGCGTCGTCGGAGTCCGACCAGGCCATCGCCCAATCACAACACAAAATTCGCCGCAATCCGAATTATCCGCTCGCCTACTTCCAGTTAGGAGACGCCTATATTCAAAAGGCGCGAGAGAGCGGCGATAACACTTACTTCGACCTGGCGGAGCAGTCGCTAAAGAAATCGCTAAGCTTGAATCCCGAGCAGGGCGGCGCGCGTCGCCACCTGGCCTACGTGATGGCGCTACGCCATGATTTCGCAGCTGCAGCCGCCGAAGCCGAAAGGGCCATCGCCATCAACCCAAACGATGTCGACGCTTACGCTGTCTTGGGCGATGCGTATCTCGAAACCGGCAGGTTCGAGCAGGCCGAGCGAACCTACAAGGTGATGATGAATCTCAAAGAAAGTCTCTCCTCCTACAGCCGCTTGTCGGGCTTGAAAAGCTTAAAAGGTGATACGGACGGGGCCATAACGGATCTGAAAAAAGCCATTGAGCTAGGCAGGCAAGATAACCAACCAAAAGAAAGCATCGCATGGGCTGAGTGGCAATTGGCCAGCGATTATTTTTCACAAGGGAACTTAGCAGAGGCAGAAAACCACTTGCAGCGGGCGCTCGGAACTTACGCGAATTACTACCGTGCGCTGGCCGGGCTTGCTCAGGTGCGCGCGGCGCAGCAGCGTTACGAAGACGCGATGGGGCTCTATCAAAGGGCCGTCGCTATCGTTCCCGTGCCCGAATACATCGCCGCGTTGGGAGATCTTTACACAAAACTAAACAGACCCGACGAGGCGCGAAAACAATACGATCTGGTCGAATACATCGGCAAACTCAGCGCGCTCAATCAGGGGCTGTACAATCGGGAGCTGGCCTACTTTTACGCCGACCATGATTTTAAATCGGCCGAAGGGTTACGTCTCGCCGAGCGCGAGTTGGAGTATCGCCAGGATATTTACGCCTACGACGTGCTCGCGTGGAATCTGTTCAGGAACGGTAAGATCGTGGAAGCGCGCGCAGCGATTGATCAAGCGCTTCGATTGGGCACGAAGGACGCGAAGCTGTTCTACCACGGCGGTATGATCTACGCTCACCTAGGTGAGAAGGATAGAGCGAGAGATTATTTTCAGCGCGCGCTATCGACGAACCCAGATTTTCACTTGCTCTTTGCCGACAACGCCAGGCGTATGCTTCGAGAGATCGAGAATTCGGGTGCGCACGTAGTGGCGAACCAACTGAGCGAAGAGAGATAGTGCAATGCGCCGGCCTGGAATCATTCTGACACTATTACTTGCTTCGATGTTGATCCCAGCAGTCAAGGCGGTTGCCCATCCGCTCGGCAATTTCAGCATCAATCAATACTCGGCCCTGCACATCAACAAAGATGAAATTCAAATTCGTTACGTGGTCGACATGGCGGAGATTTCCACCTTTCAAGAAATTCAAGCGACCGGCCTGGTACCGAAAGTGAGCGATGCCGGCGAAAGCTATTTGCCACGCAAAGTGGAAAGCTTGAGCGAGGGTCTATCGCTCGAAGTGAACGGGCGAAAAATCGCGCTTCGTATAGAATCGCGAGAGATCTTGTTTCCTGGCGGCGCGGGCGGGCTGCCGACGATGAAAATAGGCGTAGTGTTTAGAGGCAAAGTCGATGTTCCCAGAACGGCGGCGTACGAGTTGTTCTATCGCGATGGAAATTTCTCCGGTCGCGCGGGCTGGAAAGAAATGGTCGCCACCGCTGAGAATGGGACTGAGTTGATCGACAGTTCGGTTTCGACCGCGGATCGGAGCGCGCAGCTCTCGAACTATCCCACCGATCTGCTCAATAATCCGCCGCAAATACTGGAGGTACGACTGATCTTCGCGCCGAGCGCAGCGGTAGCTGCGAGCAAAACCACACTCCCCGCAGCCCTTTCTATCCGACAATCAATCCCGGATCACAAATCAAACATTGCGGAGCCAGCGACTGCGAATTTCTCGGCCGGCGCGCCGCAGCAGGTGAGCGAACCGTCGGACTCCGGCGCCGAGCGACCACATGATCCGTTGCAACCGAACAAGCAGGCCACGCCGAAGAATTCTTTTACCGAGCTGATCGCCGCAAAGCAGTTAAACTGGTCGATGATCCTGTTTGCCTTCCTCATCGCCGCCGCGCTCGGCGCCTTTCACGCCCTCGAACCGGGCCACGGCAAAACGCTGGTCGCAGCTTATCTCATCGGATCTCGAGGCACGGCGAAACACGCGTTGCTCTTAGGACTAATCGTCACGGCGTCGCATACCGCGGCGGTCTACTTGCTTGGTGGCATGGTGCTTTACGCATCCCAGTACGTCGCGCCGGAGCAGCTTTATCCTTGGCTGGCGCTCGCTTCAGGTTTGATGATCATGGGGTTAGGCGTTGTGTTGTTCCTGCGCCGGCTTCGAATAAAAGAATCGGGACATCATCACCGTCATCATGTTCATCACGGTCACGACCATGCCCATCATTCCGAGCATCGCCATGAGCTCGATCCTGATCATTCTCACGGCCACTCACATCACCATCACGACCACGACGGCGCGGTGTCGCTGCGCGAGCTTCTCACGCTTGGCATCAGCGGCGGCATCGTGCCGTGCCCGGCGGCTCTGGTGGTCTTGCTCAGCGCCGTATCGCTGCACCGGATCGGCTTCGGAATATTACTGATCGTCGCCTTCAGTCTTGGACTTGCGGCGGTGCTGATCGCTATCGGTTTGTTGATGGTTTATGCCGGACGCTTGATGACCCGCTTTCACGGAAACGGCCAACTCATCAACCACTGGCTGCCGCTCACCTCGTCGGCGTTCATCGTGCTGTTCGGTGTCGGATTAACCTGGCAGGCGCTTGCGAGCGCCGGTTTCATAGGATCGTAAATCTTGGACTATCATCCGCTGCGGGGTATCGACAGACGTTTATGATATTTTTCCCCAAAGTTGTCACCCGCGAATGTATTTATCGGGGGTCCAGCCAAAGTCTCGCCTGTGGTGAGCTCAGTCGAACCACCGCTAAAAGCATGCGGGAATGACGGACTTAGGATTCGCCATTTCCAGCAAGCTACGGAGAATTGCCCCAATGAGATTAAAGATCGACGGGAGGGATGAACGTGAAAAATCAATTTGCATCGAGAATCGGTTTAGTTGTTCTCGTGGGCGTGGTGTTTGGGTCGTTCGCCAACGGCATATTGGCGCAGGCGCAGGTTTCCGCAGGCGCGCAGTCATTGTACAAGCGAGTTGGTGGCTATGACGCGATTGCGGCGGTGACGGATGATTTTCTCGCGCGTCTTGCGGGTGATAAGCAAATGTCGCATTTTTTTGGTCGGCGCCAGAGCTGACTCTTTGAGAAAACTGCGCCAGCATGTAGTCGACCAACTCTGCGAAGCGACCGGCGGTCCTTGTTACTACTTCGGGCGGAGCATGAAAACTGTGCACGCGGGCTTGGGCATCACCGACTCCGACTGGCAGGTCACGGTTAAGCACCTGATGGCGACTCTAGATAAGTTCAAAGTTCCCGACAAAGAGAGAAATGAAATCCTCACAATGTTCGCTGGCTTGAAGAACGATATCGTCGAGAAATAGGCCGGCGCCTGCTCCATCGGTAATATTTCTTCATCTTCGCGGCCGCCGCGAATTCTTACACGCCTCGCTTTATCGTGCCTCTTGCTTCGCCTACTCTTTACGCTTTACGATACACAGCATCGATTCAGCGGAAATTGAGGAGATCCCCATGGAGAAAGTACAAGCTGCTATTCTTGACGTCGCTAATGAAAAGAGCCGCAGGCTTAGAGAATTGGTCCGCGCACCCCAAATTCTGATCATGCCGGGCGCTTATGATGTTTTAAGCGCACTCTTGTTTGAGCAGATGGGTTTCAAAGCGATTCAAGGCACCAGCGGCGGAATTGCCGCATCGTTGGGCTATCCCGACGGGCAGGTGATGAGCCGAGATCTGTTTATTGAACTTAGCGGTAACTTCGCCGCGGCGGTAAGCGTACCGTTCAATGCCGACGGTGAAAGAGGCTACGGCGATGAAGACCGTGTCAAAGACACTGTGCGCGCGCTGGTGGCGCGCGGAGTGGCCGGCATGAATCTCGAAGATGGTGCGGCGAAAGGCCGCGGCGGATTGGTCGAGCTTTCTCAGCAATTGCGAAAGATTGCCGCGGTCATGGAAACCAAACGTGAGCTCGGCAGCGAGTTTTTTCTGAACGCCCGCGTCGATGCTTTCCACGTCATCACCGATGATCCGAAAAATGCGCTCGATGAAGCGATTCAACGCGGCAACGCCTACGCCGAAGCGGGCGGCGACTGCATTTTTTACTTGAGCCTCCATTCGTCGGAAACCATCCGACGAGTGGCAAAGGAAGTCAAAGCGCCGATCAGTATTCTTGCCGGGCCACAATCGCCGAGCGTTAACGAGCTACAAGATCTCGGCGTGGCGCGCGTCAGTTATGGCTCAGGCTTTATGAAGGCGGCGATCACCGGGGCAAAGCGTTTAGCGCAAGAGATTTTCGACAAGGGCACATGCAGTTTACTCAGGGATGGGATGCAAACGCCGGAGATCGTCGCCCTGGTCGTCAAAAAAAAGTAGTATCTCTCCATGTACACTCCAAGCACGGTCGTTTCATTGCACATTGCGCCAACCGGTACAGCGCCGATGCAATCGCTTTCGCAGGTGCGAGCCTTCGTCGGCCGCGGCCTCGAAGGCGACCGTTACTTCAGTGGGCTGGGGACCTATTCGAATGACCCCGGCACGGGGCGTCACGTGACGTTGATCGAGATCGAAGCCGTCGAAGCGCTTAAAAGAGAATACAACGTCGGCGTGGCTGCGGCTCTTTGCCGGCGCAATATCGTCACCCGTGCCGTTGCGTTGAACCATCTCGTCGAACGGGAATTTAGCGTCGGCGAAGTTGTTCTGCGCGGCATGCGTCTGTGCGAACCTTGCGCCCATCTGGAGAAGCTTAGCGCCCCCGGCGCGTTGCGCGGCTTGATTCATCGCGGCGGTCTGCGCGCCGAGATTCTCACCGGTGGAACGATTCGAGTCGGCGACCCGATCTCTTCGCTCACGGATCGAACCTCATAGCCCAGTCGTCTCTTTCTTTTTCCATGACAAACTGGGCTTTGACACTGATACTTGCCGCCGCGGTCATTCACGCCACCTGGAATCTACTTAACAAGCACGCGAGCGGCCACGCCACATTTACCTGGCTGGTTGCCGTGCTCTCCGCGCTACTTTACGCCCCGGCCACAATCACCATCATTGAAGTTTGGCAAATCGAGATGGATTTTGTCACCATTGGAATGATGGCGGGCAGCGCGGCGCTGCACACGGCGTACTTCGTTCTTTTGAATCAGGGTTATCGCGCCGGCGATCTATCGCTGGTCTATCCGCTGGCGCGTGGCACCGGGCCATTGCTGTCCAGCCTCGCGGCGATTGCGTTTCTCGGCGAGCGACCGTCGGCCGTCGCTCTTTGCGGCGCGCTGCTCATTATCGGCGGCGTGGTTGTTTTGACTACTAACTTGGCGCAATTGCGCCAGAGTCGCGCTCAAGATGCGGTGCTCTACGCCCTGGTGACCGGATTGTTCATCGCCGCGTACACTCTGTGGGATAAACAGGCGGTGAGCCATTTCGGCATCGCGCCGCTGGTGCTGGACTGGGGCGCCAACGTCGGCCGCGCGGTTTTGCTTACGCCGTTGGCGATAAAATATTCGGATCAAACCATCGTCGAGTGGCGCGAGCACAAGTACGAGGCCATCGCCATCGCGGTACTGATACCGCTGTCTTATATTTTAGTGCTCACGGCGATGCGCTTTACACCGGTGAGTTACGTCGCGCCGGCGCGTGAGATCAGCATTCTGATCGGCACGGCGATGGGCGCTCGCTTGCTCGCCGAAGGCGATACCCGGCGAAGGTTAGCCGCTGCCTGCGCAATGGTGTTGGGTGTGGTGGCGTTGGCGGTTGGTTAAACTAACTGAGTTCAAAAGTTCAAGGGTTCAAAGGTTCAAGGCGTCCGGAATCGAGTCGTGGATTGAACAAGCGAGATGATTCGTTCAAAGATTTTGTCCTCGATCAGCTACACGAATTAGATGACATCGAGGCGCGGCGGATGTTTGGCGGTTACGGTCTCTATCAAGATGAGACTTTTTTCGGCATCATTCACAAAGGCCGGCTCTACTTCAAAATCGATGATGCTACGATCGGCGAATATCGCGAGCGAAAAATGAAACCATTCCGACCCAACGCCAAGCAGACGCTCAAGAGCTATTATCAAGTGCCGGTCGACATCATTGAAGACGGCGACGAGCTTTGCGAGTGGGCGGTGAAGGCGATCGGCTGCCAGCGGCGTAGCAAGTGAAATTATTTTTAAGCTTTGAAGGTGAGTGTGGACTAGGTACGTTTGTTTGTTTTTTCTCTCCCTCTGTGTCGCAATCCGAAAAATCGCGCCCGCGTCATCCTGAGCCCGAGCGAAGGATCTGCTTTTCTTCCGTACTCGGGTCGAATCGGCGTTGGTGTTCCGAAACTATAAAACCAAAAAGCAGATTCTTCGTCGCTCCACTCCTCAGAATGACATTGCGACACAGTCTCTCTTGGAGGGAGAGGATGACCCTCACCCTACCCCTCCCGCAAGCGGGCGAGGGAATTCGGAACCAGAGAAATTAGCGCCGGTGTTCGGTAACGATTAGAGCTTGTCGAAAATGTTGTAGCGACAATGAAGGAGCAAATCCATGACTGCTTTTAGCGGTAGTTGCCAGTGCGACGCGGTGCGTTACGAATGCGCGGCCGAGCCGCTGTTCACCGGAAATTGTCATTGCCGCGATTGCCAGAAGGCGACCGGTGGGGCTTACGTGCCGGTGCTGGCCGTTCCGGCCAATTCCATAAAGATTGCCGGCGATGTCAAATATTACGACAGTCGCGCCGATAGCGGCCACACCTTTAGTCGCGGCTTCTGTCCCAATTGCGGCGCGCGCTTGTTCGGCAAGTCCTCGGGAATGCCGGCGATCATCGCGATCACCGCCGGCAGTTTGGACGATCCGGGCCGTTTCAAACCGGCCATCGATTTTTACACGTCAAGCGCGCAGCCGTGGGATCACATGAATCCGCAACTGCCGAAGTTTCCCAAGCAGCCCAAAGTCTAAACGAACCGACTTTGGGCAGGACGTTGTAGTGGACCTGGATGCCGGCCGCAGTTTATCCTGAGAGCGTCGAAGGGCTGCCATGACAAACTTTCGCTTCGTCTAAAGGGCGAGGGATTTCAACTTCCCGAGAGGGACATTGAGAGTTCATCGCGTCGACAATAGCGGACTAATTCTCTCCGTGAATCAAGGCAATGTGCCTGCGTGCTCGACCAGGATGCGCTTCACTTCCTGAATCGTTTCCGGATTACCCTGCATCGAATGTCCCGAGTGCACAATTTTTTCCGATGCGACGCCGTCGATATGTGCGCTCGAATATTTTACGACTCCGTCTCCTCCATCTGCCGGCGGGCCACCGCCTTCAACCCCAACGATGGAATGGGCGATGACTCCATCTGCGATGGGGATTGCGGATAAACCCAGGATGAAGCGATTGTTGGGGTTCATGTTATCGACACTGGTCGGGATGCCGCTCATGGGACCTAGAAGAAATCCCTTCTGCTGTAGCGTCAAGAGCGCGACGCTTAACTTGGTGAAACGGCCCGGTAGATTCACCAGCCAAGAGCCGAGTCTTCCCAGAATGCCTAGTGCCTGGTAACTGCCGCGATGCGGAGTTGCGATAAAAATGACACGGCGCACAAACGGCAGAGGCTTGAGCAACAGCGAGTTGGTAAGAAGGTCGCGGGTTTCAACGTCAAGGTCCAACTCATCCGCCGGCACACTGAAAGGCCACAGTTGCATGCCGCTGTCGATCACCGTCATCTTGGTCAGCAATCCGCCCTGGCTGTGCCCCATGACGACCATCTGTCTTAGACGCGGTTCCTTCCCATCGGGGTCCAACTCTTTCACAACTTTAATCAAAACATCGCGCAGGAGCATCGCCGAATAAGCGATAGGATTGCCGGTGTTGTACATGAACAGCCAGATCTCATAGTTCTCCCAGAAGTGAGGGTCATTTTCTAATTCGTTGATCAGCTCCGCCCAGCGCGCCGGGCTCGAGGCTGTGCCGTGCACGAGTACGACCGGGGTACGGCCTGTCTTATGCGGGTGGAGCATAAACAGACCTTCCTGCAAATTTGCGCCACCGATGGTAAAGTCGCCGGAGCGGAAACCGGCGATCTCGAAGTCCCAAACCGGCGCGCCTTCCAGAGACAGGGCGAGGGCCGAAGTTGTTTCGTATTCGATGGGGACATCGACACCTTCGATCTTGAGTGTTCTCGTGGAGTCCGGAGTGTAAAATTCCAGTTTGCCGTGCAACTTTCCGGAAGCCAATGCCGAGCGCGGATCCTCCAGTCGCAGGAACGCCGTGACGGGAATCTTCAGCCTGGGTGGAATACGCATGGACTGTTTGCCCGCGGCCCCCTCGAGCGGCTCAATCGACGCGGCGAGAGCCGCGCCGATACCCGGGGTTCGGTAGCGATTGCGCAAACCGCGCACCTCGAGGTCTGCCGCGGGAACAAAATCCTTCATGCGAAAGCCGGCCCATATGAGATCGCGTTCGTTGAATTCGACCGTAAGCTCACCGAAAGGCAGTTTAAACTTACCGCCCATCGGTATGGCGTACGCGCCTTCGTCTGACTTAGCGGCCTGGGTGAGAGACTGATTGTAGAGGTCTGCCGCCCACCGCAATCGCGGGTCGATTCCCCGGGGGGGCGTGCCTCGCTGTCCGGGAAGGAGAAATGCGTAAGCATACACGGCTGCCGCCAGATAATAAGATCGATCGCCGCTGTTCTGGGCGTGAAAAAAAGAAAGCTCGGCCAGGGCGAAGATGCGATCCTCGTCGCCTTTTGGCGCCAAACCCGAGTGCAGATCAGCAAGCGCCTTTTGAGGATTGTCTTCGAATTCCTGGTATAGGTTAAAATTGATCAGCTCCCGTGCGGAGAAAGAACTGATCTTCTCGGTGGAAATTACATTGGCCGTAAGCGATTGATAGGCGACCCGGCGATCCACGTAGCTTACGCCGATCGGCGTGGCACAGGCCGATACCAGGCAAAGTAAAAGAAGAAGCCCGCAACATGAAGCTGCGCTTCGGTAACGCTGCCAGTGCCCGGGTAATTTTCTCATACGGAAAGATCCAAAATTGCGCGGCGCAAATCCGACCGGCTATTTCAGCTTGATCGTCATACCGCCGGGCCCGAGGTTTAGTCGCGTGCCGGACTCCTTGCCTTCATTGGCCAAGATGATGATGGTCACGCCTTTTGAATTTCTCATGGAGACTTCACCCTGCCCGCCGCGGACAGCGAATCCTGCTTGCGCAGCCGCGTAGTTGCCGGAAAAGTCGCCGATATTTTTCAGATCGTAGACTTTGCCGGCGCCGCTGAAGCTCGAAACCCCGACATCCACGAGGCTGAGACCGGAGACGGAGAAAGGATAATCCTTGCCCTGATAGGAAAGAATTCCATCACCTGAGCTACCGCCTACGCCCAAGGCCACGGACTTGAAATTGAGCGACACAATCCCCGCGGGCACTCGTTCCCCGGATTTTTCGTACTTGGGATAGCTTTCAGCCCATTCAAGCAAGCGCGCCTCGCTGCTATCTTGCACTTTCCAACCACGACTCTCGAGCTCTTTGCGCGCCCTCGGACTGATGGTCCCCGTGATCCATAGCTCTTTGTCCGTAGTGCGAGTCAACTGGGTGACGCGCTGGTCCGCGGCGGTGATCAAGCGCGCCATCGGTTCGGTCCACACCAAGTGATCCATCGGAACGTTAAAAACCACGGCGCCCTTGGTGGTGCGCACCGCGGCAAATTCACCGAGGGCGATGAAAGTCTCGACCGGCGCCACGGCGCGATGATAGCCGGTATACATTTCAGCCTGCCGCTCCCGGAAGAACGCGATATTCGCGTTGGGCGACGCCGCCGCCAATCTGACGAAGGTTGCCCGGTTGCCGACGCCTTTCATTTCTTCCAGCGCATTGACCAGCAGGGTTTGATAGCGTGGCGAATAAACCGAATTATTCAGAAAAGCGTCGGCGACTTCAGGGTGGACGTCCATCGCCTTGAGCTTCTCTCCGTTCATGCGCCGAAGGTCAACAGGCGGAGTGGTACGCAGAATATCGTTGAGCAGCTTGTGACTTCCCGACACCGTGATCGCCAAGCCCGCTCCTCCCGGCACCGCCGACATGGCCGCGGCCCAGGTAATACCGCCGGCGTAGCCCGCCCAGGAAATTTCATTGAGCCGGTCTTGGAGCTTTTCATTGTCGGTGTAGGCGTCCACGCCCAACTGGTGCGCGTATTCCCTTTTCGTTTTAGAAAAACCGATCAAGTCCTTCACCCGACTGTCCTCTGAGTCGCTGCGCTTGGCGCCACCCATGGCGTCGGCCGCTCGTCGGAAAGCCGTGCCGAGACCGGAAACAGCGCCGCTCACCGTATCGACGGGTTTGGTGACGAGATTCTTGAAGCCCACCAGGGTGTCCGTCCCGGCTTCCTTGAGCGACGAGGTGAATTCCTTGGTTCCCTTGATTTGCTCCATGCGCACCATCGCGTTGATTTCGCCTATGCGCTTTCTCAACATCGGCGTCGACACGGCGATAAAGGTTCCGAATTTGGATCCGACTTTATACGTGTTGAGGTAGCCGTCGTTGTAGACGGTCTCCTC
>Ga0184612_10000811_pt1 | contig 14771 bp, 14 predicted proteins | sample PLM3_60_coex_FD_133163 | JGI IMG/M metagenome (GOLD analysis project Ga0184612, IMG submission 133163) | Groundwater sediment microbial communities from an aquifer in East River, Colorado, USA - PLM3_60_coex | ecosystem: Environmental > Terrestrial > Soil > Riparian zone | place: USA: East... | reverse complement strand
GCGGGGGTCGCGGTAGATTTCAAAATGAACGGCGAGCTGCAGGAGCTGTACGGGCAGCCGGTGCCCGGCGGCGGGACGCAGCGCTCGATCACGCTGCTTCAGGCGTGGGCCGGCCGGCGCGGGGTCAACCTGATGGTGCCCGGGCGGGGTCTGGCGGCGGCGCTGGGCACGGCCGCCCGGTACGAGTTACGCGACCGGCTGCTGCGCCGGTTCGGCCGCAACCTCACCACACTCGGGCCTCTGCTGACCGGCGCGGCCATCGCCGGGTACCTCAACCGGCGGGCGACGCTCAAGCTCGCCACGGAGGTCCGCGACGACCTCAGGGGTCGGCGGCCTCGACAGATCGAGGCACCTTAAATCGCTGACCCCCGGCGGCGCGAGAGCGCCGATCATGAAGTTAGGGTTGCCAATCGCGCCGATCATGACCACAGTCCTCCGGACGGGAACCCGAGTAAACGCTCACACAGTCCTCCGGACGGGAACCCGAGTAAACGCTCATTAGTTCATGATCGGCGGGTTTGGGGACGGGCGGCGCGGGCTGCGAGCAGTGTCGTGGTGAGCCGCTCCGGGTGGCGCGTGCTGACCACCCAGTACGGCGTCGGATCGGCCGGGTCGGCGAGGTCGATGCGCACGCTGCCCCGGATCCACGGCCGTTGGATGACGAATGCGAGCGGATCCAAGTTCGGCCCGAGCAGGTCCCGCTTCGCGGCGGGGTCCAGGGGGCTGACCGAGCCGATGAACTCGCCCTCCAGGTGTGCGTCATCGACCCACAGCACGCCGTCGGCTACCCGAATCTTGATGCGGCATAGCCCGACGAGCCCCGCGGCAGCCAGGGCCAGACCGCCGACGTAGAGGAGTGGGTGGCGGAGCGTTGGGGCACCCGCCGCGACCTCGGTCACCAGCACGGCCGCTACGGCCAGGCCCGCGGGCCACGCCCACCACGGCAGCCAGAGGCGCTCGACAAAGTCGGCCTCGGCCGGCGGTCGGTGCGTCACGCCTTGCAGGGTACGGCGCGAGACGTGGCCCGCGCCCGGCAGGATGATGGGCGGTGCAGGCGTCTCTCGGCGGGGGACAATCAAGGGTGACGACACGTCAAGTTGGAGGCAGTGCGTGGCGCAACACGACCCGGTCGTACCGGCGGCGCGGCCCGCTGACGAGCACGCCGGTGGGGGTGTTCAGGTCGCGGTGCGCCGGCTGGATCCCGACCTACCCGCGCCCGCGTACGCCCATGACGGCGATGCCGGCGCGGACCTGAGGGCCGCCGTCGATGTGGAGCTTGCGCCCGGGGAACGGGCCCTCGTGCCAACCGGCATCGCCATCGCTCTCCCGCCCGGCTACGTCGGTCTCGTCCACCCGCGGTCGGGGTTGGCCAGCCGGCTTGGGGTCACGGTCCTCAACGCGCCCGGCACGGTCGACTCCGGCTACCGGGGCGAGATCATGGTCAACCTCATCAACCTTGATCCGCTGACACCGGCGAGGATCTCCCGCGGTGATCGGATAGCGCAGCTTGTCGTGCAACGGGTGGAGCGGGCAGACTTCCACGTTGTCGAGGAGCTTTCGAACACCAGCCGCGGTGCGGGTGGTCACGGTTCCACGGGCGGCCACACCGCGCTGGTCACATTGCCCGCCGATTCCGCTCCCGAGGTCGTGGAGCGGGTGGAGGAGGAGTCACGGTGATCTTCTCGCGTGGCCGCGGCGCGGGTAAGCACGCCAAGGATGCGGGCCGGGCGGGCAAGCACGAACGCGGTCGTGACGACGACGACCAGGCGGAGCTGGAGTTCGAGGACGATTCCGAGGCTCCGCCGACGCCGGAGTTCGGCCCCTACGACATCGACGAGGCCCCGGACGACGGGGTCGACCGGCTCGACCTCGGCGCGCTGCGCATCCCCGCGATCGCCGACGTCGAGATCCAGCTCCAGGCCGGCCCCGAGGGGCAGATCCAGCAGATTCTGCTCGTCCACGGCGACAGCCGACTGCAGCTGGCCGCGTTCGCGGCCCCCCGCACGGAGGGCATCTGGGACGAGATGCGGGCCGAGCTGCGCAGCACGCTGCACGCCAACGGGGCCAGGCCACAGGAGGTCGAGGGCGAGTACGGGGTGGAGCTGCGCGCCCGGGTCAAGGACGCCGAGGGCCAGGCCGATTTGCGGTTCGTGGGCGTGGATGGGCCGCGGTGGCTCGTCCGGGGCGTCTATCGCGGGACCGCCGCCACCGATCCCAGCCGGGCGGGGCCGTTGCGCGATGCCATGCGCGGCCTGGTCGTGGACCGCGGCCCGCAGGCCATGCCGGTCAGTGAGGTGCTACCGCTCCGGCTGCCGCCGGAGGCCGCGGCCCAGCTCGGCGAGGCAGTCGCGTCCGACGCCGCGGCTGGACCGGCCGCCCGCTCAGCCGGCGCCGCCCCACCCCGCTCCGGCCAGGCGCGCTCGGGCCAGACGGGCTCGGGACCGGCGGGCTCGGGCCAGACGGGCTCGGGACCGGCGGGAACCGACGGCGCGTCCGCCGCACCGACGCGCCGAAGACCCTCGTCAAAGCGCCGGGAGCGATGATGTCGGGCGATCAGGTGGAGCGTTCCCGACGCCCCCGGCTCCGCCGGATGTTTCGCGACCTTGCCAGCGGAACCAGCGAGAGGCTGCGGCGACTGACCGCCACGGAGGCGGAGCTCGACGCCGAGGAGCTGCAGCAGGAGACCGTCGCGGCCGGCTGCACGCCGGCGCGTGAGGCAAAGCGTGGGCAGCTCGTGAGCGTTACCGGACGACTTCGTACCGTGGTCTACACTCCACGAACGAACCTGCCCACCCTGGAGGCGGACCTGTACGACGGCACCGATCTGGTCACGCTCGTCTGGCTCGGGCGGCGTCAGATCGCCGGCATCGAACCGGGCCGCGCGCTCACCGCCCGCGGGCGCGTGGCGGTGCGCGACGACCGGAAGGTCATCTACAACCCCTACTACGAGCTGGACACCCCGCTATGACGCCTGAAGAGCCCCGGCTTCGCGCCGCCGGCCGAAGCCCCGACAAAGCGAGGGAGCGCAGCGACCGAGTGGCGGAGGCGACGCAGGCCGGCTTACCGGGTGCGGAGCCCGCGCGAGCAACGCGAGCGCCAGACGCAATGCCTGACGAGGTCATACCGACCTTCTCTGAGCAGGTTGCCGACCAGTTGGGCGGCGTACGCGGCATGGTCGAGTCCAGCATTCCGGTCATCGCGTTCGTCGCCGCCAACGCCGCCTGGGCGCTGCGGCCTGCCCTGATCATTTCGATGGCGACCGCCCTGTTGATCGCAGGGTTCCGCCTCAGCCGTAGCCAGTCCGCCCGCCACGCCATGAACGGCCTGGTCGGCATCGGTATCGGTGCGCTCCTCGCCTGGCGAACCGGGAGTCCGGTGGACTTCTACGTGCCCGGCATACTGTTCAGCCTCGGCTACGCCGTCGCGATGATCGCCTCGGTCGTGGTGCGCCGGCCGCTGGTCGGCTGGATCTGGTCGGTGGTGGCCGACAAGGGCACCCAGCGATGGCGGGAGGACGCGCCGTTGCGACGCGTCTTCGGGTGGCTCACGCTGGTCTGGGCGGGCATCTACCTCGCCAAGGTCGCCGGCAATGCCTGGGTTTACTTCGCCGACGCGTTCACCGAGGACCAGAAGGCCAACATCCTGGGCGTGATGCGGATCGCGCTCGGCTTCCCGCCGTACGCACTCCTTCTTGCGCTCACGGTGTGGGCCGTCCGCCGGCACCTCCGGGCCGCCGCTTTGGCCGTACCTGCCTAGGCCGTTTCTCTTGGATCCTGCGGGGCTGCGGCGGGCCCAGACGACGCCTCGCACCGACAAGATCCAAGAGACACGGCCTAAGCCTGGCGGGTCATGCCGAAGCGGGTCACCCCGAGGATGACGGAACGCACCTCGTCCTCGACCTCGGCGGTGCAGACGAAGACGAGCTCGTCGCCCGCCTCGACGGAGTCATCCGGCGTCGGGGCCATTACCCTCTTGCCGCGCAGGATCGCGACCAGCGCGGCGTCGCGGGGCAGCGGAATCTCTCGTACCGCATGGCCGACGTAGGGCGCCGACTCCGGAAGGGTGATCTCCACGAGATTGGCCTGCCCCTGGCGGAAGGTCATCAGCCGCACAAGGTCGCCAACCGTGACCGCCTCCTCGACCAGAGCGGCCATCAGCCGGGGCTTGCTCACTGACACGTCGACGCCCCACTGGTCCGTGAAGAGCCACTCGTTCTCGGCGCGGTTGACCCGGGCGACCACCCGCGGCACGGCGAACTCGGTCTTCGCCAGGAGGGAGAGCACCAGATTCACCTTGTCGTCGCCGGTGGCCGCGACGACGACGTCACAGCTGGCCAGGTCGGCCTCCTGCAGGCTCGCGAGCTCGCAGGCGTCGGCCAGGATCCACTCGGCGGTGGGCACCCGCTCGGGGCGGAGCATCGACGGCTGGCGCTCGATCAGCAGCACGTGATGACCGTTCTCGATCAATTCCTGGGCGATCGAACGCCCGACGTTGCCCGCTCCCGCGATCGCGACCCTCATCAACACCGCCTCCTCACGTCGCGGCCGGCTCGGCGCTGGTGATCTTCGTTACCGGGGCGACCATGTCGTCGGTGACCAGCATGAATACCTGGTCCCCGTCCTGCAGCAGCGTCGAGGCCGTGGGCAGAGTGCCGACGCCGAAACGCATGATGTAGGCGACCCGTGCCCCGGTGGCCTCCTCCAGCGCCCGCAGCGGTTTGGAGATCCAGCCGGGGTGCACTGGCACCTCGATGATGGCGACCGTGCTCGTCGGATCGCGCCACAGGTCCACGACGCCCTCGGGGACGAGGTGGCGGACCATCCGATCCGCGGTCCAGCGCACCGTCGCGACCGTGGGGATGCCCAGGCGCTCGTATACCTCCGCGCGTTTGGAGTCGTAGATGCGCGCCACCACGCGCCGTACGCCGAACGTCTCGCGAGCGAGTCGGGCCGAGATGATGTTGGAGTTGTCTCCGCTGGAGACGGCCGCGAACGCGTCCGCCCGCTCGATGCCCGCCTCGATGAGAACCTCGCGGTCGAACCCGATGCCGGTGACGGTCAAGCCGGCGAAGTCGCCGCCGAGACGGCGGAAGGCGTCCGGGTTCTGGTCGATGACCGCGACGTTGTGGCCTCGGGATTCGAGGTTCTGGGCGAGGGTTGAACCGACCCGCCCGCACCCCATGATCACGATGTGCACGCTGGTCCTCCGGCATTCTCCGCGGCCGCCGCATTGTGGCGGTGGTAGCTGATCAGGACGCTACACCGTGTCTTCGCCGGGGACGCTACACCTTGGTCGCACGCCCACCCCGGGTCACCCACAGTCGCCCGCGAGCTGATCCGTGGCCGTACCCTTCGGTTGTGGCGATCCCCACCTCCGTGCTGAAGCGGCTTCTTCTCGGTCGACCGTTCCGTTCAGATCGGCTGCACCACACGCTTCTGCCCAAGCGCATCGCGCTTCCGGTCTTCGCCTCCGACGCGCTCTCCAGCGTCGCGTACGCCCCGGACGAGATCCTGCTGACGCTGTCGATCGCGGGCGCGGCCGCTTACGTCTACTCACCGTGGGTGGGCCTGGCCGTGGTGGTCGTGATGCTGACGGTGGTGGCGAGTTACCGCCAGACCGTGCACGCCTATCCCTCTGGCGGGGGCGACTACGAGGTGGCGACCGTAAACCTCGGCTCCAAGTTCGGCCTCGGCGTGGCTAGCGCGCTGCTCGTCGACTACGTGCTCACGGTGGCGGTGTCGGTCTCGTCCGGCGTCGCCAACCTCGGCTCGGTCGTGCCGTTCGTCGCCACCCACAAGGTGACGATCGCGGTCATCGCCGTCGCGGTTCTCACCGCCTTGAACCTGCGGGGTATCCGTGAGTCGGGCAACCTCTTCGCGATCCCGGTGTACGGGTTCATGATCGTAATTATCGGGATGATTCTGACCGGCCTGTTCCGGATTTTCATTCTCAACGATGACATCGAGGCGCCAAGCGCCGACCTGACCATCACCGCCGAGCACAGCGTCACGGGCTTCGCGCTCGTCTTCCTGCTCCTGCGAGCGTTCTCGTCGGGCTCCGCCGCGCTGACCGGCGTGGAGGCGATCTCGAACGGGGTGCCGGCCTTCAAGCCGCCCAAGAGCCGCAACGCGGCCACCACGCTGCTGCTGCTCGGCCTCGTCGCCGTCACCATGCTCATGGGCATCATCACGCTGTCGCGCCTGACCAATCTGCAGTTTGTCGAGGACCCGGCCACGCAGATCGTGGCCGGGCCGGCCGGCTATGTGCAGAAGACCGTCACCACCCAGCTCGGTGAGGCCGTTTTCGGCGCGGGATCGGTGCTGCTGTTCATCGTCGCGGGCGCTACCGCACTGATCCTCTTCCTCGCCGCGAACACGGCCTTCAACGGGTTTCCGGTGCTGGGCTCGATACTCGCGCAGGACCGCTATCTACCGCGCCAGCTCCACACGCGGGGCGATCGGCTCGCGTTCTCCAACGGCATCGTGTTTCTCGCCGTGTTCGCGATCGTCCTGATCGTCGGCTTCCAGGCCGAGGTGACCCGCCTGATCCAGCTCTACATCGTCGGCGTCTTCGTCTCCTTCACCTTGTCGCAGGCCGGCATGCTGCGGCACTGGAACCGTCTGTTGCGTACGGAACGGGATCTCACGGCCCGCCGGCGGATGCACCGGTCCCGGGCCATCAACGGCTTCGGCATGGTGCTGACCGGCGCCGTCCTGATCATCGTGCTGGTCACGAAGTTCCTTCTCGGCGCGTGGATCGCGATCGTCGCCATGGCGGTCATCTACCTCGTGATGCTCGGCATCCGGCGGCACTACGACCACGTCGCCCGGGAGCTCGCGCCGCTCGAGGACCGGCCGGTGCTACCGGCGCGCAACCACGCGATTGTCCTTGTCAGCAAGGTGCACCAGCCGACGCTGCGGGCGGTCGCCTACGCCCAGGCCACCAGGCCGGACACGCTGACCGCCCTGACGGTCAACGTCGATGAGAAGGACACCCGGACGATTCAGGAGGAGTGGGAGCGGCGCGAGATTCCGGTGCCACTGACGGTCATCGAGTCGCCGTACCGCGAGATAACAGGACCCATCATCGACTACGTGAAGTCGATCCGGCGGGACTCGCCGCGAGACGTCGTGACCGTCTTCATCCCGGAATATGTCGTGGGCAAATGGTGGGAGAACCTGCTGCACAACCAGAGCGCGCTGCGTATCAAGGGCCGGCTGCTGTTCGAGCCGGGCGTCATGGTGACGAGCGTGCCGTGGCAGCTCGCGTCGACGTCTACAAAGGACCTCGACAAGTTCGACGCCGCGCTGTCCCGGACCGTGCCGCGTGGCCCTCGGCCCGACCGCGAGGAGGACACGCGGGAGGTGGCCTCGAAGCAATGACGCGTCCGCGTGTGGCCAACACCGGCGCCGACGGGCTGGAGGGCGCAACGCTCGAGCTGGACGTCGGACCGGTGGCTCACGGTGGCCACTGCGTCGCCCGGAGCGCCGACGGACAGGTGGTGTTCGTCCGCCACGCGCTGCCGGGGGAGCGGGCCCGGGTGGTCGTCACCGAGGAGCGCCGCGGGTTTCTGCGAGGCGACGCGGTGGAAGTGCTCGCGGCCTCGCCGCACCGGGTCGAGCCGCCCTGTCCCTACGCCGGTCCGGATCGGTGTGGCGGGTGCGACTTCCAGCATGCGAGCACGGCCTACCAGCGTGAGCTGAAGGCCGCCGTCGTGCGCGAGCAACTGGTGCGGCTGGCGGGCCTGACTCCGGCCGACATCGCAGACCTCGGGGTACGGGTTATGGGGCTCCCCGGCGTCGAGGGTCAGCCGGAGGGGCTGGGCTGGCGCACCCGGGTTCAGTACACGGTGGACAGCGAAGGCCGCGCCGGGCTGCTCAAGCACCGCTCGCACGAGGTGGTGGCGGTCGACAAGTGTCGGATCGCACACCCGGAGATCCAGGCGGCGCCGGTGACCGGCCGGTCGTGGCCCGATCTCGACTCGGTCGAGGTCGTGGCGTCCGGTGCCGGCGAGCTGGCCCTGCTCGGCGGGCCGGGGCGCGGCCGGACACGGTTGATCTCCGGACCGGCCCGCGTACGGGAGGCGGCAGTCGGTCGCGAGTGGACAGTACCGGCGGACGTGTTCTGGCAGGTGCATCCCGCGGCGGCCGACACGCTGGCGGCGGCGGTGGTCGACCTGCTCGACCCGCGGCCGGCCGAGCGAGCCTGGGACCTTTACGGTGGGGTCGGGCTGTTCGCGGCGGCCCTGGCGCCGCGGCTCGGGCCGCACGGGCGGCTGACGGTGGTCGAGGCGGATTCGCGGGCGGCCGCCGCCGCTCGGCGCTGCCTGCGAGACCTCACCACCGTGACGGTGGTTGAGTCCGATGTGGAGCGAGCCCTGGCCAACCCGCGATGGCGCCGGGTCGACCTGGTCGTTCTCGACCCGCTACGAGCGGGCGCGGGGCGGGGCGTTGTCAACGCGATCGTGGCGCGGGAGCCGCGGGCCGTCGCCTACGTGGCGTGCGACCCGGCGGCCCTTGCCCGCGACGTGCGCACCTTCCGCGAGGCCGGGTGGCAGCTTACCGAGCTGCGGGCATACGACCTCTTCCCGATGACCCACCACGTCGAGTGCCTCGCCCTCCTGGCCCCCAGGTTTCCCCGTTGATCTAGGGGTTGTCCTCGTGAGATGATCTCTATCCGCGAGGATAAGTCCTAGATCAACGGGAGGAAGTGGGCGGAGGGCGAGGGGGCGACGGTGTCGACCCCCAGCGCGAGCGCGACGCCGCCGAGCGCCGAGGCCCGCTCGCCCAGTTGGGCGGGCAGGACCTGGACGGCCTGCACCGCCGCCGGCATGGCCGTGTCGGCCAGCCCCCGGCGCAGGGGCTCGAGCAGTAGCTCGGTGGCGGCACCCAGCTCACCACCGAGCACGATCCGGTCCGGGTTGACGAGGTTCACCAAGCTGCCCAGCGCAAAGCCGAGCTGGATGCCCGCGTCGATGAGCAGCCGGCGGCAACCCACGTCGCCGTCGGTCGCGTACTCCACGAGCTGCACCAGGTCGCGTAGGTGCGGGTGGGAGGCGCGGGCGTGTTCGAGCAGTGCGCGCCCGCCGGCGGTGAGCTCGACGCAGCCGCGGTTGCCGCAGCGGCACACCGGACCCCGGGCGTCGAGCGTGACGTGGCCAAGCTCGCCGGCCGTGCCCGCGGCGCCGCGGTAGAGGCGGCCGTCGAGCACGATGCCGGCGCCGATCCCGGTGGCGACCTTCACGTAGACGAGGTCGGCGCAGCCGCGCCCGGCGCCCCAGACGTACTCGCCAAGGGCACCGACGTTGGCGTCGTTATCGGCCCGCACGGGCAGTTCTAGCCGCCTCGCCAGCTCGTCTGCGGGCACGAGCTCGGCCCAGCCGGGCAAGAGCGCGGGCGAGCCGATGTGTCCGGTGCTGGTGATGGGAGCGGGCACACCCAGCCCGACCCCCACGACCACCGACCGGTCCGCGCCGATCTCGGCCAGGGCGTCGTCGACGAGCGCGGCGCTCCGGTCGAGTACCTCGGTCGGGTGGTCGTCCGCCTCGTGATCGAGTCTGATCTCGCGGTCGATGAGCACTTCGTGGCCGAGGTCAGCGACGGCCACGCGGATGTGGCGGCGTCCGACGTCGATACCGACCGCGAGCCCAGCCGGTCGGGCGAGCCGGACCACCGACGCCGGGCGGCCACCGGCGGGTCGGGCCGGCGGCCCGATCTCCTCCAGGATGAGGCCGGCGGCCGCGAGATCGAGCAGGCTGGCCGACACGGTGGGGCGCGAGAGGCCCGTCAGCGTGATCAGCTCGGACCGCGTCCGGGGGCCGTGCGCGCGCAGTACATCGGCGACGCGGCGGGTGTTCCCGCTGAAGCCATCGGTCCAGATGGGCCCCGCCGAATTCTGTCGCGCCGCCACGCTGGGCATCGTGCGGCATTGAGCCTGGTTTTGTCAATTGTTGCGCTAACGGAATCCGGTGAATGGCCGCTGACCTGCGACGAATCCGCACGGTCAGCCATCGAACATTGCAGCCTGGTCACAACCGTATTGCCAGTCCTTGACAGAACTGGGCGTACGGCGAGATGGTTCGCCTGCAACGCCTGGCTGTCAAACACCTTGGAGGGTGGTATGCGATACAGCCGTAAGGGCCTGCTGGCCCTGGGGCTCGCCGCGACATTGCTGGTACTCCCGGCCTGTTCTAAGAAGAACGAGCCGGCCGGCGGCGGCGCCACGGAAGTTGAGGTCTTCTCCTGGTGGTCCGGGCCCGGTGAGGGCGAGGGCCTCGCTGCCTTGATCGAAGACTTCAAGAAGAACAACCCCAACGTCACGTTCACAAACGCAGCCGTCGCCGGCGGTTCCGGCACCCAGGCCCGTCAGGCGCTGGCCACGCGCCTGCTGCAGGGCCAGCCGCCGGACTCCTACCAGCTGCACGCAGGCAAGGAGGCCGCGAGCGACATCAAGGACGGCCGCCTCGAGGACATCACCTACCTCTACGACCAGAACGGCTGGAAGGACAAGTTCCCGAAGGGCCTGATGGACAACCTGACCATCGACGGCAAGATCTACGCCGTTCCGGTCAACATCCACCGGTCGAACCTGCTCTGGTTCAGCCCCAAGAAGCTGACCGAGTGGGGCATCGCCGCGCCGCCGAAGACCTGGTCCGAGTTCCTCACCCAGGCGGCGACGCTGCAGGCGAAGGGGGTCAAGCCGATCTCGGTCGGCCAGACCTGGACCCAGATGCACCTGCTCGAGAACGTGCTCCTCGGTGAGCTGGGCGTGCCCAAGTACAACGGCCTCTGGGACGGGACGACCGACTGGAAGTCCGCCGAGGTCGTCGCCGCGCTGGACACCTTCAAGAAGATCATGGCCGTGGCCGTGGTCGGTACGGACGACTGGCAGCCGACGATCGACAAGGTCGTGGCCGGCACCGCCGCCTACAACGTCATGGGCGACTGGGCGGCCGGGTACCTGCAGGGCCCGAAGGCGCTGAAGTACAAGACCGACTACGACGTTGTGGCCTCCCCGGGTACGACCGGCGTCTACAACTTCCTCTCCGATTCCTTCACGCTGCCCAAGAACGCCCCCCACAAGGCGGCCGCCGAGGCGTGGCTGAAGGAGTGCGCGTCGACGACCGGCCAGGACCTGTTCAACCCCAAGAAGGGCTCGGTGCCCGCGCGCTTGGACGCTGATAAATCCAAGTACACGGACTACCTGGCCTGGGCGTTGCAGGAGTGGCAGAACCCGAGCACCATTATCGTCGGATCGCTAGTGCACGGCGTGGTCGCGAACAACGCGTGGAAGAGCGAGATCGAGAAGGCGTACGGCGTCTTCTTCACCGGCAAGGACTCGGCGAAGTTTGGAGCCGCCGTCTCGACGGCGTACGGCGCCAACAAGTGACGCACTGATCCACTCGATCGGGGCTGGCCGGCGGCGGTTATACCGGCCAGCCCCACATCACGGCACGGGGGTCGAGGGAGAGGAGGAGGTGTGTCGCGACGGATCCGGACCTGGGGTCCGGGCCTGCTGCTGGTGTCGCCATCGCTGGCGCTGCTCCTGGTCTTCGTGTACGGCTTCATCGGCTGGAACGGCCTGGTCTCGTTCACGCAATGGAAGGGCCTGAACCCCACCTACGTCGTGGAGGGCTTCGACAACTACACCTACCTCTTCCGCGATGAGACGTTCCGCAACGATGTGCGAAACCTCGTCGTCTTCACGGTCGTGTTCATGGTCGGCTCGCTCGTGCTCGGCTTCTTCATGGCCCTACTGCTGGACAAGGGCGTGCGCGGCGAGACCTTTCTACGCAGCATCTACCTATTCCCGATGGCGATCTCCTTCATCGCCACCGGGATCGTCTGGCGCTGGCTGCTGAACAGCGACCGGGATGTCGGCACGACGGGCATCAACAAGCTCTTCGAGCTTGTCGGACTGGGTTTTCTCCACAGTGACTGGCACAAGACCCCGAGCGCGCTGGCCATCGCCGCGATCGCGTTGCCGGCCGGGTGGGCGCTGTCGGGCTACGTCATGTCTCTCTTCCTCGCGGGGCTGCGCGGGATTCCGGAGGAGCTGCGGGAGGCGGCGCGGGTCGACGGCGCGAACGAGCGGCGGGTCTACTGGTACGTCGTCCGCCCGTTACTGCTGCCGGTGCTCATGAGCGCGGTCGTCATCCTCGCGCACATCTCGCTCAAGACCTTCGACCTCATCTACGCGATCGCCCCGCTGGACCCACGCACGGAGACCCCGGCGCTGTACATGTGGCTCACCAGCTTCCGTGGTGGCTTCTTCGCCCGCGGTGCGGCCATCGCGACCATGCTGTTCTTCGCGATCGCGCTCGTCATCGTCCCGTACATCTGGTACACCGTCCGTGCGGAGCGACGGAAATGACAACGACCCAGATCGAGGCACCTCGCGCGGCTCCCCCGGAGAGCCCCCGCCGCCGGACGCGCACCCGGCGGTCGCCCTACCTGACGTCGGCCCGCTATGTCGTGCTCTTCGCGCTCGCCTGCTTCTTCCTCATGCCGGTCTACGCGCTCGTCGTCACCGCCCTTAAGGACCCATCGCAGGTCGACGTCGTGAAGATGTGGCAGCTGCCGGACGGCCTGTCGTTCGAGACGTTCAGCATCGTGTGGCCGAAGCTCAAGAACGGGTTCGTCAACAGCCTGATCCTGACGATCCCGGCGAGCCTGATCTCGTCCATGCTCGGCGCGATGAACGGCTTCGTGCTGTCGAAGTGGCGCTTCCCGGGCGCCGACATCGTGTTCCCGGTGATCCTGTTCGGCATGTTCATCCCGTACCAGGCGATCATCATTCCGATGACGCAGACGATGTCGAAGCTTGGGCTGGCCGGCGGGCTGGACGGTCTGATCCTGGTCCACATCATCTACGGCATCCCCATCACGACGCTCATCTTCCGCAGCTACTTCGCGGGCATCTCCGACGAGCTGATCGAGGCGTCCAAGGTGGACGGTGCCGGGATGCTCCGCACGTTCTTCTTCGTCGCCCTGCCAATCGCCCCACCCGCCTTCGCGGTGTCGATGATCTGGCAGTTCACGTCGGCCTGGAACGACTTCCTGTTCGGTCTGGTGCTCACCCGTACCGAGTACTGGCCGGTCACGATCGCGCTCAACAACGTCGCCGGCGCGCAGACGGTGCCGTTCAACCAGGCCATGGCGGCCGCGCTGCTGGCGAGCATCCCGACGCTGCTCGTCTACATCCTGCTGGGTCGCTTCTTCATGCGCGGCCTGATGGCCGGCGCGCTCAAGGGATAGGAAAGAGTCAGATGCAGGTGAGCGAGCAGCGCGTGGAGCCGTCCCCGCGGCCACAGGCAGTCGGGATCCGGCTCGACCGGGTGAGCAAGCGCTACCGCGGTGGTGTCATGGCCGTCCAGGACGTCGAAATGGATGTGAAGCCGGGCGAGTTCATGGTGCTCGTGGGCCCGTCCGGATGTGGCAAGTCGACACTGCTGCGGATGATCGCCGGCCTCGAGGAGGTGACCACCGGGCGGGTGTTCATCGGCGACAAGGACGTCACCGACGACCTCCCGCAGCAGCGCGACGTGGCGATGGTCTTCCAGAGCTACGCCCTGTACCCGCGGATGACAGTCCGGAAGAACATGGCCTTCGGCCTGCGCATGCGGGGGACCGAACGGGTGGAGCGCGAGCGTCGGGTGGACGGTGTCGCGGACATCCTCGGCCTCCGGCCCCTCCTGGAGCGGCGGCCCGGAGCGCTGTCGGGCGGACAGCGTCAGCGGGTGGCGATGGGGCGGGCCATCGTCCGCGAGCCGCAGGCATTCCTGATGGACGAGCCATTGTCCAACCTGGACGCCAAACTGCGGGTGAGCATGCGAGCCCAGCTCACGCTCCTACACCAGCGGCTGGGCACCACGACGGTCTACGTCACGCACGACCAGATCGAGGCGATGACGCTCGGGCAGCGGGTGGCCGTGCTCCGCGACGGGATTCTGCAGCAGTGCGACACGCCGCAGATCCTCTTCCGGGAACCGGTCAACCTTTTCGTCGCGGCCTTCATCGGCTCGCCCTCGATGAACTTCGTGCACGCGACCGTGGAACGCGGGATCGTGCGCTTCGCGGGGTTGGAGTTCCCGCTCGCCCGGTCCGTGCCGGACGGCCGCGTCGTACTCGGTATCCGCCCGACCGCGTTCGCGCCGACGGCGCGCGACGGCTGGCCGACGCTGTCGATCGTGCCCGACGTGGTTGAGGATCTTGGCGACGAGCGCTACGTGATCTTCGAGGTGGAGGCGGCCCGGGTCGACACCGACGCGGTGCGAGCGGCCATGGATGCCCAGACTCCCGACGAGGTGACGTTGCTCGCCGACGAGCGCGCCCGGTTCACGGCGCGCCTTCCGGCCGACGCCCCGGCCGCGGTCGGCGAACCGCTCGAGGTGGCGGTCGACCCGTCGAGGCTGTACTTCTTCGACCGCGACTCCGGAGCCAAGATCTGAGCTAGCTGGTTCGCTCGCTTCGCGGCGCTTTAAGGCGGCGCCTTCCCGCCCCGCCGCGCTCCGACTTCGTCGGCGCGTCGGGTCGGTCCAGACGCCGCCGCGCCGCCGCGCTCACTCACTGGCCAGTGCACAGACCATCCAAGGTCGTCTTGCCAGCATAGCGGACAAATGATCTTGAAGCTGTGTGGGTTGTGTCGGATGTGTGGGTTCTGTGACGTTCGCGGGCGGAACAGTTTCGGACTACCGATAGACTGGCCGGTCATGAGCACGCGCGAGGATTCCCCCGGCCCGGCCGCCCAGCCAGCCTCTGGCCTGCTGGACG
>Ga0184612_10000809_pt1 | contig 14781 bp, 8 predicted proteins | sample PLM3_60_coex_FD_133163 | JGI IMG/M metagenome (GOLD analysis project Ga0184612, IMG submission 133163) | Groundwater sediment microbial communities from an aquifer in East River, Colorado, USA - PLM3_60_coex | ecosystem: Environmental > Terrestrial > Soil > Riparian zone | place: USA: East... | reverse complement strand
GGCCTGCTTTTCACAAAACTCCAGGCTATCGAGCAACTGATCGAGCTTAAAGCGAACGGTCTTCGAACACGCAAGCTTTCTAAGCTTAGCCTTCACAATGAAAGACCACTGGCTGCCAGGGGGAGCTGGGGGAAACTCGATCCCTTCAAAGAGCAACAGCGATTTGATGCGAAGCTTCATTGCCACCATCTCACCCACAAAGGTGTCGCGCAGCTGGGTGAGATGGCGAAGCTCCCGATACGCGGCAGAGGGAACGTGAATGCTTTTGAGCTGCCCCCCGCGCAGATTCTCCGACAGATTGCGACTGTCAAGCCGGTTGGTCTTCACTCTCTGTCCTGGGGCTTTGGGAATCATCGACGGAGCGGCTATCAAGCACGGGTAGGCTTGGGCCACCAACCCATCATACAAACCGTAGCCCGTCGGTCCAGCCTCATAGGCAAAGGCAACCTTCTGGTCCGCAAAATGTTTGCGCACGTGATTCAACAGATGCTCCACATTATACGGCATGCGCAGAGACCGGATGAACCCTTGGTGATTACTAAAGGTCACCGAGATACTCCTCTTGTCTACATCCAATCCGGCAAAAATATCGTAGTCCGTTGGTATGAATGTCTTGCCCTTCATCGAAGTGCCTCCTTTGTACAATGGCTTTTCTTCCAACCATTGTACCTTCAACTGAGGACTTCCAGTGAGTCACGACATCCATCATACAAGTCTCAGGACATGCTTTGCGCCTTTGCGTGAGACACATTCTTTTGCTCTTTTCTTCATCCAGAATTTAAAATATCTTTGGCGAGGGTCTAGCGTGCTATGAATCGAACCTTTGAAAATATCCGCAACAATCATGCTGACCGTATTGAGACTGCGGAGATGTATGACAAAGAGTATTTCGAGAAGCACTTTAATCCCCCGTATAATCGGAGCCAGGCACGCTGGTTCGATTTTTTTAACCATATTGCCGAAGAGCTTGTCCGAAGTTTGAAGCCTCGGACTATATTGGACGTCGGCTGCGCTATCGGATTTTTGGTGGAGGCATTTTGGCGCCGAGGAGTCCGGGCCTACGGCATCGATCTATCCGAATATGCAATTGATCAGGTCCCCGAAGATCTCAAGGGATTCTGCGCTGTAAAGTCAGTCCTCGAACCGCTTCCGGAGGATTTTCCCCGCACCTACGACCTGATTACTTGCATCGAAGTGTTGGAGCACCTGTCGGAGGATGTTGGACGAGTTGCCGTCAGGAATATGGCGTGCAAGACACGCTGCATTCTATTCTCTTCGACGCCGCACGATCTCACTGAACCGACTCACGTAAATGTGCGTCCGGTAATTTACTGGCTGCAATCCTTTGCCGAGGTTGGTTTCTACCCAGACCTTAGGTTTGATGCAAGCTTTGTTTCACCGCAAGCTTTTCTGCTGAGAAAGAGCCGGCCGAAGGCCAACGAGGATATTTTGCCCTTCTTCGCTGACTCGATTAACAAGAAATTTCATATCAAGGCGCAGCAGGAAGAAATTGCCAGCCAAGTATCTAAGCGGGATCAGGAGATCCAAAGCTTTCGCTCAATGCGCCAACAACTGCAGACGGAGATAAACCAAATAAGCGCTGAGCGGGCTCAGGTTCTGCAAGCTTTGGCTACAAAAGAGGCCGAAATAATCGAGCGCGATGCAAGAATCGAATCCCTGGAGCTAGCACAGAGCGGGCTCCTCTGGGAGCTTCTACTTGCTTATCGTAGGCTAAAGGACCGTTGCTTTCCCAATGGTACCAGAAGGCGGACAGTGTATGACCGTGGCCTGGCGCGTTTGAAGGCTTTGAAGATGGAAACCGGAATCTCTCGATTATCTCTTACCCATCCCGTGCAAGGCTTGAACGGGGTCAATGGTTCTACCGCGCAGGTGGTGCCGCTTTTAGCTAATAAATTTTGTCTCATCCTTAGCGGCTGCCCCGGCGATACTTTTCGTTACCGCTGTGAGCACCAAGCCGAACAGCTGGAGTCTTACGGATTCACGACCGATGTGGCCTATTTTGACCGAGTCGATTGCGATGCCGTGCTAAACTCTTATCAGTGCTTTTTGTTGCACCGTGTTCCGCACAGGATGATTGTGGAGCGTTTCATTAAAAAAGCGGAGGAGCTTGGCAAGCCGGTTATCTTTGATATCGACGATCTGGTTTTTGACGAGGACAGATTAGGCTACATCCGCGCTTTGGAAGGGAGGTCTCCCCAGGAGGTTCAGTTATACCGGGATAACGTTAAACAACATCACCGGACCCTTTCTCTGTGCAGGTTTGCCGTAGCCGCTACCGAACCTTTGCGGGCCGCGGTCCAAAGAACGTTCCCTCATATCCGCTGTTTCATCAATCCCAATGGGCTGAACGATATTCAACTCAGACAGGCGGAGCAAGCGCTTCAAATCAACAAGCCTGGAGCGGATGAACAGATTGTCAGGATTGCTTACCTTAGCGGCACTCCCACGCATAACCGGGATTTTAAAGAATGCGCTCGCGCGCTAGAGCGTGTTCTAGAGACCTATGCTCATGCGCGCCTGATGCTGGTAGGGCATCTCGATAGCGGAGAGGAATTTGCTCGATTTGGAGAACGCATAGAAATCCATCGTCCGGTGCCGTGGCAAGAGCTGCCCCGCCTCATCCGTCGGGCGGATATTAACCTCGCTCCCTTGGAGCTCGATAATCCTTTTACTGAGTGCAAGAGCAGTCTCAAATATTTTGAAGCCGCGATCTTGGGTGTTCCCACTGTTGCCAGCGACCTGGAGCCTTACCGGGAGTCTATAGCTCAGGGGGAAAATGGTTACCTCTGCCGCACCGAAGAGGAATGGTTTCGTTGTATCTCCCGTTTGATCGAGGAGCCAAGCCTGCGCGAAAAGATGGGATCGATGGCTAGAAAGGATGCGCTGATAAACTGGACCACCCGCGCAGGCGCTCATCATCTGTTGGCCGCGTTGAGGGAGATTGCCGAGATCAGCGGCCTTGAATGGAATGAGCGTCTCCCGGCGCCAGCGAGCCACGAGCCGCAAGAGCCTGGGATCTTCAGAGAGCACGCACTTGCCCATCAGCTCCTGGACGGCCTGACCGGCTTGGAGATCGGCGCCGCCGCCCACAACCCCTTCGGTTTGCGGACACGCAACGTCGCGCTTCCGGAAGCGAATGAATTCTATGCGGAACATTCTCGCGGCGAGATTATCGTGCCGGCTGCGGTTGATATCCGGGCCGCCGCAGACAATATTCCGGTGCCGGATAGGAGCGAAGATTTCATTATCAGCAGCCACCTGGTGGAGCATTTGCCCAACCTCGTCGCGGCCTTCCTGGAGTGGAACCGAATCCTCAGGGATGGGGGATATGTGTTTATGATTGTGCCGCTCAAGGGAGCCCTACCTGCGGATGAATCGCGGGAGCTTACTCCCTTCTCTCACTTTGTCGAGGACTATCAGCAAAAGATGACCCTTCAAACGCATCCTACAGACGGTGTCCCCGGGGAGCGGGCGGGGCATTATCATACCTTCACCCCGGATTCCCTCCTTGAGGTTGTCCACTTCATGCGCCAGAAAGGACTTTGCGCGTGGGCATTGGTGGCTCGGGAGGATGTCGATACGAAAGTCGGAAACGGATTTACTTTGGTCTTTAAGGTGAGACATAGACCCGTGCCTGATTCGCGCCAACGTCCGATGCCTGGAGCATCGCCTTTTTCACCTGAGTCTTAGTTTGACTAACGCTGCTTCTCTACCCTCGGGTTTCTGCTAGTCCAAAAGATCGAGTGACGGAACCGAAGAGAAAGAAAAGGAGGCGGGATGCTAAGCCCGACATAATTGCTTTGCTAAAATAGCTCGATGCGAGGAGTTGAATTAGCCGGTAGCGATGGGTACACTAAGCGGGTGAGCTGATCTCACGGGTCAACAGAGAAAGAGTGGAGCCAGCCACCGAGTTAAGAGCCTCTCAGGATAGATTCCCGAGGGGTTTTTATTTTCTATAGGAGTGCAAACATATGGCGACTGAGGATGCGCGTGTTCCAATGACCCATCGAGGTTACCAGTTTTTAGTAGATGAGTTAAAGCGCTTAAAAGGCGTTGAAAGGCCGAAAATCGTTCGCGAAATCGAAGAGGCCAGAGACCACGGGGATCTGTCCGAGAATGCCGAGTTTCACGCGGCTAAAGAAAGGCAATCGCTGTTGGATGTCCAGATCCGCGAAATCGAAGATCGGCTGGCGCGGGCGCAGGTGATCGAGGTCTCCAAGCTCTCGGGGGACAAAGTGGTATTCGGCGCCACGGTGTCCTTGGCCGATGGTGATACCGGCGACAAGGTGGTATATCAAATCGTAGGTGATCATGAGGCAGAGCCGAAGAACGGAAAGATTTCTATTAGCTCTCCCGTCGCCCGTGCTTTGATCGGTAAGAGCGAGGGAGACGAGGTTCAGGTCCGCACCCCCACGGGCGTCCGTTCATTTGAGATTCTAAGCGTAGAGTACATCGACTAGATCTCTCCTTTGCGGTGGCGCGGGCCTGACGGGGAAAGGAATCATGTCCTTTTCAGTCAACACGCCAGATCGCGATGCTTCGCCAATCCCTCCATTAAACTTGTGCGCTGGTGTGGGTCTACATTGTCTCCGGACTCTCTGGCGGAAATTCACCGGCCGGAAACACCTAACTCACGGATCCGGTTGGTCGTCTTTACTGCTCTTCAGCTTTTTTCTTTTTCCATCCCTTTGCGGCGCTGAAATATTCATCGAGTCGCGCATCGGCTTTCACGGAGTTTTCCAACTCGGTCGCCCTTTCCCTCTGGAAATCGAACTCAGCAACTCGGGCCGGCCCGCCGAAGGAACTTTAGAAATAACAGTTTGGAAAGGGGGAGCAACGAAAGGCGGCGCTCCGTATCCTTTATATTACCGGAGAGATGTTTTTCTCTCGCCCCAATCCCGGAAAACCGTGCAGCTCACTGTGGACCCGGATTTCATTAGCCGGCCCTTGAAAATCATGTTTTTAAGCCCCGCCGGTACGGCATCGCGCGAGATCGATCTGCGGCGTCACTTTTCCCCCTCCCCGGTTATTCTGCTGGTGAGCGAAGGCAATACGATTCCAGCGGTTTCTCTAGGTTCCGCTTTGACGAATCGTTTGGTTGCCCTCACGTTGGCCGAGTTGCCGCCCGATCCGAGAGCGTTGCTCGGTGTCTCGCATTTGATTCTCTACGACCAATCGTTGCGCGATCTTTCTCGGTCGCAACTCCTTGCCCTCGACACCTGGCTGATAGCCGGCGGCAGAATGGTAATTCTGGGCAGCCTCAATTACTCCCTTTACCAGGAGCCGGCCATCAGCCGCTTTCTGCCGGTTCGCGTAACGGGAACCAAGAGAATTTTATTTCATCCAACGTCCGGTCAGAGCGATCGAGTATCACCCATTGCCGATGTTTGGGCGCAGGCATCGACGGTCATTGGAGGAAAGGTGCTGGCGGAGGCACAGGGCATGCCGGTGCTCGTTGAAACCAGCCGAGGAAAGGGTCGAATTACTTATTTGTCCCTCGATGTCGGGCGGCCGCCGCTCTCCCAATGGGACGGTCTGCCAAGGTTTCTGCAGAATCTTTTGGCGCCTGCCGGCGGTGACGAGCTCGCGCCGCGGACACGGTGGGACGACGCAGTGTTTTCGCAGCTCATTCTAAGTCCGTCGTTCATCTCCACTTATCTTCCCACCGGCTCTCTGTTCGTCGCCATAGTCGGTTATTTAATCGGACTCGGCCTTTTCTCATGGCTTTGGCAACGCCAGGGTTTTACCAGACGCGCCTTGGTAGCCGCTTTCCTGTTCTTTGTCGTTTTTTCAACCTGCGGGGGCTATCTCTTATTCAGCCGCGGCGGTAATATCCCGGACGGCGTACTGCTTTCTTCCAGTGTTATGGAAAGCAGCGCCGATGGTTATGTGGAGGTCCAGTCGAACTTGGCAATGTTTTCCACCCAGATCCGCCAATATGGCCTACAGATGGAACGGGGCTGGATGGAGTTGGTCCCCGTTGCCGCGCCTTCCCGGGATCGACCCGAACCGGCCGTGGTGTTCCAGGACGGCAGCGGCTCCAGCCGCTTTCAGTTGCCGTTACGAGAGTGGGATTATAGACTTTTTCGCATCCGCTTTGTTGACCGTTTCCCGCTACGTGCGGAGTTTGAACAGCAAGCCGGAAAGCTGCGCATGCGATTAAATAACCAGAGCGCCAAAGATCTTGCGGATTGCTGGTTAGTGATGCCGGGTCAGCGCTATCCTCTTGGCGATATCCCCAGGGGTGCGAGTTGGATCAAAGAGTTTCCTCTAGCCAGCGAAGAAGGCCAAGAGCGAAGCAGCGGCCGGCGGTCTGATTCGGTAGACTTCCGCGAGATTTCCTTTAAAGACAAAACCCGCGAGATCTTGTTTCACTCCTCGTTTTTCCCGCGGGACGAAGGCTCAGTGCGTTGGAGCACGGGTGCGGCTGTGTTCTTTGGCTGGGTGAAAGATCCAGACCGGCGCGTGTCGGTGGACGACCAGCGGATTCGTAACTACGACTACACGTTGTTTCGTACGATCTTTCCTCTGGCGGGTCCGGAGGATGAATGAAGGATAATCCGGTTCTGCGCGAGAGTCTCGATATCTTTTTCGGCGAGGGACATGGGTTTGCCGTTTATTTTTACCTTTTGATTATTCTCGCGCCGGTGGAGTTCTTTTCGCTTTATTTGCCGTCACTGGACGCGCAGATGTGGAGCGGCTCCGCGAATCTATTTAAGGTTTGTGCCGTGACCGCGTTGTTACTGACGGTCTATCTGGCTTTACGCGTCGCCAATCAGGAATTTGCACCCTGGAGGTTCAAGCCCGTTAAACGTTGGGTACGCGAGAACGGGCTAGCGATCTCTGCGGTGGGGCAAGGCCAGTTGGCGTTTCTGTCATTGCACGTGGCCCTTTCAATTCTCCTTTGCACCCCTCTCCTAATCTGGGCGGGAGCCATCGCTCGCACCCCGTTTCCACGGGTAGCCGGCACTTTCTTGCTGCTGTTATTTTATGCTCTCAGTTACGGCGTCTGGGGACTTGTGACCTTGGCTCTATGGGAACGGCGGGCCGAGAGCCGCCAGGTTTTCATCCGCTGCTTCTTTTTTTTCCTGGTCATATTCTCGGCTGTATTCTATTTACCGGTTAACCCAGTGGCCTTTTTGCTCGCCTATCTCGGCCGACAGGAGTTGCCGCCGCTCAGCATAGGTGGATGGAAGGCACCTGCGACCACCGTCCATTTTACATTTCATCTGCTAATTGGCAGCATCGGTTTAGCAGCGCACCGCTGGGCGCTGAGGAAGGATTTAACCGTTTGAGTTCCGAAGCAGAAACCCTCCGGAAGAAACTCGCCGAGCTGCTGAGCTGGGAACGGAGAAAGCGACGCGAGCAGATCCTCGCCACACTTTTTTGCTATGCGTTGCTAGCCGCGCTGCTCACCCTCCCGTTTCATGGGTTCATGGAGACGGTGATCAGTCGCTGGTTCATTCCGATTTCATTTTTCGGGTTAATGGCGCCGTTTTTCCTTGGCAGAGGGCGTTGGCGGTCGTCAGATTCCGCGCGGGCGCTGGCGCGCGTTGACAAGACGCTGCGGCTCGACGAGCGCGCCCTAACTGCGTGGGAGTTGTTGGAGCGCAACGAGACGCGAGCGGCGGCGCTCATGGTTTTAAAACAGGCGGGGGAGAAACTCACAAACCTCGATCCTAAGGCGATGTTTCGCAGAAGTTGGAGCTGGCAAGCCTATTGTGCTCTTCCGCTTCTTTTCCTTTGGCTCGGACTTCTATGGTTTGACGTCGGTCTTCGATTCGACAGCGATTTGCAGCTTTCAGCACCGAAGAGCGTGGCACAGAAGCTGCGCGAGTTTTCTCGAGAACTCCAGGAAAAGGCGAAGAACGAGGGGCTGCACGAAAGCTTCCGCACGGGTCGAGAGTTGGAGCAGATGGCGCAGAAGGGTATCGACGCGAAAACAGGCGATGAAAAGTTCGAAGCCGATCTGGCCGGAATGCAAAAGAAGATCGCAACGATGGGAAAATCAGCCGCCGAACAACAGCCATCGTCGGCTGCTGAGAGCCAGCAAGACCTTAGGGATCTGAAAGCCGAATTGGAAGCAGCGCGGGATCTCCTCAATATTGCCGATGCGGCCAAAGGGGCGCAGGAGCTGGGCAAACAGTGGCTCGATCAATTGGCGACGTTGCCCCAACTCAAAAAGCAATTCGAACGAGAAGGCCAAGCGGGACAGAGCCTCAGTCAGAACGATCTCAAATCTTTCCTCGACAAATTGGACAAGCAGGCCACCGGGGAACTGGACCGGCGGACCTTGTTGGATGCCCAGCAGTTTCTCGAGCAACTGATGAAACAGGGCCAAGGAGAAAAGGGTGAAAGCGATGTGCGGATAGCCGGACAAGGAGAGCGAGATTCACCGGATGACGGTGAAAGGACGAACAATAGGAGCAATTTGCCAGGAAAGGAGCCCGGCAAAAGAGAAGCGGAATCGCCATCTCTTCCGGAATTTCAACCGGGAGCGGCGGCCCACGTCAAAGGCTTGCTCGGTGAGGGCAACAGTAGCGGCTTGGTATTGAAGGCAAAACCGTCGGCCGGCAAGAGCGAAGTGTCACAGGACGAAGTTATCGCCTCCTATCGTCGGCAGGCGGAGGTCGAGCTCAACACGGAGCGGGTGCCTGAGGCGCTGAAAGAGACGATTAAGAATTATTTCCTTTCCCTGGGAATTGGGGAAGGAGTCAAATGAGCCATGAGCCTTCAGTTATCAGTTAAAGGACGACGTGTTGGAGTACTGGAGTACTGGAGTATTGGAGTGATGGATGAATACCAGTACTCCAGTATTCCCTTACTTCATTACTCCAAGATTGGCATCCACACCTAAAGGAGAATTGACCTCATGGAAGCGGTGGCAGAAATCGAAGAGCGAATGCAACGCGCTCGTCGTTCTTTCGATGATCTAAAAGCGGAGATGGCGCGCATGATCGTCGGCCACGAGGATCTCATCGAACAGGTTTTCATCGCGCTTGTTTGCGGCGGTCACTGCCTGCTGGAGGGGGTGCCGGGATTGGGCAAGACGCTCATGGTGCGTAGCCTCGGTGAGGTCCTGAGTCTCAGTTTCTCGCGTATACAGTTTACGCCTGATCTCATGCCGGCCGATATCACGGGCACCAACGTGCTTACCGACGATCCGTCCGGGAGAAAGATCTTCGAGTTCCAGCGGGGTCCCGTTTTTGCCCATATTGTGCTGGCCGACGAGATCAATCGCGCCACGCCTAAGACTCAATCCGCTCTGTTGGAAGCCATGCAGGAGCAGAGTGTAACCGTTGGCGGGAAGGCGCACCGTCTGGAGAATCCGTTCATGGTGCTGGCGACACAGAACCCCATCGAGATGGAAGGAACCTATCCGCTTCCCGAAGCCCAGGTGGATCGTTTCTTCTTCAAACTTTTGCTCCAATACCCGACTCGTGATGAGCTGGCTCGCATTGCCGATTTCACAACGGCGGGACCACCGGCGGCACTGCGCGAAGTCCTGGACACAGCGGACATCATGCAGATGAGACAATGGGTACGCGATGTGCCTCTCGCCGACATTGTGAAAGACTATGCGGTTCGGTTAGTGCTGAGCACGCATCCGCAGCGCGAGCCAGGCAACGAAGCCGCCCCGTTAGCGCAGAAGTTTGTCCTTTACGGCTCCAGCCCCAGAGGACTGCTGAGTGTGATTCTTGCGGCCAAAGCCCGCGCGCTTCTGGCGGGGAGGCCGAATGTTTCGTTCGAAGACATTCGGCAGATGTTGCCGCCGAGCTTGCGCCATCGGCTGATTCTCAATCTCGAAGCCGATGCCGAAGGGATCGGCGCGGAGAAGATTCTCAGCGAAGTCGTGGAACGGGTTCCTGAAGTTTCATAGGACGGAAGGTTCATGAGTTTCGAGTCTGGAGTTTCGGGCGCTAGATCGGCTCTTCGCGGACTGGTGCAGAAGTATTCTGCCTACTTCGACAGGTTTAGCATCAGCGAAACGGTACGAAGCCGGAGCAAGGACGAAAGAAAAACGATTCAACAGACGATCCAACGCGAGTCCGGAGACCTGAAACCTGAAAGCTTCTTTGACGCGGAGTTTTTGAAAAAGCTCGAGCGGCTGCGGCTGATCGCCAAGCGGCTGAGCTGGGCCAACGCCAAAGGCGAGCATCCCTCATCCCGAAGAGGCTTCAGCCTCGAGTTCTCCGATTACCGGAGATACCAACAGGGCGACGACCTGCGCTACGTCGACTGGAATATTTACCGGCGGCTCGATCGGCTGCTGCTGAAGGTTTTTACCGCCGATGAGGAGATGAACGTTTACTTGTTGGTCGATACGAGCCGATCTATGGCCGAAGGCACGCCGCCGAAGATTGACTATGCCAAAAAAGTTGCCGCGGCGTTGGGTTACATCGGACTCAAGAATTTGGACCGGGTCGGCGGCGCTGCGTTTTCATCTGCCCTACAAGCTCCCCTTACACTGGGAAGGGGACGCAAGCAGGTGCTCGGTCTGTTTAGCTTCCTCAGCAAGCTATCGTGCCATGGCGAGACTAACCTGCGATCGGCTGCTCACTCCTTCACCAATCTTTTTCCCCATCCCGGACTCGTCGTCATCGTGAGCGATTTGTTCGACCCCGCTGGCTGGCGCGCCGCTCTTGAGGAGCTTGCGATTAAAAAATATCAGCTCCTGGTGATTCATATCTTGGACGATCAAGAGATCAATCCCAAACCCTGGGGCGATGTGGCGCTGAACGATGTGGAAAACAGACGGGAACGCAGATTGTTTTTGGACGTGGATCTGGTTCGCCGCTTTCAGAAAGAACTGACGGACTATTTCACGGAGATCGAAACGGTTTGTTCCGGCCGTCGGATCGATTACCTACGGACGACGACTCAAATCCCCTTTGACGAGTTTGTGCTAAAGACGCTACGGCAAGTGAGCAGCGTGACGTAAACTATGGTTTGGGCTGTTCCATACGCGCTCCTGCTTTTTTTTGGGGCTGTACCTCTCATTCTCTTTCTCCATAGCCTCAAGCCCAAGGGATTCAAAGTAAGCACCACGACGCTCTTTCTTTGGGAGCGGGTGCTGAAGCAGCGGCCGCTGGCGACACGGATCGGCTGGCTCTTCAGAAAAAATCTGCTGCTGATCTTGCAAATTCTAGCAGCCTGCCTTCTCATTGCCGCGCTGGCCGACCCGTCGCTGCTTCATTTCGGCGCGCCGTCAGGCGACATGGTGGTGGTGGTCGACTTGAGCGCCAGCATGAAGGCGAGAGGGCCATCGGGAACTCGCTTCGAGGCGGCGCGAAAAGAGTTTCTGTCCTTGGTTGATGAACTGTCGTCGGGTCAGAAGATGATGCTCATCGGGGCCGGCGCCCAGACGCGTCTCATCGTTCCCTTCACTGCGGACAAGCAAAGGCTTCGTGACGCCGGACGAAGTATGGTCGCGACGGACGTGTCCGGGCGGATTAAAGAAGCGATTCTTTTCGCCCATGCGTTTCTCAAACGGGGAAGCCCGGATCATGTCGTCGTGATCAGCGACGGGGCTTTCGCCGGGGCTGAAGATTTCGCCCGCCAAGCCGCGCACCTGCGCTTCATCAAGGTCGATGGCGGCCGCGACAACGTGGGCATCGTCGGTTTCGAGGTGCGCCGGCACGCTGATCGTTCATCCCAATATGAAGTCATGGTGCATCTTAGAAACTTCACCGCGAAAGCGATTCGCGCGCCCTTGACTGTAACCTTAGGGGACACAACGCTCGTACGCGAGTCAATCGATATCGAACCCGACGGTCGGCGGGTTTTGATCTATCCGTTTAAGGGATCTCTGTCGGGGACCCTGGCCGCGCGTTTGGAAATCGACGACGACTTTGCCACGGACAATCGAGCCTATTTGGCGGTGAGCGATGCGCCGCCCGTGCGGCTTCTTTACGTCGGTCCCGGCAATCCGTTCCTGAGTAACCTCCTGCGCTTTTTCCCCAACGTTCAAGTAACCGCCGCGCAGCCGGGCGAGCCTGATGCCTCCCACTTCGAGAACCAGTATGATCTCGTGATTTTCGATCGGGTATCGGTACCCACACTGACCCAGGGTAATTTCATTCTCATCAACACTGTCGCGCCGAATTTACCCTTGCAGGTTCAGGGTAAGGGTAGAAATCCGCGCATCGTCGCTCCCGTAACCAAGCACCCCATCACTGATGGTTTAAGTCTCGCGGATCTTCAAGTACGGGAGTCTTTGCGGGTGGCGTTGACGGGGGATGGCGTGGTCTTGGCCCGCTCGCCGGAGAGTCCAATGCTTGTTGCCCTGGAGCGAGGCAAGCTGCGCTTGCTGTTCATCGCTTTTGATCTTATGGCTTCGGACCTGCCGCTCAGAGTCGCTTTTCCTATTTTGTTTCACAATACCATCGAGTGGTTCCAACCTCAGCGCGTTGAATTCCCCTCCCATAACGTGCAGGCAGGAACGCCATTCCTGCTGCGTTTGCCGGTGGGCGATAGTGATTTGCAGATCACGACCCCTGCGGGGAAAAAAGAGCAATTGAAAGTCGCTACCAGCCCCCTGGTTTTTATCGATACCTTGGAAGCGGGTCTCTACAGCTATAAAAGCGCAAGCCGAGAGGGTCGCTTCGCGGTCAATCTCTTTGACGAGGGTGAATCGCAGATCGCTTCGCGCTTGAATATGAGTGTGGCCAACGCTGGCGCAAGGGGTCAGGAAGGCCCCGGAGCGACGGCAAGCGGATTTTCTCTCTGGCCCCTATTGCTGGCCGGCGTATTCATCTTGCTCGCCCTGGAATTTTTCCTGGCTTTTCGTACGGGAGTTTCACTCTATCCTATTGTCGCTCGGGGGGTGGCGCTGGCGGCGCTTGTTCTGGCGCTGGTGAACCCGAGGATTCTCAAAACGACCAACGCTTTGGACGTCGTGCTGGGGGTCGACCTCTCGCGCAGCGTCGGGCAAGAAGGTCGAGAAAAAGCGCGCGAGATTCTCGACGCGGCCAGCCGCATACAAAACCCGGAGATACGCACAGGGCTTCTGATGTTTGGCCGCTCGCCGGAATGGGAATTTCTCCCGCGCCAAAACTTCCCTGTGGCGGATTTCGCCTCCCGCTTGGACCGCGAAGAGACCGATATCCAGGCGGCGTTGCAAGCCGCGCTTGCGCAAATGGGCGAGGATCGTCAGGGCAAGATTCTTTTGCTCTCCGACGGCAATGAAAATCGCGGTGAAACCGCGCGTGTCATTCCGCTCCTGCGGTCGCACGGTGCTCAGGTCTGGACGCTGCCCGTGAGTCTTTCCCGCGGCAGAAATGAAATCTATCTCAGCGATCTTACCCTTCCCCGACGCGTGGACAGCGCAGAGGGCTTCGAAATCAAAGGCAAGATCGAAAGCCTTCGGGATGCGCCCGCGCGAGTCAAACTTCTGCGCGACGGCTTCTTGGCAAGGGAGCAAGAGCTTCAGTTGAAGGCCGGAGCCAACCAGGTGAATTTTCGGGAGAGCCTGAAGGAGCGCGGCAGCCATACTTATGAACTGTTGGTCGAGGCGCGGGATGACACGCTGGCGGAAAACAACTTGCTACAGGGGGTTGTCGAGGTCCAGGGACCGCCCCGGGTTCTGCTGCTTTCCGCGCAAAAGGAAGGTCAGCGCTTTCTCTCGCGCGTACTGCAAGTTCAGGGATATGCGGTGGTGGAATCTGCGCCGGAGGCAAACCCACTGACTCTCCCGGAGCTTTCGTCCTTTGACCTGGTGGTCCTGGATAACGTCCCCGCTTTTCAGCTTTCCTACGCGAAGATGGAAAACATCGAAAAGTATGTCCGGGATCTGGGCGGCGGCCTGCTGGTTATCGGCGGCTCCCAGAGTTATGGCGCGGGCGGCTATTACCGGACGCCGCTGGAACGTATCCTCCCCGTGGACATGCGACCGCCCGCGCGGCTCGACCTGCCGCATGTGGCGCTGCTATTCGTTCTCGACAAATCAGGCAGCATGGGCGCGGGGCCGGAAGGAAGCACCAAACTGGACTTGGCCAAGGCGGCGGCCATCGCGGCGGCGGACGTGATGAATCCCACGGATCAAGTGGGGATTCTGAGCTTCGACGCGGCATGGGACTGGACATTGCCTTTTCGACCGGTAGGCAAAGGCGAATGGATCTCTGAAGGGCTTGCATCGCTGCAATCCGACGGCGGTACAGATCTCTACAAAGCAATGATCGAGGCTTATCGTGGAATCGCTACGAAGCAGGCCGCCATCAAGCATGTTATCGTGCTGTCGGACGGGCTCACCGACAAGGCGGATTTTCACGGGCTGGTGCAGCGCATGGCGCGGGACGGCATTACGGTATCGACGGTTTCAGTGGGAAACGACGCCGATGTTCAACTCATGGCCGATATTGCCAAGGATGGGAAGGGGAGAGGCTACGTGGCTCTGGATCCGCGTACGATTCCGCAAATTTTTACCACCGAAACACTGCTCATCTCCCGGGATCTTCTGGTGGAAAAACTGGTTACGCCCAGCATCGTCGCATCGGTGGGTCCGCTTAAAGGAATTGCTCAAGGCAACTTACCATCGCTGCGCGGCTACGTGCTCACGTATCCTAAGCCGCGCGCCGAACTGCTTATGAAAGCGGATGCCGATCCACTGCTCGTTTCTTGGCGCTACGGGCTGGGGCGGGTCATGGCTTTTACTTCGGACCTGAGCGGCCGGTGGGGGAAAGAGTGGGTAGCCTGGCACGGCTTTCCGCAATGGGCCAGCCAGCTGGCGCGGGATACACTGCGCAAGCTTTTAGAAACAAG
>Ga0184612_10000808_pt1 | contig 14783 bp, 16 predicted proteins | sample PLM3_60_coex_FD_133163 | JGI IMG/M metagenome (GOLD analysis project Ga0184612, IMG submission 133163) | Groundwater sediment microbial communities from an aquifer in East River, Colorado, USA - PLM3_60_coex | ecosystem: Environmental > Terrestrial > Soil > Riparian zone | place: USA: East... | reverse complement strand
GCGTACATGCGCGGGGCAAGATACCTAGGCTACGGCGGTGCGCACAAGCTCGGCCCACGCCTGCGGATCGAGTGACGCGCCGCCCACCAGCACGCCGTCGAGCTCCGGCTCGGCGAGCAGCTCGGCGACGTTCTTGAGATTGACGCTGCCGCCGTACAGAATGTTGGTGGACTCGGCGCCGCGATCAGTCAGCCACCGGCGGATCGCGGCGTGGACTTCCGCCGCATCATTCGGCGTCGCATTTCGACCTGTGCCAATAGCCCATACGGGTTCGTACGCGACGACGGCTCGTTCCCACTCCATAGCTCGCGGGAACGCCGCCTCGAGCTGCCGCATCACGACTTCGAGGGTCTGTCCGGATTCACGCTGAGCGAGTGTCTCCCCCACGCACAGCACGGGGAGCATGCCGGTGGCCACAACCGCACCCACCTTCTTTCCGGTTTCCGCATCGGTTTCCCCAAACACGTGGCGGCGTTCGGAATGGCCAATGAGCGCGGCGCGCGCTCCGGCCTCACCGGCGAGCGGAGCCGACAGCGCTCCGGTGAATGCGCCCTTCAGTTCCCAGTAGACGTCCTGAGCTCCGACCAGCATGTGCGAGTAGTCGGATAGCGCGTGAGCGCATGCTTCCAACGAAACGGCCGGCGGGAAGAACCACACTTCCCGTCCGGCCGGTAGGTCCCCACTCGCGAGGAACGTACGCAGATACTCGCGCGCGCGGAGTGGACCGATATTCATCTTCCAGTTCGCCGCGAACACCAGGTGTCTCACGCATCCTCCAACGCCGCGACGCCGGGCAATACTTTCCCCTCGAGGAATTCGAGCGACGCCCCGCCGCCGGTCGAAACGTGGGTCAGCTTGTCCTCCATCCCCGCGACCGCCGCGACCGAGTCCCCGCCTCCCACGACCGTCACCGCGCCCTTTTTCCCCGCGTCCACGAGCGCGGTAGCGATGGCGCGGGTGCCGGCATCGAACGGCGGCGTTTCGAACACACCCATTGGGCCGTTCCAGAAGATCGTCTTGGCGCGCAGCAGCCGGGCACGGAAGTCGTGCTGTGTGGCGGCGTCGATGTCGAAGACCGCCCACCCCTTGGGAATCGCGTCGGTCGCCACGGATCGATGCTCGCTCGCGCGCTCGAGCGATGGAGCGATCACCGCGCCACGCGGCAGAATCAGCTTTTTGCCGCTAGTCGCTAATAACTCTTTCGCGAGCTCGATCCGATCGGGTTCGACCAACGAACCCCCAACCTCTAGCCCCATGGCCTGAAAGAATGTGCACGCCATCGCGCCGCCGACGAGCAGCTCGTCCACCCTCGGCAACAGCGAGCGAATCACGTCGATCTTGCCGGAGATCTTTGCGCCGCCCAGGACGGCGATGAACGGGTGCTTGGGATCCCGGAGCAGCTCGCCGAGATACTGCAGCTCCTGCTCCATCAGAAAGCCGGCCACGGCGGGTTTCAGCAGATGGGCGAGTGCTTCGGTTGACGCGTGGGCGCGGTGCGCCGAGCCGAAGGCGTCATTCACGTAGAGATCGCCGAGAGCCGCGAATGTTTTGGCCAGCTCGGGATCGTTGTTCTCTTCGCCGGGCCAGAAGCGCGTGTTCTCGACCAGCGCGACGCCGCCGCGGGGCAGCCGTCGCGTCGTGGCGACCCCCGCTGCCGGATCGGGAATGAATTCGATGGGGACGCCGAGCAGGTCCTCGAGATTGCGGACGATCTGGCGCAGGGAGTACTGCGGATCGGGCCCGCCCTTCGGCCGGCCGAGATGCGACAGCAGAATGACGCGCGCGCCCTTGTCGCGCAGGTATTTGATCGTCGGCAACGACGCGCGCAGCCGCGTGTCGTCGGTGACGTTGCCGTCTTTCAGCGGGACGTTGAAATCGACCCGCACCAGGGCGCGCTTCCCATCCAACGCCTGCGGTGGGAGATCCCGCAGGCTGCGCTTCGTCAACGCCTGCGCCCGATGTAGGCGAGGAGATCCACGCAGCGCGCGGAGTAGCCCATCTCGTTGTCGTACCACGACGAGACGTGCACGAGCGTGCCGTCGATGACGGCGGTCGACATGCTGTCGACCACACTCGAGTACAGGCTGCCGATGTAGTCGACGGATACGAGTGGCTCGTCGCTCACGTCGAGAATGCCCTTCAGCGTGCCGCTCGCGGCCTGCTTGAAGGCGGCGTTGACGGCTTCGACCGTCGTGGGACGCTCGACTTCCGCCGTGAGATCGACGATCGACACGTCCGGCGTGGGAACGCGCAGCGAAACACCGTCGATCTTTCCTTTCACTTCCGGGATCACGAGACCCGTCGCTTTGGCCGCGCCCGTCGTCGTGGGAATGATGCTCAGCGCCGCGGCGCGGGCACGCCGCAGGTCTTTATGCGGCAGGTCGAGGATCTGCTGATCGTTCGTGTAGCTGTGCACCGTGGTCATGAACCCGTGCTTGAAGCCGAAATTGTCCATGACGACTTTCACGACCGGCACGAGGCAGTTGGTGGTGCACGAGGCGTTCGAGATGATGTGATGCTTGGCGGGATCGTACTTCTCGTGATTCACGCCAATGCAGATCGTGATGTCCTCGCCCTTGGCGGGCGCGGAGATGACGACCTTCTTGGCACCCGCGGTCAGGTGCTTGGCGGCGTTTTCTCGATCGGTGAACCGTCCCGTGCTCTCGAGGACGAGCTCGACTCCCAGCTCGTTCCAGGGAAGCTTTTCGGGCTCCTTGATCGCCGAGACCTTGATCGGCTTGCCGTTCACAACGAGCGCGTCGCCCTTCCCCTCGACCGTCCCCGGGAAGCGGCGGTGTACCGAGTCGTACTTGAGCAGGTGGGCCAACGTCTTGGTGTCGGTGATGTCGTTGACGCCGACGAACTCCACCTCCGTCTGCTTGGCCATCGTGGCGGCGCGCAACACATTGCGCCCGATGCGGCCGAACCCGTTGATCCCAACCCGAACCGCCATGACTTTCCCCTTAGATGAAGTCTGGAATCGCTGCGCGGGCGAACGTGAGGCCCATGACTCGCGAGGCGCCGGCCTGTTCCAACGCCCTGGCTGCCTCGGCCAGCGTCGCGCCGGTGGTGAAGACATCGTCAACAATGATCAATGTCGAATGATCATTGATCATTGATCGTTGATCATTGGCCAGTCCAAAGGCCCCCGCCACATTCGCCAGACGCGTCCCCGGTGTCAACGCCGTTTGCGTCGGTGTCTCGCGTGTCCGCACCAGGAGATCGGGACGCACGGGAATCCGCCACTTTCGGGCCAACGCGCGCGCGAGCGCTTCGCTCTGGTTGTAGCCGCGTTCGCGCAAACGCTTCCTGGCAAGCGGGATCGGAATGAGAGCGACCCCCGACGGTTCGTTGGCGTGAGGGCGGACTCCCGTCATCGCAGCCGCCAAGTCGTCGGCGATGCGCGGCAGGCCGCCGTACTTCAAGGCGTAGACGGCCTGCTGCGCGCCTTCGCTGAGCCAGACGGCGGATCGCACCGACCTGAGGGCCGTGGGCCACTCGGTGCACAACCGGCAAGGACCGAAATGCGGTTCTGGCTGTCCGCAGCGTTCGCACCATGGCGGCCGAACGGCACGCCAGCGCTGCCGGCAGACGCTGCAGACGAGGCGCGCGGATTCCCGGTCGCTCAGCAGCGCGTGACACAGGAGGCACTCCGCCGGCAGCAACAGCTGCTCGACGGCGGCGAGGCTAGACACGCAGCGCGCGGCGGACGGCGGCTCGCATCACCTCGACGGGGGCCGCCGTGTCCGGAAAGAAACGGGAAAACGCCGCCGCGCCTTGCTGAACCAGCATCTCGCGACCATCCGCGGCCTCGATGCCGCGCTCGCGCAGCGCATGCACCCACCGTGTTTCCCCCGGGGCGTAGACCAGATCGAGCGCTTTCTGCGCGCCAGGGATGTGGTTGACGTCAACCGGGAGCGGGTCGTGGCCCGCGAGCCCCAGCGGTGTGGCGTTGATCGCGACGTCGATCTCGACGGGTCCGTTGGCGACGGTGGTGGGAACGCCGATGCCGGTGGCCCACGCCGCGAATGCTTTCGCGCGCGACGCATTGCGAGAGCGAACAAACAGCGTCGCCCCGCGGTCGGCCGCCGTCACCGCGGCCGCTCGCGCCGATCCCCCCGTGCCGACCACGAGCCATCGCTCTCCTTTACGCGCCGCGCCGATTTGCTGGAGCGCGGCCGTCACGCCGAACACGTCCGTGTTGTCGCCGACGAGCGCGCCATCCTCGGTCCAGAACGTATTGCAGGCGCCGACGCGCGCGCAGACATCCGTTTTGCGCGCCACGGATCCTTCGACCGCCTCTTTGTGCGGCACGGTGACGTTGCCGGCGCCGCCGATGGCGACCTGCATCGCCAGCACTGCGGGGAGTGATTCGGAGGAGACGCGCAGCGCGACGTACACGGCGTCGAGGCCGAGCGCGTGGAACGCGGCGTTGTGCATGGTGGGCGACAGCGAATGGGCCACCGGATCCCCGATGACCGTGAACAGCCGTGTCTTAGCGCTGATCTCCACGCTTGCTCTCAGCGGCGAGCCGCTCGGCCACCGCCGCCGTGAGGGCCTCGAGCTCCTGGCAGGTGTCGCGGTAGACACCGAGATCGCCGCCGAAGGGATCACTCACTTCGTCGTCGCCGCGGCCGGCGTACTCGCCCAGCACGAACACCCGGCCCTCGCCGCCCAGCTCGTCCACCCGGGCGCGATGGTGCCGGGCCATCGTCAGAATCAAGTCGGCCTGCTCGACCAGCTCGCGCGTGAGCAGGCGCGCCCGATGGCCGGAGAGGTCGAGACCGCGCTCGAGTCCGACGAGGTAGGCACCTTCGGATGCAGGCGCGCCGTCCCAGGCCCCGGTGCCGGCGGATGTGACGGTCACCTCGAGGTCCCGCTCCTGCAACGCGCGCTCGAGCAGCGACGCGGCCAGCGGGCTGCGGCAGATGTTTCCGGTGCAGACGAACAGGACGTTTTGAATCATGGCGCGAGCCGCCCGACGGCGCGACGCAGCTCGAGGACGCTCAACGTTCCCTCGCGTACGATCTGCGCCCGTGGTCGCGTGCAGTCAACCACCGTTGACGGCGGCCGGTTCCCCAGGACGCCGCCGTCGAGCACGAGCAGCCGACCCGCATTCACGGCCGGCGCGAAGTCGCGCACGATGGCGTCCGCGCCCGGACCGGGAGGCTGCCCCGGCAGGTTCGCCGAGGTGGACGTCAGGGGCACACCGAGGGCCGCGACCAGCTGCGCCATGGCGTGGTGCGACGTCCACCGCACGGCGATACCGCCCTCGGGACCGCGCAGCAGGTCCGGCAGGCGCCCGGAACCGCCGGGGAGCACGAGCGTGAGCGGTCCCGGCCAAAAGGCGCGCGCCAGTGCGTCCGCGGACGCATTGAAGGCGAGTCCGTGCGCCTCAGCCATGGCGCGGTCGCTGATCAATAAGAGGAAGGGTTTGCCGGCCGAGCGCCCCTTGAGCGCCGCGAGCGACGCGACGTCGGCGGGCAAGGCGCGTGAGCCAAGTCCGTACACCGTTTCCGTGGGATACGCGAGCAGGCCGCCGCCCTGCATATGCGTGACGGCGCGCGGGATCGCAGCGGCGACCTCCGCCGGCGTTTGAAAGGCGAGCGGTGTCACCGCAGCTCACGGGCCAGCGCCTCGGCGATCCGGAAGTCGTCGGCTGTGGTGACCTTGAGGTTGTACGGCGAATCGGGAATCAGCTCCACCGGAAATCCTGCCCGCTCGCAGACCTCGGCATCATCACTCGGCGCGCCGCCGTTGGCGGTTGCCGCTGCTCCCGCAAGCTGCGCGTAGGCGTCGTGCAGCATCTGGCGTGGGAAGCCCTGCGGCGTTTGTGCCCGCCAGATGCGCTCGCGATCCACCGTGCGCGCGACGCGCGGCGTCGGGCGAGGTGCTCCCTGCCCTATTTCTTTCAGCGTGTCCGACGTGGGCACCGCGGCGACCGCGCCAACGCCCGCCCGCGCCCGTGCGATCACGGCGTCAATCGTTCCTCGGCTCACGAACGGCCGCGCGGCATCATGCACGAGGATGACGGCGGTGTCCGCGGGAAGCGCCTGAAATCCCGAGCGGACGGAGTCGACACGTTGCGCACCACCGGCGACGAGGCCCAGACGCTCGCCGCGGAGCTTGCCAAGCCACTCGGGTGGCCGTTCGGCGTATCCGGGCGGCAGCACGACCACGACCTGACGGACTTCGGGGTGTCCGGTGAATGGTCGCAGCGCGCGCAACAGCATCGGGACGCCGAGGATGGGACGAAACTGCTTCGGCTCACCGGGGCCTGCCCGCACGCCCGCCCCCGCCGCCACGACCACGACTCCGACGTCAGGCGGCGAGGCGGCGGGTGAGCTCACCGATTCCCTCCAACCCGATCACCTCGAGGTCGCCCCCCGTCCCGCGCGAGCGGGCGGACAGAAACACGCGCCGGAATCCCTGCCGCGCCGCTTCGGCGAGCCGCCGTTCGACGCCGGCCACGGGCCGAATCTCGCCACCGAGGCCAACCTCGCCGAGAAACAGGGCATCCGCGGGGACAGGACGGTCGTGGACGGTCGAAACCAGGGCGGCAAGGACGGCAAGGTCGGTGGACGGTTCGGTCAGGCGAACGCCGCCGGTGACGTTTACGAAGACGTCGAGGCTGCCGAACGGCAATCCACCGCGCCGCTCGAGCACCGCGAGCAAGAGCGCGAGCCGGCGATGATCGAGACCGGTCGCGACGCGCTGCGGCGTCCCGAAACCGGCCTTGGAGGCGAGCGCCTGGATTTCGACGAGCATCGGACGCGTGCCTTCCATGAGGGCGGTGACGGCGGAGCCGGAGGCGCCGGTGGTGCGGCCGGCGAGGAACGCCGCCGCCGGATTGGCGACCGGCTCGAGCCCGGCGCCGGTCATGCGGAAGACGCCGATCTCGTCCACGGAGCCGAAGCGGTTCTTCACGGCCCGCAGGATGCGGTGGTCGAGCGTGGTCTCGCCTTCGAAGTAGAGCACGGTATCCACGATGTGCTCGAGCGTCTTCGGCCCGGCGATGCCACCGCCTTTGGTCACATGTCCGACGAGCAGGACCGCCGGTCCCGAGTCTTTGGCGAAGCGCATCAGCCGCGCGGCGCACTCTCGAACCTGGCCGACATTGCCGGGCGCGCCCTCGAGCTCGTCGGTGTACGTCGTCTGGACCGAATCGAGCAGCACGACACTGGACTTGAGCTGCGTCGCATGATGCAGAATGGCTTCCAGGCGCGTTTCGCCGAGCACGTGAATGCCGCCGGCGTCTTCCTGCAGGCGATCAGCCCGCAGCCGCAGCTGATCGGGCGACTCTTCGCCGGAGACGTACAGTGTGGAGACGCCCTGAGTCTCGAGGCGTGCCGCGCACTGCATGAGCAGCGTGGACTTCCCGATTCCCGGCTCGCCACCGACGAGGATGACGGAGCCAGGCACAATTCCTCCACCGAGAACGAAATCGAACTCAGCGAGGCCGGTCTTCCAGCGCTCGACGGCCGCCCCAGCCACGTCGGATAGGCGGATGGGCGGATGGGCGGATGGAGCTTTGCGATCCGCCGATCCGCCAATCCGCCCAACCGCTTCCTCAACCAGAGAATTCCATGCACCGCAACTATCGCACCGCCCGCCCCATTTCGGCTGATCGGCGCCGCATTCGGTGCAGCGAAACACGGAACGGCCCTTAGACACTGGCAAACTCGGGAGGCAGCTCTCTCCGGCTGGCGTTGTCGAACCGGGTGAACCGCTTTTCGAAGATCAGGGAAATGGTGCCCGTCGGTCCGTTACGCTGCTTGCCGACGATCAGCTCGGCCTTCCGCTCGACATCGTTGCCGTCCTTGTCCAGTTTTTTTCCGTCGACGCCGGGCGTCACGTACATCTCTTCGCGGTAGATGAAGAGCACGACGTCGGCATCCTGCTCGATGGCGCCGGACTCGCGCAGATCCGAGAGCTGGGGCCGGCGATGCTCTCCCCCGCGCTGCTCCGGCGCCCGGGACAGCTGTGAGAGCGCGAGCACCGGCACGTCGAGCTCTTTGGCCAGCGCCTTGAGCGAGCGCGAGATATACGAGATTTCCTGTTGCCGGTTGTCCAGGTCTTCCGGTCCGGTCATGAGCTGCAGGTAATCGACGACCACTAAATCGATGTCGTGCTCGGCCTTGAGGCGACGGGCCTTGGATCGCACGGCGAGGGGCGTCAAGCCCGCGCTGTCATCGATCCAGATGTGGGCGGCGCTGAGCAGGCCGGCCGCGCGCGCGAGCTTCGGATAGTCCTCATCCTGCAGCTTGCCCCGGCGCAGCTTCTGCGCGTCAACCAATCCTTCCGAGCAGAGGAGCCGCTGCACGAGCTGGTCCTTGGACATTTCGAGCGAGAAGAGCGCGACCTTCTTCGCATGGGTGATCGTCGCATGCTGAACGATGTTCAAGGCGAACGCCGTCTTTCCCATCGAGGGCCTCGCCGCCAGGATGACCAGGTCACTCCTCTGCAGGCCAGCGGTATACTCGTCCAGGTCGTTGAAACCGGTAGGCACACCGGTGAGCGCACTGTCTCGTCCTTGGAGCTGTTCAATCCGCTCCATGGTGGGCCAAATCAGCTCCTTCAGCCGAATGAAATCCTGCGCGCGCCGGAACTGCGCGACCTCGAAGATCCTGTGCTCGGCGACGTCGAGCACCTCCGCCGCATGCCCCCTGGTGTCATAGACATCCTGGATGATGCCGGTCGCGGCTTCCACGAGCCGGCGCAGCACCGCCTTGTCGCGGACGATCTTCGCGTGGTATTCGACGTTCGCGGTGGTCGGGACGACGTCGATCAAGGCCGCGATGTACTCCATCCCGCCCGCACGGTCGAGATCGCCCCGCCGGCTCAGCTCGTCGCGCAGGGTGACGGGATCGATGACATCGCCGCGCTCGGTCAGGGACAGCATCGACCGAAACAGCTGGCGATGACTTTCCTTGTAGAACATCGCGTCGTCCAGGATTTCGGCGGCTCTGAGTGCCGCGTCCTGGTCGAGCAACATCGCGCCTAAGACCGCTTGCTCCGCCTCGTTGCTCCACGGAGTCTGGCGGCCGGCGTACTCGCTCGCGCGATCAGTTGCCGAGGAGGCGAGCGGCGATACGGACGTCATCCCAGGTTGGTCTCTTCCAGTTGGGGTTACGCAACAGCGCGGCCGGGTGGTACGTCACGACCAGCGGAATGCCGCGGAAGCGGTGCAGCTGATTTCGGAGCGCGCCTAGCGACTGTTTGGTATTGAGCAGCGTCTGCGCCGCCGTGCCGCCCATGGCCAGAATCACCTTGGGCTTCAGCAGCTCGATCTGCCGATACAGGTACGGCACGCACGCCGCGATCTCGTCATACTGTGGCAGCCGGTTTTCGGGTGGTCGGCATTTCACCACGTTGCAGATGAACACCTGCTCGCGCGGCAGATTGATCGCCGCGAGAATCTTGGTGAGCAGCTCGCCCGCCCTGCCAACGAACGGACGCCCCGTTTCGTCTTCGGTGCGGCCCGGTCCTTCGCCCACGACCACCAAGCGCGCCGTTGCGGGACCTTCGCCGGGCACGGTGTTCGTGCGGGCCTCGCACAGGCCGCACTTCCGGCACGCGGCCACGAGCGTGGCGATGTCGGTGAGGCTGGTCGTCTGCTGGATAGGATCGGTAGCAAACAAATCCGCGGTGGGCGGATCAAATGAGAGACCGGGGCTGGGGGCTGGGGCTTGGGGGCTCGGGGTTTGGGACTCGGGGCTCGGACTCGGTGCAGGCGCAGTAGTTCCCGAGGCCCCAGCCCCCATGCCCGAAGCCCGAGGGAGTATCACCGCATCTCCCCCCAAGAGCCGCTGCTGTTCGAAGTACCGCTGCGCCAGAGCCCGCCCGTCAGTCAAAGGGCTTCTTCCACCACGTCGAGAATTCGTTCGGCCACGTCGCGTTTGGGCAGCAACGGCAAGTCGACTTGCGTACCGTTGCGTCCCAGAATCGTTACGCGATTGGTCGTGACCTCGAATCCGGCGCCGGGCTCAAGGGCGTCATTCAGGATCACGTAATCGAGCGCCTTATTCTGCATCTTCGCGCGCGCCTGCGCGAGGCCATTCCCGGTCTCGAGGGCGAAACCCACGACGACGATGCGCGTGGGCCGCTTGAGCGTGCCGAGGATGTCCGGCGTCGCTTCAAGCTCGACGGTCAGCGGGCCGTCGGCGCGCGGGCGCTTCTTCTCGGCCTGACGCTTGGGGCGATAGTCCGCCGGAGCGGCGCTCATGATCAGGGCATCGGCGTTGGGGACCAGGCCCTGGAGCGCACGCTGCATGTCCTCGGTCGTCTCGACGCGTGTCGTCGCGAGTCCCGCGGGCGGCGCGAGCTCCGTCGGGCCCGTCACCAGCACCACGTCCGCGCCGCGCTCGCGCGCGGCCTCCGCCAGCGCGTAACCCATGCGTCCGCTCGACGGATTGGTGATCACCCGCACCGGATCGAGATGCTCGCGTGTCGGGCCGGCAGTCACGATGACGCGCTTGCCCGACCATTTGCTCTTGGTATGGTGACCCCCGCCCAGCAAGCGCTCCGCCGCTGCGAAGATCGCCTCCGGCTCGCTCATGCGACCGGGCCGCTCACTCGGTCCCTCGGCGAGCGCGCCAATGTCGGGTCCGACGAAGTGCCAGCCGCGCTGCGTGAGTACCTGGATGTTCGCCGTCGTCGCCGGATGGGCGTACATCGCGTCGTTCATCGCCGGCGCGGCAAGGACGAGGCGATCACCCCGCGCGAGTAGCAGCGCGGTGAGGAGGTCGTCGGCCATCCCCATCGCGGCGCGCGCCAGAATGTTCGCGGTCGCGGGCGCCACAATGACGAGATCGGGATCCTTGGCGAGAGCGATGTGCGCGAGCGCGCGGCCCCGCTCCCAGAGAGAGGTCAGGACGGGCCGACCGGTGAGGGCTTCGAAGGTCACCGGGCGCACGAACTCGGCGGCCGCGGCGGTGAGCACCACGTCCACCGTGGCGCCAGCTTCGGTGAGTCGTCGTGCCAGTGTGCAGCTCTTGTAGCAGGCGATGCCCCCTGCCACGCCAAGCACGACGTGACGCATCAGGCTTCCTGCTGCCGCCGCCGCCGCACCAGGCGGTACTTGAGGCCGCCGCGCACGAGCTCGTCAAACGCGCGCGTGGTAAGCTTCTCCTCCCAGTCCACCGACCGGTCGCGCGGAAAATCATTCACGTAGCGCGCGAACTTGGCGGCCACGAGCACCCCCAGGTACTTGTTCTGCGTCTGTCCTGCGACTTCTGCCGGCGTCACGATCCGCATGGCTCAGCCTTTCTGTTCATAAAGACGCTGGACCTCTTCCTGAAGCAAGCGTCCATAGTTTGTGATCCACTCAAAGTCCCGCTTTTCCCGTGTCCGGCCCAGGCCCCGTGTGTCGTCGGCGATGGCGACCACGTCCTGCACCGCGGTCTGCAAGTCGTCATTCCGGATCCAGCGATCAAACAGCGTCGATTGCTGCAGTTCGTACTCGGCGCGGTCCAGCCGCCGCCGGATCTGCTCGATCGATTCGCTCTTCCGCTGCCGCAGCCGTTCCAGCAGCACGCGCGGGTCACTCGGCAGAATAAAAATCGACTCCGAGCGCGGCGGCGGATACTGCTGGCGCACCTGCCGCGCGCCCTCCACCTCGATATCTAACAGCACGTGCTTCCCTGACTGCAGCACCTTCTCGACTTCGGCCTTTAGGGTGCCGTACAGCTCGCCGGCGTACTCCGCGTACTCGAGGAACTGGCCGGCCCCAACGCCCTCGAGAAACTGCGTGCGGGTGAGAAAGTGGTAATCCACCCCGTCCCGCTCGTTCGCCCGCGGCCGCCTCGTTGTCGCCGAGACCGAGAAGCCGAAGCGATCGGGGTATTGCTCGCGCACCGCCTTCGCGATCGTCGTCTTGCCGCCGCCCGATGGCGCGGACAGGACGACTATCCTCGGGGTCACTCCAGATTCTCCAGCTGCTCCCGGAACTTCTCGAGATCTCCCTTCATCGCGATTACCGTCTGCGTGATGCGGGCATCGTTGGCTTTAGAGCCCATCGTGTTCACTTCACGCAGCAGCTCCTGCGCCAAGAACCCGAGCTGTTTCCCCACCGCCTGCTCCGACCCGAGCGCGGCGCGCGCCGCCGCAACGTGCGCACGGAAGCGCACCAGCTCCTCCGTGATATCCAGCCGGTCGGCCAGCAGCGCGATCTCGAGGGCGAGGCGCTGCTCGTCCACGCTCACGCCCGCCGTCAGCTCCGCTACGGCCTGTTTGAGGCGCTCGTGCTCTGCCTTCAGACGCGCCGGCGCCTGCTCCTCGATGATACGCGTGCCTGCCTCGAGCGCACCGAGCCGCGCATTGAGCTCCACCGCGAGCGCCTGCCCTTCTTTCTCGCGCATCGCCACAACGTCCCGCGCCGCGCGCTCGACGACGGGCTGCACATCCGCCCACTGCACGGGCTGCTCGCTGCCGCTGCCGCCGTTGGTTGCCGTCAGGACCTCGGGGTGACGCGCCACGAATGCCAGGTCCACGGTGCCCTTGAGCTTCAGCTTCTTCTTTAACTGCTGTGCGGCCGCCAGGACCTGCTTGGCACGCACCAGGTCCACCGTGACGCCGCGCTCCGACGCCGGCCCCTCGACCCAGCGCGCGGTGACCGCCACGTGCCCGCGCTCCAGCAGCTGACGCAGCCGCTCGCGGATCTCGATCTCGACCCCCGCGAGGTCCGCCGGCAGCTTCAGCTGCGGATTGAAATAGCGATGGTTGACGGTGCGGATATCGACTCGTAGCCGCCCGCTCAACACTCGATCTTCGGCCGAGCCGAAGCCTGTCATGCTGCGCGGCACAGGGGCTTAAATGTAGCCCGGGCGGGCCTAATTAGTGAAATACCAGCGCGCGCCGTACGACTGTGCGGCTTTGGGGTAGCCCAGCCCCTCCACGTAGCTCGCCCGCATGATGTTCACGTTCTGAATGGTCCAGAACAGCGTGACACCCGCGAGCTGCAGCTCGAGGTTTGTGTCCACGAAGCTCGATCCGATCATCGCCCGCTGGTTTCCCAGGGTATCGAGTCCGCCGAGTCCCCACTGACTCCACGACTCCATCGCGACCTCCGCCCGGAGCGCGAAGATCCCACTCTTGAACACGCGCCAGAATTTCGAGTGAAACGTGGCCGACACGCGTGCGTGATGCGGCGGCTCGAAGTCGCCCCCGCCCACGACGGGATCGAAGTACCATCCCGCGAGCTGGAGCCCGGGCACGACCTGAATCGTCGCATGCGCCGCGATGAATTCGGTAAGCGGCGTCGGATTGAGCGAATCCACGGCCTTGATGCCGCGCGCGAACCCGAGCGGCGCGAATGGATCGCGGCGTCCACGGCCGACTTCGACGGTGAGTCGCGGGTGGTCAAACCGGATCCATCCGGCGACGTCCAGCGTCTGCTGCAGGTCATCCGTCGTCACGAGCGCCGACTGAGCGTCCTTCCGCCACGTAGCATCCGCGCGCGCCGAGAAGCCGAATGGCAGCCTGAGCCCGGCTGTTCCGTACGCGCGCACGCCCATTCGCCCGTCCGCATAGACGGTTTGACGGAACGACCCGGCCACTGTGATCGGCGCGAGCGGCATCCATCCGGCGCGCCCCTCGAACTGGTGCGGGGCTCCACCCGCACCGAATCGCGCCGTGCCGACGACGGTCGCGCGACGCCATGCCAGGCTCGCCTCGACGGTGGCGCTCGAAACCGAGCGCGCTTGGATCAGCGTGTCATGGCTGATGCCGCTCGACGCGAGCGTACCCGTGAACCGCCATCCCAGGCCGTCGTCGCGCTGGGCCACGAACACGCGCAGCAGCCGCTCGCGGCGATCCTGGCGCCAGCCGTCCACGCGCTCGTCGGTCGCCGCGGCGCGGTGCCAGCTCGAGCTACCGAGCTGGAACGACGCCCCGATCCTGCCTCCCGGGGGCACGTAATCGGCTTTCAACCAGAGGTCGCTGGTTCCGAAGCTCGTCGTGGTATTGGAGACCGGGCCGACGCCCATGCTGTTCCAGTCGGCCACGAGCGACATGCCGAAGCCCGACCGCGTGCGCGTCGAGTACCCCGCGCGGTAGCCGGCGATATCTTGCCGGCCGGTCAGGACGCCGACCTGCGTGCGAGGATCAGTCGAACGGTGGGCAACCGTCACCAGGTACACCTGCAACGCCGCCGGCAGCACGATGACGTCCACGCGCTCGAACGGAGCGAGCGCAATCCGGGACGGATCGAGGTAGATCGAATCGCGGCCCAGCGGCATGAATGGCACGCCGTCCCAGAAGATTTCCAGAGCGGCCGGTCCGCGCCCGCCGTACAGCACGATCTCGGCTTGCCCGTACCATCCGCCACGGGCGACGTACACGCCCGGGATGTGGGTCAACAGATCGCTCAACGTTCGCGAGCTGAGGAAAAGAAGAGAGTCAGCCGTGAATGTGTAGCGCGCGCCCCGGGGCAGCGGGCCCGGAGCCAGCGCAGGCTCGAAGGTGGGGAGCAGCGCCGCAACCGTATCGGGAGGAGGAGGCGCCGTCGTGTCGCGTGCGGCCGTGGTATCCTGCGCGGCCAGGCCAGGCGCTCCTGCGAGCGCCAGGGCTAGCGCAAAGGCTCGAATCACGCGCCGGCGCGTTTGAGCAGAAACTCCGTAAACAACCGGACGCCGATCGCCGTCGGGCCCTTCGCGTGACTAGCGCCTTCGCCTTCGAGGTAGGCGGTGCCGGCGATGTCGAGATGCACCCAGGGGAAGCCGTCCACGAACTCGCGCAGGAACCACGCACCGGCGATCGTCCCCGCGGCGCGTCCGCCCGAGTTC
>Ga0184612_10000807_pt1 | contig 14785 bp, 13 predicted proteins | sample PLM3_60_coex_FD_133163 | JGI IMG/M metagenome (GOLD analysis project Ga0184612, IMG submission 133163) | Groundwater sediment microbial communities from an aquifer in East River, Colorado, USA - PLM3_60_coex | ecosystem: Environmental > Terrestrial > Soil > Riparian zone | place: USA: East... | reverse complement strand
TCTCGGTCTGGACAACATCGGCGTCTTCGACCGCAGCAAGCCTCTTCCCACTGGGGGCCATATCGAGCAATCCGATGCTACCAGTTGGATGGGGATGTATTGCCTCAACATGCTGGCCATTGCCCTGGAGTTAGCGCGGGAAAACTCCGCCTATGAAGATGTCGCCAGTAAATTTTTTGAGCACTTTGTCTACATCGTCCGCGCCATGAACGATATCGGCGGCGAGGGCATTGAGCTTTGGGACACCAAGGATGGCTTTTATTACGACGTCTTGCATCTCCCTGACGGGAAAGCGTTACCGCTCAAAGTGCGCTCCATGGTCGGCCTGATCCCGCTTTTTGCCGTGGAGACCTTGGACCCGGAGCTGGTCGACCATTTGCCTGGCTTCAAGCGGCGCATGCAGTGGTTCATCGAAAACCGCCCGGAGCTGAGTGAGCGCTTTGAAACGGAAGCCACGGAACATGGCCCGCGCCGTTTTCTATCGTTGGTAAGCCGGCGTCGTTTAACCCGGGTGCTACGCTATATGCTGGATGAAAATGAATTTTTCTCGCCCTACGGCATTCGCGCGCTCTCGCGCTTTCACCGCGATCACCCGTACATGCTCAAGGCCGATGGCATGGAATATCGAGTCGACTACGAACCGGCGGAGTCGAGCACCGGCCTGTTCGGCGGCAATTCTAATTGGCGCGGACCGATCTGGTTCCCAGTGAATTTTCTGCTCATTGAATCGCTGCAAAAGTTTCATTTCTTTCTTGGCGACCGCTACAAGGTCGAGTGTCCGACAGGGTCTGGCCAGATGCTCGACCTCTGGGAAGTCGCAGGTGAAATTTCACAGCGACTCACGCGGATTTTTCTGCGCGACAAAAACGGACGGCGGCCTGTCTTCGGCGGCACGGAAACATTTCAAACCGACCCTCACTGGCGAGACCTCATACCGTTTCACGAGTATTTCCACGGTGACAACGGCGCCGGCATCGGCGCGAGCCATCAGACGGGTTGGACGGCATTGGTAGCGAAGCTTATCCAACAGTATGGGGAATGAACTACCCGCAGCAAGCTAACTGAGCATCAGAACACCTAGCGATGAATTTATCTTCAAGGGCGTCACCCCCGAATGTTTTAATCGGGGGGCCAGTTCCGGCCTCGCCTGGATTCCCGATAGAAGCATTCGGGAATGACGGAATCTAACGGATCTGGGAGATTGATCTTTACGCAGCGAACTGCGGCGAATCAAACCCGTAGGTTTGATAATATCGGGAACGACTCGACTGGACCCCGCGTTATCGCAAGATGATTGAAAATCGCGAAGCTCGCCTACCAACCCTTCTGCTTGCGCTCACTCTCGGATTGGCCACTGCCGCTTTCATCATCGCCAAGACAGGGAGGGATGCGCTTTTTTTTCAGGGCAGCGGAGGGCTGCTCCAGCTGCCGCTCGTCTATATCAATATCGGCGTGGCTTCCTTGCCGCTCGCTCTGATCTTTGTCAAAGCAATGAAAACCTGGGGCGCACGGCCTGCTCGGGTCGGAGTCTTGCTGCTTGCCGCGGTGATCATGTCTGCCATGGCTCCCTTCTTAGAGCCTGGAGACAACACATTACTCCTAGCCGTTTTCATCTTTATTCCAGCCATTTTCGGACTACTGTTTGCGAGTTTGTGGCTCTTGGCCGCCGACATTTTCGAAAACACTGAGAAACGTGAGGCGGCGCGAGCCTTCAGTAGAATCGGCGCTGGAACGCTTGCCGGTGGCATGATGGGCGGCTTGATTTCCAAGGGCCTCGCTCCTTATCTGGACCCAAAATGGTTGATCTTCTTGGGAGCGGTCGTCATCCTGGGCGTGGTCTCTTTGGTCATCCACACTCACAGCCGCTTTCCCACGAATATTGTCGCCAAAAAAAATGGCGACAAGAAGGCCGGATTTTTGACCCCGCTGACCAACAAGTATGCTCTGACGCTCTTATTCATTTCGATGACCGGGGCGCTCGCCGGTTTGTTGATAGATTTCCAGTTTTACACTGCGGCAACCAGCGCCAACATGGGCTCGAAGGGCAACACGAGTTTCTTCGCCAATTTCTACATCCTGCTAAATTTCATGTCCTTACTGCTCCAACTCTTTGCAACACCGAAGATACAGGATAAGGTCGGATTACGAGGCGGTCTTATGGTGCTGCCCTTGGCCCTCATCGGCGCAGCAGGTTTCGTGACCGCTGCGGCGACCGCGCTTAGCCGCTCCGTTTTGCGAGTGACGGAAGGGGGTCTGCGCTCGTCGGTGCACCGGTCAATTTGGGAGCAGGCTTTCATCCCGCTGGACTCCACGGAACGCTCTGGCGTAAAGCTCGCTGTGGACGGCATCGGCGCCAGGATCGCAGAGATAGTAGGCGCCGTCGTTATTCTTCTTTGGCTTAAGCAAGCCGCGTCAAAAGGGGCGCTTCCCATGCCGCTCGATACAAGCTGGATGGTTTGGTTCACCCTGGCGACCGTTGCGATCTGGCTTGTGATCACCCAGAAGCTTAGAATCCAGGTTAAGAAAGAAGTCGGAGAAGCGAAGGTCATTCCAGTCTGGGACGTCGAATGCGAGCGCTTTCCCGACCAGTGTCCATGCACGACAGAGTTGGGCAAGGGGATCGCTTAATCCGCGACGTAGCGCAATGGAAAAACTAGTTTACCGCCACAACCGTATCACGCGCACAACGCATTGGGTTAACGCATTGGCGTTAGTCATCCTGGTCATGAGCGGTTTCCAAATCTTCAACGCGCACCCTCATCTCTATTGGGGAAGCACTTCGGAGCCTGACCAGGCGTTTCTCTCCATTGCGGCAGCTAATGACGACGGCGAGGTTCGCGGTTTCTTCCGAATCTATGGCTGGCAGTTAGATACGACGGGTGTTCTCGGCGTGCAGAACACGGAGATGGGTCCAGCCCCGCGCGCCTTTCCAAGTTGGCTGACCATTCCCGGATACTTTTGGTTGGCGGGCGGGAGACGATGGCATTTTTTCTTTGCCTGGATATTTGCCCTGAACGGACTGCTATACGTCATCTATAACATCGCCAACGGCCACCTGCGGAAGTTTTTGCTTACACCGAAAGACGCCGGCCGCGTGCCTGCCATGGTTCTTTATTACTTTCGAATCCGCAAAGAATCCCCCCAAGCAGGCGAGTATAATCCGCTGCAAAAGATGGCGTATACCAGCGTCTTCTTGTTCCTGACTCCGCTGATCTTGCTCTCGGGAATGGCCATGTCACCGCAGCTGGATACCGCGTTCCATTGGCTGCCGGCGATGTTCGGCGGACGTCAATCAGCGCGCAGCCTTCACTTTATCCTCACATTTCTTTTCGTTGGTTTTACCTTCGGCCATGTCTTTTTGGTGCTGATGACCGGCGTCCTCAACAACATGCGCTCGATCGTTACCGGCTGGTATAAGGAAAAGGTTTCCGAGAAGCCGGAGCCGGCGTGGCTTCAGGGTTTCAAAGAGGAAATGATTCAAAAGCCCGCGAGAGTTCCGGTATCGCACCAAATACCGGCGCCAGAGCTTGAGGAGATTCCCCCGGCGGAGGAGACGCTGCCCGCTCGCGTCGAACCTACACAGCCAGACAACGGTATCTCGAAATCCGCAACCGAAGACGCGCAAATTTCACCGGAAAGTTCTCAACAAACCTTGCCAACCCATAACAATGAGGCAAAAAAAGATATCGTGGAGTAAGTCATATGAATCTATCACGACGCAATTTGCTTCTCGGCGCCGTTCAAGGCGCGGGCTTGTTGTTGCTTTCCGGCTGCGAAAAGGCTTTTAACAGCCTGCAGCAAAACAGGAAATTCCTCTCGCTGCTGGAATCGGCGGAGGGCGCCAATCAGCGACTGCAACGATTGCTGACCGGTAAGAATAAACTCGCCCAAGAATTCACCGAGCAAGATATCTCCCGCTATTTCAAGCCTAACGGCAATCCGCCGCCGATTACCATGGATTATGCGGCGGATGCGGCAAAACAATGGTCGGCGTGGCGATTGGAAATCTCCGGCTCGGTGAAGCAACCGGCTCGATTTTCGTTGCCCGAACTAAGATCGATGCCTTCGCGAACCCAAATTACTCGCCATGATTGCGTCGAAGGCTGGAGTGCGATTGCGAAATGGAAAGGAGTTCCTTTAACGGAGATCATGCAGCGGGTGCAACCGACCCCGGAAGCCAAATACGTCGTCTTTCACTGCATGGACACAGATGACAGTGGCGCCCACTATTACGAGAGTATCGATTTTCTAGATGCCAACCACCCTCAGACGATCCTGGCTTACGAGATGAACGATCGCGCCCTGCCCGTCGAACATGGAGCGCCGCTGCGCCTCCGGATCGAGACGCAACTCGGTTACAAACACGCCAAATACATCCGTAAGATCGAGTTCGTTGCAAGCTATGAGGCCATCGCTGCCGGAAAAGGCGGCTACTGGGAAGATCAAGGTTACGAATGGTACGCGGGAATCTGATCGTGCGACCAGGCCCAAAGGATGTCAGGTGTCCACGTACGAATGAACTCCTCAATCAATCTCACGTAGAACGGAGAAGTTCTCCAGACGGTTGCCTTCGCCCTTCTGCGTGCCTTCCTGGTTAGAAAGTTTTTCCTTTCTTTATGGAGATGAGCAACCCGCCTATGCCCCTGCTACGAAGCACGGGAACGATAACCGAGACCAGATTGGGATGCGCAGCCACTGCCTTGTTATAACGGGTGATGCCAGTGTTGGTCTGCGGGTCTAGAACCGCAGGGGACAACGTGTTGTCGGCGAGAATCAGCCCGCCGTCCCGGATCAACGGCAGTGATAACTCCAGATATTGTGGATATCCGTCTTTGTCCGCGTCGATGAAGACCAAGTCAAATGGCAACTCGTCCGATGCCTGCAAATGCTTCAGTGTCTGCACCGCCGGGCCGAGGTGCACCTTCACTTTTTCCGACAAGCCGGCCCGTTCCAGATTGCGGCGGGCGACCGCAGCATGATGCGACTCGATCTCCAACGAGATCAACTGGCCGTCTTCAGGTAAGGCACGCGCCAGCCAGGTGGTGCTGTAGCCCCCCAGCGTCCCGATCTCCAGGATGCGCTTGGCTCTCGCCAGTAGGGCGAGCAGATGCAAGGTCTTGCCTTCACTGGGCGAGACGTATATGCGGGGCATGTTTTCCCGGTTTATCTCCTCCCGCGTCGCCCGTAGGGCATCATCTTCCGGTGCAAAGAGCCGGCTGATGTAATCATCGAAGTCCAGTGATGTCTGTTGTTGCTCGCTCATTTTTTTCCTCCTGCAAATTGTGCTGCTTTGCCGCTGCCACGTTCGGTGATGATCTCTCGAACCTCGTTTTGGCAACGTTCCACCGCCAGCCGTACCTGACGGATCGTCTGCTGGTCATCCCGCTCAATGGCTTCACGCAGCCCACCCCAGGCGGTACGAGTGAGGTCGTCGAGCTCATCCTGAAGAAAGCCGACCTCGTGCCGGATCGCCTTAGCCGTGCCTCTGGCGGCAAAGCGCGCCCAGAAGGCATCCACGTGCTCGGCGCGGGCGTCCAGTTCGGCACGGCCTGCTTCGGTTAGATGATAAACACGCCGCTCCCCTTCCTGGTCGGCGCGCACTAGTCCCAGTTCCTCCAGATATTGCATGGTGGGGTAGACCGTGCCGGGACTGGAGACATACTGGCCGGCCGAGCGTTCCTCGAGCGTCTTAATAATCTCGTAGCCGTGTTTAGGTCCGTCGCGCAGTGCATCCAGCAGCACATAGCGCGCCTCACCGCGCTTAGCCCGTCCGCGCCCGCCACCGTGACGGCCTCGCCCATGATGACTTTCGCCAGGATGTTCCCTCTCGTTTCTGGGACCATCGCGACCTCGAGGACTGCTTCCGGCCCCTGTTTCAAGACGGCGTACGGCCCCGCGGCCATCACGGCGCCCAGTTAACTCGTTGTCGTGTCGCTTTGCTCGGTGTCGCATAACTCCTCCTTAGTTTCAGAGATATCAGAGATATCACGATATATCGTGATATATTTCACTATGCTATATCTCGGTCCCATGTCAAGGACCAGCGCCGACCAGGATAACAGTGAGGAGGGAGTAGAGACTAATGACTGCCGTATTGGAGGATAAGCGCTTTCAATCAAATAGAGGAGTGATGGATCCGCATTGAATGATCAGGCTCTCTTACGATCGACCTGTAAGCGACTACTGGAGTATTTTTTCGGCAAACTTCGCCGCGGGCCTGCGGACATTGATAACTTTATCTTCCAGGTGATTTCGTACCCGGTGATACTCTGCAAGCGTCATCACATCTTTGGCGGCGTCCACGCCCTCCGTTTTCATCCACTTGGTATCGACATCGAGGCGGCGAGTGGCCTGCTTCATCACCTTGGCGTAAAACTCTTGGCCGTCTTTGCCTAGAAACCAATTAACAAAAACCTTGGTCGTATTCGGATGAGGCGGATCTTTGACAATCCCAAGGACGCCGTAGCCGCTGCTGGCCGGCAAGCCTTCCTTTGGTGTCGGCACTTCCTTGACCGGAAGACCCGCGCTAATGAACGGGTCGTACTCGGCACGACCCAGTCCGATAGTAATGGCGAGCTTGCCTTTTGCCAGTGCGTCGGCGATCTGCCGGAGATTACGACTTAAAAAAAGATCCTGCTGCACGAGTTTTCGCAAGTATTCTTCACCCTTGGTCTCCCACATAAAAGACCACAACGATATGCCCGACCCACCAATGCGCGGATCATTCAAACCGATCTTACCCTTCCATTTAGGATTGAGAAGATCATCGAAAGAGCGCAATTCTTCGGGCTTTGCTAGCTCGGCATTATAAAAAAGACCCTCCGTCCCGGCATTGGCGACAAAAGAATAGAGAAACCGGTTCGTCTTGATGTTGTCGTTCCAAATGTGTCCGCCCCACCAATATTTGGGATCTTTGACCTCGGGTAGAATCATGTAGGCACTCACCGGATCCAACATGCCATCATCTTGAAGCGACATCGCCGTCGTGGTTCCCTGGATCAGACCGTCGAAAGTGCGGACCCCCGCTCTAAACTCTGAGGCGATTCGATTGGCCGAATCCGCCCCCCTGGACACCACAAGCTCGGCTTCTATGCCGAACTTCTGCCTCAACAAAGGCTCCAGCTCTTTTCTCAGCTCAGCACTGGGAGGTATGGCAAGCACGATCTTTCCTTCTTTTTTGGCGCCCTTCAGTGCCGATTCCCATTCAGATTGCCACTCGGCCGCTCGCACAAGCGAGAGCGGAACGAGAACCAATAGGATCGCTAAAGTTAGCAGTGCGACTTTGCTTCGCCTCATGTCTTGTCCTCCTCCCTCTACCAGGTGTTCCAGCGCTCACCGCGCTTGATCATCCATTCGTAATAATTCCACTCCGGCGAGCGGGGCGGCCGTGATCCCCTTCGGGTCACTCTCTCCGCTTCCACGCGCTCATACTTCTTTACCACAGCAGCAGGGAACGGACTCACCTTGCCGACGCTCTGCGCCCACAAAATCATCTTGGCTGTCCGCTCCAGGTGCACCGTGTTAAGGCAAGCCTCCTGGATCGTCTTTCCCGTCACGTTGGCCCCGTGCCCCTTGATCATGAGCGCGCAATTATTCGCTATCATCTTGGCGGCCTTTTCGCCGTCTTCTTGCCAAGTGCCGTAGAGCCAGGGGCTGGTCGGAATTCCTTTGCCGAACTTGATCGAGTGCTGGTGGATGGGAACGATCTTCTTGCCCGTCGCCACTAGAGAAACCGCCACCGGCGGATGGCAGTGAATCACTGCACCGGCATCCTTTTTCGCCTTATACATACACGTATAGAAAAAAATTTCCTCAGGAGGATCCCTCTGCCCGGAGATCAACTTACCCTCCATGTCAAACTCGAGCACGTCATCCTCAGGGATGCCGTGATCTAAGGGGGGCCTCAGGGGCAAGAGGAGAAAGCTATCGCCGCTCGGCGTCCGGCAACTGACGTGCCCCCACATGTCGGCCAGCTCCCAGCGCAGGATCTGGATCGCCGTTGCCAATTTTTCTTTTAGCTCGTCCACTTCGCTCATGGTTTTACCTCGTTGACAGACCGCTCATCGATCATTTCGCAGCCAAGTATGTTCGCCGTAATAGACGATGACAAAACTTTCTTGGAGTACTTCGACTGAGCTCAGCACGAACGGTCCTTGATTGCGATTGCCAATCGTTAACCGATCGCCTGAGCTATGTCGAAGGGTGGTCGGCCTGTTGCTCAATATTTCTCGAGTAATCGTTTCAGGTTACCACCCAGAATCATCTTCAGTTCCTTCGCCGTCCATCCGGTATATTGGACCGCGTATTTCACCAGCTTGTCGATCTCCATCTGAAACGGATTGTACGGGTGATCCGAACCGTAGAGCACTTTCTCATAGCCGACTTTCAGAACCGCGGGAACGAAATTGTGCGACATCCAGCTTACGACAGAAGTTTCGAGATAGAGATTGGTGACTTTCGAAGCCGCCAGCGCTGCCTTTTTGCTCCCGTCGATCAGGCCCATATGACCCAAGATGACGGGCACCTTCGGATATTGTGCCGCCAGATGGCCGATGGTTAAGGGGTCCGTATTCGCTGTGTTGCCGCTGTGGAAAATAATCGGAACACCGCAATCACGCGCCTTATCGAAGATCGGTCCTAAAATCCGTTCGTCGAGCATGAAATGATCAATTTCCGGGTGTAATTTGATCCCGCGCATCCCCCTCTCGTTGATATATTTGTCGATCAACGCACAGGCAGATTTCTGACCGACATTCGGGTTGATCCGGCAAAACCCGAGGATGCGTCCAGGATGCTTCTGCATCGCGTCTGCGATCAGATCGTTCTGGTCGCTATAGTCGTATTCGCTGCTAAATCCTCCCATTGGGAAACCGATTACCGTATCCACTCCGGCGTCATCCATCGCTTTCACAACTTGTTCACCGCTGAAGGAATTAAAAAACGCCCGGCCGGTGGTGCTGTCCTTCGCCGATATTTCAAACCGTTCTCGTCGCGGTCTTCCTCCCATGTGAGTGTGCGCATCGATGATCTCGATCGATTCTCCATCGATTGTTATGCTCATCGTTCCTCCTTCTCTAATTTGAGCGGCGCATATGAATCACTTCTTTTTGCCCTCAGCCAACGCTTCTTCCATAAGTTTGATAATGGGTTGCATCTCTAAGTATTCCGGACGACTATCCAAAAGCAGGTATTTGACTCCCTCAACGCGGCGCGCCCGCGGCGGCACCATGTCCTTGGGGATGTCGACCCTGAGAGAGTCTACCGCGTCATCGGTGTTCGCCAACTCATTCTGGAGAGCGATCTGGCCTTTGCGCGAAAGTAGCCAGTTGATAAAGACCTTCGCCGCATTGGGGTGAGGAGCTCTGTTCACCAGCCCTACGGTTCCGGAGTTGGAGACGATTCCCGCGCCCTCTTTCATTACGCCGAGATTGCCCACCGGTAAACCTTTTTGTTGGAGATCAGCGATCTCCACGCAGCCGATGCAGATGGCAAATTTTCCGTTCGCAAGCCCGTCCGCGCCCTGACGAAAATCGCGAAACAACCCGACATCCATTTCTGCGAAGAGCCGCCGGACAAAATTCGGCCCGAGTTGGGGGTTATGATAAAAAAAGCGCATGGCGCCGCTTCCCGGGCCCGGAGTGCGAATGTCTCTCGTCTCGATCTTCCCCTTCCATCTCGGATTGAGGATGTCCCACAAAGATTTGAACTCTGTGGCGTTGACCAGCTTGGTGTTATATGAAACCGAGCCGCCCTGGATGACCCCTAAATAGATCAAAGCCAACTCCTGGTTGGGATCGGCGTAGAGGTGCTTTCCCATCCACCACTTCGACTGATCGAGTACCTCAGGCAGGATCAAAGCCGGACGAAGCGGATCGTATATCTTGGCATGGTAAAAATCAGAGTTCCGGGGACCGGTGCTGATCACGTCCGCTAAATACTTTTCCGCCCTCCGCTCACTGATAAGCCGTTGGGTCAGATCGTTTCCCCGGCCAACAACTGCGACGGCTTTGATCTCCGGATACTCTTTCTGAAAATGGGGCAGCAGAACGTCGTAGCTTAAATAAACGTTGACCTGGCCTTCTCTTTTCGCTTCCGCTAGTATTTTATTCCAATCATCCTCCCCAGCGCCCCAAACCGTGGCGGGAAACGCCACGAAAACCGTGAGCGCATGAGTCAGAATAGCCGTCGCGAAAATGTTGCGGCCAGGGCTCCGGCATTTGCCGCTTTTCATTTTTTTCTCCTTAAATTATTACCGGGCAGCTACATAAGACTGGCATCGATACGTTGGCTCTCTCTTCTGGAAAAAGTAGCAGACTCGAAGCTGCCACTGCAGAAACCGGACTCACCGCCACGCACTCAAGGACAATTCATCGTGACTCGCCGAGTATTCGTTTCAGATTGCCGCCGAGGATCGCTTTCAGCTCCTTCGCCGTCCATCCGGTGTATGGGACCGCGTATTTCACCAGCTTGTTGATTTCCATCTGAAAAGGATTGTACGGGTGATCCGAACCGTAAAGCACCCGCTCATAGCCGACTTTCATAACCGCCGGAACGAAATGGTGCGACATCCAACTCACCACCGAAGTTTCCAGATAGAGATTGGTTACTTTTGAAGCGGCGAGCGCAGCCTTCTTCGTCGCATCAATCAAGCCCATGTGACCCAAGATCACCGGCACCTGCGGATACTGCGCCGCCAGATGACCGATGGTTAAGGGGTCCGTATTCGCCGTGTTGCCGCTGTGAAAGATAACCGGCACTCGGTAGTCTCTCGCTTTATCGAAGATCGGTCCTAGAATCCGCTCGTCGAGCATAAAATGGTCGATCTCCGGGTGTAATTTGATCCCGCGCATCCCCCGCTCCTTAACGAACCTGTCGATGGACGCGCACGCGGCCTTCTGCCCCACGTTGGGATTGATGCGGCAAAACCCTAGGATGCGGCCCGGATGTTTCTGCATGGCGTCGGCGATCAGATCGTTTTGATAACTGTAGTCGTTTTCGGTGCTCCATTCTCCCATGGGAAAGCTCACGGTCGCGTCCACTCCGGCCTCGTCCATCGATTTCACCATGTCGTCGCCACTGAATGAATTGAAGTGAGTTCGGCCTTCCCTTGGCTTACGCCCGCCCATATGGGTGTGCGCGTCGATGATCTCGATGGATTCTCCTTCTAGTCGTAGCGACATACGATTCCTTTCTGTCCAAGATGCAAGGCAATGCATCTGTCGGTGGTTTGACCTTAGCAACTCGACCCAAGTCGCAGTGCTGCGGAGGCTCGCGCTGCGACTTGGGTTCGATTCTTTGCGAATAATTAGCTGAACTGGCCGTGGACTAAAAATTACTTCATGGCTAGGCTCGCGGAACCGTAGCTCGCTCCAACCGATGGCGCTAGGCTGGCGCATTCGAGTACTCGCCTGGCGATCTCTTCCGTGGTTGCGAACCACACGCCCTCATGCCGCTTCACGTATTCGATAAGTTCAGAGAGCACTTCGATCCGGCCCGGGCGTCCAATCAAGAAGGGATGCAGTGAGAACTGACAGTAGGTGTGAAACAAATTCGATTCCGAATAAAAGGTATCGAAAGACTTCTTCCAGATCACTAAAGCATCATCCGGATTCGCAGTTTTGCCGCCTTGGAAAACGAACATATCGCCGAAGGGTTGCCGGGGAATTTCCACAACTACCCGATCATGGTCCTTTAAAAGGTATGGCAGATCGTGGGAAAACGAGTTGCTGTTCCAGATAAATCCCTGTCCGATTCCCAGATCGGGAGTGACGTGACTCTGGAAACAACATCTCCAGCCGTCGATCTTCTTACCCGTCAGGCCCGTCAAGACATCGACGGTCTTGCGCATGGTTTCAAGCTCTTCCTCTTGGGTCAACTTCCATGCCTTCTCGTGGTGATAACCGTGCCCCGCTACGTCATGTCCAGCCGCGTGAATAGCTTTGACGGTATCGGGGTACCGTTCCGCCAGGGCCCCGCAGGTAACAAAAGTCGCCTTGATTTGATACTTATCCAACAGGCGTAAAATCCTCCATATCCCCACTCGCGGGCCGTATTCGCGTCTTGCATATTCCTCGGCATCAATCCTGCCTTTCGAATCCGGCTCCAATCCTTCGGCCCCCTGATAATTGAAAACAAAATTAACTGCACATCGGTACGGCTTCGGCCATTGCAGTTTCTCCCCTAGAAAGATCTCTTGCAGCATAGGCACCTCCTCTTTTGAGTCTTCTTATAAGTTTATCAGCAAAATAGCAAAATCCTCTTTTCGCTTCGGCGTGTCCGAATATCTTTCTTCTTCTATCCCTTCTGAGGCTCTTTGAGGGACTCATCGATGAACTTTCGTACCTCATCTACATCCATCCATTCCAAATCCCAAACGCGAAAGTACTTGACGCCTTCCCGTCGCCGGTGGATCGGTGAAACATCCTCTTTAGGAATATCGATTCTGGCGGAATCGCAGGCACCCTGACTCTTTTGAAATGAAATCTGACCCTCCCGCGACAACAGCCAGTTGACAAAGACTTTCGCCGCATTGGCATGGGGCGCCTTGTCCATGAGAGACATGTTTGATGCGGCAGTTTCAAGAACCGGAGACTCCTTGAGGTTTCTTGGATCCAAAATGTTGACGGGCAGCCCCTTTTCCTTTGCCGTCAACAGTTCCCGTGGAGACGTTAGGAGAAGAAAAACAAACTTTCCTTGAGCCAACCAGTCGACTGCTTGACGGGGATCCTGACTCAGCGCGATATCCATCTCGCTCAGGAGACGCTTGAAGAACTGCGGACCAAGCTCAGGGTGATAATAGATCAGCCTGCCACCCTCTCGACCCCCTGAGGACCTCGGATCCAGCGATACAATCTTGCCCTTCCATCTTGGATTCAGGATATCCCAGTACGAGTTGATCTCGGTCGGTTTCACTAATTCGGTGTTATAAGAGACCAGGTCGATGTGTTGACTGATGCAGGGTGAAAAGATGTATTTCCCCTCAGGGTCCACGTAGTGATGCTTACCTTGCCACCACTTAGATTTGTCGGTCACTTCGGGTAGCACAAAGCTGGAATCCATCGGCTGCATCGGAACAGGTCGTGACCGATAGATTGATACCGCAGAGCCGGTCCCAACCTTAATCACATCCTCAATATATTTGCCGCCCCTTCTCTCCGCCATGAGACGCGATACGACCTGTCCTCCGCGCCCAGGAGCCAAAACGACCTTGATATTGGGGAACCGCTTCTGAAAATCCACTAAGGTGCCGTCGGTTCCCCCATTAGAATAGAAATTCAGTTGTCCTTCTTGCTCAGCTGCCTTGACCGTTTTTTCCCATTCGGCCTGCCACGCAACTTTGGGTAGCTCGGCTGCCGGCAAATTACCGCGTATTCCACAAACAAATCCCAGAACCAAAATTCCGCCGATTCGGAGGATTCTCTTTGGTCGCGTTTGCATCGCTCACCACGTATTCCAGCGTTCGCCGCGCTTGATCATCGATTCGTAGTAATTCCATTCAGGAGAACGCGGCGGTCCGGGTCTCCTTCTATTCAACCTGCTAGCTTCCACGGCGTGGAATTTTCTCACTGCTGTCTCTGTAAGTGGACTGAACCGACCGACGCTACCAGCCCGCAGGATCATCTTCGCTGTCCGCTCCAAGTGAACCGCGTTGAGACACGCCTCTTGAATCGTCCTTCCCGTCACGTTCGCCCCATGCCCCTTCATCATCAGGGCGCAACTTTTCCCCATAGCCTTGGCGGCCCGCTCGCCGTCTTCTCGCCAGGTGCCGTATAGCCAGGGGCTCACCGGCACGTTCTTCCCAAACTTGATGGCGTGCTGGTACATCGGCACGATCTTCTTCCCGGCCGCCACAAGAGAAACAGCCGCCGGCGGGTGACAGTGAATCACCGCTACTGCGTCTTTCTTTGCTTTGTAGAGCGCGGTGAAAAAGAAAATCTCGGCCGGCGGGTCTCGTCGTCCGGAAATCAGCTTCCCCTCCAGGTCATATTCCAGAAGCTCATCTTGGGAGAGAGTGTGATCGTAAGGCGGCCGCAGCGGTAAAATGAGAAAACTATCTCCACGAGGTGATCTGCAGCTGATATGTCCCCACATATCCGCCAGTTCCCACCGCAGGATTTGGACTGCAGTAGCCAGTTTATCTTTTAGCTCGCCTAGGTCATCCATATAGTCGCCGGCCAATAATATGATTTATCAGAAGCAGTTGATTAGTTTAGCAACCTTTGCGCGGCAGCAACCGCTGGCTTACGGATCGACTCTTGTTTCTCCTCTGAATGGCTCTCAAGCTGATGGTACTGCTCAACGGTCATGAATTCTCTCGCTGGTCGCACGGCGTACGGTTCTTTCGGAGAATCGACATCAAGACGTCGCGTCGGTTCGCCCAGCGCTTTCTGGTAAGTCTCCTGGCCTTCCCGGCTCAGAAGCCAATTGATGAAGAGTTTACTCGCATTGGGATGGGGAGGATTCTTGATGATCGCCAAAGTTCCGGATCCGGTCACGGGGTAGGTTCCATCCTTGAGCTGGGGAAGAGGTTTTATGGGAAGCCCCGCCTTAACGAAGGGACCGAAGTTATCGATGTCGAGCCCTATCGTAATCGCTACGCTGCCTTTGACTAACAACTCAGCCAACGGCCGCTCTTCGCGCATGATGACGAGATTCTGCTGAACGAGCTTTTTAAGAAATTCTTCACCCTTCGTTCTAAACAGAAATGTCCAGTTACCCTGCCCCGCGCCGCCCGCGCGTGGATCACTGTAGCCGATCTTACCCTTCCATTTGGGGTTAACCAGAT
>Ga0184612_10000806_pt1 | contig 14787 bp, 10 predicted proteins | sample PLM3_60_coex_FD_133163 | JGI IMG/M metagenome (GOLD analysis project Ga0184612, IMG submission 133163) | Groundwater sediment microbial communities from an aquifer in East River, Colorado, USA - PLM3_60_coex | ecosystem: Environmental > Terrestrial > Soil > Riparian zone | place: USA: East... | reverse complement strand
CTGAGGACGTGGACGGCGAGGCCCTCGCGACGCTCGTCGTGAACAAGCTCCGCGGCACGGTCAACGTCCTCGCCGTCAAGGCGCCGGGCTTTGGTGACCGCCGCAAGGAGATGCTCCGCGACATCGCGGTCCTCACCGGTGGCACGGTCATCAGCGAAGAGATCGGCCGCAAGCTCGACTCGGTCACGCCCGAGGACTTCGGCAGCGCCCGCCGCGTCGTCGCGACCAAGGACGACACGACGATCGTTGACGGAGCCGGCTCGCCTGACCTGATCAAGGCCCGGATGAGCCAGATCAAGGCCCAGATCGAGGAGACGACATCGGACTACGACAAGGAGGAGCTCCAGGAGCGCCTTGCCAAGCTGTCCGGCGGCGTCGCCGTGATCAAGGTCGGCGCGGCCACAGAGGTCGAGCTCAAGGAGAAGAAGCACCGGATCGAGGACGCCCTGTCCACGACCCGGGCGGCCGTTGAGGAAGGCCTCGTGGCCGGTGGGGGCACCGCGCTTCTGCAGGCAATCCCGGCCCTCGACGCGGTCAGGCTGGTCGGTGACGAGGCCGTGGGCGTCGACATCGTCCGCAAGGCCCTCGAGGCACCTGCCCGCCAGATCGCCGACAACGCCGGCGAGCCCGGCGAGGTGGTGGTCGAGAAGGTCAAGGGCCTCAAGCGCGGCCACGGCTACGATGCGCTCAAGGGCGAGTATGGCGACATGTTCGCGAAGGGCATCGTCGATGCTCGCAAGGTGACTCGTTCGGCACTCCAGAACGCGGCGTCCATCGCCGCCATGGTGCTCACGACCGAGACGCTGATCACGGACTTACCCGAGAAGGAGAAGGCCGGCGCCGGTGGCGGCCACGAGCACGGCGGCGGAGGAATGGACTTCTAGTCCCTCCCTCGCTCCACCCAGCACGAACAACGGCCCCGGGTCCTCGACCCGGGGCCGTTTCATGTGTCAGTCGCCCGCAGCCTACGGGCCAGACGGGCCTCGGTTGACAGGAAACGGCGCCTCCCGCACCCTCGAATCAGGTCGGACGCTGGAGCGGTCCGGGCGCCAGGGGAGAGGATTCATGCTTCGTCGTTCCGCCGCTCTCGTCGCGGTCCTTGCCGTCGTCCTCGGGGCGTGTGCGCCGCCCGCGCCGGCCCTGACGGACCCCAAGGAGATCCTGGCCAAGTCCGCCCTGGCGCTCAAAGATGTCAAGACGATCCACCTCCAGTTCGACATCAAGGGCAAGGTCGCGTTCGACATGACCGGCAGCGGATCGGCCAGCCAGCTCGACCTGGCCGGCACGACGGCAACCCTGGACGTCGATGTAGCCGGCCAGAAGCTGAAGGCGACCGGCCTCGCGCCAGGTTTCCTCAACACGGGCGGTGAGGTCATCGTCGTCGACGGGGCGATCTACTACAAGCTGAGCGGACCCCTCGCGCAGGGCAGCACCAAGTACGCGAAGATCCCAATTCCCGCCGGGGCCATCCCGGCCCCGTCACCGGGCTCCAGCGCGGCATCGTCGCTGAGCCCGCAGGTCGCGATCGATGAGATCAACAAGGCGCTCGCGCAGCTGCCCTCTCCGCCGACCAAGCTCCCCGACGAGAAGTGCGGGGACGTGGACTGCTATCACGTGTCGGTCCACCTGTCGCCGGAGGACCTGGCTAAGCTGGCGTCGCCCGAGCCACTGCCGTCGGCGGGCACGGCCGACATCACGATCGACGTCTGGACCCGGAAGAACGACCTGCGGACGGCCAAGATGGCGCTCGTGGTGAACGCCGGGGCCCAGGGCAACGTCACCGTGACCATGACCGCCACCTACGACGGCGCCGTGTCCATTGCGGCACCACCCGCCGACCAGGTCGGCGAGGGCCCCGGCCTGCCGTTCCCGCTTCCCTCGTTCGGGCCGTAACAGGTACGGCGGTCGCCGGCTAGGTCTCCCGAGGCGACCGGCCCGTGGCGAGGTAACGACTCCACGGGTCGGCGAGGCGCTCGACGAACGACTGATGCGCGCGCTCGACCCGCTCGATCTCGATCAGCGGCCGCACGCGGACGTGGGTCAGCCCGGCCGCGGACATCGCGGTGGCGATGTCGCCCATGCCCGACTGGTGAGCGAGGGGCAGCCGCGCCAGCTGGTCCGGCCGGTAGGGGTGCTCGTGCGCGTCGCTACCCACGCCACGCTTGACGAGCCGGCTCGCCGCGACCTCGGCAAGGCGAAGCGGTAGCGGCCGTCTGGCGTACCAACCGTCGATCACCGCGACGAGGCCGTCGGGCCGGAGCTGCTCGCGCCAGGCGGCAATGGCGCGCTCCGGGTCGATCAGCGTCCAGACGAGATGGCGGCTGATGACCGCGTCGAACGAGCCCGGCTCGATCGGAGGAGCCTCGGCGTCTCCTTCCAGCCACGTCACCGCCAGTCCCGCGTCCATGGCGTGGTGGCGCGCCTGGGTGAGCATGCCTGGCGACAGGTCGATCGCGGTCACGTCGTGTCCGAGCTCGGCGGCCAGGAATGCCAGCACCCCGGTTCCGGTTCCCACGTCGAGCACGCGCAGCTTGGGAAGGGACGCGTGGGCCGGGTCGCCCAGGATCGCCGCCACGAGGCGTCGCCAGGCCCTGCGCTCGTCATCGTGGCGGATCCCGTGGCGGGGCAGGCGGTCATACGTCGCCGCCCCGGCATCCCAGGTTGCGGCGAGCTCGCGCGTCAATAGATCGTGCTCGGTCACGCCGGGAGGATAGCCGGTCGAGCGGCGTCCGCGACCCGCCCGATGGTCCCGGGTGCGGCGCGTCCGGGTGCGGCGGGCAGGCACAGCGACCCGCACGCCTCACCGCCTGCGATCGGACCTGCGAAGAGCGCGGTGGGCGGCCGCCCATACAATTGCGGGGTGAGGCCCACGTCGTCCCGCCGGCCGTCCAAGGCGTCCACGACGCCCACGACGCCCCGGAACAGGGTCGACGATCCGGCCGGCGACCTCCCGCCGCCGCCCGAACCGTCACCGGACGACCTGGCCGCCGCCGAATTGGCGCCCGAGCGCGACATGGAGCCTTGGGACGGCGGCCCGAACGGCGATGCGCCCCTGCCCGAGGAGCCGGACCGGTTCGCGGACGTCCCGCTCCCGCCGGTCGATCCCGCGTCGGTCGCGCCGCCGCCGCTCTCCGCCGCCGAGCGCCAGGCGGCGACGACGGCCCTCGAGGAACGGATCACCGCCAACCTCAACCCGGAGCAGGCTCGTGCGGTCACGACGACCGACGGTCCTCTGCTCATCCTCGCCGGCGCGGGATCGGGCAAGACACGCGTCCTTGCGCATCGCGTCGCCTACCTCGTAGGCGTGAAGGGCGTCCGGCCGTGGCAGATCCTGGCCGTGACCTTCACGAACCGGGCCGCGGGTGAGCTGCGCGAGCGGATCGTGGCGCTCATCGGCGAATCGGCTGGCAAGGACGTCCAGGCGGGCACGTTCCACGCTCTGTGCGCGCGGGTGCTGCGCCGGGACGGCGAGGCGATCGGCGTCCGGCGCAACTTCGTCGTCTACGACACGGACGACCAGCAGGCACTCATGAAGCAGATCCTCGGCGAGGAGGACATCGAGGCCAAGGGTGCCACGCGGCCCGCGGCGATCCTGGGCCGAATCAGCCGTGCCAAGAACGAGATGGTCGATCCCACCGCCATCGACGACTTCATCCCGGTCACCGGTGGCCGCGTCGCGATTGCCCGCCTGGCGACTCGCTACCAGGAGCGGCTGGAACGGGCGGGCGCGCTCGACTTCGACGACCTGCTGCTGGCCGCGGTTCGATTGTTCGACGCTGCGCCAGAAGTCCTCGCCCGCTACCAGGATCGGTGGCGCTACCTCCACGTTGACGAGTACCAGGACACAAACCGGCCGCAATACCTGTGGATCAAGGCGCTCGCCGCGAAGCACCGCAACCTGTCTGTCGTGGGCGACGACGACCAGTCGATCTACGGCTGGCGAGGCGCCGACATCCGCAACATCCTCGACTTCGAGCGGGACTACCCGGACGCGACCGTGGTCAAGCTCGAGCAGAACTACCGGAGCACCCAGCTCATCCTCGACGCCGCGCACGCGGTGGTCTCGCGCAACAAGGCCCGGACGGACAAGAAGCTGTGGACGGCCAACGACGGCGGCAGCGCGATCCGCCGCTACGAGGCGTACGACGAGGACGACGAGGCGGAGTGGATCGCCCGTCGGATTGAGGACCTGACCGGCGGCCGCGGCTCGATCCTGACCCGCAAGGCGGACGACGTGGACGGTACGGTCCGGCCCCTCGAGATCGCGGTCATGTACCGGATGAACGCGCAGTCCCGCGCGATCGAGGAGGCGTTCCTGCGCTACGGCATCCGCTACCAGATCGTCGGCGGGACACGGTTCTACCAGCGGCGCGAGGTCAAGGACGCCCTGGCCTACCTGCGAGTCTTGCGGTCCGACTCGGACGTCGTCAGCTTCGAGCGGATCATCAACGTGCCGGCCCGCTCGATCGGCGAGAAGACGATCCAGGCGCTCCGCGGCGCGGCCGGCCGGGAGGGGCTCTCGACGTGGGATTCCATCCAGGCCGCGATCGCCGGCTCGCATGGCCTGGACGTGCTCGCCTCGCGGACGCGGAACGCCCTGACCGACTTCGGCATCCTCATCAAGCGACTGCGGGCACGGGTCGGCGTGCTGCCCCTGCCGGAGCTGCTGGACGAGGTCCTGGAGGCGTCCGGCTACCGGGCGATGCTGGCGGACGGCTCCGAGGAGGGCGAGGAGCGTTGGGCCAACCTGCTCGAGCTGCGCTCGGTGACGACGCGCTACGACGACCTCTCGCCGGAAGACGCCCTGGACCGACTGCTGGAGGAGACCGCGCTCGTCGCCGACCAGGACAGCTACGAGGGCGAGGCGGATGCCGTGACGCTCATCACGCTCCACGCCGCCAAGGGCCTGGAGTTCCCGGTGGTCTTCATCGCCGGGCTGGAGGAGGGCGTTTTCCCGACCAGCCGGGCGATCGATGCCGAGCGCGAGATGCCGCCCCGCCTGGAGCCGATGGAGGAGGAGCGGCGGCTCGCCTATGTCGGAATCACCCGGGCCAAAGCCCGGCTGTACGTCACCCACGCCTCACGCCGGGTCTTCCGGGGGATGGGCCAGCTGTCGGTGCCGTCACGGTTCCTCATCGAGATCCCGGCCGAGCTCATGGAGGGTCCGCTCCTCGTGGAAGGGGAGGGCGCCGCCGGTCCGCTCGATCTCGACTTCGTCTTCGGTCGAAATCGGGGCGGACGGCTCATCGGTGGCGTGCGTCCGGGCGGGGCCGCCTACCGCCAGGGCAGCGGCCGGCCGGGAGCGCCGGCCGACGGAGACTTTCGACCATCTCGTGATCTGGCCGCTCGTCGGGGAGCGTTTGCGGCCGGGGCGCCATCCGGGAGCCTCGGCCCATCGGGCGGTGGGGCCGTCTCTGCCTGGGATGACGACGACGCGGCCGACGCGGCATACGCGGCCCACATCGACGACGAGCCGGCCCGCCCTCGCGGCCGGGATGGCGCCGCGACGACCGCCGGCAGCCGGCCACCGCGCCCGATCGTGCCCGGCGAGCGGCGCTTCCGCGACGGCGACCGGGTCCGCCACCCGCGCTTCGGCGGCGGCATCGTGGTGACCTCCAAGCTCACTCGCTCAGACGAGGAGGTCACTGTCGTCTTCACCGATCCCACCGTCGGCCGCAAGACGATGCTTGCCAGCATCGCCAACCTAGAGCTCGCCTGACCTATGCAAGGTACGCGCTCTAGAGGAGCCAGTGAGGATCTCCGGCGGTTTGCGAGGCGGATCCCATACGTAGCGGCTGCCGCTGTCCTCGCTGGCCTCGCCGGAGCTGTGGCAACCGCGGTCTTTCGCGCAGCAGCCGGACCGTCGGGGTCACCAGTGATCGAGCGAGCCGTCTATGTACTCGTCGCCACCGTTGTCGCAGGACCCACCGTGGCCTGGGCCTATTCGGCGAGACTCTGGTCAATTGCCGAGTCCACAGTGGCGTTGCTCGCATCGGCGTCAAGCCTTTGGGTTGGACCGGTGCTCTTCTCGATCGCGCGATCTGCTGGACTCGTTGGTCGATCAGTCGCGGATCAGGACGCGCTTGTCTCTGAGACCAACCTTGTGTGGATGTTCGCCATGTTCGTGGTGCTCCTCCCGCTCGAGTACTACGTGTGGTCCGCGTATGCGATCGCTCGCGTGCGCGAGACGTACACCCGAGTCTGGCAATCGACTCATGGCAGCACGTCGGCAGACATCGGGAATAGGCGGATCGTGCTTGATGGCATTACTGCGTTGCGTCGGCAGGAGACATCGGGAAGCAGCCCACTCGTGGCCGCTGTTGTCGATTGGTACCGAGCCTGGCTAGCGCACCCTGAAGGAGTGCCGCATGACATCGGGATCCCGCTTGTGGAGCGCATCGACGCCACCATGACGGGGATGTTCGGACCCAAGTACAGCCCATCGTGAGGAAGCGCACGAGGGACGAGTGATTTGGCGGTTTCGCACCCGGTCCGACCCGGGTTCGTATCCTTGCGCTGATGACGGACCTTGTCGACGTATCAGAACGCCTGCCGGTCGATCCCAAGCTGGTCGCGGAGGCGGCCGACCTGGAACCGGCGGCTGCCGAGCGGCGCCACGCCGAGCTGGCCGCGGCGATCGAGCGCGCCAACCGGCTCTACCACGTCGAGGATGCGCCCGAGATCGCCGACGCCGAGTACGACCAGCTGTACCGCCAGCTCGTCGCGCTCGAAACCGCGTTCCCGGCGCTGATCACGCCCGACTCGCCCACGCAACGGGTCGGCGCCGAGATCTCAGGCCAGTTCGGCGAGGTCCGGCACCGGCGGCCGATGCTGTCGCTGTCCAACGCGTTCAGCCACGACGAGCTGCGCGCCTTCGACACACGTGTCCGCCGCGGCCTGGGATTGCCGCCTGCCCCGGAGCCGGCACCGGAGCTCTCGTACGTGGCAGAGCTCAAGATCGACGGCCTGGCCATCTCCTTGCGCTACGAGCGCGGCCGGTTCGTCCAGGGCGCCACGCGAGGCGACGGCACGACCGGTGAGGACGTCACTGCCAACCTGCGGACCATCCAGGCGATCCCCGATCGGCTGCCCACCCCTGCGACCCTCGATTTCCGCGGCGAAGTGTTCATGCTCAAGAAGGAGTTCGAGCGGATCAACCGCGAGCGCGAAGAGGCGGGCCTGCCGCTGTACGCCAACCCGCGCAACAGCGGCGCTGGCTCGCTCCGCCAGAAGGACCCCCAGGTCACCGCACGGCGGCTGCTGTCGGCCTGGTTCTATCAGCTCATCGAGGAGGGGGTGGAATCCGAAGGAGACGGCCAGGCGGGCGATTCCGTCGATTCGGCGGCGGTCGGTGTGTCGAGTCAGGCGGGCGCCCTCGGGCGGCTGGAGAAGCTGGGCCTACCGGTCGAGCCCCACCGCGAGGCCGGCCTGGATGTCCAGGCGGTCATCGACTTCACCGAGCGCTGGCGCGAGGAGCGTCACGGCCTCGCCTACGAGACCGACGGCGTGGTGGTCAAGGTCGACCGCTTCGACCAGCAGGCGCGCCTCGGCGCCGTATCGCACGCTCCGCGCTGGGCGATCGCGTACAAGTTCCCGCCCGAGCAGGTGGAGACGGTCGTCGAGGACATCGTCCCCTATGTGGGCCGAACCGGGACCCTCACACCGGTGGCGCACCTCCGGCCGACCAAGGTCGCCGGGTCGACCGTCGCCCGGGCCACTCTCCACAACCTCGACGAGGTCCGCCGCAAGGACATCCGGATCGGCGACCACGTCATCCTCCAGAAGGCGGGCGACGTGATCCCGGAGGTGGTGCGGCCGCTGGTCGACAAACGCACCGGGTCCGAGCGCGAGTACGAGATGCCGGCGCGCTGCCCGGTCTGCGACACGCCGATCGTTCGCGACGAGGGCGCCGTCCGCCATTACTGCCCGAACCTGCAGTGCCCGGCTCGGGTGGGCCAGGAGTTCGGCCACTTCGCCGGCCGGGGCGGGATGGACATCGAGGGCGCCGGCTGGCACGTCCTGACCCAGCTCCTGGAGCGGGGCCTGGTCAAGCGCCGGGGCGATTTCTACCGGCTGAGCGTGGAGGACCTGGAGAGCCTCGAGCGGTTCGCCCGCAAGAGCGCCCAAAATCTCCATCGTGCGATCCAGCGCTCGCGACGACGGCCCCTCGAGCGGATCCTGGCCGCCCTCGGCATCCCGCAGGTCGGCTGGACGACGGCGATCGAGCTGGCCCGCTGGCTGGCCACCGAGGTACCGGCCGAGGTTCCGGCCGGCGACCCCTGGCTCCCGCGGGCCGCCGGGCACCTGCGGCGGGTCGCCAACGATGAGCCCTCGCGCTTCGAGGAGATCGAGGGCATTGGCCCCACGGTCGCGCTCAGCCTCGCGGCCTGGTTCGGCGAGGCCGGGCCGGGCTACGACGTTCTCGTGGACCTGGCCGACGCCGGTGTGGAGGCGGAGCTGCCGGCGCCTCGGCAGGCGGTCGCCGCCGGTCCCCTGGCCGGCAAGACGCTCGTCGTCACCGGGACGCTCGAGGGCTTCAAGCGCGAGGAGGCGGAGGAGGCGATCCGGGCGGCAGGCGGCAAGCCCGGCGGCTCGATCAGCCGCAAGACCGACTATCTCGTCGCCGGCGAGAGCGCGGGCTCCAAGCTGGCCAAGGCCCAGGAGCTCGGCGTCCCCGTCCTCGACGAGGCCGCCTTCCGACGGGTCCTTGCCGGCGAGGAGCCGTAGGAGGCCCGGCCGATCCTGGCTCCGCGTTTGGGCGGCGCTGCCCCTCGTCTATCATCTGATCATGGCCACGCTCAGTCGTGATGATGTCAGCCACGTCGCTCATCTCGCCCGCCTGGGGCTGACCGAAGAGGAGCTCGCTCGCCTGGAGGGCCAGCTCAACCACATCCTGGATCAGTACGCGAAGCTGGCCGAGCTCGACACGGAGGCGATCCCGCCGACCGCCCAGACGATCGAGCTCGAGAACATCCTCCGCGAGGACACCGTGCTGCCCTCGTTCACGGCCGAGGAGGCGCTCGCGAACGCGCCCGAGCGTGACGGCGACTACATCGTCGTGCCGGCGATCCTGGGCGAGTAGGTCACGGCCATGTCCCCGGCGGTCGACCTCACCCGGCTCCACGCCCACGAGCAGGCGGCGCGGCTACGCACCGGCGAGGTGTCCTCGCGTGAGCTGGCCGAGGCGCACCTCGAGGTTGCGGAGCGGCAGAACCACGCGCTCAACGCCTGGCTGTCGATCGACCGGGCGCGCGCGCTCGAGGAGGCGGACGCCGCCGACGCCCGCCTCGCGGCCGCCCGGGCCGAAGGCGACGCCGCGGTCGACACGCTCCATCCGCTGCTGGGCATCCCGGTCGGGCTCAAGGACCTCGTGTCGGTCCGAGGCGGCCAGGCGACGGCGGGCTCACGGATCCTGGAGGGCTACCTGGCCCCGTACGACGCGCACATCACCGAGCGGTTGCGGGAGGCCGGCGCCGTGATCCTCGGCAAGACGAACATGGACGAGTTCGCGATGGGCTCGTCGACCGAGTTCAGCGGCTACGGGCCGGTCTCCAACCCGTGGGATCTCGACACGGTCCCGGGCGGCAGCAGCGGCGGATCGGCCGTGGCCGTCGCGGCCCGCCACGTGCCGCTCGCCATCGGCACGGACACGGGCGGCTCGATCCGCCAGCCGGCGGCCATGTGCGGTGTGGTCGGGATGAAGCCGACCTACGGCCGCGTGAGCCGCTATGGGATCGTGGCGTTCGCCAGCTCGCTGGACCAGATCGGCCCGTTCGCGCGCGACATCCGCGATGCCGCGGCGCTCCTCCACGCCGTGGCCGGGCGCGACGAGCGCGACTCGACGTCGGCACCCATGGCCGTTCCCGACGAGCTGCTCCAGCTGCCGGCCTCGGATGACGAGGCGGCCGGCTGGCTGAAGGGCCGGCGCTTCGGGCTGCCACGGGAGTACTTCGTGGCGGGCATGGAACCCGATGTCGAGCGGCGGATTCGGGAGGCAGTGTCCGCCCTGGAGTCCGCCGGCGCGAAGGTCGAGGACGTCAGCCTGCCCCACACCGACTACGGCCTGGCGACGTACTACATCGTCGCGCCCGCGGAGGCCTCGGCCAACCTTGCGCGGTACGACGGCATCCGCTACGGAGCGCGGATCGCCGGCGACGACGTGCTCACGAGCTACCTCCGGACACGGGGCGAGGGCTTCGGGCCGGAAGTGAAACGGCGGATCATGCTCGGCACGTACGCACTTTCCGCCGGCTACTACGACGCCTACTACGTCAAGGCCCAGAAGGTGCGGACGCTCATCAAGAAGGACTTCGACGATGTCTTCGCGACCGGGGTGGACGCGCTCGTGGCACCGACGTCGGCGACAGTCGCCTTCGCCTTCGGCGCCAGGTTGGCGGACCCGGTGTCGATGTACCTGTCGGATGCCTGCACCCTGCCGGTCAACATGGCCGGCCTGCCCGGGATCTCGATCCCGTGCGGTCTCGCCGAGCGGCTGCCGGTCGGACTGCAACTGATCGGACCCGCCTGGTCCGAGCTGGCGTTGCTCCGCGCCGCCCGGGCCTACGAGGGGATCACGAGCGACGCCACGTGGCGGCGGGAGGAGCCTGCCCAACTGGCCGAGGCCGACGATCCCAACGCGCCGACTCCGGCGGAACGCGCCGCCAGGCTACGCGGGGTCCGGACCGGGTGAGCGCGGTCGGGTCGACCCGATGGTGAGAACAGCTTTGCGCCGTCGGTATCGCTGCCAGCGTTATACCCGGCCCTGGGGGCCACAGAGTGACGGGTCGCCGGCCCGCGGGAGCCGTGACCTGGCAGATCATGCCTGGCCGAATAGCCTATGGGCGCCCGTGGACCCGCTCGGTTCGTCTTCGGGCCCTCCCAACGGCCCGTATAGCTCTGCCGGCGATACTGGCTGTGGCATCGTCGCCGGTCGACGCGGGTGACTTGTCTGTCGCTGCCGATCACTGGCTGCCGATCAGCCCGATCTCACGCCACGCCACCCAAGAGGGGCTTCGCGTTGTGAGGATCCTGACGATGAGAACGCCGCGAAGCGGTGCCGATGGCGTCCACGCAAGCGTCTGGCCGTCGCGCGTCCGGCCCGTGAACGTGTGAACGGCGTGTAGGTTTGCGAGTGACGAGCCGACGAGCACGACGTGGGTGGTCGCGCCGGCTGGATCCTGCGCGACCGTGAGCCGTACCGTCTTGAGCGTGGACGCCCTACGCAGGCGAAGCTCGATCCAGCGAGGCGGGCCACCGCCGGCAATCCAGGACGTGTCCTGGATCCCGTCGATGGCCTTCGTTGGGCGGTCCGATGCGGTCGACGACGAGGCCCGCACGGTGGCGCCGCGGGCGAGGTCGTCCTCGAAAAAGGCGAACGACTTCGCACGGCACGGGTCGGGCCGCTGCGCCGGTGAGAGGACGAGGTTGATCGCCCCGTTGGCCTCCGTGCCCGTCCAGACCTCCTGATCCTTCGTGCCCCGGAACTGCCAGTGGAACCAGCCGTCGATGCCGAAGCGGCACGACGCGACCTGCCAGTCCATGAGCGCCCGCGCCCCGGCGGCCGGACTGCGGAACGCGAACTTGAACGCGCCGTACTCGCCGATGACCACGGGGAAGGGCTCGCGTCCGGTGATGCCGAAGTTCTTCATGAGGGCCGGCAGCGAGATGTATCCCGGATAGGGGTGGATGTCGAAGAAGTCGATCGGGGCTCCGGCGAACACCGCCAACGAGGCGACCGTCCGCGTGTCATTCGGAGGGCGCCATGCGTTCGGTGCGTTCGGTGCGAAGACGCCGACGCCAACGAGTGCTCCCGGATCGACCGAGTGGACGGCCGCCCGCATCTCAGAGATCCAGAACCGGACACCGTCCGTGACCAACCGGCTCCGGTCGGCCGCCTTGGCCATGTCGTAGGTCTTGCCGTTTGCCGTCGTGATGCTTCCCCTGCGCAGGGAGATCGGCGGCTTGTCCGAGAAGTACCACGCCTCGCCCCGAAGCACGTAGGCCATGATCGTCTCCAGCGGCGCGCCGGCATCCCGCAGGCCGGTGACCACCTGGGTCCAGTAGTCGCGATACGTCGCGACGCCGGCCGGTGAGAAGTACTGGCTGTTCATGTAGCCGTCGAACTCGGTGCAGCAGCCGTTCTGCAGGCGCGACATGAAGGCACCCTCCGGGAGGTCGTTCGACTGGAAGATGACCTGGATGCCGATCCGCTTCGCCCGCTGGAGGAAGTCGGCGATGTTGGCAACGTACGGTGCGCTCAGGCCGCCGCTGGAACTGCCGATGCACTCGGCCTGGCAGATGTCGAGGGCGCTCCGGACCACCGTGTACCCGAGGTCGCGCATCGCTGCTAGGTCGGCCTCCACCGCGGATCCGTCGTAGTAGGACGAGGCGAACGTGCGGTCGACGACCGTCCCGGCGGGGCCCACCTCGAGGTGGAGGTAGTTCGCGCCGCGGACGGCGAACTTCTTGCCGGTGCGACGGTCGAAGAACTCGGCGGCAGGCCCGGTCCCGCGGATCCCGATCGGATGCTCCGGAGCCGGAGGCGCGATCGTCGGTGATGTCGCGGCGTCGGATGCCGGGGCGGAAGGTCGCGCCGAGGGCGCGTTGAGGTCGCAACCAGCGCCCACGAGCGCCAGGACGGCGATCGGCGCCCAAAGCGCGCGTGCAGTTCCGCGTGGCCGTCGACCGTCCCGGCTCATCGCCGCCTAGGGTATGCCGCGGGATCGCTTGTGCGCCAGCCAGATCGCCACGTTCCGATCGCTCGCCGCACGGGGATGCCGTACGCTTGACAACATGACGACGGAAGCAGCATCTCGCCCTCCGCTCGCTGAGCGGGCGCTCAGCCAGCGGGTTCGGGCGGTCCCGCCGTCGGGTATTCGGCGCTTCTTCGACATCCTGGCGACGATGGACGACGTCATCAGCCTGGGTGTCGGCGAGCCCGACTTCGATACCCCGGCCCCGATCGTGGAGGCCGGCATCGCCAGCCTTCGACGTGGGCGCACACACTACACGAGCAATTACGGAACGGTGCCGCTGCGCCAGGCCCTCGTCGAGCACCTCGAGCGGCGCTATGGCGTGCGCTACGACCCGGCCCGCGAAGTGCTCATCACCGTCGGCGCCAGCGAGGCCGTGGATCTGGCCCTCCGGGCCACCTGTGACCCAGGCGACGAGGTGATCCTCCACGAGCCGTCCTACGTCGCGTACGTGCCGGCGATCGCCTTCGCGGGCGGGACCGCCGTCCATGTGGCGACCCGGCAGGCGGACGACTTCGCTCTCGACCCCGCCGCGGTCGAGGCGGCGATCACGCCACGCACCAAGGCGCTGTTCCTGGGCTACCCCTGCAACCCGACCGGAGCCGTCCTGCCGGCCGAGGTCCAGGACGAGCTCGCGGCGATCGCGGTGCGGCACGACCTGCTCGTCTACTCCGACGAGATCTACGACCGGCTCGCCTACGGGACCTACGTCCACCGCGCCATGAGTGCGCTGCCGGGCATGCGCGAGCGGACGATCCTCATGGGGGGCTTCTCGAAGGCCTATGCGATGACCGGCTGGCGAGTGGGCTGGCTGTGCGCGCCCGCGGCGATGCTGGAGGGGATCGTCAAGGTCCATCAGTACGCGATCATGTCGGCCCCAACGACCGCCCAGGACGCCGCCCTCGTCGCCCTCCGGGAGGGCGAGCCGGAGGTCCTCCGGATGCTCGCCGAATATGACCGACGGCGCCGCATGTTCGTGGACGGCCTCAACGCCATCGGCCTGCCGACCTTCGAACCGCGGGGTGCGTTCTACGCCTTCCCCGAGGTGACGGCGGCGACCGGTCTCGACAGTGAGAGCTTCGCCCAGCGCCTGCTGGAGGAGGAACGGGTGGCGGTGGTTCCGGGCGGGGCGTTCGGGCCGTCGGGTGAGGGCCACGTACGTGCCTGCTACGCGACCTCGTACGAGCAGCTGGAGGAGGCGCTCCGCCGGATCGGCCAGTTCGTCGAGCGCCACCGGGCCTGAGCGGGATGCAGCTCCTCCTGGAGACCTGCGGGATCGTTGCGATCGTGATCGGCGGCTGGCGAAGCTATGCCATGGCTCGCGAGGCGCTGGGGCCCGTTGCGCACCAGGGCGATCCGACGCGTACAGCGCTGGAGGCCGGCCGCCCCATCCTGGAGCGGACGCGGGTCCGGCTCTTCCTTCGGCGAGTCGCCATCTCGCTGGGCTGGCTGCTCGTGGCCGGCTACGGGCTCTATCTGGTCGCCGTGGGCCAGGAGCTGACATCGTGACGGCGTCGGCCCGCTCCCGCGGCGCCCGGTCGGCAGGCCAGTCGGCGGCGCTCGAGCGTTACGAGGTCGTCGTCGGGATCGAGGTCCATTGTCAGCTGCGGACGGCGAGCAAGATGTTCTGTGCCTGCTCCACGGACTACGACGGCGCACCACCGAACACGCACACCTGCCCGGTCTGCTTGGGCCTGCCGGGCGCGCTGCCGACGATCAACCGGCGGGCGGTGGAACACGTCCTCACCACAGGACTGGCGATCGACGCGACCACCCCACCCACGACGCGCTGGGACCGCAAGAACTACTTCTACCCGGACCTGCCCAAGGGCTACCAGATCAGCCAGTACGACCTCCCGCTCGCGGCGGCCGGAACGCTGACCTTCGACACCGTCGACGGGCCGTTCACGACCGGCATCACGCGCGCCCATCTCGAGGAGGACACAGCGAAGCTCGTGCACGGGACCGACGCCGACGGCCGGAAGGTGAGCCTCGTCGACTTCAACCGATCCGGCGCGCCGCTCATGGAGATCGT
>Ga0184612_10000805_pt1 | contig 14790 bp, 10 predicted proteins | sample PLM3_60_coex_FD_133163 | JGI IMG/M metagenome (GOLD analysis project Ga0184612, IMG submission 133163) | Groundwater sediment microbial communities from an aquifer in East River, Colorado, USA - PLM3_60_coex | ecosystem: Environmental > Terrestrial > Soil > Riparian zone | place: USA: East... | reverse complement strand
TAGAGGCCGAGCATGCTTTGATATCCTTCTTCGGCGTCCTCGACGCGCTTTAAACGGAGTCCTTTGGCCAGGCTTTTTATGACCTGCGGCTTATTTTCCGGGTTGCGAATGAAGACGACGCCGTCGAGCAATCCTTTGATCACACTTTCGACCGGCGCCGGCGACGATGCGATCGTGCTTCGTCGCGTGATAATGCCCGTGCCCTGGTAAGCGATCGGCAATTTTTCTAAGTCGGCTAGGACGCGGAAGCCTTTATTCTGGACGATCTTGGCGTACGTGTAACTCAGATAAGCGCCGTCGACATTGCCGGCTAAAAGCGCTTGCGACACAACCGAATTGTCACCCAGCGCTCTGATCTGTATTTTGTCCCGCTCTGGCGAAAGACCCCAGTGATCGAGCGCCAGCATGGTAAAAATCCAGGTGCCACCGCTCAAGCTGTTGACGCCGAGACTCTTACTTTTCAATTCCGCAGGGGTCTTGATCTTTGGGTTAGCGGCAAAAGTTCCGGTTAATTTATTTATGAAGCCGGCGACAAAGACCAAATCGGCTCCCTCGGCAATCGCGCCGAGGTTTGCCGCCGACACCGATCCCCAATGAAGTAGCGATTCGCCGGAACTGAGCGCGGCCATGCCGACAGGGCCGTTGCGAACCTGCACCAACGTGACGTCGAGACCGTACTTGCGGAAATAACCCTGATCCTGAGCGATATACAGCGCCCCTTCCCGCTCGCTCGATGAGCCGGTGGTGACGAGAACTCTGATGAGTGGCGCCGCTGCGTGAACGGACGAGTAATTCGAAAGAAAAAGAATGAAAACCAAAATGGATTCAACGATTGGAAGTTTGATCATTGATTTGTCATCCTTCGTGAACTCTGCGTCTCTATGATTTAGTACAAGTCCAATATCTCACCGCGGCGCGCAGAGGACGCAGAGAAGAGTGATTGACTCAAAACCTCGGCATTCTCTGTGTCTCTGCGGGAAAGCCAAAAGTTGACGGGAGACGGCCGACTTCGGACCGGTCGTCGGTCCGTCTGCACTACGGCGACCCAGCAAACGGCGAAACCTTCTTGGCTTGCGCGATAATGCGCTCGGCATCCTCTGGCAAAAGATATCTCGCCTCGACCAATGACCGCGCGGCATGGCTTACCTTGCGCACATAATCGCCGTGATCTTTATACCTCTCTTCGATCGACAGCCTCGGGTCGCCGCTCTTTTCTCTCCCCGCCTTTGTCACGGCAAAGGGAATGTATGATCCGAACAGGCCGCAAAGTTCGTCCTCGGCAAATCCTTCTGCCCACAGGTTCCAGCCGGTATAAGTCGCCATCGGCGCTTGCACGGCGGGAAGCTGGATGCCCGTCAGGTCGTTGCCATCCTTATCAAGCCTGGTCACGAGGTTTTTGTATTCACCATTTTTAAACTGTGTGGGTGGATGAACCGAAATTTTGCCGCGCAAAATATCCGGACCGTAATCCAAAAACATTTGTCGGTTGTAGAGCTTTGAGTAACGAACACCGGGAATAGCGGGGAAGCCTGTGCTCTTTTGATTCGGCGGAACTAAGGTCTTGTCCTTGATCGTCGGATACCGACTCGGCGGCGGGGACGCTCCGGTGCAAACCCAGCGATCCATCGCGACTATCAGCGCGCGCAGAATCTCACCGTGGGAAAGCGGGTTGGTTAGATTTTGAGTATGGGATTTCCTGGGAACGTAATCGGTAGGATAGCGGTGCGATGCGCTGGAGAGCACATAGATCCGCACCTTGTTGGGGATCTCGATGTCCTTGCCTTTGCCGTCGGTGTGAACCAGGGCGCCACTTTTTTGCCGATACTCCGTGGAAGTCTGCACATGCATCACATAGGGATCGGTTTTAGGCCGCTTCAAGATTCCGTCTTTTCTTCCCGTCTGCGGATCCTTGAGAACGTTATAGGCGAACGGAAACAGTTCGGGATCGAGATGATTGTTATGTTGTTGAGCCGAAGTTACCGGCCGGCCGAATTCGTAGTTTAAAAACGTTCTGCCGCCGCCGGAGACGTACGGACAGACCGCGTCAAAAACTTTCCGATGACTCTCGTCCTCGTTGAAGCCGTGATAGACGAGATCTCTGATGAACCTGGCGGGCAGTGATCTGCCCCATGCGTAAGCCCTATCGATGCCGGTTGCTTTTTTGCCGAAGGCCAGCGGGTTTGGGTTGCCCGTTTTGTCCTTCATTTCGTAGCGCAGAAACGAGACGGCATCGCGAACGGCGGCAAAGCCCAAACCGAGCACGAGCGGGTTCTTTGCCGGGTAAATGAACTCATAGATATGATTCGGTTTGAATCCCGAGCGCAAGTAGAGATCCGTCGTACTCGGGCGGACGATGTTACTGCCGGCAGAATCTTTTTCACAGCGGGCGTAATCCCAATCTGAAACAGGTACCGGGATGCGCGGATCGTCGAATCTCTCCCGCGCCGTCAATATCGCTTTGGACTTGTCCGTATCGGCGGCCTCATAGCTGACGATACGTGGGTCCGCGCTCAGCGGCATCGAGTAAACTCCTGCGTCCTCGCTAACCAATTCGGTGCGAACCAACCCGACAATCTCTTGGCCCTTATTTGTCGCCGTTGGAACACCCATCACGATAAAGTTCTTGCCGCTCAGCCCCCCGTGCCAACCGGTCCACGCGATGATGTAACCCTCGCGCATGAGAAAACCATTGCCGGCGTCTTGCAGCGCGCTCGGGTCGTTGTTGGCCGGCGCATCGTTCAACGACGACACAATCTGCTTGCCGCCCCGGTTGGTCGGATCGATGAAAATCTTTTTGTTGCCGCGCTCCATGTCGACGGGCTTCAGTATGTAAAGACTGGACCAATATTCCACTCCTCCGCGCTTGTTGCGCGGCGCCTTGTCCAGGTTGACGATCACTTTATTTTGCGCGCTGCGCGGATCGACCTCTCCGTAAAGCTTGCCGACGATTTTCTCGTAAGCACCGGTGACGGGAAATTCGTGGCCATCGGCAAACAATTCTTTTCTCTCGATGACAAGTTTGCTGATCATTTAAAAATAATTCTCCCTTCGATTACGGTTTGTAAATGGCTGGAGACAGACCCTATTAGCGCAACCGGTGTTGTGTCAAATCGAATTACAAACTGTTGCGGCGCTACACTCCTTTGGCTATAGACTGGAACCGCGCGCGAGGAGTGACGTGAATTGCGATCAAGTAAAGTGGATTAGATTCGCCGCGGCTTCCTGTGATGAAATCATCCAAATCCGTCATTCCCGCATGTTTTAAGCGGAAATCCAGGCGATGTTCGCGCTGGGCCACACCAGAGCAGCGAAGTTCACTAAACCCGATTTTTTGATGGGAGGAATCCATGAAATCCAGTAAACTGAACACGCTATTTTTATCGCTGGCTTTATTTTGCTGTACCTCCGCAGCGTTCGCTCAACAAGCCGTGGACCCGCTGCTGGCGAAGTTAAACGCCCTTCCTTCCGACGAAAGGCTCGCTGCGCTGGTCAAAGGCGCGCAAAGTGAGCGCTTGGTTGAATGGTACGCCACTTTGCAAGCTGAGCATTCGAAAGCTCTCATCGATGCGTTTCGCAAGCATTATCCTTTTATCGAAATCAAGCAGACCCGGGCCGGCGGAGGACGACTGATCAACCGAGTCGCAACCGAGCACCGGGCGGGCCTCAACAAGTTCGACGTGCTCGGCGGCACGAGCACTTCACATGTCGCCTTGATGAAGGCCGGTTTAGTCGCCCGCAACATGAGTCCCATCCGCAAAGAGCTGCGCGACGGATTTAGAGACGCCGACGGCTACCGGGTCGCGCCGTTCACCTATGCCCTGGTGATCGGCTACAACACTCGAGCCGTGCCGAAGGATCAACATCCCAGGTCTTACGAAGAACTCTTGAGCACCAAGTGGAAAGGTCAGATCGGACTCGAAGCCGCCGGCTACGAATGGCTGGCCGCGGTCATCGATACCATGGGAGAGGACAGGGCGCTGGCGTTTGCCCGCAAGTTAGCGACCCAGGACCTAAGAGTCCAGCAGGGCAGCTCGCTGCTCGTGCAGCAGATGAGCGCGGGAGAGTTCAACGTTTTGATTGACGCATTGCACTACCAGATCGAGAATCAAAAACATCTCGGCGCGCCGATCGACTACGTGATCCCTGACCCGCTGCTGATCAAAGATCCCAGCGGCATCTGGATCGCCAAGTATGCCCCTCATCCGCACGCGGCCGCCCTGTTCGCCGATTTTCTCTTCACCCGCGAAGCACAGGAAATCTACGCTAGGCAGAATCGCCTGCCGGCACGCAAAGACATGGAATGGCGCTTTGCGCAGAAACTTCCGGAGCGCATCCACGTTTTGTCGGTCGACAAATGGGCGCCGCGATACAACGAGCTGATCAGCACCTTCGATAAAATTTTCCGTTAGCGCACCGTCCCTGAAGGTGTAAGGGCGTGGTTTCAAACCTCGCCCCTACCAAATCCCTTTTCCCGGAACGACGACGGGAGTATCTCGGCACACAGTCAAGCGCACACAGTGCCTTTTCTAATCGCCCGTGTACTCGACGATGTACATTCCGCCATTGCGCCGGTCGGTGAGATAAATCAATTTATCCGCATCGACGTAGAGGTCATTGATCTCCGGCGCCGCTTCGCCCGGTGGTGGCTTGGCAGGAAGTGGCCGACCTCGCGTGGCCGGTCGGCATCGCTGATATCGGTAATGCGCATTCCCGCATAGAGCCATCTTGCTTTTGCCGACATGGGCGACGTAGGCATACTGCCCGTATTTGATGACTTGCATCGCGTCCCCGCTGCCATCCAGGTCGTGATAGCCGATCAGCCGCGTATTCTCCGTGTCGCATGCCGCCCGCATCTCGCTCAATTTCGAACCGTGTGTTTGCATATCTATGAGTAACTGAGTTTTCCTAATCCCAAACCATGTCTAGCCATTTTCCGTCCTGAATGATCCCGTCTGCGGTGATCAGAGGACAACGCAGATGTCTGGCCGTCGCAACTATCGTTCTGTCGGCCGGATCGCGAATAGCAGCGAGGGATAATGACTCAAACAAGATTTCAATTGTATATGGTTGAACTTGAAAGTTTGCCGAACGGTCCAGCTCTTCCGCCCAGCGGCGAAATGGAACCGACAGCCGAATCACCCTTTTTTCCACCAAACGAGCTGATTCTTCGAGCACGACGACGGGCACGATGACCGAGTGTTTTCCCTGCTCGACCTCCTGAAAAATTCGCCGCGCCCGTTTGCCCAAACGCCGTCGCCGATCGGATGCCCAGAAAACCAACGGGTGGGTGTCAGTAACGTAAATCACTTAAGTCGCGAGACGAGCCGTTCTAGGGACTTCTCCCGTTCTTCCCTCAAATCAGCGAGTGCTCGTTCTACATCGCCACTAATCTTCATGCTGCCGCGCAGTTTCAGGGGAGACTGTCTTGCGGCTCTACGGTAATGCGCGAGCTCCTCTTCCACCCTGCTGTGCCACTCGGCATCGACCAGTACCGCTTTGACTTTCGATCTTTGGGCGATCGCGACCGGGCCTTTTCCTTTGTCGACGTCCGCCACCAGCGTGCTTAGTTTGGCTCGCGCCTGGGTCAAAGATAACTGCTTCATAGGTAATTCCTTATTTGTACGGTTAACTGTACAGGAGAGCCGGCGCGCCGTCAATTCGTCCTGAGCGACGGCAGGCGCCGCGCTATTGTTGATGCGCTCCTCTTCCGCATGGCACGCAATAATTAATCAATCGTTTAAATTTAGCATCGCGCCGGGCTATTTTCCTCCGCTCGCCAACGTGGCGAAGAATCCGCTGCGCTCCAGCTCTCGCAACAGCGAGGCATCGATGAAACGCTCGGTATCGACGCCTTTCGCCGTTGGATTCTGCTGCGCGTAGAGATCGATGGCGGTCTTGATGCCTTCGGGTCGCGGGCGAACGGACGGGTCCTCTAATTCGAGGCAGACTTTGACGATTTAGCTTTCTTAGCAAAAATGCCGGCTACCAGCGATCTTTCCCCATCGACCAGCGGTCCAGGCTCGCTAGATACTCGCGAAATAGTACCATGCGCATTGCCACCGCGCGGCGCACGCGATCTTGACGCTCATCCGTCGTCGCGTAGCGTTTGAGAAATTCCCGCGGAACGCTACCATGCCCTTCTTCGTCCTGCGTGATACGTCGATAAGGTTGCTTGATCCACTCCGGCACATCGGCTGACTTGAGACACATTTGAATAAGATAGTTGGCGACGGTTTCACCCGCGAGGGAAAGGCCGGCGATTCGCTCGCAGGTTTCGTTGAGTCCCTCCATGGCGTTGAACATGGCGATCTGCGCGGGCAGAGGTTTGTAATCAAACGGTTCGGCGCCCAGGTCGCGTATGCGCTTGGACAATAGCTGCGCATGGACCATTTCTTCGTGGGCCGATTCCGCCATCGTCGCCTTGACGTCCAGCTCCGGCGTCGTTTTGAGCCACGTGCCGAATAGATCCGCCGCGCGCAACTCGTTGAATAGCCGGCTCTGCATGACGCGAATACGCTCTTCGTCCGAGCGCAGCGGAATGTAGCTGTAGGCGGGCGGATGAGCGTCGAGAGAATGACAAAACTCATGCACCGGCGCGAGTATTTCGCTCAAGAATTCTTCGCTGTTCACTTGATAAACCTCACAAGGATTTTGCAAGCGGTTTGAATCGCCCCAAACGCAGGACAACAAGTGTGAGAGGGAAACGGGGTGTTGGAGTGTGGGAGCACTGGAGCGTTGGCTCCGAAATACATCACTCCATTACTCCATCAATCCAGCACTCCAGTCTTTGCTACACATTCCAACCCTTTTGCGAAATGTCTATGCCGTTCCCTTCGGGGTCGTGCACTCGATACTCGGCGAAGGGAATCCGGTCCGGTCGTGCCGCGCCGCGGCGCACGCCGGCGCGCTCCGCCCTTTCTTGCATTTCTTCATTGCTTTTCACATGGAAGCCGAAATGGTTAAGTCCCATCGGTTCTTCCTTCCTCTGGTACAGCAGCGCCAGATTGATGTAGCCATCGGAAACGAAGATTGACGACCGATCCGTGCGCTCGACCTCTTTCATGTCGAGCACCTTGCAATAAAAATCCGCCATTCGTTGCGGATTGGGCGTGTACAGCGCGATGTGGCGAATCGGCACCGGCCGCTGGTGATAAGCGACGTCAAAAGCTCGCTTGCAGATTCCGACTGTGTTGCCGTCCGGATCGCTCAGCTCGTGTTCCACCCCGGTGACCGAATCGACTGAGACCATATGCGGCTCCTGGACGTTGACATGAGGCAATTTCAGCCGGATGGATTCAACGCGCGCCGTGTCGAAACTCAAATGCTTCAATCCCTGCTTCTCCGACTCCGGCTCAGCGACCAACGCCAGATTGAAGGTTCCATCGGAAAGAAAGATCGAGCCTTTGATTTCATCGATCTTCTCAAGGTCAAAGACCTGTTGATAGAAGGCGGACAAACGGCCGGGGTCTTCGGCGCCGATCACCAGTTGGCGTAAATGAGGCATGGAAACTACCCCCTACTCGGCTAAGATTCAGTTAACTTAGCACAATCACTCAGTGCATTCACAGAACCAGCGGATTCACTTGTGTACCGCCGTACTTTCCCTCGGCAAGCTCCGACAGACTGACGGGCAATAGCAAACTGAAGACGCTGCCGACGCCCACTTCGCTCGCGACCCGAATTTCTCCACCCAAAGCGGCCGCGAGCTTTTTGCAAAGCCCCAGTCCCAACCCAGTGCCGCCGTATTGTCGCTTCGACGAGCCGTCCAATTGGCGAAAGTCCTCGAAGATCAGCGCTTGATCCTCGCTGCGGATGCCGATGCCGGTGTCGGCGACGCCGATCTCGATGAAAGTATCGTTAGCTTGAGTCATGGACCGGATCGACAGCTCGATTTTTCCTTTCTCGGTAAACTTGAGCGCATTGGTGAGAAGCTGGACCAAGATTTGTTGCAGCTTATTGCCGTCGCTTTCGATTGTCTCGATGGCCGATTCCCGACGAATACCGAACTTAATGGGCCGCTCGCGGATCAGCCGCTGGGTCATCATCTCGAGTCCGGTGAGAATCTCGTTCAGCTTGACGACTTCGAATTGCGCCGCCGAGCCATCCGCTTCCATGCGCGAGAAGTTCATCAGGTTGTCCATGAGCGCCGATAAATCCTGGCCATTGTTGACTAAACGATCCAAGATCTTTTGCGCGTCATCACTGACTTTGAGATCGCGCAGCACCTCGCCGTAACCGATGATCGTGCTGACCGGCGTGCGCAGCTCGTGGCAAATATTGGCGACAAAATCTTTTTTGATGCGGTCCATTTCAACGAGTTTTTTGTTGGTGGCTTCGGCCCGCTGGTAAGCTTGGATCGACTCCTCATAGAGGCGACCATTTTCAAGAGATAGCGCCAATTGGTCGGTCAGCGTTCGCAACAGTCGCAGGTCTTCGGCGCTATACTCCTGTACTGAACGCTTGGCGCCAAAGAGCGCCACGCCGCGCACCTCGCGCTCATAGACCAACGGTATCAAGAGCTCGGATCGCCAACGGTCGAAGAAGCCGAGAAGCATTTCCTTATTTCGCTCGAGCCGGGGATTGGTGGTCACTTCGCTGCGCGCGATGCCGCGATAATCGCTACCCTGCCAATTGTCCGTAAGCCGCTCAGTCTGCGCGGCTACGGCGGCAGCGCTTTCCGCCATCGACCCGGTGGCCGCGGTCAAGGACTCGGTGGAATGTTTCACACGATAAACCACAAGCGCGCTCGCGATGCCAAGACTCCGAGTGACGCGCTCGACAAAACCTTTGGCCAAGGCCGGCGCGGAGTCGAGGCTGCGAAGAAAAAGGCTGATTTCTTCTTGCACTTGCGCAGAGTCATAATCTTGCCGATATATATAGCGGTCAACGATGCTCTCGAGCCAGCGCAACAAGGGATTGAAAATCGCCACGACGAGAATTGAGAAAAAGATCGGCACGAGCGGGTCCTTGGCATATTGCCCCGCCCATGGCGCCACTAAAAAGGCGAGCACGGCGTAGATGCCGATTAAAAACGCCATCAAGGCGATGCGGCTGAGAGCGACTTTCAAGGCATTGCCTAGATCGAATAGACTGTACTTGAGCAGCGCATAGGCGACGGAAATGGGGAAAAAAACCGTCGGAACCAAGGCAATGTTGTAGGGAATCGGCAAATGAAACGAGCTCGTCAACACCGTAGTGAGGGCGGGAACCAAGAAACCTAACAACGCGCCGACAAACATGACGCGGAGCCGCGACCGGTCGAGGTCGGACTGAACGCGTCGTAGCGCGATTCCTGTGATCGCAAGAAAACTGATCGCGCCGCCGCAGACGTAAATGTATCCGGCGCGAAAATTATCGATCCAAGTTTCAAGCGGGCCGAAGAAAGTCGCGCTATTGAGCGCTCCCAGCGCCAGACCAATGCCGTAAATCCAAACCGTGTGTAGCGGATGAAGCGATGGCAGCGCGCTTCCCCTGCTCAACAACAGGGCCAGGTGGATCGCCGCGCTCGGCGTCAACGTCAACGCAAAGATGCGCAATTCCTTGGGCAGCATCGCCTCGGTCATGAAATCGAAAGTAGTCTGAAACCAGACGAAAACGGTGAGCACCATGAAACAGAGCGGTAACGCCACCGGCGAAGATGCACGAAAGAAATACGGCGCGACACCGATCACCAAGAAGGCCAAACCGATCACGATATAGATGCCAAAACTAAGGAACCAGTCGCGCAAACCGAACGTCATCGTGGCAACGGTTAGCTCCAACGCCTGCGAGTCGCGAATCACCCGGTAGCGAAGTTGAGATCCGAGCGGCGCCTTGCGCGCGAGGTCATAGAACTCGGCACGATCACGCAATTGGCTGCCGTTGACGCTGACCACCCGGTCCAACGATTGCACCCCGCCAGCGGCGCCACTCCACCCCGGCACGAAGTACGGGCCAACGGTTAGATTTTCATGGACGAAGAAGCCGGGAAATGGCTGGTCGATCCAACGGCTCGAGGAAAGAAACGTTTCGCCGATTAGAAGCAGGCCGAATAAGCCGGTAAAAAAAAGCAGCAACCAACGTTGCCAGGTCTGATGACCCATACCGTCCTCCTTCAGCGGAACGATTCCGACGCTCGGGGTTTATCAAGCCGGGTCGAACGCTGTCAAGGAACGGCCAGCCGAGGGAATGAATATTGCTCCTGGTTGACGGCGACGGACAAGCCGTGTCTACCGTTCACGGCTCCCCTCGACACAATCAATCCTGAGCACAGCCGAGAGGTTCAAGGCAGGCTAGTTCACCAAAAACGGATTTCGCTTATCCATGCGCCCTGAGCCTGATCGAAGGGCACGTCCGACTCAAACGCTATTCATTTGATACCGTTCGCTAGTATCGATCAAGGGACCGATGAACTCGCGAAGCGTCAGGATAGTTCAAGGATCGAGTTGCCGCGGTGCATCTAACTCACGCCGCGCAACGCTAGACTTTGGCAATTGTTTCGCTCGGCAAGACGAGACGAGTCTGGCGGCCGAGAATCTCCAGCAGCACGGCAACGCGCTCGCTGTCCTTGAGCGACTGTTGAAAAATCGCTTCCAGTCCCGAGAACGGTCCTTCGTTGATGCGCACCGTATCGCCCGGCTTTACCCGCAGCGGCTCGATTTGCGCGACGCCGCCGGGACAGCGCTCGCGCAAAGCTTGGATAATATCTTCACTCACGTCCGCAACGCGGGCGCCGAACGTAAGAAAATCTTTTACCCCCGGTGAATAACGTGCCGCCTTGCCGGAAACGACCATGTCCAAACGGCAGAAAACATAACCGGGAAATAGCGGCGCCAAAACCCAATGGAACCGGCTGCCGATTCTACGGCGCGCGCGGATCCAGGGCAGATACACTTCGAGGGCGAGATCGGTCAGACGTCGTTCCACGTCTTTTTCTCGATTCACTTTCGTTCGAATCGCATACCATTTCAGACCCGGCTCTATTTGTAGAGATTCCTGTCTCATGAACATTTGCGCCTCGCCACCAGCAGCGCCTTCAAGCAATCCATCCCACTGCCAATCATACTAACAAACAAATAGATGCATGAAAAATCCAACTTCGATCTTGAGCAGGAAGATCTTCCCGTCGAATTTCCTTGACTTCGGAGAGATTTTACGGTGAAATGTGTCTACGGTAGCTGTCGGGTGAAGAACGTGTATAATGCTATCGTCTAACGTTGAAGAGGTATGGGCTACTCGACCACAAAAAGATACGAGGGAGGTCGCATGCAAGCCTTTAAAAAATTCTGGCTCTCTGCCGCCTCCGTTCCAAGTTCAACCTCTGGTTATCGCTCTCTTCACTGCTCACGGTGATGTTCGAGGCCAAAATAGCACTCTCGTCAGGTTTTCTGAATACAAACTGCGTTCATAACTCATCCTGGTTGTTTGCGCGACCGAGGCTCCGCTTCAGGAGCGCATCGGAAACCGACCGTTGCCTGGTTAAGAAGGAAGGCTGCTGGAATGGACCATAACCCAGAATTTGAAAAGCTCATCAAGAAGGATCGCGACATGCATCAAACGATTTCGTGGCGCGGCAACTTGTTGGGCTATCTCGAAAAGGTCAAGGCGGAGCCAACGGTCACCAAGCTCTCCCACGCTCGTCTGTACGACACGATCATCAAACCGGGCGTTCGTGATATTCACGAGCAAAACGATCCCCGAGTCAAACGACTCTACAAAGACGAATCACTAAAGATCTTCAATTTCTTCTCCGATGAGTTCTTCGGCATCGAGAAGACCATCTCACAGATCGTCCGCTATCTACACGCCGCCTCGCTCAAGGGTGAAGAGAGCCGTCAAGTGCTTTATTTGATGGGCCCGGTCGGCTCGGGCAAAAGCTCGCTGGTAGAAAAACTTCATCGTGGCCTGGAGGAGAGCGAGCCATTCTACGCAATCGAAGGCTGCCCGATGTTCGAAGAGCCATTGCATTTGATTCCGCGCCATCTTCGAAAAGAGTTTGAAAAGATGATCGGCGTGCACATCGAAGGCGATCTCTGCCCCGTCTGCCGCTACAAACTGGTCCAGGAGTATGGCGGTAAGTATGAAGAGTTCCCGGTTTGCACGATCGAATTTTCCAAGCGCGCGCGCGTCGGCATCGGCGTGGTTCCGCCGGTCGATCCCAATAATCAAGATACGTCGGTGCTGATCGGCAGCGAAGACATTTCAAAGCTGGACCTATATTCGGAAGGCGACCCGCGAGTCTTGGAGCTCAACGGCGCACTGAACATCGGCAACCGCGGCGTCGTCGAGTTCATTGAAGTATTTAAAAACGAGATCGAATACCTGCACTGCATGATCACGGCGACTCAGGAAAAGGTCGTACCGGCGCCTGGCCGCCATGGCTTGGTCTATGTCGACACCGTAATCGTTGCACACTCCAATGAAGCGGAGTGGCAGAAGTTTAAGGCCGATCATACTAACGAAGCGATCCTTGACCGCATCGTCGTCGTGCGGGTGCCTTACAACCTCAGGCTTTCCGAAGAAGTCAAAATTTATCAGAAGATCATTCGCAACTCCGATTTCAGGGCCCACGTGGCGCCCCACACTTTGGAAGTCGCCTCGATGTTTGCGATCCTTTCGCGCCTCGAGCCGACCAACAAGTGCGATCTCATGACCAAACTCAAGCTCTATAACGGCGAAGAAGTTGTCGAGAAGGGCAGGACGAAGAAGGTCGACGTAGACGAGCTGAGAGAGAGCGCCAAACGCGAAGGCATGTCGGGCATCTCCACTCGCTTCATCATGAAGGCGCTGGATAACGCCCTTTCAGACAACACGGCGGGCAACTGCATCAACGCGATCAACGTGCGCGAAGCATTGATCAACATGGTCAAGGAAGGCGAACTCTCCGACGACACGCGCAAGCAGTATCTCGAGTTCCTCCAGGATACGCTCCACAAGGAATACCTGGAGGTCCTAGAAAAGGAAATCACCCGGGCCTTCGTCTACTCGTATCAGGAACAGGCGGAGGCTCTGTTTCAAAACTATCTCGATCACGCGGAAGCCTACGTCAACAAGAGCAAAGTGAAAGACCGCAATACCAAAGAAGAGCTCGCGCCGGACGAGGGCTTCATGAAGTCCATCGAAGAACAGATCGCCATCATCGGTTCGGCGGCGGATGGCTTCCGCCAGGAAGTCATCGCCTATCTATGGGCGGCCAACCGGCGCGGTGAGAAGATCGACTACCGAAGCTATGAGCCGCTGAAGGAAGCCATCGAGAAAAAGCTGATCACTTCCGTGCGCGACCTAAGCCGCGTGATCACCAAATCGCGCATGCGCGACGAAGAGCAGTCGGAAAAATACAACGCCATGGTCACGAACCTGCTGGAGCACGGTTACTGCCCCAACTGCGTCGATGTGGTCCTCAAATACGCGGCGAATAATCTATGGAAGGACTAATGTAATCGGTAGACTTTGAATCGTCTTCCGGGTGAAAAGTTGTCTACCATCTTCCGTCCCTTCAACCCCTCTTCCGGACAACGCAGCGATCGCACTGCCGGCGACCGGCTGCGTCATCGCCAGAAAGTTCGCGAAGCGATCCGCAATAATATCGCCGACATCATCGCCGAGGAGTCGATCATCGGCAAGGATAGAAATCGCATAATCAAAGTTCCCATTCGCGGCGTCAAAGAGTATCGCTTCGTCTATGGCGACAACGCGCCCGGAGTCGGTCAAGGCGGCGACGGTGAGCCGAAACCGGGTGATATCCTCGGTCAGGGCCAGGATGGCAAATCAGGCCAGCAGGCCGGTGATCGGCCGGGCATCGATTACTACGAGACCGACGTCAGTCTGGACGAACTCATCGAATTGATGTTCGAAGATTTGGAGTTGCCCGACATCGAACGGAAACGTTTGCGGCAAATCGAAGTGGAGCGTCAGTACCGGCACAAGGGCATTCGGCGAAAGGGCATCCGCGTCCGCTTGGATAAGAAGCGCACCGCGCGCTCGCGCGTCAAGCGCAAAAAGGCATCACTCAGACAGCACCCCGATACCGCAACACATCAACGCTTTCCGTTTCACAAAGACGATCTTCGCTACCATCACACCGTGACGGATCCGCGCAACGAATCCAATGCCGTTGTGTTGTGCATCATGGATACCTCGGGGTCGATGGACACGATGAAGAAATACCTGGCGCGCAGTTTCTTCTTCCTCTTGTATCAGTTTCTTTGCACCCGTTATCAAAACGTCGAAATCGTCTTCATCGCACATCACACCGAAGCGCGCGAGGTGACCGAGGAAGAGTTTTTCCACAAGGGCGAATCGGGCGGCACGTTTATCTCATCGGGCTACGTCAAGGCGCTGGAGATCATCGATTCGCGTTACCATCCCGCGCTTTGGAACGTCTACGTGTTTCATTGTTCCGACGGCGATAATTTTGAGTCGGACAACGAAGCGGCTCTCAAGGCCGCTCAAGAGCTTACCCGCACTGCCAATTTGTTCGGCTACGGCGAGATCAAGCCGTTGGGCTCCGGCTATTACGGCAGCAGCATGATCACCTTTTTTTCGCAGATCCAGGAGCCAAACTTTCTAACGGTGCAAATTCAAAAAAAAGAAGATATCTGGACCTCGTTCAAAACCTTCCTATCCAAAGATCGCCTTCGCGAAGACGCGGCATAAAAGCATTCTAATGGCTGCCGGCTACACCATTGCGGATCTCGAGCGTTGGGACGAACGGATCGTCGCCCTGGTGCAACGCTTCGGTCTCGATCCTTACCCCCAAGAGTTTGAAATGTGCGATCACGAAGACATGCTTTCCTACATGGTCTACTCGGG
>Ga0184612_10000804_pt1 | contig 14795 bp, 17 predicted proteins | sample PLM3_60_coex_FD_133163 | JGI IMG/M metagenome (GOLD analysis project Ga0184612, IMG submission 133163) | Groundwater sediment microbial communities from an aquifer in East River, Colorado, USA - PLM3_60_coex | ecosystem: Environmental > Terrestrial > Soil > Riparian zone | place: USA: East... | reverse complement strand
GTCGTCGGAGCGATTTTCGATCGCGCGTATCTCGACGGGTCGCTCGCCCATCCCCTCGAAGGAGTCCAAACCGTCACCGTGCCGGTGGGCGGAGGTGCGATCTTCGAAGCTCGGCTGTTGGAGGCTGGGACATATCCGTTCGTCAGTCACGCGTTTGCCGACGCGACCAAGGGTGCGGTAGGGATGTTCGAAGCCCGCTAAGGAGGATCCATGAAAGTCGCCGAGCTGATGCAAACGAATCTCAAGACGATCAGTACCGACGCTACAGTCGCGGACGCGGTAGCCGTGTTTGCAGAGACGCAGGTCTCGGCGCTGCCCGTCCTGGACCGTCTGGGTCGCGCGGTCGGTGTGCTTTCGACGCGCGAGATCCTCAAAGCGGAGAGTGCCTGCGATTCGCCGCTGATGCGCGAGCGCCTGTTCGAACGCACTCGCGCGCTCGAGATCATGACGCCCTGGCCGGCGACGATCGATGCCGACCTCGACGTGCGACAGGCGGCCCAGGAGATGCTCTATCTCAACGTGCAGCGCCTGTTCGTCGAGTTTGACGGAGCGCTCGTGGGCGTGATCTCGCAGACCGACATCGTGGGCGCGGTCGCGACCGCCAAAGTCTAGCTGCGCCGCTGCACCGACCAGCGACCCGTCTGCGTCTCACCCGAAGGCAGCCTGGTCGTGTATGTCCCCGCGATCGTATTCCCGTTCAGCTCGCCGCTGAACGTGGTGAGCAGGCGCGCGCCCGTTTGGGGGTCGGCATAGGGATCCAGCGTTCCGCTGATGTGGCCCTGCTGCACCCGCACGAAGCGGATCGTGAGGACGGTCGTCTCCGGCGACTGATTCCCCGCAACGGTTTGGCGGTACGGCATCAGCGGTCGGCCCCAGGCGGAGGGAATCATGATCACATCGCCGAACGCGGAGTCGCCGGCCGCGCGCAGCGTGAACGTGATGCTGCCGCTGCGACCCGACTCGGCGCTGCTGTAATCGCCCGCCCATTCGCCGGCCAGCGCGGAAACATCCGCCGACGCTCCGACGAGAGGGACGGGGCTACGGGAAGCGCCACAGGCGCCGAGCGCGAGAGGCACAAGGACAAGGGGCAACGTTTTGAAGCGCAACATGGTCACCTCGGAGGTGAGAGATGCGGTGTTGCGCGTGACGGCGGCGCGCGGAGTGGCCCCTAAGAATGCAGGCGCCAGCATGAATTGTCACTGTGCTCAGCATGAAGCATTATCACGTGTGACCCCACGCCTCGAAGCGGACCGCATCCGGGAACGATTCGAGCGGCTGCTGGCCGCCGGCGTTGCGATCTTCTCCCGCCATGAGCTCGACCACGTCCTGCAGCAGGTGGTGGACGCGGCCCGCGAAGTGGTCGGTGCCCGCTACGCGGCGCTCGGCGTCCTCGGCGACGACCGCCAGACGCTGGTGCAGTTTGTGACGTCGGGTCTCGACGAGGCTACGCGCATTCGCATTGGCGAGCTCCCCCGTGGTCACGGGTTACTGGGTCACGTCATCACCGAAGGCAAGCCGATTCGTACGGCGGACATCAATCGGCATCCGCAGCGGTACGGGTTCCCACCGCACCATCCCCCCATGAAATCATTCCTCGGCGTTCCGGTGAAGGGCCGAGGCAGCGTCTTTGGGAACCTGTACCTCACGGAGAAAATCGAAGCCGAGGAATTCAGCGACGAGGACGAGGCCATCGCCGTGCTGCTGGCGTCGCAAGCCGCCGTGGCGGTCGAGAACGCCCGGCTGTACGGCGAGAGTGAGCAGTTAGTTGGCCAGATCCGCGCCATGCAGCGTCAGCGCGACCTGTTTTTCGCGATGATGAATCACGAGCTGCGCAACGCACTGACGGGCGTCTACGGCTGGGCGGAGCGGTTGATCAAACCGAGATCACCTGAGGTCATGGAGCGGGCGGCGCGGGAAGTCTACGAGGCGGCGGATCGCACCATCGTCCTGCTCAACAATTTTCTGGATCTGATGCGCCTCGACGCTGGGAAGGTCCGGCCCGTGTTCCGGGACGTCGATGTCCGCGGGGCGGTGCAGCGCGCGATCACCGCGAGTGAGCCCGCCGCCGCGGCGAAGGGCGTACGCCTGAAAGCGGAGGCGGACGGCACGAAGCCCACGCTGCGCACCGATCCGGTGCGGCTCGAGCAAATCCTCGTCAACCTCCTGTCCAATGCCATTCGGCACAGCCCCGATGGCTCGGCTGTTGTACTCAGCGTTCGTGAGAATTCGGGAGCGACCTGCTTCGCCGTCATCGACCACGGCCCCGGGGTTCCGGTGGACTTGCGAGATCGGATCTTCGAACCGTTCGAGCGGTTCGACCCGCACTCCGGGCTCGGGACGGGGCTCGGCCTGCCGGTTTCGCGGCGACTCGCGGAGGCCCTGGGCGGGGCACTTACAGTGGAAGAGACCTCCGGTGGGGGCGCGACGTTTATTCTGAAGATTCCTTCACCAAACCTTTAGAAATGGTTCAACGCGCAGTTGCTAGCGTCCCTACATGAAGATTCTCGTGGTGGAAGACGACCGGAAGGTCGCGGGCTTCATTGAGCAGGGCTTACGCGAGGAAGGCTACGTCGTCGACGTGGCGCCGGATGGCGATCAGGGCACGATGCTGGCCCATGTCTACGACTACGACCTCCTCGTCCTCGACGTCATGCTTCCGAAGAAAACCGGCCTGCAGGTGGCGGCGGAGCTGCGCCGCGAGGGACGGGCCACACCCATTCTGATGCTGACGGCCCGCGACACGACCGAGGACGTCGTGCGCGGCCTGGATGCCGGCGCCGACGACTACCTCACCAAGCCGTTCAAGTTCGACGAGCTGCTCGCCCGGGTGCGCGCGCTCGTACGGCGGGGTGGGTCCGAGCGCACGGAGCTGTTGCGCTACGGCCCGGTCGAGCTGGACCGGTTGAAGCACAAAGCGCGGGTGAACGGCAAGGGCCTCGATCTCACGCCCAAGGAGTTTCACCTCCTCCAACACTTTCTGCTGCATCCTGAGGAAGTGGTCCGCCGCACGGAGCTCCTGGAGAAGGTCTGGGACATGCACTTCGATCCCGAGAGCAACGTCGTGGACGTGCATGTCGGCAATTTGCGCCGCAAGCTGAAGCAGGCGACCGGCCACGAGCTGATCGAGACGGTGCGCGGCGTGGGGTTCCGCCTGCAGACGCCGGATCGAGCGGAGGCGTGAAAGGGTCGCTCCGGCGCACCCTCGCGCTGCGATTCGCGGCGACGATGGCTGCGGGGTTGCTGCTGGCGACGGGCGCGTTCTACTGGGCGGCGTCGCGCGCGCTGCACCTGCCGCTCTCGACGGCCACGCTCGAGCTCGACCTCATCCTTGTCCTGGCAGCCGTGGTGGTCGCCGGCACCTCAGCCACGCTCATGGGTGCCTGGCACTTCACCTCCTCGGCCGTCCGACCTGTCGCCGAAATTACGGCGCAAGCGACGCGCATCGAGGCGGGCACGCTCGATCAGCGCATTCTCGCCCACGCGGACACCGAGGAATACGAAGGGCTCGTCGCGGTGCTGAACCGCATGCTGGAGCGGCTGGAGCGCGGGTTCGCGGCGCAGCGCCGGTTGACCGCCGACGTCAGCCACGAGCTCCGCACGCCGCTGACGGCGTTGCGCGGTGAAATTGAGGTCGCGCTGCGCGCCCCGCGCTCACAACACGAATATGAGCAGGTACTGCGCAGCGGGCTGGAGGAAATCGATCGGCTGACCGAGCTCAGTGAAGACCTCCTCCTGGTCACGCGGGCGGAGGCCCGTTTGGTCACAGCCAACCGCGTCGCGACTGACGTGGAAGGGCTAGTCGGCGAGAGGCTGGACAGCCTGCACCGCCGGTTTGAAGAGCGCGGTTTGACCGTTGAGCGGGCGTTGCGCAGCGGTCAACCTGCGGTACTGATCGATCCCGAGCTCGTCCGCCGCGTGGTGGACCATCTGCTGGACAACGCGCTGCGCTACACGCCGCCGGAGGGCGCGATCCGGGTTCAGCTCGAGCCCCTCGCGCCAAGCGGCGTGCGTCTGGCCGTCGAAAACACGGGACCCGGAATCGCGGCGGTCGACTTGCCGCATCTCTTCGAGCCGTTCTATCGCGCCGATCCGGCCCGCACCCGGTCAGAAGACGGTGGTGCCGGACTGGGACTCGCACTCGTCGCCTCCATCGCGCAGCTGCACGGCGGCGAGGCGCGCGCGTCGAGCGTGCCGGGACAACGCACTCGTTTCGAAGTGGATATCCCCGCGTCGGACTGCTAGTGCTTCGACTTCATGTACTCGACGCCGGGCGCGACGGTCGCCCGCCACGCCGCCTCCACGGCCGGGGTGCACTCGCCGTCGAACTGTTTGACCGTATCGATGAGGGCGTCGATGAAGGGGCGGTAGAGGGCGGGGTCGATGTCGAGGTCGCGCCGGCTGTGTCGCTCGGCCACTCGCGCCAGCAGCGTCCGGTCCCCACCGGGTTGCGTCGGGAAAATGAGGAGAAGGCCGATGGCGTGGCGCAGCAACCTGGTCTGCTGCTCGAAATTCGTGCCAGCGAACCGCGGCACCGCCGCCGGGCAGGCCGCCAGGAAGTTTCGGTAAAAGGCTTGCAGGAAGTCGGGCGCCCTGCAACAGCGATCGTAGCTCGCCTTGGCCAGCGCGGTCATCGACTTGTCGACCATGGGCCACAAAAGTAACCGCCGGATTCCCAGCCTGCTGAGCGTGGCCCGAGCGCTCGGGCGCCGCCCGGTGGCGTTGATCGCCGCCGCCGGACTGGTGACGGGGCTGATCGCGCGTTCCGAGGAGGTCTTCCTCGTCACCCTGCTCGTCGGCGGCACACCGCTCGTGTTCCAGACGGTCCGCGGCATGCTCCACGGCCGGTTCGCCTCCGACATCGTCGCTATTCTCGCGATCGGCACCGCGTTGGTGCTCGGCCAATACTTCGCTGGCGCCGTGATCGTGCTGATGCAGTCGGGGGGCGAGGCGCTGGAGGCGTACGCGATGGGGCGCGCCTCAGCGTCGCTCGAGGCGCTCCTGGCGCGCGCCCCAACGATCGCCCATCGCGCACGCGGCGCCGACGTGGAGGACATTCCGGTGGATGGCGTCGCGGTGGGCGACCATCTGGTTGTGCGACCGGGCGATCTCGTGCCGGTGGATGCCGAAGTGCTTGAAGGGACATCCAGCGTGGATCAGTCGGCGCTGACAGGTGAGCCGCTGCCGTTGCGAGCGGTGGCCGGAACAGCGCTGCTGAGCGGCAGCGTGAACTTGGAAGGCGCGCTGCGCGTGCGCGCGTTGCGACTGAGCGCGCAGAGCCAGTACCAACAGATTGTGCGCCTCGTGGAACAAGCCCGACAGGAAAAACCGCCGATGCAACGGCTGGCGGACCGGTTCGCCGTGTGGTTCACGCCGCTGACGCTCGCCATGTGCGGCGCGGCATATCTCGTCACGGGCAGCGCCACCAGCGTGCTCGCCGTCCTGGTCGTCGCGACACCCTGTCCCCTGATCCTCGCCGTGCCCGTCGCCGTGATCGCGGGGATCAGCCGCGCCGCCGACATCGGCATCATCGTGAAGCACGGCCGGGCCATCGAGCAGCTGGGCCTCGCGCGCGCCGTCGTATTCGACAAAACAGGTACGCTGACCCTCGGCCACCCGAGCGTGGCGCACGTTGAGGCGCTCGACAGTCTTGCCGCACCCGAGTTGCTGTGGCTGGCGGCCGCCGTGGAGCAGCTGTCGTCGCACCACCTCGGCCGCGCCGTCGTGGATGCCGCCCGGGCGCGGTCCCCCGCGCTCCCGCCAGTGACCGACTTTCAGGAAATGCCGGGGCGCGGGGTGTCGGGCCGCGTGGACGGACACCTGGTGAGCGTCGGCTCGCCGCGCTATCTGCGCGACGCGGGCGTCGCCCTCGCGGATGGAGCGGGCGACGGCACCGCGGCCTTTGTGGCGATCGATGGGCGGGTGGCCGGGACGATCGAATTCGCCGACCGGATTCGCCATCAGGTACCGGCGCTGCTGCAGCGCCTTGCGGTGCTCGGCGTGACGGAGACTGTGATGCTGACCGGCGATCGGGAGGCGCCGGCGGAAGCGATCGCCGCGCAGGCGGGGATCCGCACCGTGCGCGCGAATCTGCTTCCCGGCGATAAAGTCGCGGCGGTGCGCGAACTGACTCATCAGTACGGCAACGTCGTGATGGTCGGCGACGGCATCAACGACGCTCCCGCGCTCGCCGCGGCCACGGTGGGCGTCGCAATGGGCGCGCACGGCACGGCCGTGTCGGCGGAAGCGGCGGACGTGGTGTTGCTGGTGGACGACATCGCGCGCGTGGGCGACGCGATGGCGATCAGCCGCCGGATGCGCCGCATCGCATTGCAAAGCATCGGCGTGGGTCTCGGCGTGAGCTTTGCCCTGATGGTCGTGGCAAGCTTGGGGCACATCACACCAGCCGCCGGCGCGGTGATGCAGGAAGCGTTGGACGCGGCGGTCATCCTCAACGCGTTGCGGGTCCGATGATCGCCGCGCTCGACGCTATCCTCAGGACGCGCCGAGCGTCCAGTGCTCGCGCCAGGTCTGCGTCCCATCCGTAGCCATCCGCTGCGAACGCGACGGGACTGTCAGTGGTCGCCCAGGCTGTCCAGTAGACGAGATGCACCGCGATCGGCTGCGGCAGCCGCACCCAGCGCTCTCGCCCCGCGCTCGAAAACGGCGCGGACTTCTTCGAAGCCAGGAGCGACCATCCCTGCGACGCGGGTCGCTTTCACGCGAGCGATAGTTCCGCCGCGCGACGGCGAACGCCGCAGCAGCGTGACGGCCAGAACCACGACCCAGAGCAGGAACACGCCGATCATGATGCGCTCCCACACCCCGAGTAACGGCGTCGGCAGATTCGCCTGGAGCCGGGGGCCATCCAGTCCGGTCAGCACGCCCAACACAACGAGGATCGCAATGGTGGTGAGGGAATAGATGCGAAACCGCCTACCGAATCCCGCGGTGCCGAACGCCATGGCGAACAGCATGAGCGACACCGTCACAAAGCTCCAGACGATGTGCAGCGTATCGGACAGAGTGCCGCCGCCCGCTGCCAGCACCGCGCGCTGGTGCATCGGTGGCCAGCCGAGGCCGATGATTCCGTAGACGACCAGCAAGGCTGCCACGACGCGCAGGGGGCGGTTGCCACGAGCCGACATCCAGACGCCCCATCCGAAAGCGGCCACCAGCAGCGTGTAGATGATGCCGAGCGGGACCCAGAGCGGTCTCGTCGGAGCGTCTATCGCGGACAGCTCGCTGACCGTTTGAGCCGCGGAGCTGTAGCCCTCCCACTGCATCGGGACAAAGACAAGCATGGCGACGTACAGGAGCGACGATAGGACGCCGCAGACGAGCAAGGCTTTGCGCATTTGTTCCCCCTAGCGATGCCAGGAGTATGCTGGGGTCGGTGTGACGGGAGGATGAGGCGTTGGTGAAGAGACGCTTCAGCAACCTTTCATGCCCGTCTCAACTCCGCTTCACCGACCTGCGCCAGGTTCTTTGTGAGGTTCCAAACCAAGGAGCGCACATGCAGTGGAAACCGATCATCGCCGGAGTGGACGGGTCAGCCGAGTCGCTCCGGGCGGCGTCGGTCGCGTGGCAGATCGCCCGCGCCGCCGACGCACAATGCGTGCTCGTGTGCGCGGTGCCGGACCTGTGGGCCCCGGGAGGCATTTCCCCGCTGGTGAACTCGGCGGAGATCTTCGACCTGCTGGTGTCCGACCTGCGACACCAGATCGCTCGGGAACTGGCCGCCGAAATCCCGGAAGTGATTCGCCAGGCGTTGGTGGCTCGGCGCGGGCGCCCCGGAGTTGTCCTCGACGCGGTCGCGCGGGAGTATGGCGCCGGGCTCGTGGTCGTCGGGGGGCGCCATCACGGGGCGCTGGCGCGGGGTCTGGGCGGGAGCACGGCGCACCACCTGGTCCGCACGTCCGCAGCGCCGGTCCTCGTAGTCGAAGCATCGGGGCGCAAACCGCGGCGGGTACTCGTGGCGACAGGTTTGTTCGCGGCAGCCGGCCCCACACTGTCCACCGCGAAACGCTACGCCGATCTGCTCGAGGCTCAGTTGCGCGTGGTGCACGTGGTCGAGCCAGCCAAGTTCCCGACGGTCGTGCCACTCTCACTCGACATGACGGTGTTCGAGGAACGCTCCCGCGTGGAGTTCGACCGGCTGATGAAGCTGGAGCTGCCGCACGTGCCGCTGGATGACCGCGTCGTGCGCCGCGGGAGCGCGGACGAGGAAATCGCGGAAGAGGCGGCGGCTTGGCACGCGGATCTCGTGGTTCTGGGATCGCACGGCAAAAGCTGGGTCGATCGGCTGCTGATCGGCAGCACGACCGAGCGCCTGCTCAACCGTCTGCCCACGTCGTTGCTCGTCATTCCCATCAACCGGCCCGCGATCGAACAGCCCGCGAAGGGGCGGGTAGGGGCGCGAGCGCGCCGTCCGAAGGGGAAAGGGAACCTTCGTCCGGTTCTCAAGACTCCTTCATGAAAGTCGAGCCACCTTCGAAGGGTACCCTCACGAGGAGCTGCGAAATGTCCTGGGGTCCGATCATCGTTGGCGTAGATGCGTCGTCAGCGGCCGCCGGTGCCGCAGCGGTGGGAGAGCGCCTCGCGCGTCTCGCTTCCGTCCCGTGCCAAGTGATCCACGCGGTGCGGGATTCCTGGGCACCATTGGTCGCCGTGAGCATCGATCCACAGGTAGTGGATATGCAAGAGCTGCAGCTCGCCGTCGCGCGGCAGCAGGTAAACGATGCGTTGGGAACGGCCGTGTCCGACCAGCTCCGCCAGAGGCTCGAGGTCGTGTTTGGCCCGGCGGCGGTGGTGCTGCAACAAGCGATGCGGGAACGCCGCCCCGGCCTTGTGGTCCTGGGCGGAAAGCATCACTCCGTTCTCGAGCGCTGGTTGGGGGGCAGCACCAGCCTGCACGTCGTTCGCGCGGCTGAAGTTCCGGTGCTGATCACGGCTGGGACGCCGACGAGCTTCCGGCGTGTGTTGGTCGCCGCAGACCTCTCGAAGGCCTCGGGCCCCACGGTTGGGCTTGCCGAGCGCTTTGCAAAACTGGTAGGCGCGGAGCTCCGCGTGCTGAGCGTGTTCGAGCCGCTCCCCAGTCTCGACGCCAGTCCGCCGGTCGATCCCATCGAGTACTTCGCGCTGGCGCAGGAAACGCTGGAACGGGACGTCTGGCCGCTCGTTCGCATGCCCGCCGAGAGAATCGTGCGGCATGGTACCGTCGTCGACACGTTGCTGCGCGAAGCGACCGACTGGAAAGCGGATGTGGTGGTCGTCGGCTCGCATGACAAAGGATGGGCGCAGCGCGTGTTGTTGGGCAGCGTGACCGAGCAGCTCATCAACCAGCTGCCGACCTCGTTGCTGGTCGCGCCGGTCGGAGTTGCAGCCGCTGCGCTCCACAGACGCGAACGGGGCCGGCCGGCGGTCGCGAGCCGCTGACGAGCGTCCGATGCTGGGCCAACTGCCGGACTCGTGACGGCCGTCATCCTCACCCGTCAGCCGCGGACGAGCGGTTATTCCCGGCCCACCCCCAGCGCATCGGCCACGCGGTTGATGTAGTTGAACCAGGCGGCGATCAGCGTCATCTGAAGAATCGCGCGGTCATCGAAGCCGACCGCGCGCAGCCGCTCATGATACGGGGGCCCGATTCGTGTCGCATCCCGCGTCATCTGGACCACGTAGTCGAGCATGGCCAGCTCCGCCGCGGTGATGGGCGCCTTCCGGTAGTCCTCCTCGAGCGCGGTGACCAGCGCCTGATCCAGTGTTACCCGACGCAGAAACTCTGCGTGCGACTCGATTCAGTAGCGGCAGCGATTCGTGACCGAGACGACCGTGGTGATCATCTCATGATGGCGTCGGGTGAGCGGCAGCTCCGGCGACATCAGCGCGCCGAAGGTGGCGAATGCGTGATACAGCGCATCGGGAATGAGGCTGTGGGATGCGACGATGCCTGACGTCCCATCGGGTGTGGGATGCACGGGTGTGGCGTATTCCTGCGGGTAGAGCGCCCGCTGGGCGTCTATGGCCCAGCGGAGTTTCTCATCCGCGTCGGGGAGCGGGACTGTTCGGATCCAGGTCATGAGTGGGTTCCGGGTCACGAGTAAACTTGCGGCGGAATAGAAGGATGTAGACGGGCGCGCCGAGAGCCACGATCACGATGCCCAACGCGGCTTGCAGCGGGTTATGGCCGGCGAGCAGGACCAGGAGAACGGCGACGAGCGCGAGAAAAAAGAAAGGCGTGAACGGGTAGCCAGGGGTCCGATACGCCGTGTGGCCTTCCCGTCGCCTGAGGACGACGAGGCCAGCAACCGTCAGTGCCAGGAATACGACGGTGACGAAGATGAAGTAGGACAGGATCTGTTGGAAGGTGCCCAGCAGTACGAGCACGGACGCCAACGTGGCCTGGATCGCGACGGCGCGGGTGGGCGTGCCAAACTGCGGGTGGAGGACCGCGACGGATTTGAAGAAGACCCCGTCGCGCGCCATCGCGTAATACACGCGAGGCAGCGCCATGAGCAACGCGAGCAAACTGCCCAGCACAGCGACGATCACGATCCCCGCAAAGATGCGGCCGCCGGCCGGGCCGAACAGCGCTTCGCCGGCCTGAGCGGCAAACGTCTCGCCCGACGTCACGCGCTCGAGCGGTACGAGATAGAGAAAGACCGCGCTGGTGACGATGTAGACCACCGTGATCGTGGCGACGCCGAGGGCGAGCGCGCGCGGGATGGTACGCGCCGGATCGCGCGCCTCGCCGGCGAGCTTGCTGATTTCCCACCAACCGCCGAATGCGAAGAACGCGCCGACGAGCGCCGGCGCGAGAGCGCCCGGTAGGGGATCGGATCCTGCGCGTTGGGCCACGAACGGCAGGAAATGCGACCAGTGACCGGCGCCAAGCACGAGCGCGAGCACGGCGATGAGTCCGAGCGCGCCTAGCTTCAACGCGGTGAGCCACTGCATCAGTCGCGCGCCCGCGCGGAGCCCCGCAATACTGACGGCCGCCAGAATCAGGATCGCGCTGATGGCGACCACTGTGAGCCAGGGGCCTGAGAACCCGAGGGCATAGCCGAGATAACTCGCCAGTCCCATCGCCAGCGCGGCGGTGATGCCGGGATCCATGACGAGCAGGCACTTCCAGCCGTAGAGAAACGCGACCAGGGGGCCGAAGGCCTCGCGCAGATAGACGTAGCCTCCGCCGGCTTCCGGAAAGCGCGCCGCGAGGGCGCCGTAGCACCATGCGCCGCTCAGCGCCATCGCGCCCATGACCAGCCAGACGATGAGCAGCCACAACGGCGATCCAACCGACCGCGCCATGGTGGCGGGCGTCAGGAAGATTCCAATGGCGATGACCTCGCCGATCACGAGCGCGGTGACGGCGGCCACGCCGAGCTGACGGGGCAGGTTGTTCATGCGTGGGGGACTAAGCTCTACCGCGAGGCTGGGAAACGCCAGCCGGTTCGAATGAAGAACTGTTCAACCCCGTCTCAACGGGTCTTTAGAGACCACGCATAGACTTGGCTCCATGACACGTATCCTGATCGTCTACGGGACCACCGACGGCCACACGCGGAAGATCGCCCACGTCCTTGCTGAAAACCTACGCGCCAAGTGTTGCAGCGTGGATATCGTGGATGCAGCCGGGCGGCTGTGGCGCCTCAGCCCGGAGGGCTACGACGGCGTGATCGTCGCCGCCTCCGTGCACATCGGCGATTACCAGCGGACCGTCGGTCGATGGGTCCGGATGTACACGCCGATGCTCAACGGGTTGCCCACCGCCTTTCTTTCCGTGTGCCTGGCGATGCTGGAGAAGGGAACCGACGCCCGCCAACAAATCCTGCGCATCATGCAACGGTTCCTCGCACGCTGTGGCTGGCGGCCCACCATCACCAAGATGGTGGCGGGTGCCGTCCTGTACACTCGTTACGGGTGGCTCAAGCGGGTGATGATGAAACGCATCGTGGCAAAGGCGGGGGGGGACACCGACACGACGCGCGACTTCGAGTACACCGACTGGAATGATCTACGCAATTTCGCGCTGGACTTCGCGGCCCTCGCAACACAGAAGCAGGCTGAAAGCGGCGCAGTGATGGTATGAACTTGCCTCACATCCACTTGATACTGAATCAAATTCCCGTGCTGGGAACGCTCTTTGGTCTGGTGTTACTCGCCTGGGGCATAGTACGGCGCAACGACTCGCTGCAGCGGGCCGGGTTGCTCACGTTCACAGTCGTCGCGCTCATTGCGATCCCCGTGTATCTCACCGGCGAGCCCGCTGAAGAAGCGGTCGAGCACTTGGCCGGCACGGCGGAGAGTGCGATCGAACCGCACGAAGATGCCGCGCTCATTTCGTTCATCGCGATGGAGCTCCTGGGGGCGTTGGCGCTCGGCGCGCTGCTGCTCTCCCGGACACGATTCAGTCCGGCCCTCGTCGTCCACGGCGCGCTCGCGGTGGCAATCCTCACGGGAGGACTGATGGCGTGGACCGCGAACCTCGGCGGCCGGATCCGTCATGGCGAAGTGGGTGCTTCCGGCGCCCCGCAATCGGACGAGCGCGAGCAGCACGACAGCTCGACGTTCACCAAATAAGCGGAGGATCACCATGAAGCCTAGTCTCGTGCTGTTGGCGTTCGCGGCCCTGCCGCTCGCCGCGCAGCAGCCCCGAATGGGGCACGATGAGGACAAGTCGTCTCATATGCGGCAGATGGAACAAATGATGACGCCGATGATGCGCGCCACGGCATACACGCCCGATCACCTCCTGGCTCGTAAAGACTCTCTAAAGCTCACGGCACAGCAGATCACTCGTTTGACGGTGCTCCAGGACGCGGCGAAGCGGACGCATGACTCGGCCGCGGACGACGCCAAGGCGCACCTGGATGCCATGGCGCAGGCGTTTGACGCTGCGAGTCCGGACACTGCCGCGCTCCAGCAGCATTTTCAGGCGGCGCACACCGCCATGGGAAAGGCGCATTGGGCCATGCTCGCCGCAGCGGCGCAGGCGCGCGCCGTGCTTACGGATGAACAACGGGCGCGCGTGGAGCGCTGGATGCGCAGGATGAAGGAGCACGAGCCGGGTCATCATTAGATGGTTGGATGAATCGTGAAGGAATCGTGAAGACGCGACGCTTGCCGGAATCTTCGTTGATCAGTAGCGTCGCGTCTGGAGGGATCCATGAGATCGTCTCGTTTGCTCCTCGGTATCGTGATTGCGATAGCGCTCCAGGCGTGCACGGACGAAAAGATCGTCTACCGTCCGCCGATCAATCCGCCGCTCGATACCGCTGGCTTCCTCGGTTACTTCACCGTCGACACGAAATTGACGACCTGCGGCAATTGTCACGTGGGCGTGCAGGCCGAGTGGCAAACCACCCGGCACGCACAAGCCTGGGACGACTTACAGGCGTCAGGACGCGCCACCAGCTCGTGCAATGCCTGCCACACCGTTTCCGAAAAGGGCAATGCGGTCGGTCATCCCGCGGGTTACTCGGTGGTTCCTGATCGCGCCTACCGCGACGTCCAATGCGAGAGCTGTCACGGCCCAGGCTTTAGGCACGCCGACAACCCCGACGTCGAAGCGAATCATCCCCTCGCCCGGATTCACGTAGATACCGGCGTCGTCACGTCTTGTAGTGCGTGCCACACCGGGGTGCACACGCCGTTCGTGGAAGAGTGGAGGAAATCGGGACACGGCAACGGGCCCGGGTTCGCGAGCGCAGCGACGAATGCGAGTTGCCAGCCCTGCCATGAAGGCCGCGCGGCCATGGCGATCAAGTTTGGGGGAAACGGCAATTACGTAGAGAAGACCAGCACGACGCCGGAACGGATCGGATGCGTGACGTGCCACAACCCACATGGCTCGCCGTACGAGTCGCAGCTGCGCGCGCCGCTGTCGACTCCGACGCGCGACCAGCTGTGCGTGACCTGCCACTCGCGCTCGGGCACGCCCCCCTGGTCCACCGCCTCGGGGACGGGGTCATCCCGCGGCGCGCACGGCGCGCAGGGGTTGCTGGTCCTCGGAGAAAACATCGGCTGGATTCCCCCGGACTTCGCCTACGACACCACGCAGATGGCCAGCAGCCACGGGAGCGCGGCTAATCCGCGACTGTGCGCGACGTGCCACGTGGTGCGGAAGACAGTGACCGATAAACTCACCGGCGCGTTCACGTTCCAGAGCGTGGGTCATACGTTCGACGCCCTGACCTGCCCAGATGCGACCGGCGTCCCGATTCCGTGCGCGGACGCCGTCGCTCCGGACACGGTGCGCGATTTCACCGCCTGCTCGACTGGCAACTGTCACATCGGCGGCCCGCAGGTCGCTCGGCTCGCCTACCAGACGCTCAAAGGCGAGCTCCACAACTATCTCGATCAGATCTGGAGAGACAACAACGCCAACGGGATCATCGATTCGGCCGGCATCGACAACGGATTGGTTCCGCAGCTCGTGTCGCGGGCGCTGCGTCCGGGGGCGACGGCGGCGGATTCGGCCCCGATCAACTTCCGTAACAACGTGACGTCGGTGGCGAAGGGGACCCTGTGGAATGCGGCGCTGGCTGCGACGGAAGACCGCCGCATCTTCTTGAGCGGGCGCCTGCTGGGCAATACGTTCTCTACGCATATGGCATCGGGCAACGGCGTGCACAATCCGTTCATGCTCAAGGCGCTGCTGACCTCGTCCATCGCGGCGATGCAGTCGACGTACGGGCTGCCGAGCCCGCCCGTCGATCTGCGCCTGCCGCCTCCACCGCCCGGCGTTCGCTTACGGGGAGCGCAATAGCGCTGTTGCTCATTCAGCAGACCGCGGT